>OLGL01000724.1_pt1 | contig 38325 bp, 27 predicted proteins | sample 1605041 | NCBI WGS metagenome assembly OLGL01 (sample SAMEA3888905, study PRJEB22519) | human gut metagenome | biome: human gut; feature: human-associated habitat; material: faeces | place: Denmark | collected 2010 | reverse complement strand
TGATCTTGAAGGCCTTCAGCGCCTTGGTGTAGGTCAGGTGGGGTCCGATGCACATATCCACGTACTCGCCCTGCTGGAAGAAGCTGAACTCGGTCTCATCGGCCAGATCAGCCATGTGCTCGATCTTGTAGTGCTCCTGACGCTCTTCCATCAGCTTCTCAGCCTCGGCGCGGGGCAGGATGAAGGGCTTGATGGGCAGGTTCTCCTTGACGATCTTGCGCATCTCTTTTTCGATGTTGGCCAGATCCTCGTCGCTCAGCTTCTGGTCGCCCAGATCGACATCGTAATAGAAGCCGTTCTCGGTGGCAGGGCCGAAGGCAAAATCAGCCTGCGGATACAGGCGCTTGATGGCCTGTGCCATAACGTGAGCAGCGGTGTGACGGATAACGTGCAGTTCCTGATCCTGCGGGCACTCGTCCACATGACCGTCCTTGTAGATGATCTTCATAGCAGATTCTCCTTTGACAATGCGGTGTTGAACAAAAATAAAAAGCGCTTCACCCCGTAAAACTCACGGGATGAAGCGCCGATCAAATGTCTGCGTTCCACGGTTCCACCCGAATTGCGCGCTCCCCGGCGGGGAAACGCGCCCCTCGCAGTGCTGTAACGGGCACGCCCGGCAGAGGTTCGCCTCTGCACTCTGCGGTGGTAGAAGCCGGGGTCATGGCAGGCTGCTTGCAGCACCCGGAAACCCGGGGCAGCCCTCTCTGCGGCATGAAAAGCGGGGCTTCGGTTTGTCCGCATCAATGTTTTGGACAGGATGAAACTACGCTGATTGTAGCACGCCGGAACAAAAAAATCAAGAGATAACGGCAGAAATATACTTTTTTATGCACCCTGCTTCTCCACGCTGCGCACAGCCAGCGCCTTTGCGGGCTTCATCAGCAGCACGCAGACACCGTTAAAGAGCACAGAGCCCACGATGAAGGTGATAAAGAACTGCGGCAGATGGGCAGTCAGGGCGGGGATATCAATGCAGGCCACGGTCAGGTAGGCAAAGCCCACATTGTTCAGCACCTTGGGTGCGTAGGGGTGCAGGATGATGAGGATGAACAGCACCACGGCCAGCGGCAGGATAAAGCCGAGGAAATCGCCCAGAACAGGGGTCAGGGCACTGATGGACAGCAGCGCCGCCACAGTGAGCACCAGACCCACAAGGCCGCCCAGCTCCACGGTGACAAGGCGATCCTTCACATTGCCCTCCAGCGTGAACATCATGATGTTGCTCAGGAAGATCAGCCAGCTGTACTCCATGCCGGTCAGGTGGATGATGGCATTTGCGATCAGGATCCAGACCAGCAGCATCAGGCGGAAGTAAAGCAGGAAACGCTTGGTTACGGTCTCGTTCATAGGGGGTGTCCTCTCTTTCTCGTCTGTATTGGCAAGTGTTTCTTTTCAATTATTCGGATATTTCGGCAAGTAACACTTGCATTAAACAAGACGAGTATACAATACTTTCCAGAAAAAGACAATAGTTTGGCAACTAAAAATTGCACTATACGTAAATTTGGTATGGCGGGGGAGCCGGGGATGCAGACCGAAGGGGTACTTCCCTGAGAGGGTTCTGTTCCTCGTCAAAACCGCAAAACTGTATTTTATACAAGTACAGTTTTCAAGGCAATTTTGCAAAAGGTTACAAAAAACGTGATTTGAGGCGTCAAAATGCCTGAAAACACTTCCTCTTTTTTGCCGTATATGCTATAATGCCAACTGTTCTCGCACAAGAAACAGGAAAATGTACGCGATAGGCGTACAGCGTAAGAGGAGTGTTACGATATGAAAACCTTGAAAGCGGTTGTAGCAAAATACAACCAGACCAGCCTGATCCTGCGCATCCTGATCGGCCTGGCAGTCGGTTCGGTGCTGGCGCTTGTTGCGCCGGGCGCGGGTTGGGTCGGCGAGCTGGGCAGCCTGTTCGTCGGTGCGCTGAAGGGCATTGCCCCGGTGCTGGTGTTCGTCATTGTGGCAAGCGCGCTGGCACAGGGCTCGTCCAAGCTGGACCGCCGCTTTGGCACCGTGATCTGGCTGTATATGCTCACCACCTTTCTGGCGGCAGCCATTGCGGTCATCACCAGCTTTATGTTCCCGGTCACGGTGGTACTGGCCGATGCGGCACAGTCCGATGTGATCCCGCAGGGCTTGGGCGAAGTGCTGAGCACCCTGCTGACCAACTTTGTGGCCAACCCCGTCAGCGCCCTGATGAACGGCAACTACATTGGCATTCTGTTCTGGGCCTGTATGTTCGGCATTGCCATGAAGAACATCGGCGCAGAGAGCACCAAGGTCTTTCTGGCAAACACCGCCGACGCCGTTTCCCAGATCGTGCGCTGGATCATCAATCTAGCCCCCTTCGGCATCATGGGTCTGGTGTACACCAACGTTTCCGGCAACGGTCTGGCCATCTTTACCCAGTACGGCAAACTGCTGGCGCTGCTGGTGGGCACCATGCTGTTCATGGCGCTGATCGTTTCCCCCTTTATCATGTTCATCTACCTGCGCTGCAACCCGTACCCGCTGGTATTCCGCTGCCTGAAGGAGTCCGGCCTGACCGCCTTTTTCACCCGCAGCTCTGCCGCCAACATCCCTGTGAATATGTCCCTGTGTGAAAAGCTGGATCTGGACAAGGATATGTATTCCGTGTCCATCCCGCTGGGCGCCACCATCAACATGGACGGTGCCGCCATCACCATTACCATCATGACGCTGGCAGCGGCTAACACCTTGGGCATTCAGGTGTCCCTGCCCGCCGCCATCGTGCTGAGCGCCATGAGCGCTCTGGGTGCCTGCGGCGCTTCCGGCGTGGCTGGCGGCTCCCTGCTGCTGATCCCCATGGCCTGCTCGCTGTTCGGCATCTCCAACGACATCGCCATGCAGATGGTGGGCGTGGGCTTCATCATCGGCGTGGTGCAGGACTCGGTGGAAACTGCGCTGAACTCTGCCGGTGACGTGGAATTTGCCGCCACCGCCGAGTATCACCAGTGGCTCAAGGAGGGCAAGCCCCTGCCGGCTTTCCTGAAGGGCTGATCGTATCCCAGCACAAACAAAGCAGCCGCTGCACGAGAAAGTGCAGCGGCTGCTTTGTTTGTTGTAATGAAATTCACCCAAACAGCACCACAGCGTAGCTTACGCGGTCCTTTACCACATAGGCAACGCCCAGTTTGGTCTTGCCCTCTGCGGCCTTGGTCATAGCTTCGGGGTAAGTGCCGTCCTTCGGCAGAACAAAGGTGATGACCGATGTGCCGTTGCTCTCAAAATCACAGTCGATTACAAAGCCCGGTATAAAGTCATTGTTGGCCATGCCGCCGCCGATGCCCTTGCCGATGCCCATGAGATCAAATGCATCCGCATAACGCGGATTCTCCATCTGTAGCAGCGCTTTTGCATCATTGCCGATACTGTTCTTCCGGGAAAGCTCCGGCTTTTCTGGATTGACCTTGCAGGACCCTGGGTAGCTGACAACCCAGTCGGCAACATAGTAAGCCTTTTCGCTCAGATCCTTATCGTAGGTCACGCCGAATCTGGTGCACAGTGCCTCTGCGCTTTTGGCGTTCGAGCTCTTGGCTTCCATCGGTCTGCCCACGCTGGCATCGCAGGCGGTGAACACGGTCAGTGCCATCAAGCCGACCAGCAGGCAGGCCAGTAATTTCTTCCAGTTTTTCATAGAACGATGCTCCTTTCCGTTCCGGGGTCGTTGCGGGTCTGCGTCCGCACGGACGCAGTTCTTTTTGCTTTCTTCTGCATCCATGATACCTTTTTTTAACAGGAAATGCAATCGTTTTGGCGCAAAAAAACAGGCTGCCGTGCAAAAAGCACGGCAGCCTGCGGAAAAAGCTTTATTTTGCGTACTCCACAGCGCGGCTCTCGCGGATGACGTTGACCTTGATCTGGCCGGGGTAATCCAGCGTATCTTCGATCTTTTTGGCAATGGCGCGTGCCAGCAGGATGACCTGATCATCGCTGATGACGTCGGGCTTGACCAGAATGCGCACCTCGCGGCCTGCCTGTACGGCAAAGGCCTGCTCCACGCCCTCGAAGCTGGAGGAGATCTCCTCCAGATTTTCCAGACGCTTGACGTAGCTTTCCACGTTCTCGCGGCGGGCACCCGGGCGGGCGGCGCTGATGGCGTCGGCAGCCTGAATGATGAAGGCCAGCGGGGTCTTGGGCTCCACATCGCCGTGGTGTGCCTCAATGGCGTGGATGATCTGGGTGTTCTCCTTGTACTTGCGGCAGATGTCCACGCCGATCTGGACGTGGCTGCCCTCGATCTCGTGATCCAGTGCCTTGCCGATATCATGCAGCAGACCGGCGCGGCGCGCCATGGTGACGTTCACGCCCATCTCGCCTGCCAGCAGACCGGCCACCCAAGCCACTTCCATGCTGTGGGTCAGGGCGTTCTGGCCAAAGCTGGTGCGGTACTTCAGCCGACCGATCAGCTTGATCAGGTCGGGGTGCAGGCCGTGGATGCCCAGCTCCATCACCGCACGCTCGCCCTCGCGCTTCATCTGCAGTTCCAGATCGTGGCGGCACTTTTCCACCGTCTCCTCGATGCGGGCGGGGTGGATGCGGCCATCGCCGATCAGGCGCTCCAGCGTCATGCGGGCCACCTCGCGGCGGGTCTGGTCGAAGGAGGACAGGGTAATGGCCTCCGGGGTATCGTCGATGATCAGATCCACGCCGGTAGCGGTCTCCAGTGCGCGGATATTGCGGCCCTCGCGGCCGATGATGCGGCCCTTCATCTCATCGCTGGGCAGCGGCACCACACTGACGGTGGTCTCGCTGCAATGGTCGGCAGCACAGCGGCTGACGGCCTGTCCGATGAGGTTGCGGGCGATGTTATCGCAGTTTTCCTTCAGGTCGGTCTCGTAGGCGGCAACGCGCACGGCCTTTTCGTGGGTCAACTCCTCGTCCACCTTATGCAGCAGCACCTCGCGGGCGTCCTCCTGGCTCAGGCCGGCCAGCGTTTCCAGACGCTCCATCTCCTTGGCGCGCAGAGCGTCGATCTCTGCCAGACGCTCCTCGGCCTCGGCAGCGCGCTTTTTCAGCTCTTCTTCCTTCTTTTCCAGCGCCTCGGTCTTGCGGTCCAGCGCTGTCTCCTTCTGGTCGATGCGGTTCTCCTGACGGCTGATCTCCGCACGGCGCTGCTTGATCTCCTTGTCGGCCTCTGCCTTCTGGGCATCGACCTCGGCTTTCAGACGGAAAGCCTCGTCCTTTGCTTCCAGAACCGCTTCCTTGCGCTTCTGGTCGGCGGTCTTGATCGCCTCGTTCACCAGCCGGGTAGCCTCGGCCTCGGCGCTGCCGATCTGGGCTTCGGCAGTCTTTTTACGGTTGTTGTAACCAATAAAATAGCCCGCAGCCACGCCGACAACAGCAACGATCAAGGCCACGATCACTCCGATCGCGGTCATTGCGTTCACTCTCCTTTGTTTCAATTCAATGCAAAATTAAAAGCAGGAGACGCTGCGCAGCAGGACACGGGCAATGATATAGAAAGAGCTTTCAATGCAAAAAGTGACACCAAAACCATACGCACCGCCCAAAACCGGCGGCACGGGCAAAAGCATACGGCTTTTCTCTTTACGGTTCCATTTTATATCAAACAGGCACGCTTTGCCTGAAACGGGTACAGGGTCACACTGAAACCTGCGTACAGCGTCTTTGATTCCATACTACTAAATATAGTACGAAACATTTGCCCGCTTGTCAAGAGGAAAACCCTGCCCGCAGAACATTTTGTGCAGAAAAACAAAAATAAGATGGCTGAGGAAGTTCTCTCCCCAAACCAAAAGGGCCGCCCCGGAGAACGGAGCAGCCCTTCTGGTTTATGATGAAGAGAAGAAAATGAAGGAGAATAGCTTATTATTTGGCGGCTTTTTCGCCCTCCGGGAAGATGATCTTATTCACAAAGAAGAAGATCACCATGGAGATGCCGCCGTTGAGCACGGTAGTGCCGATGTTGTAGATGAAGTCCGGTACCAGCAGCCCTGCCACCGCCACCCAGATGCAGTTGATGGAGTTGACGATGCAGGTGATGACGCAGAAGGCCAGCACATACCAGCCGATCTGTTTTGCCAGATTGCCCTTGCTGCGGAACACAAAATTGCGCTGGATGGGGAAGTTGATGCACTCGCCGATGACCATGGCGATCATGTAGGCGCAGAAGTAGGGCAGACCGCCGTGGGCGGCATCGTAGCCGAGGATGTTCCACTTGAAGGTCTCGCCGAACAGGGTAATGTCGATGCCCGGCCAGCCGAAATCCACCACCGGCAGGCTTGCAAAGGCCTTGGGCAGAAATTGCAGCAGCAGGTACTTAAACACCGTGATGAGGTCGGACACGATGACGAACAGGCCGCCCTCGCGCACCCACTTGGCAGCGGCGGGGTGCTTTGCCGCGAAGTTATTCCAGAAATTCATAGCCTGCTTCCTTTCAGCTGTTTTTCAAGCGCTCTTCCATGCGGCTGTTCAGCACGAGGTTCTTCACGGCCTCCACGATCACCCGCACAAGACCGATGATCCAGAAGCCCTGCAGCTCCATCACGATGCCGTCCACCATGCCCATGCTGATGGCGCCGTTGGTCATTTTGGCCAGCGCACGCAGAGGCATATTGTACTGGAACAGGATGTTCAGGTCGGGCTTGCCCTTTTTGATGCTGCGGCGCAGCAGGGTGCCCAGCACGGCAGCCGCCAGCCAGCCGATGGGGCTGCGTCCGTGCCCCATCTCGCCCAGCGTCATGTTGCGGTCGATGTGCACCTTGTTCTCCGGGATGGGACGGCCCAGCAGCGCCTCAAATTCCGCGTCCGGCACCTTCTGCACCTGCGCAGTGCGGTAATGCTCCAGATTTTTGCCCGCATAGGGGTCGGGTGCGCCGGTGCCCGCCACCGTGACGGCAGCAGTCAGACGGATATCGGCGCTGGAAGCGCCCACCAGCAGCTGATAGCTGCCGCCCTCTACCTCCCAGCGGTCGGTGGCAACGTTCCAGTAGCGGAAGGCTTTGTCGTCCAGCGGGATGGTGACGGTCTTGCTCTCTCCGGCTTCCAGCTGCACCTTGGTAAAGCCCTTCAGCTCCTTGACGGGGCGGAAAACCTTTGCATCCGGCTTTGCCACATACAGCTGCACCACCTCGGCACCTGCACAGCTGCCGGTGTTGGTGACAGTCAGGGTCACGCCGGTTTCGTCTGCTTTCAGGTCACTGTACGCAAAGCTGGTATAGCTCAGGCCGTAGCCGAAGGGGAAGGCGGTGGGCACACCGGCGGTATCGTAGTAGCGGTAGCCCACATACAGACCCTCGCGGTACTCCACAGTGGGGCCGTCGCCGCCGAAATGCGCTTTTGCGGGGGTGTCGGCGTAGCTGCGCGCCCAAGTCTCAGCCAGCTTGCCGCAGGGGTTCTGCGCGCCAGTGAGCACCTCGACCAGTGCGCCTGCACCGGCCTGACCGCCCAGACAGCCGTAGACCAGCGCCTTGCAGTCCTTGACCCAATCGCTTTCCAGCGAGGAGCCTGCGCTCAGCAGCACCACCACGTTGGGATTTGCCGCCGCCACAGCCGCCAGCAGTTCCAGCTGGTTTTCTGCCAGCTTCATGTCGGCGCGGTCGATGCCCTCGCTCTCCTTGATCTCGTCCAGACCCATGCACAGCAGCACCACATCGGCGTTCTTTGCCAGCAGCACCGCCTCGGCCTTCAGCGCCTCGTCGGGCTTGCCCTGCCGGTCAAAGCCCTTGGCGTAGCCGACGCTGTTCAGGCCGCTCTCGGCAAGGCAGTCCAGAAAGGAATCCACCTTGATGGAGTTGACGGCGCTGGAGCCTGCACCCTGATAGCGGGGTGTCTGGGCAAAGTCGCCGATGACCGCCACCTTTTCCCCCTTTGCAAGGGGCAGCAAGTTGTTTTCGTTCTTCAGCAGCACGATGCTCTGGGCAGCAGCCCGGCGTGCCAGTGCGTGGTGGGCGTCGGCATCGAACTTGCCGGGTGCGGCGTCCACCGCCGCTTTGGTGGTAAACACCAGTTCCAGCAGCTCCTCCAGCCGGGCGTCCACGTCTGCTTCGGTGATCTTGCCGGTCTGCACTGCCTTCATCAGCTCCCGGATGGCGTCCCCGCCGGGGGCGGGCATTTCCAGCGTAGAGCCATTCTTTACGCCGAGGGCGTGGTCGTTGCTGCCGCCCCAGTCGGTGACCACTGCGCCGTCAAAGCCCCAGTCCCTGCGCAGGATATCCATGAGCAGGTGGGCGTTCTCGTTGGCGTAGGTGCCGTTGACAAGGTTATAGGCGGACATGATGGTCTTGGGCTGCGCCTCCTTGACCACCATCTCGAAACCGGTCAGGTAAATTTCCCGCAGGGTGCGCTCGTCCACGATGGAATCCGAGGCCATGCGGCGCAGCTCCTGACTGTTCACGGCAAAGTGCTTGGGGCAGGCGGCAATGCCGTTTTTCTGGATGCCGCGGACGTAGGCCGCCGCCATTTTACCGGCAAGGTAGGGGTCCTCCGAGAAATACTCGAAGTTGCGGCCGCACAGGGGGCTGCGCTTGATGTTCAGGCCGGGGCCCAGCAGCACCGACACGCCCTGTGCCGCTGCTTCCTCGCCCATGGCTGCGCCCACAGCCTCGCCAAGCTCCGGGTCCCAGCTGTTGGCAACGGTGGCCGAGGTGGGAAAGCAGGTGGCGGGCACACTGGGGTTCAGGCCCAGATGGTCAGCCGCACCGGCCTGCTTGCGCACGCCGTTGGGGCCGTCGGACAGGGTAATGGCCGGGATGCCCTTGCCCGGCAGCGCCCGGGTGGTGAACACCGTGCCGCCGCTCAGCAGGGCGCATTTTTGTTCCAGACTCAGGCTGTTGATGATATCTGTGTGTTTCATGGCATTTTCCTCTTTGCCTTTTCAAATCCAGAAAAGGCCCGCTGTTTTTACGCAGCGGGCCTTTGGTCTGGTTTCAGTTCAGGTGCTGCAAACGTTCAGAGCGTCTTGCCTAAAATCAGGCGTTGACTTCCTCTTCCTTGCGCTTTTTGTAGCCCTTGAGGGTCTTGACTTCCAGCGTCACGAACAGCAGAGCCACCAGAACATCGGCACCGATCAGGACGATCTGCCACTTTGCCATACCGGGGTTCAGGTTCTCCTCTGCGTATGCACGGCTGTTGACCACGGTGTAGAGGATGTTCTTTGCGGACTCGCGCAGGGCCTGCTTGCTGCTGTTGGTCAGCACGGTCACGGTGTTGAAGTCGTTGCCGGTGGTGCAGAGCATCAGGTCGTTGCCGTTGCGGACGCACTGGTCAGCAGTCATGTAGCCGGAGACGCCGAAGTAGTCTGTCTCGACGAAGCCCACGAAGCCCCACTCGCCGCGCAGGACGTTCTTCAGCAGCTCCTTGCAGCCGCCAGTCCAGCGGGTGCCGATGTAGTTGAAGGAAGACATGACCGCGTGGCAGTCTGCATCCTTGACGGAGATCTCGAAGGGCTTGAGGTAGATCTCACGGATGGCCTGCTCGTTGGACCAGGTCGCCACCATGGAAGCACGGTTGCCTTCCTGATCGTTCAGGGCGAAGTGCTTCATATAAGCATACACACCGCGATCCTGTGCGCCCTTGATGGCGTTGGAAGCCATCACGCCGGACAGCACGCCGTCCTCGGAGTAGTACTCGAAGTTACGGCCTGCAAAAGCAGTGCGGTGGATGTTCATAGCGGGACCGTACCAGCCGGAGGTATCCATCTCGTCAGCCATCTCGCCGATGCTGTCGCCGAAGGCGTAGGCCAGATCCTTGTCCCAGGTCATGCCGATGAGGGCAGCAGCCGGGAAGCCGACGGAACCGACACCGGTGAAGAAGTTGTTGATGGAAGCCGGGCCGTCGCAGTCACTGGTGCGGACCTTCTCGATGCTGGAGACCGCAGCGGTCTGGTAGCCGCCGAAGCCGATGATCTGCTGCAGATCGTCGATGGACATCTGATCCAGCAGGGCATCCCACTGGGCGTCGTTGTAATCCACGCCGCGCAGATCGGCCAGCTTCAGGCCGTTCTTGGCACCGGTGGTGATGTCGGCGGCGTTGGCGTCGTCATCCTGCTGATAGCCAGCTTCGACGTAGGTGTGTGCGTTGTCGAAGGCAGCCTTCTGCTCGTCGGTCATCTCATAGGTGGCGGGAGCAGCGGTCGCCTCGGCATAGTTTGCAAAGCCGTCGGCGCGGGACAGATAGGTGATCTCGCCTTCTGCGAAATCGAACTCGTTGGTCGCAGCCACAGCATCGCTGCCGCGCTTGTTGGACTCGTTGTAGACGCTGTCGGATGCAACGGTGTAGACTTCAGAATCGGCAACGGTGTGGGAATCATCGTTCGCGCTGATGACATAGTCGCCAGCTTCCAGCACATAGCAGCCGTTGGTCTGGTAATCATAGGAAGCCAGCTGCTCCACCGGGATGGAGAACTCGATGGTCTCGGATGCGCCGGGTGCCAGCTCAGAGGTCTTGGCGAAGTCCAGCAGGTTTGCGGTAGCCTTCTCGATGCCGCCGTTGGTGTAGGGAGGATTGCTGTAAATTTCTACAACATCCTTGCCCGCCACAGCGCCGGTGTTGGTGACAGTAACGCTGAAGTTCAGGTTGGTGCCGTCGGAGGTGATGCCGCTCATCTCCTTGGTGAAGGTGGTGTAGCTCAGGCCATAGCCGAAGGGGTAGACCACTTCTTTGTCGTAGTCGATGAGACCCTCGGCGGCGGCAGTTTCGTAGAACTTGTAGCCCACGTAGATGCCTTCCACGTAGTTGACGAAGGACGGGGTGGTGCCTTCCGGATCAAAGAAGGTGGAATCGGAATTCAGCTCCTCGGTGTTGGTGTACTTGAAGTCGCCGAAGTTGTTCCACCAGGGCGCATTCTTCAGGTTGGAAACATAGGTATCCACGGTACGGCCGGAGGGGTTGACCTCGCCGGAAACGACCTTGCCGAAGCCCTCAAAGCCGGACTGGCCGGTGCCGGGGCAGAGCAGGACGCCCTTGATCTGGGGGTAATCCTTCAGGAAGTCCATCTGGAAGGCGTTGGCGCCGTTGTAGACCAGAATGACGTTGTCGAAGTTTGCGGTGACCAGGTCGAGCAGGTCTTCCTCACGGTTGGACAGCTGCAGGAAGTGGTCGCCCTTATCCCAGTCGTTGCCCTCGTTCAGAGAGTCGTCGTAGGTACCGTTGTAGTAAGTGGTGCCGCGCTCAGAGCCGTAAGCCTGTGCCACGCGGCGGATCCAGCTGCCATCCACAACGGAAGCCATATCGGTGGGCAGATCTGCGCCCTCGCCGCCGACACGGGTGATGACGACCATTGCGGTATCCGAGAATGCTTTTGCGTTCTCCATCATCTCATCGGTGTACAGACTGACATTGGGCTCCGGCAGGGTCCAGTCCTGCGCCGCTATGCTAACGCTGGGGCGGTCTGCCTTGTAGTCGGTGTAGAACTTGCTCAGTTCCTCGTTGGTCTCGATGCCGGCATCGTGCAGGCCGGTCAGCAGATCGGTGACGGGGTAAGTGGCGTTCAGCGCACCGGAACCGGTGCCGCCGTAGCAGGGGTTGGTGGAAGCCCAGCCGAAAACGTTCAGCTTGGAGCCGGAAGCCACCGGCAGGATGCCGTCTTCGTCCTTTGCCAGAACGACACCGTCTGCGGTGATCTCATTCACCAGCTGGGTGGCCTTTGCAGAGGTCTCCTCGCTGATGGTGCCGCTGCCGGACACCAGATCCAGCATGGTGGACATGGGGCCGGTGCAGATCAGGTTGACAACGATGGTCAGTGCCAGCAGAATGGCAAGGCCAGACTGTGCACGGATCATCTTTTTCTTTGCTTTGGGCAGTTTGCGCACCGCGATCATCACAACGACCGCCAGTGCAAGCACTACACCAAACGCGATGAGGTACCCACGAACATTCGTAAGGACCTGCATCACGTCATCCATATTGATGGACAACATAGTTTTCTCCTCCTTGTTTTGTCGAATCGGACAACGGCGGGGACACCCCCGCCAGCTTGGCTTTATGATACCAGAAGCTGACAGGGAATTTTCATTTTGTTCACAATCTGTCGTTTTGAACGCATAATTTGCAAAAGTTACAATAAGGTTTCAATTTTTATTGTGCTAATACACAAATTTCATCCAACTTTATTTGTGCACCCTGCCAGACAACAAAAAACGGCAGGGGATACCTGCCGTAAAAATTATTTGTTTTTGGGCAGCGGAAATAAGATCCGCAGGGTGCACCAGTTGTTTTCCCAGTGCAGCGTCATGCTGCCGCCGTGCTGCCCGACGGTGGTGCGGACACTTTTCAGGTCCGACCCCTGCTTCGGCAGACCGTCCGCATCCAGTGCGGGGGCGGCCTCTGTATAGTGCTCGAACCGCAGCATGGCAAAGCCGCCCTGACTGTACACCGCCACCTTGATGAGCCGCTTTTCGGGGTCCGGCTCGGCGCGCACGGCGGCAATGGCGTTGTCCAGCGCCACGCCCACGATGGTGCACAGCTCCCGGATGGTGAGAAAGCCCAGCATCCTGCCGTCCGCCACGCTGGTGATGGTGATATTCTCCTGCTGGCATTCCATGGTCTTGGCGGTGAGCAGGGTATCCAGCACCGGGTTGCCGGTCTTGTTCTCGGCCTCGTACTGGCGGATATTCTGCTCCATGGCGGCAATGGCAGCGTTCTGCTTGGTCTGGTCCTGCTCCTCCCGGATGCGGGCAAGCTGGACTTTCAGCTCATGGTACCGCCGGTTGATGAGGTTGATGCCCTCCTTGCTGCGCTTGTACTGCTCGTACTGGCGGTGCAGTACCTCGTCCATGGCGGCAAGCTCGCTGTGCAAAGCGTTCTCCTGCAGCTGCTCGTGCTGCACAGATAAGATCAGCACGCCGGAAAAATCCACCAGAGTGCGGATGGAAAAAATGCTCATGTTGATCTCGCTGCCGGGCAGAAAGCCCAGATTGCTTACCGCAAAGGCAGTCAGCGCCAGCATGACCGCCGTCAGGGCGGCGCTGCCGCCGATCTGTAAGTGCCCGGCGGGCTGGGGACGGCGGTGCTGCAGATAGCACATGATGCCGAACAGCGTCCCATACACCAGTGCCAGCAACAGCAAAGAAAGCGGCTCCCATGGGCCGCGGGCGGGCCAGAGGGCGCAGTGCAGCTGCCACTCCACGCTGGCGGCAAGCTCTGCCAGAATAAACGCCCGTGCGCAGTGATACCCGGCTTCCAGCAGAGTGATGTTCCACATGCCCCATAGATATAGGTAGGAAAACCCGATGGCCGCTGCCATGCAGGGGATCCAGAGCCCGCCGGGCACATCGCCCGTCAGCCCCAGAAAGGCCGACAGCACCGCCGCCCACAGCAGGGTGACACCCCCGGTGACCGCTCTGGAAAAGCGGGGCGCAAGCGCCGGGGTGAACAGCAGCACCGCAAGACACTCGGCAAGGGCGGTGTACAGCCGGGGGATATCCGGCAGCGCGGTCATGAGCCTTCACCTCCGATGTAATCGGTCAGTGCGGCAAGAAAAGCCTTACGCTTGGGGCGGCTGACCTGCAGCTCGCAGGGGCCCACCTGCACGGTGCTCTGCCGCAGCTCCCGCACCTGTGCCAGATTGACAAGATAGCCGCTGTTGCAGCGGGCAAAGGGGCAGTCTGCCAGCTTTTCCTCAAAGGCCTTGAGGGTGCCGGGGGCGGAAAAATCGCCCTCATCGGTATAAAAATGCACCCGGTGCCCCTCGCTTTCCAGATAATAGATGCTTGCGGTGTCCAGCCGGCGCAGCCCGCCCTCCACCGGCACGGTCAGGTAGTGCTTTGCCCGCTTTTCCAGCCGGGCAACCGCCTTGAGCAGCTGCTGCGAAAAGGCAAAGTAGGGCACCGGCTTCAGCACATAGTCCAGCGCTCCCACCGAGTAGCCCCGGATGGCGTACTGCGCCATATTGGTGATGAAGATCAGGATGACGTCTGCATCCATCTGCCGGATGCGCTCGGCCGTGGTCATGCCGTCCAGATGCTTCATCTCCACATCCAGAAAAATAATGTCGTAGACCGCGCGGTAATCCTCCAGAATATCCACGCCGTCCGCAAAGACCGTCACTTCAAACTCTGTCCCGTACTGCCGGGTATACCGCCGGACATACTCCTGCAATACCCCCTGTACCTCCGCGTCGTCCTCTACGATCGCCACCCGGATCATGACCGCACCTCCCTTACCACACCTTTGTGGAACTGTTACGGCTCTATTATAGCGCAATCCCGTCCGGTTTGCCAAGGGGCACTCCGCAACAAAGGGCAGGGCAGCCCACAGCTGACCACCGTGGACGTCAACCCCTACCAGCTGGGCATGGAGGCTGCCAGCCAGACCATCAACCACATCGAGAACCCGAACCTTCTGGCCACAAAGATCATCGTGCCGCACAAGCTCATCCCCCGGGAGAGCTGCTGCCCGCCGGAGGAGCAGCGCTAGGAAGTGCTTTTTCAGCAAGACAGTGTCCGCTTCCGGGAGCTGCCGCGCAGCGCTTGCTATCCTGCCCCCAGAGTAGACAGCGTAAAAAACGCTGCATCCTCCGGGGGTATTTTTATGCCCAAAAAGGCACAAAAGAATGCCCGCCCACCTGTGGAAAACCACGGTGGGCGGGCATTTTATGGTTTATCGTTTGCGCGCTGCAAAAGCGTTCAGAGGGCGGTGGGCTGGGGTACCAGCCGGAAGAGCATTACGGGCAGCTCGCTGTTTGCAAAATCCAGCGTAAGGATGATCGTTCCGCGCTCTGTTTCAAAAGGCATCTCCGTCTGTGTGCCGTCCGGGGCAATGCGCACAAGCGTTTTGCCTTCCAGCAATCCGGCGGGCAGCGCGAGCCTTACCCGACCGGTGGGCTGCGTCAGGCTGCCTGCGGTTTCAAAGGCCACACTCAGGTATTCCCCGTTCGTCCGTGCGGTCACATCCTCCGCAGAAAGACTGCCGCTGTTAGCCCACGCCGTTGCCGCTTCGATCATTTCCAGCTGCGCGGCGTTTTCTGCCTGCCCGCACACGGGGCAGAAGGTCAGCGTTTCGCCTTCCGCAGTGCGGAAAGTAAACTTCCGGCAATCCGTGCTGCCAGTGTGCGCGCAGCCCTGCCGCAGACAACTGGCGCTCTGAGAGCCGGTTCCGTTCGGGGACCATGCACCGAACTGGTGCCCCAGCTGATCGGTCGGGTCTGCGGTGTAGCTGTCTTTGCAGCGGCTGCAGGTAAAAACAGTATAGCCGTCTGCTTCACAGGTGGGGGCTACGGTAACAGCCTGATAATCATGGTTCAGCGCGGGCAGTTCTGTATAGGTGGTATGGTCGCAGCGGGAACAGGTTTCGTAAGCATCCCAGCCGATTTCCGTACAGGTGGGAGCTTGCGCTTCGTGCTGCTCCAGAGCATGGTTCAGTGCGGGCAGCTCCACATAGGTGGTGGTATAGTCACAACGGGAGCAGGTATCGTAAGCATCCCAGCCAATTCCCGTACAGGTGGGGGCTTTTGCTGCGTGATGCCTCAGATCATGCTGTGCAGGCAGCTCCGCATAGGTAGTATAGTCGCAGCGGGAGCAGGTTTCGTAAGCATCCCAGCCGGGTTCCGTACAGGTAGGAGCTTTTGCTGCGTGCTGCTCCAGAGCATGGTTCAGCGCGGGTATCTCTTTGCGGGTGGTATAATCGCAGCGGGAGCAGGTGTCGTAAGCATCCCAGCCCTTTTCCGTGCAGGTGGGGGCTTTTGCTTCGTGGTGCTCTAAATCATGTTTTAGCGCGGGGATTGCTCGAAAAGTGGTATAGTAGCAGCGGGGACAGGTGTCGAAAGCGTCCCAGCCGGGTTTCGTACAGGTGGGGGCTTGCGCATCATAATGCACCAGAGCATGATTATTTAGGTTTCTTTTGCCGTATTTCCCACCACACGCCTCACAGACCGCTTTGGTGGTGCAGGTTGCTGTGCCACCGGTACAGCTTGCGGTACCATTTAAGCCGCAGCGCAAGCAAATGATGCGGTGCGTGCCGTTGCCAAGGGAGGCGTTCGCCGGAGTTTTCCATTTGTGACCGAGAATGCCGTATTCCGCGCCGCATTTTTCACAGGTTTTGCCTGTGGTGCAGGTGGGCGTTTCGGTGCCGCCGGTATGGTCCGAAAGATCTCCATAAACAATGCTGTTCTTCCTGCCGCAGACTGAGCATTTTATATGGATCCTATGCTTGGTTGAATCAACTTTTGTATATCCGAGGATCTCATAGTTTCTTTGTTGCATACAGACGAAGCAGTACGTATAGATAGAATCTGCCGCTTTAACGTTTAACACGATCCCCGGTATCAGGCACACCATTGCCAGCACCGTCAAACACCGGATCAGCCATTTTTTCATGTTGCTCCCTCCTTGTCATCAAACCTTGTTATCCTTTCAGATCAAACTGCACGGACAGCGATGCAAGCACGGCATCTACCACCTTCCGCGCCTGGGCAAGCATATCGATCTCCGCCACAAAAGCGATGACCTGCTCGCGCTCCTGCGCGGGGACCTGCAGCGCACTCAGACTCATACTCAGATAGCGCCGTATTTTGCGCTCCAGTGTAAAGTAGGGGTCGCACCGCCGTGCCATGTAGCCGCGCATCATGCCAGCCGTGCCCAGCTCCATCTCGTAGAAATCGCACTCGGCGCACCCGGGCAGATACACGCTGAACGCCGCCTGCAGCTCCGCCGTGGTGCTGCGGTGGATGATCTCCGCCGTGGCGGGGAAGGTGTACGCTTCCACATAGATATCCCGCAGATTCTCGCTCAGCTCGGTCATCGCCAGCTGCAAAGCCGTTTCCACCGCGTAGAGGTACACCGGCGAGGGGGCGTTTGCCGCCAGCGGCCTTACCGCGCCGAACTGCCTGCTGAACATCATGCCGATCAGCTCGGTCAGCACACCGTCCTTTGTGCGGAAAATATTCTGGAACGACCCGGCGGAAACATCTGCTTCCTTTAAAATTTCTGCCACCTTGGTGTTCGTGTAGCCTTTTTCCAGAAAAAGCCGGACACAGGCGGTCAGGATCCGCCGTTTTGCTTCTTTGCTGTCGTATCTGCGCGCCATTGGGAATCATCCTTTTCTATGATTGGTTTCTGACCCAATTATATATTGATTTTAAAATTGCGTCAAGTAAACTTTTAAGGGCGTATTTTGGGCAGTTTGACGAGGGAGAGCTTTCTGCGGGTGCGCATCCGGGCAAAGCAAAGCGCAATGGACATTGCTGTTATCCGCTGCCGCAGCCAGACAGTTCGCGGCAGCAAAAAAGAGGCCACCGATCGGGGTGACCTCTTTTCAGCGTATTTTCAGCGTAAATCCCGCAGCAGGCGAACCCACCATCTCCATGACGGCTCTTTTGGAGTTGCTCTTTGCGTAAGATAGCAAGATAAATCTTATTTCTGACAGAAAGAGCCGAACCCGTGCAACGAGTCCGGCTCTTTCTGTGCTTTGGTTGGATCTTAAGCAAAGTTATGGTAAATGAAGAAGTTGGCTTTGGGAGTTTACAGCAGGCTCAGTGCTTCCTCGTCTGCCACAAGGATGCAGTCCGGATGCAGCTGCAGGATGCTGCCGGGGCAGGCAGGGGTCACAGGGCCGGTCACGGCGTCCTTGACGGCCTGTGCCTTGGCTTTACCGTTGGCTACCACCAACACCTTGCGTGCCTGCATGATGGTCTTGATGCCCATGGTGTATGCCTGTTTGGGGACAAGGGCCTCGTTGCCGTCAAAGAAGCGCTTGTTGGCTTCGATGGTAGTGGGCGCAAGGTCGATGCAGTGGGTCTCCAGCTCAAAGGCTTCGCCCGGCTCATTGAAGCCGATATGACCATTGGGGCCGATGCCCAGCAGCTGCAGGTCGATGCCGCCCAGCTTGTGGATGATACCGTTGTAACGGGCACACTCGGCGGCGGTGTCCAGATTGGTGCCGTCCGGCAGGTTGGTCTTGGCCGGGTCGATATTCACCTTGCTGAACAGGTTCTCATTCATGAAATACCGGTAGCTCTGGGGATGCTCCTTGGGCAGGCCGCGGTATTCGTCCAGATTGACAGTAGTGACCTCGGAGAAATCCAAATCGCCTTTGTTGTACCAGTCCACCAGTTGGGCATAAGTGCCCACCGGGGTGCCGCCGGTGGCAAGACCCAGTACACAGTCCGGCTTCATGATGACCTGTGCGGAGATGATGTTGGCCGCTTTGCGGGACATATCCTGATAATCTTTTGCGCGGATGATCTTCATAATAACGCTCCTTTTATAGTACTGTTACGCCTGCGTTCCGGCAGGCCTGTAAAAATTCTACGGGCAGCTTTCCGTCCGAGATCACAATATCAATATCGGACAGCTCGCAGATGTGGAATGTGCTTTTCAGTCCGATCTTGGAGGAATCCAGCAGCACGGCTTTCTGCTCACAGTCACAGCGGCGGAGCACGGTCTGCTTGAGCCGTGCTTCATCCTCCACGCCGCAGGTAAAACCGGTTTCCGGGCTGTAACTGGTCACGCCCAGCAGCAGCAGATCAAAGTTGATGCCCTCCATCGTCTGGATGCTCTGTGCACCGCAGACGCTCAGGCTGAATCGGTTCAGTCTGCCGCCCGGCAGGGATACATTGGGCTTTTCCAGCTTTGCCAGCTCCATGGCGCAGCTCAGGCCGCTGGTGTAGATGAGCATGGGCTGATCCGGGATGCACCGGGCCACTGCTGTGGCGGTGCTGCCGGAATCCAGAAACAGAGTGGTGTTGGGGCGCAGCAGAGCAGCGGCTTTTTCGGCAATGATCTGCTTTGCTTCGGCATTGCGGGCGGCACGGCGGCTCAGCAGGTCGTCTGTGCCTACCACCTGCTCCACCGACTTGACACCGCCATGCACCCGCACCACACGGCGGGCTTCATCCAGTGCTTTCAGGTCGGTGCGCAGGGTCATTTCCGAAACGGAAGGGAAAGCTTCCTTGAGCTGGGCAAAGCTAATGCTGCCTTTGCGGTTCACCAGCTCCACGATCTGATTGCGGCGTTGTTCCATGGGGGATTCCTCCTGTCTGCGTTTGTCCTGTCCCATGGCACGTTCTGCTTAGTCCTCCGGGTTGAAGTTTGCCAGCAGATATTCCTCTGCTTCCGGGCACCACAGGCCGTTGTGGGCATCCACGATGTCAGCCAGTGCGGTATAGCGGGGGTCGTTGTCCTGTTCGCCCTTGGCACGCAGATCGGTCAGGGCGATGAGGGGCATGGTCAGGTGGGTATAGATCAGCTTTTTGCCGCCGGGGATCTTGGGCAGGTTTAGGGTGGTCTCGGCAGCGGCGTTCAGACCGCCGATGTGGGTGACCATCACAGCCGGATCGATGCGCTTAGCGGCGGTCAGTTCCAGCGACTCGATCATGTCGGCGGTATTACCGCCGGTGGTGCCCATGACATGGGTAGAATTGTAGTGCACATCGTAGAAGTTCATCTTGGCGCTGAACTGCTTGTCGGTGGGGCCTGCAAAGAAGTTCAGGCAGCCGTCACGACCCAGCACAGCACTGGACAGCTCCACCACCGGCGCGATGGGGGCGTAGCAGAACACATCATCAAAGCCGGTACCGCCGGTCAGCTCCCGCAGCTCGGCAGCGGGGTCTGCCATGTTGGCGGTGTTGACGAAGTACAGGTCGATGCCGTCCTTCTCCTTGACCTCCTTCGGGGGGAAGAGGGACTCCGCACGGGCCAGACGATCCTCGTTGATATCGGTGACCACCACCATGCCGGGGCGCACATCACGGTGCAGTGCGTAGGTCAGAGCACCCAGACCCATGGGGCCTGCACCGGCCAGAATCGCCAGCTTGCCACCCTTCTTGATGCCCATATCGTGATGGTACACACCCATCTTGGTGTGGTAGGCGGCGTTGAAAGCACCGATGGAGCAGCTCATAGGCTCGGCCAGAGAAGCCTCGTAGTAAGCACGGCCCTTGTACTCCAGCAGGCAGCCCAGTTCCATGACCTCGGCAGGGATGATGCAGTAGGTGGCGTCGCCGCCGAAGAACTCGTAGGAGTAGCCGGGGCTCCACATGGTGCCCTTGTAGTTCAGGGCGGGCTGCAGGGTGAACTTCATGCCGGGCTTGAACTTGTCCTGATGCGCCTTGCCCACCTTGACGATATCACCGGCGAACTCGTGACCCATGATGGCGGGGTGCTCGGCTACATCCGGATGCACACGCTTGTGAGCAGTGCCTCCATCAGCCGGGGCGTTTCGATCAGCTGCCCGCTGACATTCTGCATGACCTCCACCGGGATGCCGTTCCCGTCATCCGGGGCCAGCAGCACCAGTGCCCCCAGCACGATGCGCCCCGGCTCATAGACCGGCGGCTGTGCCTGCAGATAGCCCAAGCGGCAGTCCTTTACCGCACTTGTCCTGCAATGGAGCAGCAGGGCATACAGGGGTTTGATGTAGGTATCGCCCAGCGTTTCACGGCGGCGAAGCTGCTGCTCCACCAGCCGGGCGTCCGCTTCCTGCGGGCAGAACAGCTGCGCCGCTGCATGGATGAGGGCAGCGCGGCTGCCGGGAGCCTTGACGGGCTGGATGGTCAGATATTCCAGCAGCCCGGTCATGGACCGGGTCAGGCGCGCATAATACTGCAGCTTAGAGCCTGCACAGGCTGTATCCTGCACAGGCTGCACCGCCGGTTCCGGTTCTGCGCGGTTCTGGCTGTACCGCGTGATAGCGTCCTTCAGCACGGCACGATCCGGTTCCAGCAGGGAAGGGCTGATGCACACCGCCGGGTAATCCAGTTCCAGCGGCACGGTGGAGATAATGAAGTCGATTTTTCTCCGACGCAGGTCGGCGGCGTTCAGCTCCCGCACCGAGCAGCACCCCTCCACCTGCAAAGAGGGAAACTCGTTTCCCAGCCGGGAAGCCAGAAAGCGGCTGGAACCCATGCCCAGCGGACAGGCCACTACCACCCGCAGCCGCAGCCGGAACATGGCATTCTGTTCCAGCACTGCGCCAAAGTGCATGGCAAGGTACGCTGCTTCGTCGTCCGAGATGGCGGGCAAGACGAATTGCTGCTGCACCGCATCACAGGCGGCGCGGGTGGCTTTCCACAGGCCGGGGTAGTCGGTGCGGATGGTGTCCAGCTGGGGGTTTTCGGTACGAATGTTCTGCTCCACCCGCAGCAGCATGGGGCGCAGGTGGCAGTACAGGTCATCCCGCAGGGAGGTGTAACCGGAAAGGTCTGTGTGCAGCGCCTTTTCCATTTCCCGGATAAGGGCGGCTTCCAGATTCCGCAACTCCATCTCCTGTGCGCTACCCCAAGGGTCCTCTGCGCCCAGATAGGCGGAGAGATACAGTTCCAGATACTGCGCTTCCTCAGGCGGCAGGGTCAGCCCGAAAGCGCGGTTCAGCGCCGCCACCAGCCGGGCAGCATGATTGCCCGCCGGGCGCAGCCCTCTGGGGGCGCTGCCCTTGTCGCCGCCCTGCCGCAGCTGCTGAATGGTCAGGGTGCAATGGATCGCCAGCGCCAGAAAGCCTGCATCCGGCAGATGGAGCTGCTCTTCCTGTTCAAACTGCTGCAAAACCGCCCAGACCTTTTCGGCCGTTTTTGTATCCAGCAGGGTCGAGAAGATCTCGTTTTCCGGCATCCGTCCGCAGAGCACCTCTGCCAGTTCCTTTTCCGGCATACTGCTGCGCAGCAGGGCAGACACCACCCTCCGGTAGGAAGAAGCATCCCCCTGCAGCCAGACCCCCACGCCGGGGCGGCGGAACATCTCCACCCGGTAGGGGTGTAGCTTGGTCTCAAGTTCATCCAAGTCTGCAGACAGCGTGCTTTCCGAAACGCCAAGCGCCCGTGCCAGTACCGCTGTTTTGCAGGGCTCCTGCTCGCTGAGCAGCCTTGTCAAAAGCTGCTGCCGCCGCTCTGCGCGGGAAAGTTCTTTCCTGTCGCCGCTGTTCAGCTGGGTGCGCAGTGCGTCTCGCCGCTCCGGCGCTTCATCCAGCAGCAGACCCTTGCCGGGATTCCGCACAAAATGCGCCCCGGCAGCCTGCATCCACTGCTCCACAGCGGGCAGCTCCCGCAGCACGGTGCGGCGGCTGACCCCGATGCTTTCAGCCAGCGCCGCCGCCGTCACCCAGCCCTGCGGAAGGCTGAGCAGCTGCTCGATCAGCTTCCGTGCATTTGCCGACAGTTCCTCACGATACACCGCACCCATGTTGCTTCTCTCCTTTTCCCAAAAGTTACCCATTGCTTCTATTGTAACATAGTGCCACCCCGTCTGCCAGCCCCTAACGCGGAAAAGAAGTTGTGTGTTTTTTGTCACCATTGCCCGGTGACAAAAGCTTCCTTGTTCCCGTCTTGTATCCCGGCGCATCAGCAAATATGCACAAATCACCCGCGCATCCATTGGAAATGTTGCCGTATCAGCCCACTGGTGTCACCATCCTCCGGTGACAACCCCACCGCTTGTCACCATTGAAATCCGGCGCAGTATCGGCTAGAATAGTGCCAGAACGAAACGAAAGCTCCTCCGAACAACCGTCCGCAGGCCGCAGCTCCCATGCCACAGGAGCTGCACCGCCTGCCTTTCAAGTGAAAAAGGAGAGCTACAAATGAAAAACGCTGTTTCCCGCTTTGGCAAGTTCCTCAGCGGCATGGTCATGCCGAATATCGGCGCATTCATCGCGTGGGGCTTCCTCACTGCTCTGTTCATTGAAGCGGGCTGGTTCCCCAACGAAAAGCTGGCCAGCATGGTATCCCCGATGCTGACCTACCTGCTGCCCATCCTCATTGCAGGGCAGGGCGGCAAGATGATTGCAGGCGACCGCGGCCGCGTCATCGCCGCCATCGCCGTGGTGGGCTGCATCTGCGGCTCGGACTACACCATGCTGATGGGCGCCATGGTCATGGGCCCTCTGGCCGGCTGGGTCATCAAGCAATTCGATAAGAAGGTGGAAGGCCATATTCCCGCCGGTTTTGAGATGCTGATCAACAACTTCTCCATCGGCATTCTGGGTATGCTGCTGGCCATCCTCGGCTACTACGTCATCGGCCCGTTCATGACCGCCATCCTCACCGTGCTGACCGCCGGTGTGGACTTCCTTGTGGCACACAGCCTGCTGCCGCTGGTGTCCATCTTTATTGAGCCTGCCAAGGTATTGTTCCTGAACAACGCTATCAACCACGGCATCTTCAGCCCCATCGGTGCAAGCCAGGCCGCTGAGACCGGTCGTTCCATCATGTATATGCTGGAAGCCAACCCCGGTCCCGGTCTTGGTGTCCTGCTGGCCTACTGCTTCTTCTGCAAGGACGGCACCACCCGCCAGTCCGCTCCCGGTGCTGTCATCATCCACCTGCTGGGCGGCATCCACGAGATCTACTTCCCCTACATCCTGATGAACCCCGTGATCATCATCGCCCCCATCGTGGGCAACTTCTGCGCCATCCTGTTCTACTCTATGACCGGTGCAGGTCTGTCCGGTCCTGCTTCTCCCGGTTCCATCATCGCCTACATGGCAATGGCTCCCCGGGATTCCATTCTCACCGTTCTGCTGGGCGTTGTCATCGCCGGTGCTGTTTCCTTTGTTCTATCCTCGGTCATTCTGAAAGCGACCTCCGGTCACACCAAGAGCCTGACCGATGCCCAGAACGAAATGAAGGAGATGAAGGCACAGGCTAAGGGCGAGATTCCTGAGCCTACTGCCGTAAATGTCGGTCAGATCCGCAAGATCGTCTTTGCCTGCGATGCCGGTATGGGTTCCAGCGCCATGGGTGCTACCAAGTTCCACAACCGCATTAAGGCGGAGCGCCCCGACTTGACCGTGACCAACTCCAGCGTGGATACCATCCCCGCCGACGCGGACGTGGTGGTCTGCCAGCGCGTTCTGGCTGACCGTGCCGCCAAGTGCGCCCCGCAGGCACAGCTCATCACGCTGGACAACTTCCTTGCAGATCCGCATCTGGACGCATTGTACAACGCACTGACCTCCACTTCCCCGGCACTGGATGCCAAGGCCGAAGCTGCCGCCAACGAGGAGATCGTATCCGACCTGCGCAATGCAGCCGTAGCCCCTCTGGCGGCTGCCGTGACCGAGGCTTCCAAAGCCAACGGTTCCGTGATGAAGATCCAGGCGGAGGACATCCAACTGGGTCTGCCCTCCGTCACCAAGGAGGAGGCCATCCGTGCCGCCGGTGCGCTGCTGGCAAAGCGGGGCTATGTGGATGACAGTTACGCCGATGCCATGGTGGAGCGCGAAAAGCTGGTGAGCACCTACATGGGCATGGGCGTAGCCATTCCCCACGGCACCAGCCAGAAGAAGGGCACCGTTAAAAAGTCCGGCGTTGTCCTGCTGCAATATCCGCAGGGCGTGGACTTCGGCGATGAAAAAGCCTACCTCGTGTTCGGCATTGCCGGTGTCGGCAACGACCATCTTGACTTGCTGGGCAATGTCTGCGAGATCCTTGAAGACGAGGATGCGCTGGAACAGCTCAAGACCACTTCCGATATGAACTATGTGCTGGAGCACTTACAATAACGATTCCAAAAAGGAGAGATTTTTTATGAAGAGCATCGATATCACCATTCAGGACAAAGAAGGTCTGCACGCCCGTCCCGCCGGTATCCTGAGCAAAGCTGCCAAAGGCTTTGAGAGCAAAGTCACTATGACTAAGAACGGCAAAGTCGTCGACATGAAGAAGATCTTTGCCGTAATGGGTCTGGCCGTGAAGTGCGGCGAGACCGTGACCATCGCCGCCGATGGCCCGGACGAGGATGCCGCCATCGAAGAATTGACCAAGCTGTGCAAGGACGCATGACTTCTCCCTCCGTCTATGACCATTCTGCATAAATACTGCTGACGCAAAACCGCTCCGGGCAGAACGCTCGGAGCGGTTTTACTGTCAGTATGCGTTTTTCATCACCGTGTTTTCCAGAAAGCTGAAAAACACATCGTATTCATTTGGGGTCAGCATTTTGGGAGAACGCATGATCACAAGATCATGCCCGTGGTTTCCCACATGATAGGGTGGATGAGTGTGAGAATAGGGATTTTCCAAAACCCTCTTGACGAATTTCACATACAGTGGTATTTTTCCTGTAAATCCCACCGTCTTTGTGGATTGGTTTGAAACCATCCACAAGATGTGGTCGTGTTCATTTTGAACACAGGCACAGAAAGTGGTTGGTTATCACCGTGAGACCCACCACTTCCGTGAGGAAAAGTCCACGAAAGAACTTACCGCCCCGCAACACACCCGATTCACTTTGCCGCTTACTTCACCCGACAAAATCCATCGCTGCGCTGCATGGGCGGTATTTTTCTTTTATGGTCACTTGTCGGGGCGGAGGCCCCTCCATCTTGCTAACGCAAGACCGTTCGGTCGCTCAAAAGCCCCACTGGGGCTTTTGTTGCTGCGCAAACGCGGCATTTTGCTTTCCGAAGAAACAAAAAATCCGAACCCTTCTCCTATTGAGAAAAGGTTCGGATTTTCATGGTTTGGTGCGATGGAAGGGACTCGAACCCCCGGCCTACTGATTCGTAGTCAGTCACTCTATCCAGCTGAGCTACCAACGCATACGTTCCGTTCGGAACATGATGTATTTTATCACGAAGGGCGAGGTTTGTCAACAGCTTTTTTAAAATATTTTTATATTTTCCAAAAAAGAACGTCTTTTCTTTGATTTTACTGCGGCTTTTCTGTAATTCTTCTGCCGCATCGGCGCAAAAAGCGGCTTCTACGGCCGCTTTTTGCCCGCCGGGCGGGGGAGAGTGGGCGTGGCGCTCAGCCCTCCTGCGCCAGCTGGCGGGCGATTCTTACGCCGGTGGGGGTGGCGGCAAGGCCGCCCTGACCGGTCTCGCGCAGGTCGGGGGAGAGCAGACTGCCCACGCGGCCCATGGCGTCGATGACCTCGTCGCAGGGGATGGCGTAGTCCACCCCGGCCAGTGCCATGTTGGCGCAGGAGACCGCGTTCACCGCGCCCACCACGTTGCGCTTGATGCAGGGCACCTCTACCAGACCCGCCACGGGGTCGCAGACCAGACCCAGCAGGTTGCCCAGTGCCATGGCGGCGGCAGCGGCGCACTGCTCCGGGGTGCCGCCCTTCAGGTTACACAGGGCGGCGGCAGCCATGGCGCTGGCGGCGCCTACCTCGGCCTGACAGCCGCCCTCTGCGCCCGCCAGCGTGGCGCGGGCGGCGATGACCTGCCCGAAGCCTGCCGCCACATACAGTGCATCGCAGACGGCCTCCTCGTCTGCCTGCCCGGCGCGGGCCAGCGGCAGCAGCACCGCCGGCAGCACCCCACAACTGCCCGCCGTGGGCGCGGCCACGATGCGCTTCATGCAGGCGTTGCACTCGGCGGTTTTTAGGGCTTCCGCTGTTACTGCGGCCAGATAATCATCGCCCAGCAGGCGTCCCTGCTGCCACGCCTGCTCCACCTTGGCGGCATCGCCGCCGGAAAGGCCGCTGCGGCTGCGCTGCGTGGGGTCGTATTCCTGACTGGTGGCCTGCATCACCTGCCACAAATGCCGCATGGCGGCGCGGCTGTGCGCCTCGGTCAGGCGGCTCTCCTCCAAATCGCTGCGCAGCACCGCTTCTGCCAGCGTGATCTTCTGGCTGCGGGCGGCGGCCAGCATCTCTTCACAGGACAAAAATGCCATGGCTCATTCCTCCGTTTCTTCCGGCTCGTCCACGTTCAGACAGGTCACCTTCAGCAGGCCCGGCATCACCGCCAGCTGCCGCTCCAGCGCGTGGGGGATGTGGGAGTCGCACTCCAGTACCATCACCGCATAGCCGCCCGCAGCGGCGCGGAACACCTGCATGGACGCGATATTGATGCGCCGCAGTGCCAGCGCCATGGTCACCTCGGCAATGCAGCCGGGGGTGTCCTCGTTGTGGATGATGAGGGTGTTGCTGTCCCCGCCGAAATCCGCCGGTACGCCGTCGATCTCCGTGACGCGGATGCGTCCGCCGCCCACCGACGCCGCCTTGAGCGAAAGCTGCCGCCCGGTGCGGCTGGTCAGGGTGAGCACGGCGGTGTTGGGGTGGGCAGAGCGCAGCTCTACCGGGTGGATGCTGAACTGCATCCCCCGCTGCGCGGCCAATGCAAAGCTGTCCGGCAGGCGGGGGTCGTCCGGGCGCAGGCCCAGCAGCCCCGCCACCAATGCACGGTCGGTGCCGTGCCCTTTGCCGGTGGTGGCAAAGCTGCCGTACAGGCCAATGTCTGCCTGCGCCGGCACTTCGCCCAGAAGCTTTTGTGCGGTATAGCCGATCTTTGCCGCACCGGCGGTGTGGCTGGAAGAGGGTCCGATCATCACCGGGCCCAGAACATCAAATAATCGCATAGGGGACAGCCTTCCTTTCCTGAGGGTTTTCCCACTTTTGCGCGGCAGCTGCTGCCGCAAAACGCGCTTTTTTCCTGCTTGAATGGACTAAAATTGCCAAAACGGCACATTTTTATCAAGTTTATTATACCGCTTTTGCTGCACTTGTGCTATAATAACTTTATTAATGTTTGAAAATGTCCCCAAAATGGCGTTCTGGCTGCTGCCTTGCAGCGCCGCCCCGCCGCCAAGGGAACAACACGGAGGGTAGATCCTATGAAACTGGTAAGCGTGGAAACTCCTGAAAAGAGTGTCTGCAAAATGACCTTCAGCGCTACGGCTGAGGAACTGGAGGCCGCCTCCAATGCGGTCTATGAGCGCACCCGCGCCACTTATACCATCAAGGGCTTCCAGAAGGGCGAGGCCGACCGCGCACAGATCGAGGCTGACCGCGGCGAGCACACCTTCTGGTACGATGCCATCAACGACCTGATGGATCAGGATGTGCCTGCTTTGTACGAGGCTGCTTTGAAAGAACACGGCTTTGCGCCGGTGGATGATCCCAGCTACGATCTGGTAAGCGTGAAAAAGGACGAGGGCTTTGTGGCTACCGCCACCGTGGCGCTGCAGCCCGAGTTGAAGCTGACCAAGACCACCGGCTTTACCTCCCAGTGCGTCACCCCGGAGGTGACCGACAAGGAGATCGACACGGTGCTGGAGCGCCGCCGCAACTATGCCGCAGAGCTGGTGCCCCACAAGGGCCCCGCTATAAAGGGCAACGTGGTGCACATGGACTTTGAGGGTCTTCTGGACGGTGTGGCCTTTAAGGGCGGCACGGCAAAGGACCAGTCCGTGCAGCTGGGCAGCGGCCGCATGATCCCCGGTTTCGAGGATGGCATTCTGGGCCACAAGGCAGGGGACGAGTTCGAGATCAACGTCACCTTCCCCAAGAACTACCCCAACAAGGAGCTGGCCGGCAAGCCCGTTGTGTTCAAGATCAAGCTGCATGACGTGTGCGTGCGTCAGCTGCCTGCCCTGAACAGCGATTTTGCCAAGAAGATGGGCAAGGAGACCATGGAGGAGTACCGCGCCTTCGTGAAGCAGCAGCTGTTCGATGGCCGCCACGGCGGTGCGCTGAACCACGCCAAGGATCAGATCCTTGGTCAGCTGGCCGATGCCGCAGAGGGCGAGATCCCCAGCATTCTGGTGGAAAACGCCTACCAGCAGCAGATGCAGGTCATCCAGCAGCAGCTGCAGATGCAGCGCATGAGCCTGACCACCTATCTGAGCCAGATCCACGAGACCCGCGAGAGCTTTACTGCCAAGGTGCGTGCCGCCGCAGAGAAGAACACCCGCGCCCGTATGGCACTGCTACAGATCGCACAGCAGGAGAACCTGCTGCCCACCGATGAGGAGATCGACAAGCAGCTGGCTGAGCGCGCCGAAAAGACCAAAAAGACGGTGGAAGAGATCAAGGCAGGCACCGACGTTGCCGCCCTGCGCCGCAACGAGGGCATCCGCAAGGCTGCCGATTGGGTCATCGACCACTCCACCATCGAGGAAAAGGTAGAGAGCAAGTAAGCGCTGACGGTTTGGAATGCGCGCCGCGCTGCTCTGCGCATCAATAGAGGAAAAACAATTTTAAATTTGAGAACCGGGAAAATCTGCGGATTTTCCCGGTTCATTTTTCACAGAAAGGAATGCAGTTCTCCTTTACGACCTTTCCCGTGAAAATGCAATGCCGGGCGGTCCGCAGACCGCCCGGCATTGATCTATTTAAGAATAATACTTCCGCTGATTATGCGCAGAGCAGCGCGGCGCGCATTTAAATCGTTTTTCAGGTCAGAAGGTTGAAGCCCATGATGACCACGCCCAGCACCACCAGCACGACGCCGGTGGCGCGGTTCAGGGTCTTGGGAGTGGCCTTGTTGGCAAACACGGCGGCAATGCGCGCCCACAGCAGGGTGAACACCACGCACAAGCCCCATACCAGCCAATCAGGCGTGCCGCCGATCATAAAGTGGGACACCGCACCGGTCAGGGCGGTAAAGGTCATGATGAACACGCTGGTGCCCACGGCAGTTTTCAACTCGTAGCCCAGCACGCTGGTGAGGATGAGCAGCATCATCATGCCGCCGCCCGCGCCGATAAAGCCGCAGATGAAGCCGATAAGCACGCCGCACACCACCGACTGCACCGCACGCTTTTGCGCGCTGACCCCCTGCATGGCTTCCTTGGTGGTCATGACCGGGCGCAGGATGAACTTGACACCCAACAAGAAGGTCATGAACACCGAGAAGCCGCCCATGGTGGCGGAGGGCATCTTGCTGGCCACCCAGCTGCCCACCACCGTAAAGGCAAGCACGCTTGCCATCATGATCAGGCCGTTTTTGATGTCCAGATTCTTGTTTTTATGGTAGGTATAGGCAGACACCGCACTGGCCAGCACATCCGAGGAAAGGGCAATGCCCACCGCCATGTAGGGGTCCATGTGCAGAAAGGTGATCAGCATGGGGCTGATGACCGCCGCCGCGCTCATACCGGCAAAGCCGGTGCCAAGGCCGGCACCCATGCCGGCAAAAAAGGTGACAAGCACCGTAAACAGCAAGTGCATTTTATCCATTCTCCTTTAAGATCTCGTCCAGATTTTTCCCGATGACCTCCATGGTGCGGAAGAACGCCTCCCGGGTGGGAGCGTCCGTGTTGTCCAGCAGGCGGGCAAAAAAGCGCTCCTGCACCTCGCGCCCCCGTGCGATGACCGGCTGCGCCTTTTCGGTGCACAGCAGCTGGGTCTTGCGGCGGTCGCCCGCCACGGCGCGGCGCTCCAGATACCCCTCCTGCACCAGACGATCCACGTTTACCGACACAAGGTTCGCTTTGATCTTGCGGATCTCCACGATATCCCGGGCAGTGGTGCAGTCCGGGTTGTTTGCCAGAAACATCAGGATGTCAAAGGCGGTCTGGGGCAGCTTGAGTTCCTGACACAGCGGCTTGCACATGGCGCTGTACGCCTGCGCGGTCTTGAAGCTGATCTCTATGGTAGGGTTCATGCGGCGCTCCTTTTTGTCTTTTTATGGACAGTTCATTTTTGAAGTATTATAGTGCAGATGCAGGGAGATGTCAAGAGAAAAAGAGAACCAGCACGTCCTGCGGACGCGCCGGTTCTCTTTTTCAATATGATGATTGCGTTCAGAACAGTGCCACGGCGACCAGACGCACCAGCAGGGCGCACAGCCATGCCACGGCGCACTGGTTCACCACCATGATGGTTGCCCACTTGCCGCCAAGCTCCCGCTTGACCGAGGCCACTGCCGCGATGCAGGGGGTGTACAGCAGGCAGAACACCAGCAGCGGTGCAGCCTGCGCTGGGGTGAGGGCTGCGGTCAGGGCAGCGGTAGAGCCGAAGAGGATGAGCAGCGAGGACACCACGCTCTCCTTGGCCATAAAGCCGGAGATGAGGGCGGTGGAGATGCGCCAGTCTGCAAAGCCCAGCGGGGCAAACAGCGGGGCGATATCGCCCGCGATGCGCGCCAGAATGCTGGCCTGCGGGTCAGCGGTCAGCCGCAGCTGCAGGTCAAAGTTCTGCAGGAACCAGATGACGATGGTAGCGGCAAAGATGACCGTAAAGGCCTTCTGCAAGAAGTCCCGGGCCTTTTCCCACAGCAGCTGCGCCACGTTCTTCAGGCCGGGCAGGCGGTAGTTGGGCAGCTCCATGACAAAGGGCACGGCCTCGCCCTTGAACACGGTGCTCTTGAGCAGCAGCGCCGCCAGTACGCCCACCAGAATGCCGGTGAAGTACAGCAGCACCATCACAAGCCCTGCATATTGGGGGAAGAAGGCCGCCGCAAACAGGCTGTAAATGGGCAGCTTTGCCGAGCAGCTCATGAACGGCGTAAGCAGAATGGTCATTTTGCGGTCGCGCTCCGAGGGCAGGGTGCGGCTTGCCATCACGCCGGGCACGGTGCAGCCAAAGCCGATGAGCATGGGCACGATGCTGCGGCCGGAAAGGCCGATGCGGCGCAGCAGCTTATCCATCACAAAGGCCACACGCGCCATGTAGCCGGTATCCTCCAGCATGGAGAGGAAGAAGAACAGCACCACGATGATGGGCAGAAAGCTCAGCACGCTGCCCACGCCGGTAAAGATACCGTCGATGACCAGCGAGTGCACCGCCGCGTTGACGTTCCAGTTGGTCAGGGCGGTGTCCACAACGCCGGTCAGGGCGTCGATGCCCATTTCCATGAGGTTCTGGAAGAACAGGCCGATGACGTTGAAGGTGAGGAAGAACACCAGACCCATGATGGCGATAAACGCCGGGATGGCAGTGTACTTGCCGGTAAGGAACTTATCGATGCGGTTGGAGCGCAGCTGCTCCTTGCTTTCGTGGGGCTTGACCACCGTCTGCGCCACCAGCTCCTGAATGAAGGAGAAGCGCATATCCGCAATGGCGGCGGCGCGGTCCAGCCCGCGCTCCTGCTCCATCTGCACGATGATATGCTCGATCATTTCTTTTTCGTTGGGGTCCAGCTTCAGCGCTTCCTCAATGCGGGGGTCGCCTTCCACCAGCTTGGTGGCGGCGAAACGCACCGGGATGCCCGCCGCCTTGGCGTGATCCTCGATGAGGTGCAGAATGCCGTGGATGCAGCGGTGCACCGCACCGCCGTGGTCATCCTCGCTGCAAAAATCCATCCGCCCGGGGCGCTCCTGATACTTTGCCACATGGACGGCGTGGTCCACCAGCTCGTCCACGCCCTCGTTCTTGGCGGCGGAGATGGGGATGACCGGGATGCCCAGCATCGCCTCCATCTTGTTGATGCGCACCGTGCCGCCGTTGCCGCGCATTTCGTCCATCATGTTCAGCGCCAGCACCATGGGGATATCCAGCTCCATCAGCTGCATGGTCAGGTAGAGGTTGCGCTCGATGTTGGTGGCGTCCACGATATTGATGATGCCGGTAGGCTTTTCGCCGATGATGAACTGTCGGGTAACGATCTCCTCGCTGGAATAGGGGGACATGGAGTAGATGCCCGGCAGGTCAGTGACCTCGGTCTCCGGGTGCCCCTTGATGGCACCGCTCTTGCGGTCCACCGTCACGCCCGGAAAGTTACCGACGTGCTGGTTGGAACCGGTGAGCTGGTTGAACAGGGTGGTCTTACCGCAGTTCTGGTTGCCCGCCAGCGCAAAGGTCAGGGTCTTATCCTCCGGCAGGGGATGCTCCCCCTCCTTGGTGTGGTACTTGCCGCCCTCACCAAGACCCGGGTGCTCCACCATTTTTCCGTCCACCGGGGCGTGCACCGCCGGGGTCTTTTCGGTGGGGGTCACGGTGATCTGTGCCGCGTCGTCCAGACGCAGGGTCAGCTCATAGCCGTGGATGCGCAGCTCCATGGGGTCGCCCATGGGCGCCAGCTTTACCAGCGTGACCTCTGCTCCGGGGATCAGACCCATATCCAGAAAATGCTGCCGCAGTGCGCCTGCACCGCCCACAGCATCCACTATGGCGCTTTTGCCGATCTGTAACTCTTTTAACGTCATATCCGTTGCCTTCTTTTATATGTACTGTTCTTATGTGTTAGTCTGTGTTAACAAATGTAGTATAGGCTAACTGACAGCGGATGTCAATAGAGAATATAGACATAAAAAAGCACCGCACACTCTCAGGCGAGAATATGCGGTGCTTTGGTTTTATAAGTTACTTCACGGTGTGGTAGCCATCGGGGTTGTTCTTCTGCCAGTTCCAGCTGTCGGCGCACATCTCCTCGATGCCGTACTCAGCCACCCAGCCCAGCTCGTTCTTGGCCTTGGTGGGGTCGGCGTAGCACTCGGCGATATCACCGGGGCGGCGCGGGTCGATGACGTAGGGGATCTCCTTGCCGCAGGCCTTGGAGAAGGCATGGATGACATCCAGCACGCTGTAACCCTTGCCGGTGCCCAGATTGCAGATGAAGAGACCACAGCCGGTCTCCAGCTTGCGGATGGCGCACACATGGCCCCGGGCCAGATCCACAACATGGATGTAGTCACGCACACCGGTGCCGTCCGGGGTGGGGTAGTCGTTGCCAAAGACGTGCACCTTTTCCAGCTTGCCCACAGCCACCTTGGCAATGTAGGGCATCAGGTTGTTGGGGATGCCGTTGGGGTCCTCGCCGATCAGGCCGGACTTGTGGGCACCGATGGGGTTGAAGTAACGGAGCAGGGCCACATTCAGAGTGGGGTCAGCCTTGCAGACATCGGTCAGGATGCGCTCGGTAAAGGCCTTGGTGGTGCCGTAGGGGTTGGTGGTGGCACCCACGGGGAAATTCTCGGTGATGGGCACGCTGGCGGGGTCACCGTAGACGGTGGCGGAGGAGCTGAACACGAAGTTGCGGCAGTTGTGGCGGCGCATCACGTCCAGAATGACCAGGGTGCAGTTGAGGTTGTTATAGTAGTACTCGATGGGCTTGGAAACACTCTCGCCCACAGCCTTATAGGCGGCAAACTGGATGACAGCATCGATATCAGGGCACTCGGTGAAGATCTTCTCCACGTCCTCGTGCTTTGTCATATCGGCCTGATAGAACCGGAAGTCCTTGCCGGTGATCTGCTTGACCCGATCCAGCACCACGGGGGAAGCGTTGTAATAGTTATCTGCCACCACGATGTCAAAGCCAGCGTTCAGCAGTTCGATACAGGTGTGGCTGCCGATATAACCGGCACCGCCGGAAACCAAAATTGCCATAAAAGTACCTCTCTTCTCGTCACCAAAGTTGCTTGCGCGGGGCAGGCCCGCCTTCTGCCACAAGGATACAACGTTTTGGCCGCAGAATCAAGTAACGGGAATTTTATAAGGATGGATTTTTGTTTCCATTTATTTTTCCGCGCATTGATTTACAAGCGTTTTTTGTGTTTTGCACATGGAGTGATGGAACGCTTTGTGCAAATCAGAGAAAAAGGCCCTCCCGGGCAAAGCTGTCAGGCTTTGAATGAGAGGGCTGCATTTTACAGTTTCCCGCACTGTTTGCCGGTGAAGAACCGCAGGGTGGTGTTGGCACGGAACACTTTCCCGGCCCGCAGGGCGGTGGAGGGGAACTCCGGGTGGGAGGGGCTGCAGGGGAAGTGCTGGGTCTCCAGCGCAAAGCCTCCGTATTTCTGCATCGGCACGCCGCCCTTGCCGGGGGCAGGGCAGTCCTGCAGGAAATTGCCGGTGTAGAGCTGCACGCCGGGCTGGGTGGTATAGACCTTCATGCTGATGCCGGTCTTATCGCTGGAAGCCCAGGCGCACAGGCTCTGGCTGGCACCGCGGCCCCTGTCGATGACAAAGCAGTGGTCATAGCCGCCGCCCACCATGGTGGTCTGGGAAAAGCCGGTGTCGATGTCCCGGCCAATGGGCTTGCCCGCCCGGAAATCCATCGGCGTGCCCGCCACGGGCAGGATATTGCCGGTGGGGCAGGTCTCGTTGTTGCCCTCCAGATAGCGGGACGCATAGATGCGCAGCTTCTGGCCCAGCACATCGCCGCCGCCATCCAGATTGAAGTAGGTGTGGTTGGTCAGGTTGATGATGGTGTCGGCATCAGAGGAGACACGGTAGTCCATCCGCAGGGCGTTGTCCTCGGTCAGGATATACCGCACCGAGATCTTCAGATTTCCCGGGAAACCATCCTCTCCATCGGGGCTCTCGGCCTCCAGAAGCAGGGTATCGCCAAAGGCCTTTACCTCATACAGCTTGCGCGGGAAGGTGCCGTGCAGGTGGTTTTTGCCGTTGTTGGCTTCCAGCTGATAGGTCTTGCCGCCCACATTGAACACGGCATTCTCAATGCGGTTGGCGTACCGGCCCACGAACGCGCCGCAGCAGGTACTGCCGGACGATTCAAAGTCCTTGACATAATCGGCGTAGGTGTCGTGGCCCAGCACCACATCCACCGGCCCGCGCTTGGTGGGCACCCAGATATTCTTGATGATACAGCCGTAGTTCAGCACACTGACCGCCAGCCCGCCGGGGTTCGAGATGATGTATTCATTGATCTTTTCGCCGTTTGGGGTCATGCCAAAGGGCTTGGAGAGAAACTGTGCCATAGGGCTCGCCTCCTTTTGTATTTTTTCAGGACAGCACACTCTCTGTTTTATCCTTTATTGTTTTGATTATATCACAATTTTCCCCTTCTGTGTTGGCATTTTTTAAGGGAATCTATCCAATATTTCGAGAGATTTTTTGTAAGTTCTGCCCCATAGGCCAAAAAAAGCCCCGGAGGGCCAGGGGTAGGCGCTCCGGGGCTTGGGATAAGTTCAGTTTTAAGATTTACTTGGCAGTTTTCACTTTCACTGCAATGGCAATGTAGGTCTTGTCTCCCTTTGTTACAGCACCAACACCAATTGCATTAATTTTTTTCACATCATCATCATCCATGTTAGATGCATTACGGAAAGATTCAACAAAAGCCTTTGTAAAAGCCGGGTCTTTCATCTGTGCGACCTGATCAGCAGTAAAACCGAGCGCGGTGCTTCGATCAGCAGGGAAAATCACACACATCACTTTATTTTCCTGATCAACGACCATAAATCCATCTTTGAATTTTCCGTCTTCTTCCACCCTGTCGGCGATGGCCTTCCGGGCAAGATTCTTCAAGGTCTCATCGTTCTTGAAGTCAGCTTCCAAAGACTGGTTAATTGCGATAGTCATTGCATCTTCAGCCTGTTCCGCAGTGCTCTTTGCAGGAGCCTCATCGCCGCAAGCGGTGAGCAGTGCCAGAGCCATTACGCCGACCAGCAGAAGGGCGGCCATTTTCTTGAGCATTTTCATTTGTAGAACCTCCAATGTAAAATGATATTTTACCACACAGAAAGCATACCCCTACACCTTCTGTATTGTGAACTCATTTTACATCTACCCCCCCCCCCCCTGTCAATATTTTTTATTGAATTCCCCAATTTTTGGAGACTGTTCCAAAGCTGCGGCGATTTTTTTAGCAGATTGACAAAAAGCACCCCTCACATGGCTGTGAAGGGTGCTTTGGGGAAGTTTTCTTACTCCGGCTGAGCGCTGTTCTGGGCGATATACTCGGCGGCATCATCGGGGATGTCGTCAAGGTTCTCATCGCCGATATCCACGTTCAGCGGCGGCTTCTTGAAGAGGATGTCATACATCAGGGGCACAACGTACAGGGTCATCAGGGTGGCGTAAGTCAGGCCGAAGATGATGACGATGGCCATGCCGCTCATCAGCTGGCTGGCCATATCGCCGCTGAACACCAGCTGGAGCATGGCCAGAACGGTGGTCAGGGTGGTCATCAGGATGGGGCGCATTCGTGTTTTGCCGGTGGCGATCAGGGCCGCGCGGCGCTCCATGCCGCCGATGCGCAGCTGGTTGGCGTAATCCACGAACACGATACCGTTGTTGACGACCGTGCCCATCAGGACGATGAAGCCCATCATGGAGATCATGGTCAACTGCTGGCCGGTGAGCAGCAGGCCCAGCAGGCCGCCGGTAAAGGCCAGCGGAATGGTGAACAGAACGATGAAGGGGGAGAGCAGGCTCTGGAACTGGGCCACCATAACAAGGTAGACGAAGGGCAGCGCCAGGAACATCCACTGGCCCATCTGATCCACCACCATGCCGTTGATCTCAGAGCCGCCGCCCATATAGAAGCTGCAGCCCTCGGGCATCTCATCGGATGCGGCAAACTCGTTCAGCTTCTTTTCCAGCGCGCGGGTCTCGGTGGTGGTATTGGTGCCCTCCACTGCGTCCGCCGTCACACTGATATAGCGGGTCTGGTTCTTGCTGGTGATGGAGTCCGGGGTGGAGCCGGTGACCCAGGTGGCCATATCGCCCAGCGTGCAGGTGCCGGTCTCGGTGGTGCCGTCGGCGGCCATGACGGAGGTCGTAAAGGTCATATCCATCATGTTTTCCTTGGTCATGGGGTCCAGATTGTTGCTGATCTGGACGTTCATGGTGGAGCCATCGATGGCAACGGGGGTCTGGGCCGTGGTGGTGGTGGTCAGCTTGGCGGCGATCTGCTGGTAGACCTGCGCCACGGTCAGGCCGTAGGAGCGGACCTTATCCCGGTCGATCTGCAGGTTGATGGTGGCATCGCCGCTGCCCAGACCGTTGGTGGCATTGGTGAAGCCGTCCATCTCGTTGACCATATCCACCACCTTCTCGGAGAGGGCGGTCATGGTGTCGATGTCGTTGCCGGAGATCTGGACGGTCAGGCCCATATCCAGCTGGCTGGTCAGCTCCTGCATTCCGCTGATCTCAACGGTGGCAGTGCAGTTCTCCACGCCGTTCACAGCTTCCTCCAGCGCCTCGCGGGCCTGTTCGATCTGCCGGGAGGAGAGGCTCTCGTCCAGCATCACGTTGATCTGGTAGGTGCCGTAGCTGTTGGCGGCGTTCAGCAGGTCGGTGATGGTCTGGGGCAGGCCCAGCTGGCCGACATCCATTCCGGCCACGCGGCTGTCGGTGGTAACGCCCACCTCTTCCACGTTGTCCACAGCCAGCAGGGCATCAATGACATTCTCAGCCACGGCATAGGATTCTTCCTTGGTCATATCCTTCTCGGTGGAGAGGGTGACGATGGCCTCGTTGCTGGTGATGGTGGGCAGCATCTCAACGCCCATGGACATCACGCGCCAGCCGCAGAACACCAGCAGCACCACTGCCGCGCCCAGCGGTGCCCAGCGGTGCTGGAAGCACCATTCCAGGCTCTTGACGTACTTTTCCTGCACCTTGTCGAACCACTTGAGCTCTTTGGGCTTGGAGTTTTTCAGCAGGGTAGAGGAGGCCGCCGGGGCAACCGTCAGGGCCACGATGAGGGAAGCAGCCAGGCAGTAGCCGATGCACATGGACATGGGCTGCAGCAGGCTCTTGATGACACCGGAAGTGAAGATGACGGGCAGGAACACGCAGACAGAGGTGAGGGTGGAAGCCATGATGGCCATGCCCACCTGCTTGGTGCCCTGGACCGCCGCGCGGGCTGCGGGCACGCCGCGGCTGCGCAGACGGTAGATGTTCTCGATGACGACGATGGAGTTATCCACCAGCATACCAATGCCGAGGGACAGGCCCGCCAGCGTCATAATGTTCATATCCAGACCGGTGAAGTACATGAGCACCACGGCAAACAGCACCGACAGCGGGATACTGATGCCGACCA
>OLGL01000709.1_pt1 | contig 38764 bp, 32 predicted proteins | sample 1605041 | NCBI WGS metagenome assembly OLGL01 (sample SAMEA3888905, study PRJEB22519) | human gut metagenome | biome: human gut; feature: human-associated habitat; material: faeces | place: Denmark | collected 2010 | reverse complement strand
GTTAAGACACGGCCCTTTCACGGCTGTAACATGGGTTCGATTCCCGTACGGGTCATAAAAACGCCTTTGCGCAATGCGCAAGGGCGTTTTTGCTTTTTCAGACAGCTGCCGCTTGGCCTTTAAGCCCCTCTCTGTGAAAATGCGTTTGGAGCGGCCCGCAGGCCGCGACAAACGCGAATTATTATAAAATGCTTTTCCGCTAAATATGGTCAGAGCGAAGCGGAGACCATTTTAAATTGTCCTATACACAAGAGGCCGTTGCACAAAATACTGTACAACGGCCTCTTGATTATTCACTTGTTCTGCTCCTGCACATACCGCAGGATGTCCTCCGGCACCTCTGCCAGTGCGTCAGCACCGGCGGCGGTCAGCTCGGCGCGGCCGCGGAAGCCCCACAGCGCGCCCATGGCGGGCAGCTGCGCGTTGTGCCCGGTGAGGATATCCACGTCGCTATCGCCCACAAAAAGGGTGGCGGCGGGGTCTGCGCCCAGCTCGGTCATCAGGGCGTACAGCCCGGTGGGGTCGGGCTTGGTAGGTACGCCCGGGCGGTTGCCCCGCACGGCGGCAAAGCGGCCGGTACCAAAGTAGTGGGCAATGATGCCGCCGCACAGGGCATCAGCCTTGTTGGAGAACACCGCGCACTGGATGCCCTCGGCCTTCAGTGCGTCCAGCAGTGCCGGAATGCCGGGGTAGGGCGCGGTCTTGTCCTCCTTGTGGGCATCGTACCGGGCGGTGAACTGCGCCAGCGTCGCCGCCAGCTGCGCCGGGGTACGGGCTTCGGCGGGGGAGAACCGCTCCACCAGCTTGGGGATGCCGTTGCCCACCATCAGCTTGAACTGCGCCACCGTAAAGGTGGGCCAGCCGTTTTGGGCACACACCCAGTTGCCGGCATCGGCAAGGTCGTCGATGGTGTTCAGCAGGGTGCCGTCCAAGTCAAATAATACAGTCTTTATCATAAAAATAGTCTCCGTTGGTCTGTGATACAAAAAATGCCCCGCCGACCGTAGGTTCAGCGGGGCATCGCAAGTATACTTCTATATCTCCAGAAAATCAAGAGCCGCCAGCGGCACGCTGCGCACGGTGACCTTTTCTTTGCCGGGAAATACAAGGGTCAGGTTGGCGCGCTGCACCGTCACCGCCCAAGGAGATTGCAGCGCGGTAAAGCCGGTGTCCGGGTGGAACACGCACAGCTGGTGCAGATGGAACCGGTGCTGTCGGCAGAGCAGCAGCTGTCCCTGCTGCTGCCATACGCCTTCCCGGTGCCAGCCCACGGCGGCAGCGCCCAGCAGCGCGGCAAACACCCCGGTGGGGATGAGCAGCGGCAGGGTAAGGGCAGGCAGGGTGGTGCGGGATACCGCCGTCAGCAGCAGGCAGAGCGCCAGCGGGATGCCTGCCGGTAAAAAGAACACTACGCTGCGGTCAGTGGTGTCGGCGCGGGTGTCCGGGGGCAGCTGCGCCATCTCCGGCAGCAGCTCCCGCAGCAGCGGGGTGCCCTCCCGCCAGACGAACAAGGGCAGCTCCGGGCGGCACGCCCCTGCCGAGACGAACACCGGACAGTAATGCAGCGCCCATGTGGCGGGGGAGCGGCGCAGGTCAGCGTAGTTCAGCTGGCAGAGCCGCAGCCGCATCTCGTACCGGCGTACAAGCCCGCCCCGGCTGCCCAGCTGGGTGTCGGTGCGCCAGACGGTGTAATGCACCGCCTGCAAAGCGCTGCGCACCAGACTGATGCAGAACAGGGTGCCCGCCAGTACCAGCAGCCACGCCATGCCCAGCGGCAGCCAGCGGGCGGCAAGCGCCGCCAGCTGTCCCAGCTGCGCAAGGGCAGCGGTCTGGGCGTCCGGGGCATAGCTCTGGGTCTGGTGGATGGCCAGCCACCATAAAATCAGGGTGGACAGGCCGTTGGCACCCAGCACCGTAAAGGCAAGCTTTTCGCCGCCCTTGGGCGCGTGCCACAGCGGGTCTGTCACCGGCAGCAGCACATCGGCAAGCTCCTCAGCCTGCTGCCGGGTAAGATACAAAGTGATGGTCTTGGTCTGCCCCACAGGGTACAGCACCACCCGGCAGGCACCGGTCAGGCGGTAGACCAGCGGCTGCTCCAGCACCAGCGCCGCCAGACCTTCGGCGCGCAGGGCGCGGTCCAGCCGCACGCCAAGCCGCCAGCTGACGTGCACCGTGCCCTCGGCATCCACCTGCCAGCGGCCACCGTAGTACACCGCCCAGCACACGGCGCTGATAAAGAAGAGCAATACAAGGTCCTGCCGCAGCGCCGCGCGCAAAGCGTCCCAGTTGCGGTCAAAAAGCACCTGTACCAGCGGCAGAAGGTACACAAGCAGGGTCTTGCGCAGCAGATGCAGCGCCGCCAGCGGGTGGAAGTGCTTTTCCCGGTTCATGCGTTGCCCTCCATCAGCACCGCTGCCAGCGCAGTCGCCTGTGCGGCGGGGATGCCGGGCAGCACCAATTGCAGCCCCGGGCTGCGCACAAGGAGCACAGTGCACCCTGCCGCCCACAGCAGCGGGGTGCGCAGCAGCTGCACCCCGGTGACCGCCCGGCGCGGGATGCGGTGCAGCACAGGGACAGCCACCCCGGACTGCACCGTGACGCTGTCTGCCGTCAGGGCGGCGACAAAGCTGCAGCAGCGCGCCCGGACAAGCGCCACCAGCGCCGCCCATACAGCGCAAAAGACCGCGCCCGCCCACACGCTCTGCCAGAAGGCAAAGGGCGCGCAGACCAGCCCGGGCACAGCTGCCCAGACGCAGAGCACCCGGCGGGCGCGGGGCGGCAGCACCAGAGCGGTGCGCAGCAGCTCCTGCTCGCTCATTTGTGGGAGGAAAGACCCCACGCATCCATCAGCAGATGCAGGGTGTCGTCCTGTGTCAGGCACAGCAGCCTATCCCACGGCAGCAGCACCGTGCTGCCGTGAGGGATGATGAACTCGGTATCCCGGGTGATGCTGACCAGAATGGCATCGCCGGGAATGGGGATCTCCTTGATCTCCTTGCCCGCGAACTGAAAGTCCTCCGGCAGCAAAATTTCATTCAGGCTGGCAGTGCCGCCGCCCAGAGACAGCAGCTGCCGGATGGTGTCGGTCTCGATCTCCCGCTCCAGGATATGGCTCAGGTTGTCGGTGCCGCACACCACGGTGTCCACGCCCAGCGTGTGCAGGATGTCCCGGTTTTTGGGGTTGGAGGCGCGCGCCACGGTGCGGTTCACGCCGAACTCCCGCTTGGCGATCTGGCACGCCACCAGATTGGTCTCGTCGGTGTTGGTCACCGCCACAAAGGCGTCGCAGCTGGCCACATCGGCGGTGCGCAGGGTGTCAAAGCTCAAGGAGTCGCCGCAGATGACCGGGATATCCAGCGTATCAGCAAGGGTGCGGCACAGCGCCTCCTGCGGCTCGATGATGGTCACCTTATGGTGGTGGGACAGCAGGCTTTGGGCAAGATACATGCCCACCCGGCCGCCGCCGGCAATACAAACTTTCATATCGTTACCTCGTTCTACGGTCTGTAAAGCAAAAACAGGCTGTTTTACTTGGAAAGTGCCCGGAACACCGCCTGCTCAGTCAGCACGGTGGGGCAGATGGTCTCCAGCTCGTAGGCCTTGTGGTACAAGATCTGCAGATGCGGGTCGGATACCCGGCAGATGACTTTATCCCGGCGGAAGATGTTCTTCGCCAGCTGTGCGGCCATCAGGTTCACCGAGTCCTCCTCGGTCACCGCCGCCACGGCGTCGCAGTTCTCCACGCCGCCCCGGCGCAGGGTGTCCGGGTCGGTAGGGTCGCCCACAAGGGCAGTGCCGTGAAAGGTATAATCGTCAAAGGCATCCAGACGCTTGAGCTGCTCAGGGTCCTTTTCCACCACCGAGATATCATGGCCGATGCGCTCCAGATCGCGGATCAGCGCCGCACCCACCTGATCGCAGCCGATCACCAGTATGTTCATGAAGGTTCACCTCGTTGTTCTCAGTGCTTTCAGCGCCGGGCGCAGAAAGCGGACAGACTTCTTATTTTTATAGTATAGCACATTTCCCGGGGCAGATAAATACAGCGCCCGGGGGAAAATTTCTATAATCTGTATGCACAGCGGCTCATAGTATGGTATACTGGAACTGCTTTTGAAATAAACTACGCATCCAACGGGTGCTGCAGGAGGGATTTATTACGTTTTTCGAGATCATCAAAGCGATCCTGATGGGTATCGTGGAGGGCATTACCGAGTGGCTGCCCATCTCCTCCACCGGGCACATGATTTTGGTGGAGCAGGTCGTCAAGTTCAATGCCAGTGAAGAGTTCATGTCCATGTTCCGGGTAGTCATCCAGCTGGGTGCCATTCTGGCTGTGGTGGTGCTGTTCTGGAATAAGCTGTGGCCCTTCGGGCTGCGGCAGGGCAAGGTCATCTCCAAGCCCAGCGTGTGGAACCTGTGGTTCAAGGTGGTAGCCGCCACCCTGCCGGTGCTGGTCATCAGCCCGCTGGACGACTGGATGGAGGAGCACTTCTATAACTACATCACCGTAGCCGCCATGCTGATCCTGTACGGCGTGCTCTTCCTCGTGGTGGAGAACCGCCGCACCACGCCCCGGGTCACAAAGCTGGAACAGATCAGCTACCGGGATGCGCTGCTCATCGGCGTGTGGCAGTGCCTTGCCATCATCCCCGGCACCTCCCGCTCCGGCGCTACCATCGTGGGCGGTCTGCTGCTGGGGCTCTCCCGCGCCTGCGTGGCAGAGTTCACCTTCTATCTGGCTATTCCGGTCATGGCGGGTGCATCTCTGCTCAAGGTGGTCAAGTTCGCGTTTTCCGGTACGGCCATTACCGGCACCGAGATCGCTGTGCTGCTGGTGGGCTGTGTTGTGGCCTTTGCCGTCAGCCTTGCAGCTATCCGCTTCCTGATGGACTATGTCAAGCGCCACGACTTCAAGTTCTTCGGCATCTACCGCATCGTGCTGGGTGCCATCGTGCTGGCTGTGGCGGCCATCACCGCGCTGGCATAAGAGAATTTTGTTATGATAAAACAGGGGCTGTTGCTTGCGCAACAGCCCCTGTTTTGATAGGAAAGCTTACTCTTCCGCTTTTTTCACCTTTACGCGCCACTTGTGGGACATATACTCCGAGCGCAGTTTGTTGGTAACAAAGGTCTGGCTGCTGTACAGGCCGTGGTGGCCGGAGAGCATAAAGCAGATACCGCAGCCCAGCGCGATGAGCTCCAGCCCGGCGCCGCTGAACAGCTCAAAGCCCAGCAGGATGGAGGGGATCAGGACGTTGGTGGCACCGCAGAAGATGGACACCAGCCCCACCGCCGCCGCAAACCCGGCGGGTAGACCCAGCAGCGGGCCGATCACGCAGCCGAAGGTAGCGCCCACAAAGAAGCTGGGCACCACCTCGCCGCCCTTGAACCCGCAGGCAAGGGTCAGCGCGGTAAGGAAGATCTTGCACAGAAAATCCCACGGCAGTGCCTGTCCCTGCTCCACGGCAGCGGTGATGACGCTCATGCCCGCGCCGTTATAGCGCCCCACGCCGAAGAGATAGGAAAAGCCGATGACCAGCACGCCGCCCGCAAAGACCCGCACCCACGGGTTCGGGAGAAGCTTTGGCACAGTGTGCTCCATGAAGTGGAGGGTGTAGCAGAACAGGCGGGAGACGGCAGCGCAGGCCACACCCAGCAGGATGACCAGCAGGGCGGTGCGGACATTCAGCTCCGGCGCGGTGAGGGCAAAGTGGGTGGGCGCGATGCCAAAGACCAGCGAGCAGCCGTAGGCGATAAGGGCAGAGGTAAAGGCGGGGACAAAGGCAGCGGTAAAGGTCAGACCCACATCCTCCACCATCATGGCAAAGCAGGCCGCCGCCAGCGGGGTGCCGAACAGGGCAGAGAAGAACGCAGCCATGCCGCTGATGGTGGCGGTGCGGCGGTCGTGGTCTTTCAGCCGCAGCAGGGTGCCAAGGTTCCAGCCGATGCTGCCGCCCATCTGCAGCGCAGCGCCCTCGCGGCCGGCAGAGCCGCCGCACAGGTGGGTGAGCACCGTACCCAGAAAGATGGCGGGCACCAGCAGAATGCTGACCGGCTCGCCGCTCTGCACGGCGCGGAGAACGTTGTTGGTGCCCACACCCTCGCACTTTGTTACCTTATAAAGGGCATTGATGAGCAGACCCGCCACAGGCAAAAGGAACAGCAGCCAGGGCTGCGCGGCGCGCAGCTCGGTGGCGTGCTCGACAGCAAGGTGGAACAAGGTGCCCAGAAATCCACAGAGCAGACCCATGGGAACTGCCAGAAAGAACCATTGCAGCGCCACCCGTAGGGCGGCTTTCGCTTCGTGCCAGAATGTATCAAAATCGTTCATAGACATAACTCCTGTATCTTGACGTCCGTTCCGTTTTTTGGAACCGATATTTTTTGGAACCGATATAAGATAACACCGCAGGACAGGGCTGTCAACCCCAAAATGGGCAGAGAAAAACAGCGCTGCTCCATTTTCTGTTTACACCGCTCGGCCGGGTGTGCTATACTGAACAAAAGAGAGACCGCGCGGCAGACGCCGCCGGAAGGATATGGGAGGAAAAACACCATGGAACCATCCAAAGTTTACTATACGGATTTCCGCTGTCCGGTGGGCACCAGCCTGCTGGAAAAGCTGCGCCGGGTGTGCATTGCCGCCGGCATCAAGGACATCGACATGGACGGCCGGTTCGTGGCCATCAAGATGCACTTCGGCGAGCTGGGCAATCTGGCTTTTCTGCGTCCCAACTACGCCAAGGTGGTGGCAGACCTGTGCAAGGAGCAGGGCGGTATGCCCTTCCTGACCGACTGCAACACCCTGTACCCGGGCAGCCGCAAGAATGCGCTGGAGCACCTGAGCTGCGCCCAGCTGAACGGCTTCTGGCCCATGACCACCGGCTGTCAGGTGATCATCGGTGACGGCCTGCGCGGCACGGATGAGGTGGAAGTGCCGGTGCCGAACGGCGAATACTGCAAGACCGCCAAGATCGGCCGTGCCATCATGGATGCGGACGTGTTCATCAGCCTGACCCACTTCAAGGGCCACGAGTCCACCGGCTTCGGCGGTGCGCTCAAGAATATCGGCATGGGCTGCGGCTCCCGCGCGGGCAAGATGGAGCAGCACGCTGCCGGTAAGCCCGCCGTGCAGGAGGGACTGTGCCGCGGCTGCCACCGCTGCGCCAAGGAGTGCGGCTCGGACGCCATTACTTACAATGCCGAAAACAAGGCGGTCATCGACTACGACAAGTGCAAGGGCTGCGGCCGCTGCATCGGTGCGTGCAGCTTTGACGCCATCTATTCTCCCAACGACTGTGCCAACGAGCTGCTGGACCGCAAAATGGCCGAGTACGCCGCCGCAGTCTGCCACGACCGTCCCTGCTTCCACGTTTCTCTGGTGCAGGACATCAGCCCCAACTGCGACTGCCACTGCGAGAACGATGCACCCATTCTGCCGGATATTGGCATCTTTGCGTCCTTCGACCCTGTGGCGCTGGATCAGGCCTGCGTGGACGCCTGCCTGAACGCCGCCCCGCTGCCCAACAGCCAGCTGGGCGCAAACCTTGCAAAGCCGGGCTGGAACTGCTACCACGACAACTTCAAGGACTCCAACCCCAACATCGAGTGGAAGGCCACCCTTGAACAGGCCGAGAAGGTGGGCATGGGCACCCGCCAGTATGTATTGAAAAAGGTATAAAGACAAAATGGGGCGCTGACCACACGGTCAGCGCCCCTTTGCGCTTTAAAAATTAAGTTTAAGCTTCGCCGTTTGTCTCCGGCACGATGCCGTCCAGTACGCTTTGCAGCGCCTGCCAGTTTTTCAGGGTGCAGCCGGGCAGGGTGTCAGCGTCCAGCCCTGCATCCGCGATGCGGTCGGTCATGCTGTCCTTGTCGCTGAGCAGGTCCAGCGCGGCGTCCTTGATCAGCGGCCATGCTTCGGCAAAGCCCTCCTGCTGGTTGTCGGTCAGGCCGTCGTACCAGCTGTAAAAGGCTTCCTGAATGGCTTCCGGGGAGCGGCTGGACATCCGTGCGTCCTCGGCCCAGTGCAGCAGCGATGCCGCCGCGATGACCGATTTCAAGGAGCAGCCGGATACGCCGGGCCCCCAGCCCAGACAGGGCGCAAAGGCGTTTGAGGTGCCGGTGATGGAGAACACCGAGTTCTCGTCGAAGTTGCCGGGGTTCAGCTCTCCGGTGTTGGCCTCTGTGGTGGAGGAGGGCAGCTCACTGCTGCCGGAAGCGGATGCGCTGTCCGAGGCGGGCGCAGCGCTGGATGCGGGGCTGCTTGCAGAGCCGCCGCAGGCTGCCAGCAGACAGCCCAGTAAAGCGGCGCACAGCAGCAGCGCAAGGGAGCGGATATATTTCGATGTCATAAGAAAAACCTCCGTAACTGGTGCCCCGGCAAGCCGCCGGAGCAAAGCGGGATCTACACCCTAAGTATACGTTCTGCGCACGGCGTTGTCAATCGTTCTGCGCAGGACGAATTTCAAGCAGACCTGTGCAGGATATACAAAAATACAGCTTGAATTTCGGGCAGTTCCACGCATTGACATTCTCCGCGCTGGCTCGTATAATCAAAAGCAGACAAGTGAATTTATCAGTGCGTGTAACTGTTCGATCAGGCATGAGCATCAGAGGGAAGGCGGCAACGGCATCCCTTTGGTTCTTGTGCCCTTTTCTTTTTCACAAGAGCTGCGGCATGGAAGCGGAGGAGTGCGGCGATGCAGGCTGTAAAGGTATTCAATAACAATGCGGTGTCGGTGGTCATGCCGGACGGTAGGGAAGCCATTCTCGTGGGCAACGGGCTTGGGTTTGGCCGCCGCCCGGGGGACGTGATCGACAAAAGCCGCGTTTCCAAGGTGTACTATGTGCAGAACGAGCTGCAGACCAAGTTCCTCAAGATGCTGGATAACGTTACCCCGCAGGTGATGCAGGCCGCCGAGCGCATCTCGCTGGCGGCAGAGGAGCAGGGCATCCTGCTCAGCAGCAAAAGCACCATCTCGCTGGTGGACCACATCAGTTTTGCGCTGGAACGTGTGGAAAAGGGCACTTTTCTGCCAAACCTCATGCTCTCGGAGACCCGGATGCTGTACCCGAAGGAGTACGCAGTGGGGCAAAGGGCGCTGGAACTTGTCCGGCAGTTCTGCGGCGTACAGCTGCCGGAGGACGAAGCGGGCTACATTGCCCTGCATCTGGTAGCCGGTGCGGCGGACGGCGCGCTGGCCTATGATACCGTAAAGTTCGTCAAGGCGGTCAAGGAGATCATCTGCGACACCTATCACTGCACCTTTGAGGAAGAAAGCCTTGAGACCACCCGCCTGACCGTGCACCTCAAGTTTCTGGCGGCGCGCATCCTGCGGCACACCCCGTGGCAGGACGCCGGGCTGGAATCCATGTACGCGGTGCTTTTGCAGCGCGACAGCCGCAACGAGGTGTGCTTACAGCGCATCAATGCCTATCTGCGGCAGGAATTTGATTACGAGCTGGATCATCAGGAGCAGGTCTATCTGCTCATCCACCTGACCAAGATCGTAGGATAAAATGCTTCAACAGGGCGTCCGGAAGCCCTGCGGAATAGAAATCATCCCCCAAAACAGTCAAGTCAAAAAGTGAGGAGTATTACACGATGAAAGAAAAAGTCATGAATGGCTTGGAAAAGTTCTCCAAAGCCATGCTCTCACCGCTGTCGTATATCTCGGCAGCAGGCCTGATCCTTGTGCTGGGCGCATTGCTTACCAGCACAAGCCTTAGTGCGATGATCCCCGTTCTGCAGTGGACCCCCATCAAGCTGCTGGGACAGCTGATCTACAACTGCATCATGGTCATCATCAATAACCTCAGCCTGATGTTCTGCGTGGGCATTGCAGCAGCGCTTGCCAAAAAGAACAAGCAGCAGGCTGCCATCATCGGCCTGATGAGCTACTTTATGTATCTGACCGCCGGCAACGTCACCCTGACCCAGCTGGGTATGCTGGCAGAGCCTGACCCGATGGTGGGTCTGTACGGCACCGGTCAGTCCACCGTGTTCGGCATCCAGACGGTGGATATGGGTGTGTTCGGCGGCATCCTGCTGGGTCTGGTCTGCGGCTGGGTGTACAACCGCACCTGTGAAAAGCAGTTCAAGGGCATCATCACCCAGATCTACTCCGGCAACCGCTGGTCCTTTACCTGCATGGTGGTCTTTTCCATTCTGTTCGGCTTTGGCTCCTGCTTCTTCTGGCCGCCGGTGCAGAACGTCATCAGCGCACTGACCGATCTGATCGCCACCTCCGGCAACTTCGGCCTGTTCCTGTACGGCTTCTTGGAGCGCTTCCTCATCCCCACCGGCCTGCACCACCTCATCTACACCCCCTTCCAGTTCTCTGCACTGGGCAACAGCCTGACCGTGGGCGATGCCACCTACACCGGCTCCTACATCGTCATGATGATGGAGTACAGCATGGGTCTGCCCTTCTCGGACGGCATCGTGTGGATGTACACCGGCTTCACCAAGACCTTCGGCTACTTTGGCATCGTGGCGGCCTTCATCTTCTGCGCCCGCAAGGAGAACCGTAAAAAGACCGCTGCCGTTCTGGTGCCGCTGGCCTTTACCGCTTCTCTGGCCTCCATCACCGAGCCGCTGGATTTCATGTTCTGCTTCACTGCGCCCATCCTGTGGGTGGCACACGCCTGCATCTCCGGCCTGTTCATCGTACTGCTGCACATCTTCCATGTCACCGGCTTTACCACCAACCTCCTCGGCTCGATTCTGATGAACCTTTCCGCCGGTGCAGATAAGACCAACTATCCCACCCTGTACCTGCTGGCGCTGTGCCAGATCGCAGTGTACTTTGTGGTGTTCACCCTGCTGATCAAGGCGTTCAACCTGCACACCCCCGGCCGGGAAGAGGTGAGCACCGAGACCGCGGGGAGCGATGCACCCGCCAAGAAGGCAAGCGTGAAGAACGCTGCCGAGGTGCAGTGCGTCATCGATGGTCTGGGCGGCAAGGAGAATATCCTGTCGGTGGACAACTGCTTCACCCGCCTGCGTGTAAACATCAAAGATCCCGCAAAGCTGGACGAAGCTTCCATCAACAAGCTGCCGAACAGCGGCATCGTGAAAAAGGGTACCGATATCCAGATCGTTTACGGTCTGCAGGTAGCCGATATCAAGCGTGCTGTGGAAGCACAGCTGGAAAACCAGTAAACCGCTTTACCGTGTCCCGGCGGACTGCGCCGGGCTAACCTGAAAAATACAAAAAAGGAGCGTTTAACTATGGTCATTACCATCGCTGGCGGCGGTAGCACTTTTACCGCCGGTATCGTCAAATCCATCGCCCTGCGCCGGGAAGAACTGGAAGTGGACGAGATCCGTCTGTTCGACATCAACAAGGAGCGGCAGGACAAGGTTGCCGTTGTGGTGGACTGGGTCCTGCACAAGGAGCTGAATACCGACATCAAGCTGGTGGTCACCACCGATGTGCAGCAGGCTTACACGGACACCTCTTTTGTGTTTGCCCAGATGCGCGTGGGCGGCTACGCCATGCGGGAGCAGGACGAAAAGATCCCTCTGCGCCACGGCTGCGTGGGACAGGAGACCTGCGGCTGCGGCGGCATGGCCTACGGAATGCGCACCATCTTCCCCATGATCAAGCTGATCGACGATGTGGAAAAGTATGCCAAGAAGGACTACTGGATCCTGAACTACTCCAACCCCGCCGCCATCGTATCCGAAGCCTGCCGCAAGCTGCGCCCGAAGGCACGGATCATCAACATCTGCGATATGCCCATCGCCATCATTGATGTGGTGGCAGCTGCCATGGGCATCCAGAACAAGAAGGAGATCGTTTACGATTACTTTGGCCTGAACCACTTCGGCTGGTTCACCTCCATCCAGTACCACGGCGAGGACCTGATGCCCAAGCTGCGCGCCTACATCAAGGAGAACAAGATCCTTCTGCCGGAAAGCTACCTCAAGGGCATGGGCGCGCTGACTTCCTCCAGCAGCCAGAACCGCCACACCAAGGGCAGCTGGTACTATGTGTGGAAGGGCGAGTACGAGATCATGGAAAACTTCCCGGAGTACCTGCCCAACACCTACCTGAACTACTATCTGCAGGCCAAGGAGTTCGTGGAGCACTCGGACCCGAACCACACCCGCGCCAACGAGGTGGAGGAGACCCGCGAAAAGAACCTGTTCGACGGCATCGACCACTACCTCAAGACCGGCGAGGTGGACGCCAACACCTTCTATGCCGGCAGCCACGGCGACTGGATCGCAGATCTTTCCGCTGCGCTGAAGAACGACACCAAGGCACGCTTCCTCATCATCACCGAGAACCGCGGCGCGATCCCCAATATGCCCTATGACGCAATGGTGGAGCTGCCCGCCTACATCGGCAAAAACGGCCCGGAGGTCATTGCCCGGGACAACATCCCGCTGTTCCAGCAGGGCTTGATGATGCAGCAGCTCAACAGCGAAAAGCTGCTGGTGGAGGGCTGCGTGGAAGGCAGCTACGAGAAGGTGCTGCAGGCCTTTACCCTGAACAAGACTGTGCCCAGCATGAGCGTTGCAAAGGCCATTCTGGACGATATGATCGAAGCCAACAAGGGCTACTGGCCGGAGCTGCACTGAGCAGCCGACCTTACAGCCGCCGCAGGCATTGCCGCCTGCGGCGGCTTTTTTATGCGCATTGACCTTTGCACAGCAAGGGCTTATAATGAGAAAAAACCAGTAAAAGCGAAAGGAAGCACACCCATGCAAAACCAAGTCCCTGTATCCCAAAACCGCCCGGTCACCGGGCGCTTTGCGCCCAGCCCCAGCGGACGGCTGCATCTGGGCAATCTGGCGTGCAGCCTGCTGGCATGGCTCAGCGCAAAAAGTCAGGGCGGGCGCATCGTGCTGCGCATCGAGGATCTGGATGCCGAGCGCTGCCCCCGCGTCTACGCCGACCTGCTGGAACAGGATCTTGCATGGCTGGGGCTTACATGGGACGAGGGCGGCAGCACCGGCGGCGCACACGCGCCCTATTACCAGAGCGAGTGCGGGGAGATCTATACCCAAAGCTACCGCAAGCTGGAGCAGAGGGGGCTGGTGTACCCCTGCTTTTGCTCCCGCTCCCAGCTGCACGCCGCCAGCGCACCCCATACCTCGGACGGCAATGTCATCTACCCGGGCACCTGCCGGGGGCTGACGCCGGAAGAGATCGCGGAAAAGCGCAAAAAGAAAGCCCCTGCCTACCGCCTGATGGTGCCGGACGAGGAGATCACCTTTACGGACGGCTGCATGGGCACCCACACGGAAAACCTGCTGCGGGACTGCGGCGATTTCTATCTGCGCCGGGCAGACGGCGTGTTTGCCTATCAGTTGGCGGTGGTGGTGGACGATGCCCGCATGGGCGTCACCGAGGTGGTGCGCGGGGCAGACCTGCTATCCTCCACGGCGCGGCAGCTGTACCTGTACCGTCTGCTGGGTCTGCAGCCGCCCCGCTTTGCCCACTGCCCGCTGCTGCTGGCAGCGGACGGGCGGCGGCTGTCCAAGCGGGACGGCGACCAGAGCCTTGAAAACCTGCGGGCAAAGTACACCGCCCTGGAGATCATCGGTAAGCTTGCCTATGCCTACGGCTTGCAGCCGGAGCCGGCACCCCGCACCCCGGAAAGCCTTGTGCCGGACTTTGCGTGGGCAAAAGTCCCCAAGCAGGATATCTGCCTGCCCGAGGGGCTGTTTTAAAAAAGGAAATGAAAAAACGACCCCTGCCAGCGCCAAAGGCGCTGACAGGAGTCGTTTTTTCTTTCTTCCTTATGCTCTCCGCACCTGGGGCAGCTGGCTGCGCTCGGCGGCGGTAAAGGCACTGTCCAGCACCAGTGCCAGCAGCGCACCCAAGGCCACATCGATGCAGCTGTGCTGCTTGAGCAGCACGGTGGAGCAGACGATGGAAATGCACAGCACAGCGGCGGCGGGACGCATCCAGCGGCGGCGTGGTGCATCAAAGATATGGCTGCGGTAGTACGCCAGCAGCAGTGTCACCGAGTTGAACACATGGATGGAAGGGCAGACGTTGGTGGCGGTGTCGGTGCGGTACAAAAAGCGCACGGTCTGCGCAAAGATGTCGCTGCCCGGCACCCAGTAGGGGCGCAGGTCCAGCGCTGTGGGCAGCACCGCGTAGCAGGCCAGTGCAATGGTCATGCCGGAGAACAGCGGCAGGCACAGCCGCCAGAAGTCCTCACGCGGGGCTTTCCACAGCAGATAGAACAGGGTGAAGGGGATCCACGCAAACCATGCAAAGTAGGGGATCACCGCATATTTGCAGAAGGGGATCAGATCGTCCAGACGGCAGTGCACCAGAATGCTGCGCAGGGGGACGTTTGACTCCAGATAGTGAAAAACGGAAAGATAAAATATAGAATACAGCGCCATAAACCCGACAGGGTGGCGCGCAAGCCAGCTGCGTTTCATAGAATAGCCTCCTTTTGCAGAAGAGCAAAGTCTGATAGCATTGAGAAATTATACGCCCGAACGATGAAGATTGCAAGAACGAAAGGTGAAAACTTTGTCAAGTGCTGAAAAAATAATTTGTGGAACTTGTAAAAAATGCCATCGCTCTTCTGCTGATAATACGAATCAGAGCGGCGGTTTCCTGCAAAAAGAAAAAATCAGATCACACTCTGCTCCAGCCAGCTGCCGCGGCGGAAGCGCAGATAGAAGCACAGCGAGCGGAACACCCAGTCCAGATACATTCCCATCCAGATGCTCAGCAGCCCGCCGCCGAAGCAGAGCACTGCCAGATAGCAGAAGCCCACCCGGAACGTCCACATGGACACGATGCTCACGGTCATGGTAAAGCGGGCGTCACCGGCGGCGCGCAGGATGTTGGGCAGGGTAAAGCTGGACGGCCACACGAACAGGGAAACAATGTTGAACCACACCATGATGTCCAGCGCCATGGCCTGCGCTTCCGGCGAGAGGTTGAACAGGGACACCGCGAACCGGTTGGCGAAGAAGAACGCCGACAGGTTCATCACCCACGCGCCGCAGTAGGCGGTCAGCATCAGGCGGCGGGAGTAGTACACCGCCTGCTCCTTTTCGCCCGCGCCCAGACATTGGCCTACCACGGTCAGGGCAGCCATGCCCACGGCGTTGGCGGGGATGTTCAAAAAGGTGGTGGTGGTATTTGCCACCGCATTGGCGGCAATGGCTGCCGTGCCAAGGGTGGAGGTCAGGCTGGAGACCGACAGCTTGCCGATCTGGAACATCCCGTTCTCGATGCCGGCAGGGATGCCCACCCGCAGGATGCGCCGGATCAGCCCGCCGTTCGGTGCCATTGCCCGCAGGCTGTCCACCCGCAGGGCGCAGTCCGGCTTTTGCAGCAGATACAGCACCACCGCGCAGGCAATGGCGCGGGACACAAGGCTGGCAAGCGCCGCGCCCATGACCCCCATGCCGAAGCCGTAGATCAGCACCGCGTTGCCGCCGATGTTCACCACGTTCATCACCAAGCTGGACAGCATACTGATCTTGCTGTTGCCCTGCGCCCGGAACAGCGCCGCACCGGCGTTGTACAGGCCAATGAAGGGATAGCTCAGCGCCGAAAGCAGAAAGTAGGTCTCGGCGTAGTGCATCACGTCCGCATCAATGGAGCCGAAGATGCCCCGCAGGATGGCGTGCCGCCCGCCGATGACCACCGCCGCCACCAGCACACTGAAACTGGACAGCACAAATAAGATCTGCGCAGCCGCCGCCTTGGCGTTTTTTGGCTCCTGATGGCCGATGTACTGGCTGGTGACCACCGCACCGCCGGTGGCCAGTGCGCTCATGATCTGGATCATCAGGGTGTTGAAGCTGTCCACAAGGCTTACGCCGGACACAGCGGCTTCGCCCACAGAGGATACCATCAGGGTATCAGCCAGACCAATGGTCACGCTGAGCGCCTGCTCCGCGATCAGCGGCAGCAGCAGCGCCACCAGCGCCTGCCGTGGAAACAGGGGAGTGGATGTGAATTTGGACGATTTCATGCTGTCCTCCGTTGCAAATGACAAAAAGCTCGAATACATCTATCATACAGCGGATGCGGTCGAAATGCAAGTGATGTATACAATAATTCCCCTGCTCAGGCAAATTCCTTGCTGGGCACGGCAGGGTAGCCATAGTAAACGATGTAGTCAAAGGGCACTGCCGGGTCAGCATTCCACTTGCCGGTGCAGCTGCGCACACTGGCGGCAAGGCTTGCCGGGGTAGGCGGAGTGCCGGGGTCTACCTTGTCGGTGCACACGGTGTTCCACACCGCCGCGCCAAAGGCGGCGCAGTTGTGCCATGCCGACCACTTGTCCGCCTTGGCAAGGGCGGCGTTCACAGCTGCCAGCTGCTCCGCGTTCATGGACAGCTGCAGACAGGTCAGGTTGACATAAAAATCCGGGAGATAGTGCGTATTATAGCTTTCGACGTTGTACCACAGCCCGGCGTGCTCCCGGTTGTTGCCCCGGGTGCCCATGGTAATGCTGGTGCCCGGCGCAATGGAAAGCCCGCCCACCGCAAGGTCGGCGTCAGTGTTGTTGGTCACCGCAAGAAACACATGACCGTCAATGTTGACGGGCGTATCCTTTTCCACATAGGTGGTGTAGAGCCGCAGCACCGCCACGGCATCCTCGGCAGGGGCGGTACCGGCGGCGTCTGCCGGGGTCTGCACCGCGCAGGGGGCAAAGCGGTAGGCTGTGCCGTGCTGGGCAAGGAAGGCGTAGGCGTTCCACAGCGAGGTCTCGGTGCCGGTGCGGGCGGTCAGGGTGCGGGGCTCCTTGGCTGTGGGCTGGGCAGCGGGCGCATCCTCGGCATAGGCGGTAAGGCTTATGCACAGCGCAAGGCCGAGGACAAGCAGCAGGCGGGAAAGCTTTTTCATGGGGGATTCCTCCGTATCAGCAATATTTTCTATAAGCTTAAAGCAATTTGCCGGTCAGGTCAAGCCGTTTGTTTCCCTTTACCCCCGGACATAGTTGTGTTAAAATAAGGTTGCAGCCCGCCCCGCTGTGCAGGAGAGGGGCGCTGTTTTAGTAAATGATAAGAAGGTAAAGACCCATAAGGGGGTAAACTATGCAGCAAACTGCGCACAAGGTCGTTGTCATCGGGCACCGCAACCCGGACACCGACTCCATCTGCTCTGCCATTGCCTATGCAGAGCTGAAAAACAAGACCAGCGATCTGGTCTGCGAGGCCCGGCGTGCGGGCAAGATGAATCAGGAAACGGAATTTGTGCTGAAAAAGTTCGGGGTCACGCCGCCCCGGATGTGCACCGATGTCAACCCTAAGATCCGGGACGTGGATTATCGCCAGATCCCCGGCATCCCCGGCTCCACCAGCCTGCGCAAGGCGTGGGAGATCATGCGCGACCAGAAGATCGACACCCTCCCCGTGACCAGCGAGGAGGACGAATTGCAGGGTGTTATCACGGTGAAGGATATCGCTACCGCCAACATGGACCTGTTCGACACCGGTATCCTTGCCAAGAGCCGCACCAGCTACCGCAATATTCTGGAAACGCTGGGCGCCACCATGGTGGTGGGCAGCGAGGACGCGGAGTGCACCACCGGCCACATCCGCATTGGCACCGCCACCCCGGAAATGCTGGAAAGCAGCATGGAAAAGGGCGATATCGTCATCCTGACCAACCGCTACGAAAGCCAGCTCTGCGCCATCGAGAAGGAAGCTTCTCTCATCATCATCTGCAACGGCGCAAAGGTGGGCCGCACCATCCAGCACATTGCCGCCGAGACCGGCGTAGCCATTATGAGCGCCCCCTGCGATACCTACGCGGCGGCAAAGCTCATCAGCCAGTGCGCGCCCATCTCCTATTACATGACCCGGGACGATATCATGAAGTTCACCCTCGTCACCCCGGTGGCAGACGTCACCCGCGTGATGGCAAAGGTGCGTCACCGGTATTTCCCCATTCTGGATGCAGACGGCAAGTACTGCGGTATGATCAGCCGCCGCAATATCATCAACCTGCGCAAGCGCCGCATCATTCTGGTGGACCACAACGAGGCCACACAGGCGGTGGAGGGCTTTGATCAGGCCGAGATCCTGGAGATCATCGACCACCACCGCATCGGCAGTCTGGAGACCAGCGGCCCGGTGTACTTCCGCAACCAGCCGGTGGGCTGCACCGCCACTATCATTACCCAGATGTACGATGAAAACGGCGTGACCATCCCGCAAAAGACCGCCGGTCTGCTGCTGGCTGCCATCCTTTCGGATACACTGGTATTCCGCAGCCCCACCTGCACCCCCATCGACGTGAACGCCGCCAACCGTCTGGCAAAGATCGCCGGGGTGGACATCAACGAGTTTGCCAACGAGATGTTTGAAGCCGGCGAAAAGCTGGACGGCAAGACCGCCGAGGAAGTGTTCTTGCAGGACTTCAAGGTGTTCATGTGCGGCGATATCCGCTTTGGCGTGGCGCAGGGCAGCTATATGACCCGCAAGAACCTGACCGCCGCCGAGGCGCTGCTGAAGCCCTATCTCGAGGAAGCGCGCAACAAGCAGAACGTGGAGGACATCTATATGCTGCTGACCGACGTGCCCAAGGAGGAGAGCGTGGTCATCTGCAACGGGCGCTACGCCGCCGAGGTGCTGACGGATGGCTTCGACACCCAGCCCGCCGCCGATGCCAGCTGGACGCTGCCGGGCGTGGTGAGCCGCAAAAAGCAGTTCATTCCCGCCCTGATGACCGCTTATCAGGAGTTGTAAAGGGACACCGCTGTGTTTGATTTTCTTTCCAAAAAGGATCGCACCCCGCCCGCACTGCCGGAAGGCACGGAGCGGCGGCGCTACACCATCACCGGACAGGTGCAGGGGGTGGGTTTCCGCTATCGTGCGCGGTACGCCGCGCAGACCCTTGACCTGACCGGCTGGGTGCAGAACGAGGACGATGACAGCGTGACGCTGGAGGTGCAGGGCGACCCGGATAAATTCATCTCCCTGTTTGCCATGATCCAGAAAAGCGACTATATCCAGATCACCGGCATCCGCAGCAAGAATATCCCGCCCGACCCGTGGGAGCGCGGCTTCTCGGTGAAGGGGTATTAAGGAACTGAATAGAAACAGAGCGCCTGACACCGCGGTGTCAGGCGCTCTGTTTTATCATATGATATTTTTACCCCAGCACCTTGAGGGGGGAGTTTTCCACCCACAGGGTATGATCCAGCAGGCGGGTGACGGCAAGCCGTCCATTTGCCGTTACCCGGGCGGGGTCGAGGGCGTAGAAGTCGCTCTCGGTCAGGTTTTCCGGGTCGGCGGTGGGGGAGATGCCCGCCACGCATACCCAGTGTCCGTAGGTGCTGCTGGTGGCAATGTGGGGGTAGTTCACTTCGTTCCAGCCGGAGGAAGTCAGATGGTATTCATAAGTAGAGGTGCGGTTCGTGTGGCGCTTTACCCCGCTGACCGTGGTGTTTTTCAGGTGTACGATCACCGGACGCCCGGCGGAAAGCTCGCTGTACAGCTTTTTCAGGCACTCGGCGCGGGTGCCGGAGTACCCGGTGTAGCCCGCTGCGGACCACACCGCACCGTTCGACCACATCCCGCTGCCGGAGCACACCTTGCCGTCCAGAATGGTGCGGGCGTAGCGCAGCGCGTACAGGCTGCACTTGCCGGAGGTCTGGTTGCCGATGGAAAGGATGTGGCTGGTGTCGAAGCTGAGCAGCCGGATGCCGTTTTTCTCCTTCAGTTCAGCGGCGTGGGCACGGGGCAAAAAGGCGCACAGCAGCAAAACCAGCGCCAGAACTGCCGCCGCCAGCCGCTGTGCCGCGCGGGCGGGACAGTGTTGCATGGGTACTTCCTCCAAGTTCGTTTCAATCTGGACATGATTTTACCACTAAAACGTGGTGAAAATGTGTAAAAAGGCAAAATAATGGGGAAACCCTCCCAGAGGGAGCTGGCGCGGCGCAAGCCGCGTCTGAGGGAGTTAACGCCTGAAACACAACATATGTCCAAATTTAAGTGCTCCCGCACCCGGCAAAACCGCGCCGCCGGGGCAGGGAAACGGAGATTCCGTAGATTGTCGACAAAACTGATCCCAGAATATACCAGAACTGCAACAAATCCCGCTTATTTTCATCATTTTCACGAAACTGCTTCAGGAAGTTTAGCGATATTCCCGATTGACAAAACCGTCAGGTGTCGGATATAATCAGGGCAGAAAGGCAACGATGGTTGCGAAAGCCTTTCGAGAAAAAAGAAACATATCCACAAAAAACGCTGATTGGAGGGATACCCCTATGAAGAAACTGTCAAAGATCGTCGCTCTGCTGCTTGCAGGCGCAATGGCTATGGTGATGCTCACCGCCTGTTCCGGTGGCGGCACTTCTGCAGACACAGAGAAGGAAGAAGCAATCCGGAAGCAGCTCGGTAAGAGAACCGAGGCTACATCTCTGTGTGATCGTGACGGCAAAGTCGAGAATGACAGCCAGCTCTACAAAGAAACTGCAAAGCTGCTGGATACACGAATCAAGGCTGAAACCAGTGCATTTGGTATTCTCGCTGTTGATTTTGATGTTAAGGGCATCGACCCTGTGGAGCAGTATGTGACTGTTACATTGTCGGCAGACTATAAGACTGCTGGTCTTGTGGCAGGTCTGATCACAAAGATCACTGAAGAGCTCGGAAAGATCGAGTCCACTAACAACAGCGTGAAGCTCGACACCGAGTGGGCAAAGGCCGCTGTCGTTGTAAGAACCAACGAGAAGGGCAGCTACGCTGCAATTGCAATTCAGGTCAAGAACATTGCCTACAAGGGCAAATAAGTAAAGAATCATCAGTCCTTTCTTCCCCGGAGAGCGCCCCGCTCCCCGGGGCTTTTTTGTATCCAACAGGCTGGCGTATCTGCTCAAAAACAACTGGAAAATCTAGGCAGTCTGTACATTGACCGGGGGAGGGAGATGCTGTAAAATAAACATAAGCTATCCGGGCTTTTGGGGCGCGGATAAAGTCTGTAAATTTTTTATTTGGAGGAATCTAACATGAAAAAGATGAAACGTCTTGTGGCTGTTCTTCTGGCCGGTATCATGGCACTGGCAATGCTCACCGCTTGCGGCGGCACCCCCGGCACCCCCGGCAGCTCGGAGTTTGAGGGTAAGGTCGAGAAGGCCTATATGGCAAAACTGAATGAGACTTTTGGTACGGAGTTCAATAACGATGCTGCCATCAAGAAGCTGGCGGTCGATTACATCCAAGAGGTAAGCAGCGCACCGACTCTGAGCAATACAGCACTTTGGAAACACGAAAATCCGACTGCAAATACCCAGAATCAGGTTATGGTCTGCTTCGACCCGGCGCAGTCCAACGGCAATGAGTATGTGAAGTTCTACTACGAAGTGGACAAGGCAGAGAATATTACGCCGGATGCAACGAACATTGCTACCCTGAAGCTCACTTTTGACACTTTTCAGCAAATAACTGGTAATAAAGTCGAGCTTACCGCACTGGGCGTCGGCGCAAAGACCATCGGCGACAAGACCTATGTTGCCATCGGCTTTGGAATTAAAGCTGCACAGTAATTGAATCACCCCGCCCCGGAGAGCACCCGCTCCCCGGGGCTTTTTTTCGCCTTTTTGTGACAAACCCCGCCCGCTGTGGTACAATAAAAGGGTATCGAACTCACACAGAAAGGACGTTTCCATGCAGCTGTTTGAACTGGTCAGCCCACGGCTGTTCCGCCCGCTGGCGGGGCCCAACCGGGCGTTTTATGCAGAGCTTTTGCTGCTGCTCTGGGAGGAGTGCCGCCATACGGCAGATTACAGCATTTCCCGCGCCGAAGCCGTCTCCCGTGCCGAGGATTATTTTGCCGCGCTGGCAAAGCCGCTGGCGCTGGACGCCGACGGCGCGGGCGATGAGGACGAGCAGCCCACCCGCGACCCCCACACGCTGGCGGTGGGCTTTTTGCTGCGTCTGCGCCGCACCGGCTGGCTGGAGGAGCAGCCCGGCAGTTATGAGAGCGAGCCGACCCTTGCCTTTATGCCGGAAGTCACCCCGCTGCTGGACGCGCTGGAAGAGATATTGAACCCCCGGGTGGTCACCTACACCGGCAAGCTGTACAAGGCGTGGCAGCTGCTGGGCAGCATCGGGCAGGAAAAAAGCCCCTACGAGAACGTGCTGCGGGAGGTGGCGGCAGACCTTGAAACTTTGAACAAGTCTCTGCGCGCCCTCAACGCTTCCATCGGGCATTATATCGACCGCCTGACCCATAACCGCACCCCGCAGGAGGTGCTGGAACTGTTCGACCAGTACGAGGAAAAAGTGGTGGCGGCGGCGTACCACCGCTTTAAAACCAGCGATAACCTGTTCAATTATCGCGCCTATCTGGAAGAAGAGCTGGACGACTGCGAGCAGAACCAGCTGCCGCGCTTAGCGCTGGACTACGCCCGGGTGGAGCGCTGCGCCCCCGGCGAAGCTGCACCCCGGGTGCGTGCCCTCATCCAGCAGCAGCGGGACGCGCTGGAAGAGATGAGCACCCTGATGAAGGAGATCGACGCCAGCCACATCCGCTACCGCAAGCGTGCGGTGCAGCGGGCACAGTTCCTGCTGCTCAGCGACCGCTCGGCGCAGGGCAGCGTCACCGCCCTGCTGCGCCGCTATGCGGAGGAGATCCGCAGCCCGGAGCAGCTGTTCGAGCCGGACGACGGCCCGGTGGCAGCGCGGCTGCACCTGTACCCGGCGGCAGTGTTCGGCGCAAAGCCGCTGTATCCCCCCGCCGCGCCCCGCACCGAAGCACCTCTTGCCCCGGTGCGCACCGAGCTCCTTGACCCCGAACGGCTGCGGCAGGAGCAGCAGCTGCTGCTGGACTACGCCCGCCTTGCCGTCACCGAGGAAAACGTGGCGCTGCTGGCGCGGCAGGCACTGGCCGCCCGCGGGCAGGTGAACGCCTCCACCCTTGTGGAGGAATACCCGAACGACTTTACAGGCATCATCGGCCTGCACACCTATTCCCAGTCGCCGCACCGGGAGTATGATATCACCATGACCGGAAACTGGGTGGAGCGCGGCGGCTTCCGGTTTCAGGATTTTGTCCTGACCCGCCGCAAGGAGGTAAACACGGATGGCAACCATTGATCTGCTGGAAGAGACCGCAAACTATCTGCTCAACCACTGCTTTGTGCTGGGCTGCGTAGAGGAACAGCGGGCGAAATATCTGTATATTCAGGATCACCTCAACGAGGTGCGGGCGGTGTTCAAACCGCTGGGCTACGCGGTGCTTTTGTACCCCGCACCCATGCAGGCGGCGGCGCTGGTCAACGAGCACGAGGGCAGTCAGGCACGGCTGCTCAAGTACGAGAGCATTTTGCTGCTGGTGCTGCGGCTTTTGTACCTGCAAAAGCGGGAAAGCCTTGCCGCCAGCGCAGACGAGGTGCTGGTGACCGTAGAAGAAGTACAGGCCGAATTGCAAAAGATGAACCTGCCCCGCAAGCTGGATCAGCAAACGCTGGAAAAGCTCATGCGCACCCTGCGCCGGTACAATCTGGCGCGTCCGGTGGGACGGCTCTCCGGGTTGGACAGCCGCATCGAGGTATTTCCCACAGTGCTGCTGGCGCTGCCGGACGCTGACCTTGCGGATGCCGCCGCCGAGAGCGCCCGCACCCGCACCGAGCTTGGTCTGTACGAGCGCCCGGAGGGTGCAGACACCGAAGCAGGGGAGGGTGAAGCATGATCGAACTCAAGCGCCTGAAACTGATCAACTGGCACAACTTTGAAAATACCACCTTCGACTGCGCCCGCCTGACCTATATGATCGGCGTGAACGCCGTGGGCAAGACCACCATTCTGGACGCCATCCGCTACTGCCTGACCACCAACCGCAACTTCAATGCGCTGGGCAATAAAAAAAGCGGACGCACCCTGCAAGGCTCTGTCCACGCCAAGCAGCGCGGCGAAAACGCCTACCGCCGCCCGGGGCACACCGTGGCGTATATCGGAGCGGAGTTCTGGGACAGCGTAAAGCACACCAGCTTTGTCATCGCGGTGCGGGTGGAGTCCGAGGGCCCCATGCAGGAGCTGCACCCCGGCGACCAGACGTGGTACATCTCCGAGGACGGCATCACGCTGGAGCAGCTGCCCTTTATCGACCCGCGCACCGGTGCGCCCAGCGCCAAGGAGGACTTCAAGCCCGCCGAAGGGCGGCTTTCCTACACCCGCAGCCCCAGCGAGGCGCGGGACAGAATATGCCGCGCACTGGGCATCGGGCGCGCAGCCAGCCCGCTGGGCAAAAAGTTCAACGAGGTGTTCCAGATGGGCACCAGCATGGACGAGATCCCGAACTTCCGGGAGTTTCTGTACCAGTATATCCTCCCGCAGCCGGAGCTGGACTTGGAAGCCTTGCAGGGCGACCGCTTGGAGCTGGAAAACCTGCACGCCGTGCTTGCGGAAGCCCAGACCCGCGCCGATGCGCTGGACGAGATCGTCCGCTATGGCCGCGAAGCCACTGAAAAACAGACCGAAGCTCTTGTGAACCGGGGTGCCGCCCTGCTGGCGCGTGCCGCTGCCGATGCCGGGGAAAAGGCCGTCTGGCAGGAGCGGGTAGACGCCGGACGCCGCCAGCAGGAAACGCTGCGCACCCGCTACGCCGAAGCCAAGACCGCCGAAGCGGAAGCCCGCCGCGCCTACCTGACCGCCCACAGCGCCGCCGGTGCCAGCGGCGAGGGCCGCGCGCTGGATGCCCTCAGCGAGGAGCTGGCGCACCGGCAGACCGCACTGGATGCCGCCGCCCGCCGCGCCGACACCGCCGAAAAAGCCGCCGAAAAGACCGGCAATCTGCTGGCGGTGCTGCGCCGCAGTGGCTTTGCTGCCGGGCAGAAGATGGCAGACCTGACCCCCGACACTCTGCCCGCCCTGACCGACTGGCTGACCGCACAGGAAAAACCGCTGGAAGAAGCCTATTTTGCCGCCCGCCAGCACACCGCCGCCCTGCAGCGGCAGCAGACCGAGAAACGCGCCGAGCTGGATGCCGTATCCGGCGGCAAGTGGGTGTACCCCCACGGGGACGCCGCCACCCGGGTGCGGGACGCCGTGAATGCCGAGCTGAAAAGCCGGGGCATGGAGCCGGACGCCCGCATCTTCTGCGAGCTGCTGAACGTGGAGGACGAGAGCTGGCAGGACTGCGTGGAAGCCTGTCTGGGCGACCGCCGGTTCGATATCCTTGTGCCGCCCGCCCACTACGCCGCCGCAAAGAGCGCTTTTGTGGCGCTGAAAGAGAAAGTCGGCCCCATCAGTCTGCTGGACACCCCGGGTCTGCGCAAGGCCAACCGCCGCGCCGACACAGCCCCCGCCGACAGTCTGGCGGCACAGGTCACCAGCGAAAACCCACTTGCCGCGCAGTACGCCGACACCATCCTGCGCCGCATCGTCTGCTGCGACACCCCCGACACGCTGGAAAACTATCCCGACAGCGCCACCCGGGACCTTCTGCGCCACCATCCCTTCCGGTTGGAGCGTCTGCGCACCCCGCAGCGCTATATCGGTCTGGAAGCCCGCCGCGCCCGCGCCGGGGCACTGGCAGGGGAGATGAACACCCTTGCCGAAGAAGTGCGTGCCGCCGCACAGGCAGAGCAGAACCTGAAAGCCGCCTACAGCCAGTACCAGACCCTTTTGCGCGGCACAACGCTGGAAGAACTTGCCGCCTTGTGGGACGCCCGCGCCGCCCTGACCGCCGCCCGCGCGGCGGTGGACGAGCAGGCCGCAAAGCTGGCCGAGTGCCGCGAGAATCCGCTTTTGCAACAGCTGTATAAAGAGGAAGAGGTGCGCGAAGCCGCATGGGAAGCCGCCCGCACCGCCGTGGAGCAGACCGGCGGTGACCTGCGCGTATGCGAAAAACAGATCTCCTCCTGCGAGGCGGAGCAGCAGAAGGCGGTGGACACCGCCGAAAAGAGCGCACAGGCCGCCGAGAGCTTTTTTGCCGCCCATCCGCTGGTGGAGCCGCTCTCCCGCAGCCGTCAGCAGGCGCTGACCGGGCCGGATAAATCCCCCCGCGCCGCCGCGCAGGCTGCCGAAAAGGCACAGGCCAAGCTGGACGATGCCCTGACCGTCTACCTGAACAGCACGCTGGAACCGGCGCAGCGGGAATACAACCGGCGCTACGTCTGCGATTATCCTCTGGGTCTTGCCGGGCTGGAGCAGTACCGCGCCCAGCATGAGAGCCTTGTGCGCATCGACCTGGAGCGCTACGCCGCCCGCCTGGAGCAGGCGCAGCGGGACTGCAAGGACCGCTTCCGCAAGGATATTTTGTTCCGCATGAAGGACGATATCTTCAACGCCCGGCGGCAGTTCCGGGAACTGAACAAGGTCATGGAGCAGCTGACCTACGGCGAGGAGGTCTACCGCTTTGAGCTGGAGCCCAGCCGCGACCCGCAGCTGGCGGCGTTCTATCAGGTCATCGTGGACAAGGGCAACCAGCAGATGACCGAGGGGGATTCTCTTGACAACCTTGCCGCCACCGCCGACCCCGCCTACGAGCGTCAGGTGGACGAGCTGATGGAAAAGATTATGGCGGATGTGGACGAGAACACCCGCGCCCGGCAGGAGGGACGCACCGCCGCCGGTGCCACCCTTTCGGACTATGTGGACTACCGCACCTATCTGGACTACGATATCAAGGTGACCAATCGGGTCACCGGGCAGCAGGCGTATCTGTCCCGCGTCAGCCGCGATTCCTCCGGCGGCGAGAATCAGGCACCCTTCTATGTGGCCATCTGCGCAAGCCTTTTGCAAATTTACCAGAAGAGCGAAAACAGCATCCGTCTGGTGCTGCTGGACGAAGCCTTCAGCAAGATGACCAGCGACCGCATCCGCCCCATGATGGAACTGTTCCGCCGCCTGCAATTGCAGGTGCTGCTCATCTCCACCGTGGAAAAGAGCACCGCCATCCAGCCCTACTGCGATATCACCTACTCCATCGTCCGCCACGGCGACGCCAACGCCATCGCACCCTTTGTCCGCATTGCGGCAGAATGATGCAAAGCAGGGCTTGACATCAAAAATAAACTTTGCTATACTGTTTTTTGCTCATCGGAGGGCTGTTTCAACGTAATTGAAGGGCCGGATAAGATGTCATCGTTCGTGCTTCCCGGAGGCTGTGGGCACCGTAGTGCCGCAGCAGAAGAGGGAATGCACCGGAGCGGTGGTTCTTATCCGGCCTTTTTGCATATGTGAAGTTCAAAAAGGAGGAGCTATGCCAAAGAAAACCATCCAATTGTCCGATCATTTTACCTATTCCCGCCTGCTGCGGTTCGTGCTGCCCTGCATCGGCACCATGCTGTTCACCTCCGTCTACGGCATCGTGGACGGGTTGTGCGTTTCCAACTTTGTGGGCAAAACGGCCTTTGCGGCGGTCAACCTCATCATGCCGCTGCCGCAGCTGCTGGGCACTGTCGGCTTTATGCTGGGCACCGGCGGCAGCGCCATCGTAGGCATCACGCTGGGCGAGGGTGACCAGAAAAAAGCCGACCGCTATTTTACCATGTTTCTGCTGGCAGCGCTCATCTCGGTCAGTGTGCTGGCCGTGCTGGGCTTTGTGTTCCTGCGGCCGGTCGCCATGCTGCTGGGCGCAAAGGGAGAGCTGCTGGACTACGCCGTGCGCTACGGGCGCATCCTGATGCTGGCGCTGCCGCCCTTTGCGCTGCAAAATATGTTCCAAAGCTTTTTCGTCACCGCCGAAAAGCCGCTTCTGGGCTTCTGGTTCACCGTAGGTGCAGGCTGCACCAACATGGTGCTGGACGTGGTGATGGTGGGTATGATGCACTGGGGCGTGGAGGGCGCTGCCGTTGCAACCCTCATCAGCCAGCTGGTGGGCGGCGTGCTTCCGGTGTTCTACTTTATCGACCACGGCAATACCAGCCGCCTGCACCTGTGCAGAACACAGTTTTACGGCCGCGTGCTGTGGGATGCCTGTATCAACGGTTCTTCTGAGCTGATGACCAACCTTTCCATGTCGCTGGTCAATATCCTGTATAACTTCCAGCTGCTGCGGCTTGCCGGAGAAAACGGCGTGGCGGCTTACGGCGTCATCATGTACGCTGCCTTCCTGTTTGTGGCGGTGTTCGTGGGCTATGCCGTGGGCAGCGCACCCATCGTCAGCTTCCATTACGGCGCGCGCAACCATGCCGAGGTGCATAACCTTTATCAGAAGAGCCTGCGCCTCATCGCCGTGGTAGCTGTGAGCATGACCGCCGTATCCATGGTGCTCATTCCCTATGTGGCGCGCATCTTTGTGGGCTACGATGCTCAGCTGCTGGCGCTGACCAGCCGCGCCTTCCGGCTGTATGCGCTGAGCTTCCTCATCATGGGCTTCAACGTGTATGCGTCCTCCTTCTTCACAGCGCTGGGGGACGGCGTGACGAGTGCTCTCATCTCTTTTCTGCGCACCCTGCTGTTCCAGCTTGCCGCGCTGCTCCTGCTGCCCGCCCTGTGGGGCATTGACGGCGTGTGGCTGGCTGTCACCGTCGCCGAGCTGGCCGCGCTGGCGGTGAGCGTGTATATGTTTGTGACAAAAGACCAGAAATTCCATTACCGTCATGTTTGACGAGTAATAACAGAAAAGCCGCCGGGGCCCCGGCGGCTTTTTTGGTTATTCAAAGGTATACTCCACCAGCTGGCAGTTTTTGATGCCCGCAGCGGCGTACTCCTCGTTGGTCATGTCGTAAAAATAGGAGTGCACCACCCGGGCAATGCCGTTGTGCGCCACCAGCAGGTAGGTCTTGCCGGTGTCCGCCTTCAATTCGTCCAGCAGGTTGTAGATGCGCTGTGCCAGCTGCATCATGCTTTCGCCGCCGTCATAGCGGTCGGCAAAGTGGGTCTTGGAGATGCGGAACTCCGCACCGTCCCGGGGCGTGCCCTCGTATTTGCCGAAGCACTGCTCCCGCAGGCGGGGCTCGCAGCGGGCGGGCAGACCGGTAGCGGCGGCAATGGCCTTTGCGGTGTCGGCGGCGCGGGAAAGGGGAGAGTACAGAATTTCGTCAATGTGCAGGCCGCTGTCCCGGACAAGCTCGCCCAGCTGCCGCGCCTGCTGCTGCCCGTGGGCGGTCAGCGGGCTGTCGGTCATGCCGCAGATCTTATTTTCCACGTTCCATACCGTCTCGCCGTGGCGGGTGAAATAGATATTGTGCATAAAAATACTCCTTACAGCTTGTGCAGGGTGCCGTCCGGCAGCAGACAGACGGTGTCTCCCTCGTCGATGCCAAGACATGTCAGCTCCCTGTCCGGGTAGGGCAGGATGCTGGCAGCCCCGGCGGCATCGGTCAGGGTCACATCGCACAGCACCGGCTGCCCGGCGGGCAGCTCCTCGCAGCCGTACAGCTGCTCGTCAATGCGCAGCACGCGGTATTCCGGCATGGTACAGCCCCTCCTTTGTGTTTTTCCTTATTATATAGCACCCGGGGGCTTTGGTGCAAGGGGGGGCGGACTGAGAGGGTTTATTCTCCCCCGCTTGACAGCGACGCGGAGAAATTGTTACAATACAGTTACGACTGCAAACCACGCGGAGGGGTTCATGAATATTACGGAACTGCGGTATCTGGTAGCCATCATGAAATGGGGGTCGGCGTCGGCGGCGGCAAAGCAGCTGTACGCGGCGCAGCCCAATGTGAGCAAGGCGCTGAAGAATCTGGAAGAGGAATACGGGTTGCGCATCTTTGAGCGCTCCTCCACGGGTATGATCCCCACCGAGCAGGGCAAACGGTTCATCCGGCAGGCGCAGCGGGTGCTGCAGCAGGTGGACGAGCTGAAGCAGGAGGCGCACCAGCAGCGCAGCTGCGCCGAGCTGCGGGTGGTGCTGACCCATGCCACCTACGCCTCCTATGCGGCGGTGGATTTTTTGCAGCAGGCAGCCCGCAGCGAGCAGCTGCGGGTGCATATCCGGGAGAGCGGTGCCATTGAAGCTTTGGATTTTGTGCTGCGGCAGGGCTACCACATAGCGCTGCTGCGCTATGCCGCCGAGGACGAGGACTACTATCTGCGCTACTGCCAGCGCCACGGTCTGCGGCAGGAGCCTATCATGGAGTTTTCCTACCTGCTGCTCACCAGTCAGGACAGCCCGCTGGCGCGGCGGCAGGTGCGCGAGCTGGACGAGCTGAACGATTACATCGAGGTGCTGCACGGCGACGCCCATCTGCCCGGGGAGGAGAGCACCGTCTCCCGCTGGCAGGCGAACCCCAACCGCCGCATCCATGTGTACGAGCGGTGCAGCCAGTTCTCCATTTTGCAGAATCTGCCCACGGCCTATATGTGGTCGTCTCCCATGCCGCAGCGCGCGCTGGAGCAGTACCATCTGGCGCTGCATAACTGCCCGGCGCAGAAGCAGCAGATGCGGGACGTGCTGGTATACCCGGAGCGGGAGCCTTTGCAGCCGGAGGAGCAGCTGTTTGTGCAGTTGCTGCACAAGCAGGCGGATGCCACCATCAAGGACAGCGGGTGGAAGAAGATTTGAAATGCGCGCCGCGTCTTCCGGGTTGCGGCACCCAGCATCCGCATCGTGCCTTGGGCGGCACGCGCGTCTTGCTGGCCGCTGCCCCAACAACTCCTCCCTGTTTCCGCCGCTGGCGGCGGTCGTCGTTGTTGCAGCGGAAGAATTATTTATAATTAATTAGAGCAATGTCGGGCAGCCTGCGGGCTGCCCGACATTGCGTTTTCACGAGAGGGGGCGGATTTCTCTTTTTTCGTCTCAAATTCCACGTTTTGGGGAGAAAATCGCAAACGATTAAGCAAAATGCACAAAAAGGCGGCGCAAAGTTTGGCGGGGGCGGGTTTGACCGTTCCCGGGAGAAAATTTTTAAGAAACAAAACGACGAATTAAAACGTGCTATCGCCACAAAATAAAAGTTTGCGCAAACAAATAAAATAAGCGGCCATATACTTTTTGATATAGGAACCATACCTAAAAAATATTAACACAATTATGAAAAAGGTGTTAACATGAAGCCAGAGATCGGTCATAGCCGCAGTATGGCATAAGCTGTCGGCGGCTGAAATTCAAAAGGAGGTTTCTGGTATGATTAGTTTCTTACTGTGTCTGGCACTTCTGATCGTAGGCTACTTTGTCTATGGTAAGATCGTGGACAACACGTTCGGACCGGACGACCGCGAAACTCCTGCTGTGCGCATCAACGATGGCGTTGACTACGTTGTGATGCCCCAGTGGAAGCTGTTCCTCGTCCAGCTGCTGAACATTGCAGGTCTGGGCCCCATCTTTGGTGCACTGCAGGGTGCTCTGTGGGGTCCCGTGGTGTTCCTGTGGATCACCTTCGGCACCATCTTTGCCGGCGGCGTACATGACTACTTCTCCGGCATGATGAGCGAGCGCAATGAGGGCGCTTCCATCGCCGAGGTCACCGGCCGCTATCTGGGCCCCGTGATGCAGAACATCATGCGTGTGTTCTCTGTGGTGCTGCTGATCATGGTCGGTACCGTGTTCGCAGTCGGCCCCGCAGGCCTGATCGTTACCCTGTGCAAGAACGGCGGTATGTCCGGCGTGCTGACCACCACCCTGTTCTGGCTGATCATCATTCTGGTGTACTACTTCATCGCAACCTTTATCTCCATTGATGCCATCATCGGTAAGATCTACCCTGTGTTCGGCATCTGCCTGATCATCATGGCTGTGGGCGTTATCTTCGGTATCTTTACCAACCCCGCCTACACCATCCCCGAGATCTGGGCAAACTTCAGCAATATGCACCCCTCCAACACTCCTATCTGGAGCTTCATGTTCATCACCGTTGCCTGTGGTGCTATCTCCGGTTTCCACTCCACCCAGTCGCCTCTGATGGCTCGCTGCATGAAGAGTGAGAAGCAGGGTCACTTCGTATTCTACGGTGCAATGGTCAGCGAGGGCATCATTGCTCTGATCTGGGCTGCTGCCGGCTGCGCACTGTACACCATCACCGATGGCAAGATGGTCGGTCTGGCCGAGGCTCTGGCTGCCGGTCAGTCTGCCGCTATCTACGACGTCTGTCTCAAGACCATGGGTAATGTCGGCGTGGCACTGGCTATGATCGGTGTCGTTATCTGCCCCATCACCTCTGGTGATACTGCATTCCGTTCCGCTCGTCTGACTCTGGCCGACTGGCTCAAGATCGATCAGGACAGCTACGCAAACCGCCTGAAGCTGTGTGTCCCCGTGCTGGGCGTTGGTGCCTTCCTTGGCATCGGCAACGCACTGGGCTTCATCAACTACACCGTCATCTGGCGTTACTTCAGCTGGACCAACCAGACGCTGGCTATGATCGTCCTGTGGGCTGCTTCCATGTACCTGTTCAAGGAGAAGAAGAACTTCTGGATCACCGCCGTGCCTGCAACCTTCATGAGCGCTGTGTCCTGCACCTACTTCGTGCTGGCTCCCGAGTGCCTGGGCAAGATGATCAACACCTATGCGGACGGCAAGCTGGTGGCTTACAACACCGCCGTTGCTTACCCCATCGGCATCGTCTTTGCCATCGCAATGCTGGCTCTGTTCCTCCATGCTACCAAGAAGAACTCTACTTCCAAGGCATAAGGAACTGACGGCTCCATATTTCCGTAAGTAACTTGCGCCCGCCGCTGCCTGACCGTACAGCGGCGGGCGCTGTTTTTTAAAAATCAAGGCTTGCAATTGCCTCCGTCCCGTGGGAAAATAGGGGCGTAGAATTTAAAGCAAAGAAGGGAACTACCCATGATTTTCAAACCCGCACAGCTGGGCATGGCAAAGCTTGACCCGCAGGAGCTGGAGGCAGACAAAAAAGCCTGCCGGAAGATCGGCCCCTGCGGCGTAGGCAAAAAGGCGCTGTACCTGAACAGCTTTTACATCGACCGCCGCTATTATCTGCCCTACGGCAGCATCACCCGGGTGTTCAAGCGGGTGGCTATGAGCTCCGGCGGCTTTTCCGGCAAGGGCGTGTTTGCCTCCATGGCCTATCTTGTGGTGGAGTACGACGGCGGCAAGCAGAAGCAGTGCAACTTCAAGGACGAGCGGGACGTGGACGCCCTGCTGGAAGTGCTTGCCAAGGAGCAGCCGCAGCTGCATCTGCTCAGCGCCGCCGGAGAGCAGGCGCTGGAGAAAAAGGCCGCTGAAAAGGCCGCCCGCAAGCTGCCGGAGCTTTCCGAGGACGCGCAGCACAGCCTTACCGTGCTGCGCCGGGCAAAGGAGTATCTGGACGCAAAGCCGGAGCTTTCCGCCGAGCTGAGCGCTGCCCAGCGCCGCAAGCGTGCGCAGCTGCAAAGCAAACCGGTGTACCGCTATGTGGCGCTGGCCATCTTTGTGCTGGGCGTTGCGGCTGCGGCCTACGGTCTGTATTCCGTGTTCAGCCACACCGGCAGCTACGGCGTGTACTTTGCGCTGTTCGGCTTTGCCGCCATCTTCCTGTTTTCCAGCTACAATATGCTGCCCACCGCCCACAATAACAACAACGCCATCATGAAGCGTGCGGAGAAGGCCGAGGCAGCCATGGCAGAGTATGTCAAGCACTACCCCCACGGTGCTTTCCCGGTGGCAAGCTGGTACGCCCACCCCATCGTGCTCAAGCAGATGATGGACGCCGTGGAGGAGGGCCGTGCTGTCACTGTGCCCGAGGCACTGGATGCAGTCAAGGCGCGCCTGAAATCCTTGAACGCGGACGTGGAGGTGGAGCAGGAGGAATATGACGAGGTGGTGGTCATCAAGGCCCTGTTCCTCAACCACGATTATCAGTAAAACCTTTCGATAGCACAAAAAACCGGACAGCCCGCAGGCTGTCCGGTTTTCTGCTTTTACAGGGCAGTGCGGCTGTTCAGAACAGGCGGCGAAGCCCTATGACACAAGGGGACTTTTGAACAGTAGCTCATTATTGCCACTTTTGAATATTGGATAGTATTTGAAAGTATCGTACTTTCGTTATATTTGCGGCTGCTCCCTACTGTTCAAAACTTCTGGCTACTTTTGAACAGTAGGGAAAAAAGCGCATCGTTCTGCGTGTTTTGGCGCAGAAAAAGTAACTATTCAAAACTCTATGGGTCATAGGGGACTTTTGAACAGTAGCAACTGCGCCTCAGATCAGCGCCTCCATCCGCAGCGGGTCGGGGTGATGGGCGTATTTCTGCTTGGCGATCTCGATAAAGGACTGCACCTCCAGCCGGGGCGCGTGGCGCATGGCGGCGATCTCCACCGTCACCGGGGGAAAATCCAGCAGCGGTACCTTGACGATGCCCGGGATCACCGCCGTGGAAAGGCAGGGCACGATGGACATGGCGGTGCCCATCTGGATCATGATCAGCGCACCCTCAAAGCTGGGAGAGATCTTGCTGCAATCCACCCCCACCTGCGCCAGCTGCTCCAGCGAGGGCCCCTGACAGGCGGACAGAAAGTTGTCGAACGCGCCGGAGGACACCACGCTCTGCCCTTTCAGGTCTGCCAGATGCAGCGCCCGCCGGTCGGCAAGGGGAGAGTTGGGGTTCATCAGCACATGATAGCCCAGCGAGAACAGGGGCGTAAAGGAGATATCCCGGTCGCGGGAGTGCTCGGTGGCGTAGAAAAAGCCGATGTCCAGCTGCCCGGAGCGCAGCTGTTCCAGCGGGCGGCGGTTGTCCTGCGGCACAACGTCCACGCAGGCGTTGGGGAACTGGTGCTGAAACTCGGCAAGAATGCTGGAAAAAGTGCCGTAGTCGAACAGCTGCCGCAGCCCGACGGTCAGGCGGGAGCGGTCGGCTTCCTGAATATCCTGCGCCTTTTTCAGCGCCTGCCTGCCAAAGCTGGTCATCTGCACCATGTCCAGATAAAAGGACTGCCCGGCGGCGGTCAGCTTGGTGCGGCGGGTGGTGCGCTCAAACAGGTGCAGCCCGGTCTCCTTTTCCAGCGCGTTGATCTGGTAGGTGATGGCGGGCTGGGTGGTGAACAGCCGCTCGGCGGCGGCGCTGAAATTCAGCTCCTCCGCTACGGCAATAAAGCACTCCAACTGGTAAATCGTCATAGAACCGCGCCCCTCCTTGGGTAAAAAAGATGGTCATCTTTATTATACAGGATTGCTGACAGGCCGTAAAGAGAAAGTGATTTATAAAGAGATTTGATAAATAAGGACGCAAATTTGTATTTCACACTGGAACGAAACTTTGCTATAATCGTATCAATGTTCAAAATGCACGAAGGAACAGGAAAAACGCAAAAAAGAAGAGAAAAGAAAAAGAAAGGCGAACCTTATGGCTAAGATCTCTCGTCGCAACTTTATGCGCGGTGCCGCTGTGGGCACCATGGGCGCAGCTGCTGCCGGTCTGCTGACCGCCTGCGGCAACTCCGCTTCCAGCACCACCAGTGCTCCCGCTTCCTCCGCAGCTTCCTCTGCTGCTTCCTCCGCTGTGACCAAGCCCTCCTCCCCGGTGGACGGCAAGTACGTCACCAAGGCTATGGGTCACGAAAGCTGGGTGCACGTAGCTACCACCTTCTTTGACGGCAAGATCACTGCCTGTGAGGTGCTGTCTCACGAGGAGACCATCGGCATCGGCAACTACGCCTGCTCCCGCATCCCTGCCGCTATCGTAGAGCACCAGAGCGTCAACGTGCCCAACCTGCGCGGCTCCTCCATCACCTCCATGGCTGTCAAGGCAGCCGTGAAGGAAGCCATCGAGCTGGCCGGCTATAACGTGGACGACTTCTCCAAGGAGATCACCATTGCAGCTTCCAACGAGGTCATCGAGGAAGAGGCTGATGTCGTTATCATGGGTGCCGGCACCTCCGGCCTGACCTGCGCCTGCCGCCTGCTGGAGGCCGGCTACAGCGTCATTCTGGTGGAGAAGCGCGATATCCCCGGCGGCTCCATGTCCATGACCTACGGCGGCGTTGCCACCGCAGGCTCCAAGCTGCAGTACAACTACGATGTGGACGGCAGCTTCCGCAGCTCTGCCATGGGCACGCTGGAGGGCATGATGAACTTCTGGCAGACCATGGAGAAGTACCACCGCACCGAGTTCTTCAACGGTGAAATGCCCTACATGACCAAGCAGTACACCGTCGCCGGCGATCTGGTGGACTGGATGGCAGGCATCGGCATCGGCTTCAACACCATGGGCAACTACGAAAGCGCTACCCAGTACGGCGCTTCCACCCCGTATCTGGCACCCGGCTGCTACGAGGGCGGCGCAGGCTATGCCATGATGTTCATGGCACAGCGCGTGGAGAAGTACGAGAAGGGCAAGATCATCTACTCCACCAGCGTCACCGACCTGATCAAGGACGAGAGCGGCCGTGTTGTGGGCTTCCACGCTAAGGGCGAGAACGGCGCAAGCTACACCCTGCGCGGCAAGGCGGTCTGCCTTGCTTCCGGCGGCTTTGCCAAGAACCCCGAAATGCTGAAGAAGTACAGCCCCGACTACGCCGACTTCTTCTTCAACTGCGCTTCCAGCATGACCGGCGAGGGCATCCAGATGGGTATCGATGCCGGCGGCTACGTGGAGTGCGAGAACCGCGCTCTGCCCGCCTTCCTGTCCAGCTACAAGAGCAAGTTCGAGCTGGCCTTCATCCACCAGTCTGCCCCCGGCATCATGGTCAACATCAAGGGCGACAACATCGGCAACATCGTCTCCGATAACCACTACACCATGGCCAAGGCAAAGCTGAACAAGGACAACGGCGATACCTTCTACTATGTGTTCGACGAGTCCTCTGCCGTCAAGCTGCGCGACAGCGAGTCCTACGGCTTCAACGGTTACGTTGCCATGTTCGAGAAGGGCGAGGCTGTGCACTACGACAGCGTGGAGAAGGCTTCCGAGGAACTGAACCTGCCCAATCTGGCAGACGCCATCGAGGCCAACAACGCCGCCGCTCTGGCTGGCGAGCCCGATGAGTTCGGCCGCCGCAACTGCCCCTACATCGAGACCCGCGACGGTCTGTGGGCCATCCGCGTTGACCCCACCTTCTACCTGACCACCGCAGGTCTGGCCATCGACACCGATTGCCACGTCCTGACTGAGGACAAGAAGGCCATCCCCGGCCTGTACGCTGCCGGCGACGTCTGCGGCTCCATCGAGGAGAAGGACGCCAAGCAGTACGGCATGGGCTTCGACGCCGCTCTGACCTACGGCTACATCATGGGCGAGACCCTGAAGAAGGAGATCTGAGCTGCGCTCTGACCCCCTGACAAAAGCATAAATAAAGGGCTGCTGCACAAACCGTGCAGCAGCCCTTTTTATATCATATTTCCTTTTACGCCGCTGCGGGCTTGCGGAAGATCGCCATGGCACGCTTGTAGCAGCTGGCGAAATAGGCGATCTCCGCCAGCGCGGTCAGGATCCAGCTGCACGGGTACAGCAGGTACAGCGCCGGGATGGTGTGGAAGTGGGCAAAGATGGTGTACACCCAGATCACCCGGAATACGCAGGAGCCCAGCACTACGATGACGGTGGGCACCACCGTCTTGCCCAGCCCGCGGGAGGCGGCGATGGTGCAGTCCATAAAGGCGGAGACGCAGTAGGCAAAGGCCATCACAGCTACGCGCTTCATGCCGGCGTCAATGACCACCGCTTCGGTGGTGAACAGCGCAAGGAAGGCCGGCCCGCAGAAGAACAGCGCCGCGCCCAGCACAAGCCCCACGCCGAAGGAGTAGCCCAGACTGATGAAGTAGCTCTTCTTCACCCGGTCAGGCCGTCCCGCGCCGTAGTTCTGGCTCATAAAGCTGGCGCAGGCCATGTAGAAGGCCGCCATGCAGTCGTAGATCAGCCCATCCGCGTTGGCGGCGGCGCTGTTGCCCTTGACCATCAAAGAGTCAAAGGAGTTGACGCCCGCCTGAATGAACAGGTTGGCAATGGCAAAAATGGCATTCTGCAGCCCGGCAGGTACGCCCAGCGCAAGGATGCTCTTGGCCTGCACCGGGTCCAGCTGTAATTTATGTACGTCCAGTGCGTAGCAGTCCTGCACCCGGGTCATCGCCCGCAGGATCAGAAACGCGGAAACGCACTGGCTGATGGCGCTGGCCAGCGCCACGCCCACCACGCTCAAATCGCACACGATGACAAAGAACAGGTTCAGCGCAATGTTCAGGGCACCGGCAATGGAAAGGTAGAGCAGCGGCTTTTTGGTGTCGCCGATGGAGCTGAACACCGCGTTGCCGAAGTTGTACAGCGCCAGCGCCGGCATACCCAGAAAATACACCCGCAGATACAAAATCGCGCCGGGCAGCAGATCCTCTTTGGTGTTCAGCAGCCGCAGCATGGCGGGGGAGCCCAGCAGGCCGATGAGCAGCAACGCCACACCGGCAACGGCGCTGATGATGGCCGCCGAGTGGACGGTCTTTTCCACGTCCTTGGGGTGGCGCGCACCGTAAAAACGCGCCACCAGCACGTTGATGCCGTTGCTCAGGCCGATGAGAAAGCCGGTGAACAGGGTCACCAGCGTGCTGGTGGAGCCCACAGCGCCCAGCGCCGTAGACCCGGCAAAGCGCCCCACTACCGCCACGTCCGACATATTGAACAGCACCTGCAGCAGGTTGGAAAGCGCCAGCGGCAGACTGACCAGAAAGATCTGCTTGGCCAGAGGGCCTTCCGTCAGCGTATTCGTTTGAGAACTCATACTTTTTTCCTTTATCCTATACATCCTAATCGTACCCGCGCACACCGGGGCACAGCCTCTATTATAAGGCACTGCGCTGCTTTTGCAAGATGGATTCGATAAAATAATAAAAAGGACTGCTGCACATAACCTGTGCAGCAGTCCTTGGTGCAGTAAAGCAATCCAAATCCGAACCATTTTCCTTTGATGCGGCTTGGGCCGCTTCCTCAAACGTGATGGTCTGTGTACCTTCTTTATAGTTAAAGGTTATCAAAACCTTATCATCGTACAGA
>OLGL01000708.1_pt1 | contig 38779 bp, 37 predicted proteins | sample 1605041 | NCBI WGS metagenome assembly OLGL01 (sample SAMEA3888905, study PRJEB22519) | human gut metagenome | biome: human gut; feature: human-associated habitat; material: faeces | place: Denmark | collected 2010 | reverse complement strand
CTCGCGCGAAGCAGAAACATGTCGCAAGCGACCGCGCGAGACGCCCGAATGTGCCGAGGCACATTCTTTTTTAGTAATTTAATCTGGATAAATTATGCGGCGTATCGTGATATTTTTTCTTATATGCCCGGAGGAACGCAGCATAATTGCGGAATCCGGATTGATAGCAGGCTTCTGTGACGGGGGTGCCCCGGCGCAGGAGCTCGTTTGCGTTTTGGAGGCGTTTTTCGGTCAGGTATTCGGTAATGGTGTAGCCGGTTTCCTGGCGGAAGAGACGCATCATGTGGTATTTGCTTATGTAAAAGCGGGCGGCGAGCTGGTCGATCGTATGGTCTTCTTCCGGGTGTTCAGAGAGGTAGCGCATGAGTTCCAGGATTTTTTCGCCGGAAGGGGAGGTCGGAACGTATTCCCGATGGTTTTCGGAGGCGGCGCGATCGAGGTGTACCATAAATTCCAGGAATAATAAACGCAGAAGAAGCCCGGAGCCATAACTGCTGCCACCAAGGGATTCAAAGTTAGCATTGTCTGTGCCATTGTCATTTGTACCACCTGCCTGATAGGCATTTTCCAGTCTTGATAGCGCCTCTAAGAGCGGCGTCATGGTAAGGGAACCGAGGCGCAGAACATCGGACTGCTGTTCTCTGGCAAGCTGGAAACAGAGGTCGAGCGCACAGTCAGCACAGGAGAATGCATCCAGACATTCCGGCGACAGGTAGAGGATGATGCGCTCATATCGGCTGTGGTATGGCACGACCGGCTTGTGCAGGCAGTGCGCGCCGACGAGGACGATGTCGAGCGGGCGGAGGTGGTAGGAACGGCCTTCCACGATGTAGTCCGCTTCGCCATTTAACAGGATCAGGACTTTGTGGAAATCATGATAGTGGTAGGCAACCGGTGTATCCATCTGCCCGCGCAGGTGGAAAAGGCGGAATTCGTGGTTGAGGTAGCCGCGTTTTTCGTAGGCGGGGGATTCGTGGGTGGTATTTTCTGACATAAGGGGACTCCTTTTTTGAGTGTATTGCAGGTTGACTGTTGCGGGAAATTATATCTTGTATAAATGCATTGAGTTTGTTGTTTTCCTCTGAGATAAATATGTTTTGAAACACAGACATTTCATTTCTTATTTCGTAACTGTTCAGTACCTTATTTCATATTATATAGCATTATATGCAATATTTAAAGCATGATTCTTCTATTAAAAGCTGCTATATTTTCCTAAAATTGAAATTAAAGAAAGCATAGATGGAATATTATGAAAATGCAGACATATTCAAAACATAAATGGATATGCATGATAAAGTGATTTCAAGAACGGAAGTAGAATAGAAATCATTGATGAAAGGTAACTGTTCAGTAGGTCTGCGCATTTACTGCGCTGACCGTACGAAAACATGGACCAGCAGGCAAAAATCCCATTGCCGTAGGCAATTTTTAATGGATTTTTGCGCGTGACTGTGAAGGTACTGAACAGTTACGATGAAAGATTTTTATGGTATTGATTAAAAGGGGCAGGAGGTATCGCGATGAAACAGGTTGTGCTTGAAAAATATCACTGTATGGGAAATGATTACCTGGTGTTTGATCCAAATAAGAATGATCTGGAATTGAATGCGGAGAATATCAAGAAGATGTGCAGCCGTCATTTTGGCATCGGCGCGGATGGCATTCTGGCGGGTCCATATTTGGGGGAGAATGATTTTTATGTACGCATCTACAACGCGGACGGCAGCGAGGCGGAGAAGAGCGGCAACGGCATGGGTATTTTTGCAAAATATCTGCGGGACGCGGGATATGTGCAGAAAACGACGATCTCCTGGAAAACGCTGGGAGGCGAGGAGACAGTCTTTTATCTCAACGAGGATGCGACCCGTGTGAAAATTTCGATGGGACATCCGACGTTCTGGAGTGATGAGATTCCGGTGACCGGCGAGCGGCGGGAGATGGTAAACCAGACGATGGTATTTGGAAAGATTCCGTATGTCACGACTTGTCTTTCAATGGGAAATCCGCACTGTGTTATCTGGATGAATGAGATTTCGAAGGAAATGGTGTGCCGGATCGGCGAGCATTCGGAAACATCCGAATATTTCCCGGAAAAGGTCAATACGCAGATTTTAAATGTTCTTGACCGGACGAATATCCAGATCGAGATCTACGAGAGGGGCGTTGGATATACGCTGGCGTCCGGAAGCTGCGCCTGCGCGGCGGCGAGTGCGGCATACCGCCTGGGACTTGCCGATCCGCATATGTACGTCCATATGCCGGGCGGCACGCTGGAAGTGGAAATCAAGGAGGACGGCATGGTTTACATGGTCGGCGAGGTCGGCTATGTGGGACATATCCAGTTGGGAAATGAATTGAGCGAACAGCTGCGGATTAAATAAAAAAGTATTTGACAGAAAAATATCGGACTGCTATATTTTATTTATAAAAATTGTGAAAAGAATGACAGGGGCATTCTCACACAGCAAAACGATCATAAACGTATGCTTGAAATTTTGGGGTCTGTATAGGCAGGAAAATTCTGGGCGTATATGAAAAGAGGGCGAGGGGGCTGACTGGAAACAGAGACAGCTGCCTCGTTTTTTATAGGAGGAAATGTCGATGGGAGAGAATACGAACCGATCCGAACCTTTTTTTGATGAAGATGTTGATTTGGTAAAGCTGCAGTTTACCGATATTTTTGGACAGTGCAAAATGGTCCAGATGACGCGGAGGCAAGCGGAAAAAGCGATGAAAGAGGGGTATGCAATCAACCGGTTTGCGCTCGGCGGCTTACAGAAAGCTGGGATCGAGGGCGCGGCGGCGCCGGAGTATCTGACGGACCAGAGCGAGAGTGTGGAATTGTACTTGAAGCCGGATGCATCAACGTATCAGGTTCTTCCGTGGGATTCCGGGCAGGAAAATGTAGCGCGCGTGATCTGCCAGGTCTGCAATGCGGATGGGACGCCGTCCTGGACGGATTCGCGTCATATTTTACAGGAAACGGTAAAACGTGCCGAGAAGATGGGACTGGACTTTGATTTTGATTTCCAGTGTGAGTTTTATTTGTTTCACACGGATGATGATGGGAGACCGACGACGGTGACGCATGAGGTTGCCGGGTATTATGACGCGGGGCCGATCGATCTGGCAGAGGGCGTCCGCCGGGACATGGTTCTGAGCCTGGAGGAAGCAGGATTTGCGGTCGAGAGCACGCATCATGGTCTGACTGCCGGACAGCACAGCTTCGTCCTTCCGGCGCGCCGGGGCATTGAGGCAGCAGATTATTTACAGACGTTCAAGGCGGCGGTCAAACGGATTGCGAAACGCCACGGTCTGCATGCGACTTTTATGCCGAAGCCAAACATGAGCGGCGACGGCTCGGGGCTTCATGTGGGCGTGTCGATCTCTTCCAGACGGGGCGCCGAGGCGATGGCGCAGGCGGAGCAGTTTGCGGCAGGCGTGCTTAAAAATCTGAGCGATATGATGATTTTCACGAATCCGACCGTCAATTCATACAAACGTCTGGCGGCGGAGCGGAGCACGGTGTTCCAGCCGGAGTTCCCGGCGGCTGTGTGGGAAAAAGGAAGTGAAAAGGCAGTTCATGTGAAGGAAGACCGGAACGGACGTATTTCCGTGGAAGTGCAGTTCCCGGATCCGTCTGCGAATCCGTATCTGGCGCTGACGGCGATTCTGGCAGCAGGACTGGAAGGAATCGAGAAGGCGCTGGTGCTGGATGAAGAAGCGGGCGATGAGGATGCGCCGCGGTTCCCGGAGACATTGGGGATATTGCTCCAGAAGCTGGATCAGAATGAATTTGCACACCGTGTATTTGGGGAAAAGTTCTGCCGGATGTACGGCGAGGGCAAGAAAGAGGAGTGGGAACGCTTCTGTGCCTATGTGACGGATTGGGAAACAGCGGAATATCTGTATCGTTGTTAGGGGGTACGGAATCGCAGTGAGGTGAGACCACGTGGGAAACATCATAGTAGCATTTTCGAAGCCGCAGGACGGACGAAATATTAGAAATATACTCGTAAAACATGGAATACAGGTCACAGCCTCCTGCACATCGGGCGCGCAGGTTTTAGCGTTAACCGATGATTTGCGAAGCGGGATTGTGGTGAGCGGCTACCAGTTTGGTGATATGACCTGCCGGCAGCTTGCCGACCAGCTGCCGCCGGGATTTGATTTGCTTCTCATTGCTTCCCCGAGCCGGTGGAGCGGCGAAGCGATGGGAAGGATTGTCTGCCTGCCGGCGCCGTTTAAAATGGGAGATTTAGTTTCGACGGTCCGCATGATTGAGCAGACGCAGGCGGAAAAAAGACGGCGGATGCGCCGCCAGCCGCCGCAGAAGCGCAGGGAAGAGGATCAGAAAGCGATCGACACCGCAAAGGCTATTTTGATGGAGCGGAACCGGATGACGGAGCCGGAGGCGCACAAATATCTGCAGAAATGCAGCATGGACAGCCAGGTCAGCCTTATTGAGGCGGCACAAATGGTAATCAGTCTTTACAAAATGGCGTAAGATCCTTTACAATAGGATCAAAAAGGCAGAAGGAGCAGCAAAAACGATGAAATTTACAAAAATGCAGGGACTTGGCAATGATTATGTCTATGTCAACTGTTTTGAAGAAACGGTAAACGATCCGGAGAAGCTGGCGATTGCCGTCAGTGACCGCCATTTTGGAATTGGTTCCGACGGATTGATTCTGATTACCCCATCCGAGGTGGCAGACTGCCGCATGGATATGTACAATCTGGACGGTTCCCGCGGCGCGATGTGCGGCAACGGCATCCGCTGTGTGGGAAAATATGCGTATGACCACCATATCGTGGACAAGCCGCAGATTTCTGTTGAGACATTGTCCGGGATTAAATATCTGGATATGAAGGTTGAAAATGGCAAAGTAACGGCGGTCACCGTCGATATGGGCGAGCCGGAGCAGACTTCCGAGCTTCCGGAGAAGATCGAGGTAGATGGAACGGAGTACGAATTTACCGGAATTTCCATGGGAAATCCGCACGCCGTTCTGTTTATGGATGAGATTGATTCCCTGGAACTTGAGACGATCGGACCGAAATTCGAGTTCCATAAGCGTTTCCCGGACCGTACCAACACCGAGTTTGTCAAGGTCATTGACCGCACACACGTAAAAATGCGTGTCTGGGAGCGCGGATCCGGCGAAACGATGGCATGTGGAACAGGTGCCTGCGCGGTTGCCGTTGCATCTATTCTGGCAGGACATACGGAGGATGAGGTTGAGGTCGAGCTGCTGGGCGGCTGCCTGCAGATCCGCTGGGACCGCGAGAAAAACCGCGTGTTCATGACTGGACCGGCGGTGGAAGTGTTTAGCGGGGAGTATGAGGAATAATTAAACAGGAAACTTTGGGACTTCTTTCACATATGGTAGTAGTACAACGATATGTGAGAGGAGTCTTTTCTTTTGGAAGAAAAAAAGAAAGTGATGATAGATGCCGGGCACGGCGGAACGAAAGATCCGGGAGCAGTATTTGAGGATCGAATGGAAAAGGACGATACCCTGCGTCTGGCGCTGGCAGTAGGGAGGATTCTCGAGGAAAATGGGGTGAATGCCGTCTACACGCGGTCAACGGACGTCTATGACACGCCCTACCAGAAAGCAGAGATGGGAAATGAGGCGGGCGCGGACTATTTTGTTTCCCTGCACCGCAATGCGGCGAGTGAGCCGGGAAAAGGTTCGGGCGTCATGACGCTGGTGTACAAGACAGGCAGGGAATCAGAACAGCTGGCGGATTCAATCCAGAGAGAGCTGGCGCGCACCGGATATGTGGATCTCGGCGTGATCGAGCGCCCGGATTTGATTGTGCTGCGGAAAACGCAGATGCCAGCGGTTCTGGTTGAAGCCGGATTTATCGACAATCCGGAGGATAACAAGCGGTTTGACGCGCAGTTTGACGAAATTGCGGCGGCGGTTGCATCTGGGATTCTAAATGTAATCGATGACGACATGGATCGCCGTCCAGTGGAAGAGAGCGACTATTATTACCAGATCCAGACGGGGGCGTACCGCATCCGATCGCTGGCAGAGCAGCAGTTAGAAGAACTGCGCCGTATGGGATTCCCTGCATTTCTGGTGTACGATGGGACGTATTTCAAGCTTCGGGTCGGTGCGTTTAAAAATCTCGACAACGCTGTGCGGATGGAACGGGAACTGCGGAAGGCGGGATTTCCGACGGTGCTTTTGTATGAGAGGGAGGTGAAGTAGGGGAGAAAAGCTGAAAAACAGGCGCTATCTGAAAATAAGAATAGAATGACGTATTTGATTGATTTTTACTGTGTTTTTTGTAAAAATGAATGGAAAAAATCCTCTCATTATGGTATGCTGAAGATAGAAAGCAACCTGCATTTTCTTGTAGATAAAGGGAGGGGTTTGGTATGTCAGAGAAGAAAAAAATTATCATCACGATTGCGAGGCAGTATGGAAGCGGCGGTGCGGATACGGGCAAAAAGTTGGCGGAAGATCTGGGGATCAGTTTTTATGATAAAAACATTCTCCGTATGAACTCAGATGAGAGCGGTATCAAAGAGAGCTATTTCCATCTGGCAGACGAGAAGGCGGGCAACCGGCTTTTATACAAGATTATCAATACATTGACACCGGAAAAGGGTGCACCGTCGTTCGGTTCCGATCTCATTTCAGCCGACAATCTGTTTCGTTTCCAGTCGGAAGTGATCCGGAAGCTGGCGGCGGAGGAATCCTGCGTCATCATCGGCCGCTGCGCGGATTATGTGCTGGACGGCACCGAGGGACTGATTCGCGTGTTCCTCTACGCGGATATCAAGGTGCGCGAGGAGCGTGTGCGTGAGCGGAATCTCTACGCGGACAAAGATGTCCTCAAAAATATCCACCGGATCGACCGGGAACGCCGCGATTATAATCGTTATTATGCAGGGCGCGACTGGGAGAAGCCGGAGAATTATGACCTTTTGATTAATACGACACAGATTGGTGTGGACGGGGCGGTTCAGTTGATTAAGGATTATTTAAAAATGAGGGGGCTTTTGTAAGGGAAAAAGAATGACTTCCACTTGCAATTCAATATAGTATCGTGTAAAATGGCACATACAGCCGGGCGAATACGAGAGTGTTTGGACGGCTGTATGTGCTGTTTTGCTATTATTACAAGTAAGGGGAAAATATGAAATATCAAAATGATATTGACAAAATGAATACGAACCGGAATTTATTTCTGATGTCGCTGCCGATCTTCGTGGAGCTGTTATTGCAGCTTTTGGTCGGAAACGTTGATCAGATGATGGTAAGCCGGGTATCGCAGCCCTCGGTGGCAGCGATTGTCAATGCGAACCAGATCATGAACCTGGTAATTATCGTGCTGAGCATGGCATCGACGGCGGTTACCGTGATTTTGTCCCAGTATCTGGGCGCGCAGGATGAAAAAAATGCATCCCGGACCTGCATGGTCTCGATCGTGCTGATCGGCGGCGTCAGTCTTGCGGCAACGATTCTGGTTTTTGCCGGGCACACGCCGCTTTACCGGGCGATCCATGTGCCGGAGGAGGTTTTTGATGAGGCGTCGCTGTATCTGCTGATTGTCGGCGCATTTATTCTGGTGCAGGGATTTTATCTGACCTTCTCAGCGATGATCCGCGCATTTGCCATGGTAAAGGAAGTCATGATTATATCAGTTATCATGAATGCCATGAATATTGTGGGAAATGCGATTTTAATCAACGGGTGGTTCGGAATGCCGCAGCTTGGGGCGGTCGGAGCGGCGATCTCGACGGATATCAGTAAGTTAGTTGGTCTGGCATTGATGATCGGAATGTTTTTCAAGAGCCGCCGCGTCAAAATAGGAATGAGTTATCTGCGTCCATTTCCAGTGCAGATTTTAAAAAATCTCTGCCTATTGGCAATTCCGACGGGGGTCGAAAGTTTTTCGTACAATCTCTCCCAGATGATAATTCTGGGAATTGTTAATTCCTTTGGCACGCTGGTTACTGTAACCAAGGGATATTGTACGATTTTTGCCAATATTGATTATGTTTATGCGATGGCGATCGCGACGGCAACCCAGATTGTGCTGGGCTACCTGATCGGAGCGCGCCGTCTGAATGATATACAGAAACGAGTGAATGCGACACTGAAGGTTGCGATTGCGGCGTGTGTCGGGATGGCGGTGCTGATGTGCCTGGGAGGTAAATACATTTTCCTGATTTTCACAGACAACCCGGAGATCATTGCGCTTGGACGGCGGATTCTGGTGATTGAGATTGTGCTGGAGATCGGGCGCGCGGTCAACATTGTTATGACCAAATGCCTGATTGCGGTCGGCGATGTCCTGACCCCGACCACGGTCGGAATCACCTTCCAGTGGGTCGTAGCTGCCGCCGGCTCCTGGTTGCTCGGCAGCAAGCTCGGCTGGGGGCTGGAAGGCGTCTGGATTGCAATGGCAGCTGATGAATGCGTGCGCGGACTCATTTACGCAGTGCATTTTAAGAAAGAACGTTGGAAGAAGAATTTTAAGGGCGTGAAGACGGAAGCAGAGTTGGGAGAGGCGTAGAAGATAAGCGAAGAAAGAAAGTGTGAGAAAAAATGAAAGAAACAGGATGGAAAAAGACAGCAGGGAATGGTTCTGATGGAAAAAGAACGGAAGGAAAGAAATCGTTTGGCCGGGGGGAGAAAACAACTGGATTTTCCAAGAATAGTGCAAAAGTGGGAGTCAATGGGGAAAAACAGGGAAAATCTGCTCGTAAAGTGTCTGGAGTTGAGGATAAATGGGGCACACATGGGGACAGGAAACGAAATGTAGGGGAAAAAGACGGTCAGAAAACGGTTCGTGGTGGACAGCGTGGAAAAACAAAATGTCCGATTTACCGTGAGTGCGGTGGCTGTCAGTATCTCCATTTAACCTATGATCAGCAGTTAAAAGAAAAACAGAAGCGCATGGAAGAACTGCTGGGCGGTGTCTGTCCGGTTCGTCCGATCATTGGAATGGAAGAGCCGTATCATTACCGCAATAAAGTTCATGCGGTATTTGGATTGGATCGGAAAAACAATCCGATTTCTGGCATTTACAAAGAGGGGACACATCGGATTCTTCCGGTGGATTCCTGTCTGATTGAGGATCAGAAAGCAGACGAGATCATCGTGACGATCCGGAGTATGCTTCGTTCGTTCAAGATCCGTGTTTTTGATGAGGACACCGGATACGGTCTGCTGCGTCATGTATTGATTCGCCGCGGCTTCACAACCGGCGAGATTCTGGTCGTTTTGGTGACAGCATCCCCGGTATTCCCGTCGAAGAACAATTTCGTCAAGGCGCTTCGTGAAAAGCACCCGGAAATTACTACGATTGTCCAGAATATCAATGGCAGAAGCACCAGTATGGTGCTTGGCGACAAAGAACACGTTCTGTACGGAAAAGGATATATAGAGGATGTTCTCTGCGGGCTCCGGTTCCGTATTTCGTCCCGTTCCTTCTACCAGATCAATTCTGCGCAGACGGAGAAGCTGTATGCCAAGGCAATGGAGCTGGCAGAATTGACCGGAAATGAGACAGTGCTGGATGCCTACTGCGGTATTGGTACGATCGGTCTCATTGCCAGCAAACACGCGGGCAAAGTTATCGGTGTAGAGTTAAATCAGGATGCAGTGCGGGATGCAGTGCAGAATGCGAAGAAGAACGGTATCACCAATGCACAGTTCTTCTGCAATGACGCCGGACGGTTCATGACCCATATGGCAGCCCGCAGCGAGAGCGCCGACGTCGTTTTCATGGATCCGCCGAGAAGCGGAAGTACCGAAGAATTTATCGACGCGGTAGCACTTATGCAGCCGAAACGGGTGGTATACATCTCCTGCGGTCCGGATACATTGGCACGCGATTTGAAAGTATTCGCAAAGCACGGTTATCGGGCGAAAGAAGCATGGCCGGTGGATTTGTTTGGGTGGACGGAGCATGTCGAGACGGTGTGCCTTCTGTCAAGAAAAGCCCAATAAATCAAAGGATTTCGCCATTTTGGAAATAAAATAGATGTGTGTTTCTGTTTCCGTAGAGTGATGATATAACTGGAGGTTTACCCCAGGGGATAGGCTTTGGAGAACGGAAAGTATACATTTTGGCGAAAGGATACATTTGGGCAAAAGCGGTTTTGTTAAAGGAGCGTATGATGAAGGAAGTTAAACAGTTCGCAACCCAATTTCGAAGAGCGATTGATTTGGCTTTGGAAGCAGGGGAGTTTGATAACGACAGCATATATCGCAGATTTCCACGTGCTTGCTGCGGAGATACGAGTGATTTGTTGGCTCAGTATTTATTGGATAAAGGTATCAAAACAGATTATGTCTGTGGAACATATTGGGGTAAACCGGATGGAAACGGACAATCTCATGCGTGGCTGATGGTAGACAAACATATTGTAATAGATATCACAGGTGACCAATTTAGTGGCGAGTCTACATTTCTTAATTATGACAAATCAGTCTATGTAGGTGAAGGAGATGATTTCCATAGACTCTTTGAGGTTGAAGATAGAGATGTTCATGAGCATCGTGGGTTGAGTGATTTGGGTGGTTTTTGTGGACCGAGGCTGTGGGATTTATATAGGAAAATCCTAAAATACATTTAATCAACCGCTTTTTATGGGGATAAAACTATTACCCCACTTTGAAAATCTATTGCATACTTTCGCTGTGCAGTATAAAATCAAAGTTCAGGGGAATATTGAAACCGTTTGTCTGCTTTCAAGGAAACCTTGATTTTCTGCGGTTTGTAGAGTATTAAGGAAGAAAAATGGATGTGTGTTTTGTAGCTTTATGAATGAACCATTTGAATATCGTAGCAGTGGGGTATTTTGAAACTCTGCTGAATAATAGGCTTTTGCTAAAAGGTATCACTTTTGCGAAAATGTATGATACTTCTCGGCAGGAGCCTTTTTATATAAAGATAACTTGACTTATAAATCTTACTGATGTAATATTTACACAAGTGCAGCAGGAGTTCGAACGATATTTTTTTATTGCGAAATCTTACGCATGTAATAAAAAGGAGGAGGAATGTATAGTACGATATACCCATCAAAGAGAAATTTTTTTATTTCAAAATCTTACGAGTGTAATATTTTAAAGATATAGTGTACATTGAAAATAGAATATGACCATATCAGCAAAGCAAAATGAATGGAGGTCAATATGAAGAAAGGAAAAAGCAGAAACAAGCGAAAGAAAACAAGAAGCAGGCTCCTATGGATTGCGATTGCTGTTATAGGAATAGCTGCGGTAATTTCTGCAGTATGTGTGGCAGGAATGTTGGCAACAAAGGAAAATGCCTGGAAGACACCGGAAGAACTTCTGGTGGAGTACATGGATCATATTCCAAAACAGGAGTATGAAGAAATGTATGCGATGCTACATATTGAGGCATCGGGAAATGTCAGTCAGGAGGATTTTGTAACTCGAAATTCAGCTATTTATGAAGGTATAGAAGTCCAGAATATAGCTGTCCAGATTATTGCATATGACGAGGAGCAAATGACGGTAACCTACCAGACTTCTTTCGATACAGTTGCAGGAACTATCAGCTTTGAGAATAAAGCACTTTTCCTAAAGGACGAAGAAGGATATCAGTTAGTTTGGGATGATTCCCTGATTTTTCCGAATCTGGCATCTACAGATAAAGTAAGAGTTTCCACTACACAGGCAGAACGAGGAGAAATTCTGGATAGGAACGGACGTGTCCTTGCAGGAAAAGGTACAGCATCTTCGGTTGGAATCGTTCCGGGCAAGTTGGAAAACAGAGAGGAAGCAATCGCACAGATTGCAGAACTAGTGGAAATCACACCGGAAGCGATAGAAAAGAAACTGTCTGCAAAGTGGGTAAAGGATGATTCTTTTGTTCCCATTAAAACAATTCCAAGAGTGGAAGAAATTGAGTTAATGTCTATCAGTCCAGATGAAGAAGTCCTAAAGGAGAAAGAAAGGCATGAAAAGTTGCTGGAGATTCCCGGAGTGATGATATCTGATGTTGAAGTGCGTGAATACCCATTAGGAGAAGCAGCGGCACATTTGGTCGGATATGTTCAAAGTGTTACTGCGGAAGATTTAGAGGAGCATGCAGGAGAAGGCTATACAGCCAATAGTGTAATCGGCAGAAGCGGAATGGAGAGCTTGTTCGAGAGTGAACTGAAAGGCCAGAACGGTTGCAGGATTTACATTGTAAACTCGGAAGGCAAAGAGAAGGAGGAACTTGCTTGTATCCTGGTACAGCATGGGCAGGACATCCAGCTTACGATAGATACTGATTTACAGGTTTCCTTGCATGAGCAGTTTAAGGAAGATAAAAGCTGCTCGGTAGCCATGAATCCTTATACCGGAGAAGTATTGGCTTTGGTCAGCACACCGGCCTATGACAATAACGATTTTATTATGGGATTGTCGAGTGAGCAGTGGACTGTACTTAACGAGGATGAGAATAAGCCAATGTATAATCGCTTCCGGCAAGTGTGGTGTCCGGGGTCTACATTCAAGCCAATTACCGCAGCGGTCGGCTTGGAATCAGGAGCAATCGATCCAATGGAAGATTACGGCAACGTAGGCTTAAGTTGGCAAAAGGATGCATCGTGGGGTTCCTATCATGTAACAACACTCCATGCATATGAACCAGTCATTTTAGAGAATGCCCTAATATATTCCGACAATATTTATTTCGCAAAGGCAGCATTAAAGATTGGCTCAGAAGAGATGGAGAGTTCTTTGACTGGACTTGGTTTTAATGAGGAACTGCCATTTGAGATTAAGATGGCAGAGTCGCAGTATTCTAATTCAGAGGGAATTGAAACAGAAATACAGTTAGCAGACAGCGGTTACGGTCAAGGGCAGGTTTTGGTGAATCCATTACATATGGCATGTATCTATTCTGCTTTCTGTAACGAGGGAAATGTTATAAAGCCGTATTTAGTATATCAGAAAGACGCAGTAGCTGAGTATTGGATTCCGGGAGCCTTTTCTAATGAGACAGCAAGCCGTGTATTGGAAGGAACAAAAAAGGTTGTGAATGATTCTAATGGAACTGGATATGCAGCCCATCGGGATGACATTCTTTTAGCAGGAAAAACAGGTACGGCAGAAATCAAGGCATCGAAGGATGATACTTCGGGTACGGAATTAGGATGGTTTGCAATTTTTACAGCAGAAGATACGGTAAAACATCCTATATTGATTATCAGCATGATAGAAGATGTGAAAGGAAGAGGAGGAAGTGGATATGTTGTTAAGAAAGACAAGCTGGTTCTGGAAGAGTGGTTTGGCAGCAATTAGCTTTGTATTAATACTTAGTATTTCGGGGTGCAGTGATGCACCCACGGAAGAAAATACAGTTTCGGAAACGGTAATTGATGTTCAGGCTATTCAGAAAGAATCAGAGCAGGATGCAGATGAAATTATAAACATCTGTATAGATCTTTATGAAAAGGCTGCAGAAGAAAATAAGTTAGCTGATTTGGAAACGATTCGAGACATTGTAAATTGTCTTGGAGAAAATGGTTATTCGGCAGTTGACAGTAAAAACCAGATTGATATGACTGAGCCGGAGCAGGTGGCCCACTTCTGCGAAATGGTAGATGAGAAGGAAGAGGCAGAAATATCCATTATTGAGGTCAGTTATTTGCCGGGGTTTGTAGAATACGATTTGCAGACAAAAGATGGAAATGTAGATGTGGTCAGAAGCTATTACAAGTACGAAAACGGAACTATACAAAGAAATACAATAGGAAGCTATCAGGCAGAATATTGGAACTATACAGAAGAAGGATATCTGATGTTTTCAGGAGTATGGTATTCGGAAGAATTATATCTTCTTACATTAAGCGGAGTGGAAGAGGATACTGCATTGCGGGTGCAGCCTTTGGATGAGACGTGCCGAGAACTGACTCGGAAGTATCTCGCTCCAATCAGTTTTGAACAGAATAATATGTTTATTATAGATTGGAGTGAGGCTGATTTTGGAGAATTGAATTTCTACGATATGTTTGACCTGCTCTATCCAAAAGTTTATGGGACAAATATTCCTTATGTCGCAGATGACAATTTAGGAGTCGGTGCGGTTTACCGGATTCCGAAGGAGGAATTTGAAAGTGTTATCATGACCTACTTCAATATCGATAGTGAAACGCTGCAATCCAAAACGGTCTATTATTCAGAGGATTCGACCTATGAATATAAACCGAGAGGGTTTGAAGAAGTGGAGTACCCGGAATATCCATATTCAGAGGTAATCGGATTCACGGAGAACAGCGATGGAGCACTTACTCTGACAGCTAATGTGGTGTTTCCGTATATGGGGGATTCTAAAGTATATGCACATGAGGTTGTAGTTCGTCCTTTAGAGAATGGAGGAGTACAGTATGTGTCTAACCGAATTATACCATCCGAGGATAATTGTGAGGAAACATGGCATACACCTCGCCTGACAGCGAAGGAATGGGATAAAATATATGGAGGTAAATGATGGAAGATGTGAAATGGCTGTTTAGAAAGTGCGGATTTCCAATATTGATATTTTTGTTTGTTGTTATAGTTGGTACGGTCTGTTGGGAAAAATTGAAAACGGAGAAACCTCAAAATGTAGCAGAGGAAGTATGGGAACCTCCTGTAGAAATCGAGAACAGCGAAGAGGTATCGGTAGAGGAAACAGATACGGAATCTTCTATGGAGTCTGTATATTGGTTTGTGACTCAATCTGAGGAGTGTTTAATTACAAATGAGGAAAAGAAAGAATTACAAAGTATGGTATTATCAGCAGCCGAATCAGTCAGTGAAATATATGTGGATATAGTAATTTCAGATGCACCAAACTATTCTTCTGGTATTAGTGACTTCACTAGCGAACAGCGAAAAGTTGTTGTAGAACACTTGGGCAGTAAAGGATTGGTGAGTGTAGAAGAAGATACCAATATGCAGAATTATGAGAAAATAGAGACATTTTATGCTGAATATCTGGATGGTCATGATTCAATGGTAACAGTATTTGATGTACATAGAGATGGGTTGTTGGGTGCAGTAACTTTTATCTATCGTAAAAATAAATTGCAGACTTATTACATAGGAGTGCGATGGAAAGAAGGTGGGGTGCCGGAGATACAGGGTACTTCCGTTAGTGATGTGGCGGAGCTTAAACTGACAGAAAAGGGTTATTTTATCTATGCGTATGAAGAAGTAATGGCTCATGCAGGTTTACGGGAGTATTGGAGAATAAAACCACTTTCAGATAAATGCAGAGAACTTACGGAAAAGTACATATCAGGATTAAGCTATGTGAATTATAATATGCTTGTTGTAAACTGGGATAGCAGCAATGTGGAAGACATATTGATGCCCTGTATGTTTGAAGATATTTATCGTATTCATACGGGTGAAAATTTAAAAACTGAAGATTGGAAGATTCCAGCAGAAGAATATGAGAATATAATGACCACTTATTTTCCAGTATCTGTAGAACAATTAAGGAAAAATTGTAAATATGACGAGCGTAGTAATAGCTATGAGCATGAAATGATTTACGCCAGTCCATATCCACCTTTCGGGGAAGTTGTTGACTATACGGAGAATGCGGATGGAACGATTACACTTATCGTGGACGGAGTATGGCCGGATTATAATTCTGATCTCGCTTTTCGGAATACGGTTGTGGTTCAGCCATTTGAAGATGGAACATTCCGGTATCTTTCTAACTCTATAGAGGAAATAGAATTGGAACTGCCGCCAATAGCAAGAAGGAAAGGGTGACATTATGGAATTAAACAAAAAATACTTTATTGTGCTTATGATATTTGTAATCGGGTGTTTCATATGTGCATGTGGAAAAGAAGATAATAATGCAAGTGAATCACTTGTAGAAGATACAAAAGAATCAGCTTATATTGAGAAAACAAAAGTTGTTGAGAAAGAAGCTGCAGAGCAATGGGCAAAGGGCTATGACCTTCCTGTGGATGAACAGGAAGTGAAAGAAGCTGAGAATGATTGCATAACGATGATGGAACTTATTTTCGATATTTATGAAGGTGCAAATAAAGGAACGGCATCCAATGTTACATTGAGTGATGAGATAGTTTTTGAAATGCAAAAAAACTGGCAGAGACGAAATATTCAATTATAACATTGATAACATACTCAAATATGGAAAATTATGAAAATGTGGACAAATTTCTTACTGAGTGTAAGAAAGGGGAACGTGGTTCTGTAGTAGTTTATGAGATACATAGTGATGGTGGCATAGGTAGAATGAAATTCATTTTTGATGGTACAGACATGTATGTTGTAAGTGCAGGAAGCGTATGGAATAAGAATGGTAAGTCGGGAATGTCCTATTTATCCTACACCAGAATAAAAGAGTGGAAATATACAGATAAAGGATGGTTCTGCTATGAGTTATGTGTGCCGGAGCCGCCAGAGGTCAGTGAAATCGTGGATGGAAGTTGCCTAATCAGAGTAAAGCCAATGACAGAAGAACAACGTGAAATATCTGAACGTTGTGTTCAGGGACTTGGTTATCAGGGACAGAATCTTTTGTGTTCTAATTGGAATGCAGAAAATATGAGTGAGTTGGATTATAACGGAATGTTTGAATATCTGTATGGAATGAAATATGGAGAAAAGTTCAATTCTGAAGATTATCCCAATGGCATTCCTAAAGAAGAGTTCGAAAGTCTGATTATGGAGTATCTTCCGATAACAGCAGAGCAGATACGGGAGTACGCAGCGTTTGATGAGGAAAATCAGACCTATCTTTGGGCGAGACTTGGATGTTTTAATTACGCACCTACTTTCTTTGGAACTTCTCTGCCAGAGGTTGTCGATATCAAAGAAAATGAAGATGGAACAGTCACATTAACAGTTGAGGCGGTTTGCGATATGGTCATTTGCGATGATGCAGTCATAACCCACGAACTTACGGTAAGATTTGCAGAGGATGGTAGTTTTCAGTATTTGGGGAATGAAATCCTGAATGATGGAATAATGGATATACCAGATTACCAATACCGAATCCGTGAATAGCAACAGAAGAATGATTTGATAATAGTGGTATTCTATGGTAATCTTACGGATGTAAGAGAAAGGAGGATGGAATGAAAAAATTGAGAAGAGTTGGAATTTTGGTAGCAGTTGTTATGCTTGTAGTAGTTGTAGTTTATTTGTTTGAAAAGAATACAGATGAACCAGAAAAAATATTTGTTATTCCTGTAAACAGTGATGAATTATTTATTAGTTCGGAGGAGGGATATAATTCTATTAAAGTATATAGGCAGGCAAATGTATTAGTTATAAATGCACTATCAGAAGCCGCGTTTTTCGATGGGGTACAATTTACAGTAGAAATCGAGGGGGAAATAACACCAGAAGATGTAGAAATCATTTGGATGACTATAGGCGGCAATACGGAATATGTAGAAGGCAATGACCGTATTATTGCAGAGATAAAAATATCCGATAATGATGAATTGATTTGTGATACAAAGATAAATTTTGCAAAAAAAGCAATTGACGCAATAGAAGATGTGTTAGAAAGGAACGGGATGTAAAAAAGGAGGACACATGAAAAAATTAAAATTAGTTGGAATATTGGCAGCAGTTGTATTGATAGGCAGTGTGATTTCAATTCCACTTATAAATAACCATACAGCCTATAGGGTGGAAAAGGCATTATGTGAAATCCCGTTGCCAGAGAAAACAGAATTGATAGAGTCGTTGTCACAGGCTGGGAAGCTGACGGGTAACGGAAATGGAATGCAGTATTTCGGAGCAATTTTAATTCGAAGTGATTTGTCTTTGGAAGAATTGGATGCTTACTATTCAGGTTACAGAAGTAATGAATGGGAATGTTTGGTGGAAACTCAGGAAGGGCAGTCCATTGAGGTGATTGAACATAAGGCACTACAATTTTCGGAAGAAATAGAGGACGGCGGTTATTACATTGTATATTCATGGGGAAGTGGAAATTCGCTATTGAAAGAACTGGATATACGAGGACATTAAAAAGGGGGCTATATCAGTGAAAAAATTTATGCTATGTATTATGGGCTCGCTCATTGCACTGTTTGTAGTATTTTGGTGTTGCATTTCGTATGCGGTAAATTACAAGAAGATAACTTGCGATACATCCGTTTCACCAGATAAAAAATATGAAGTGATACTTCAAGCTGTTGGAGAACCGGAATGGCCTTTTGGTTCAGCAAGTGGACGGTTAGTCCTTAAAGAAGGCGAAGATAAGATATCGCAAACAGATTTTGAATTGCACAATGACGGTGCAAGCATCAGTAGCAGCTGTTGGAAGGTTACCTGGCATGAGGATTATGTAGAAATAATTCTATCAGGTGAAGAACAATTTGATGAACAAGTCATTTTATATTTCGATGGTACGAAAGAAATACAGCAATTGACAGATGTAGCAGATATTGAAGTAGAATATCCATCAGGAGAGAGATTAGATGAAAGCCGGGTTATAACTGAACAATCCTTTGATGTAGAATTGAATGATTGGGGTGAAGTACAGTTTGTATCTTATCTGCCGACTTATGAAACGCTCTGGGAAGATGTTTCATAAGTCGGCAAAAGACAATCAAATTATATATTATTTTCCGGAGTGTTATGAAAATAATAGTACAGAGAATGATAGTACAGAGAATGATAGTGTAGGAATGTTTGATAGTGTTGAAGCGGTTGGATTTCAGGATATAGATGGAGATGGTGCAAAGGATGTGATTGTCATCATAAACTATGTTACAGGAGCAGGACCGCAGGGAATGATACCACGAAAGACCATTAGAATATTCAGTTCACAGGATAATGGTTTTGTCATTCAACACGATTTAATGGATGAATTAATGGAAAATATGAAAGAGGATGATATTTCTATTCCTGCGATCTGTGATTATGTGACATTAATGGAAACAAATGAAATATATGATGGATACCATACTATATATCAACAATACTTCGCAGACGAAGGATGTGATTTTATGATATCATACGGTGCGAATGGAAATTCTAGAGTTATCTTAAATGAGAATGAGGAAATAATAGAATATCTTGTATATGACAGACTTTCGGAGAATGAAAAATGCGAATTATATGTTTGGTACAGAAGCAAGAAAAACGCAGATGGTTCGTGGTATATCTCAGAGGCGCAGATCCTTGATATTTTTGCTTATAGTACGTCTACAAAAGATGTGATCAGTAGTGGTAAAACATCATGGTCAGCGACTAGAAGTGAAGAGTATTATGAAATAAATTAAGATAAGCTTTTGATTTTAATTAGATTATCTACATGTGAAGTGAGGTGTTTTTATGCGAAAGTTTGTTAGAACGTATTCTCCATTTTTAGTATATTTTGTATGTGTGGCTTTAGCTTATTTTCTTTGTTTTTATTTATTTCCCAAATATAATGCTGCCTTAGCCTATTTGGGTTTTTTAATTATATATACATATATTGATATTGGGGTTTTTATTTTAGGTTTTTTTATGGGAAAAATCATTGTCAAACGCAGCATTGACATTAGCTTTTTGCTGTGCCTAATATATGCATTAATTTCTTTCGGGTTGATGCTCTTGATAGGTTCTCTGAAATACGTTTTTTATGATTATATGTATAGTAACTTTACGTTTACATTTTCAATCTTCATTGAATCATTAGGTGATAGAGATAGTTTGTTTGTTTCAATTGGGACATTTATATCTTTTTTTATTGGAGAAATTATAGAATACATCAATGATAAATCTAATTCTTGACGTATAGAACTAAATAATTGAAACGCTTTTATGCATAAAGTGAAAATAAAAAAATCGGGCAAAGGATTATACGACTATGACCTTTACCCGATTTCTTTATTTCCAGATATTCATGTCAGACAAGATAGACATGGTTATTTCAGTAGCATTGCTTCCGGTAGCATTGCTGTCAGCACCAATATTGGTAGCAAAAAAGTATGTATTATCTGCAGTTTCGATATAGCCTATGAACCATCCGTTCACATCCTGACCATCCACACGGCCGGTTCCAGTCTTTCCGTAGAATGCTCCGGCATCGGAAGAGGAAAGGCAGATGGAATCTTTTACTGCATTAATGTTTTCAGGAGCGAAGCCGAAACTGTTATTTTGCAGCTTGATTAACAGTTCGACCTGTTCTACTGGGGAAATCTCCAAGGAAGATTCCATCCAATAGGTGGAGAAATCGCCGCTCATGTTTTCATTTCCATATCCGATTTTCTTGATATAATCGTAAACGGAAGCAGTACCAAGTTGTTCGTCCACTGATTGGAAGTACCAGTTCACAGATGAAGCCATAGCAGACTGCAAGGTCTGATCAGCGTTCCATGCTTCAAATGGATAACTTTCTCCGTTCCATGCAATAAAGGAATCTTCCGGTGTAATGACACCTTCCTCTAAGCCGAATAAGGCATCATATATTTTGTATGTAGAATCTGGTGCAACTCGTAAGGTTGCGTGATCCATATCGTGTATACTCCAGGAATCATTCTCTAAATCGTACAAAACAAAGCTGCCTTCGTATTCACCAAAATAGGAAGAAAAGTCTACATAGGAAATATTCTCAGAAGAAGTTTTCCATTGATAGTGACTGACCTCTGCTGCGTATGTAGATAAAATCGGAGCGAGACCAAGAAGCAGGACAGCAGTCAGCATGAAAGCAGTCATGCCCTTTAGCCTTTTCATAAATGTTGGTTTCTCATATGAGGCAATATTGATGATTCTTCGTTTCATCTGTTTCATGTTTCCACCAAGGCCGGCAGTAAATGGAAAAGGAGTAAGCGATACTTTTTCCGCAAAGTTAATGAGAGTATTCCCATAATCCTCGTAAGCATCCTCTTCAAGCATTTTCAAAACGGAAGTGTCACAGGCCACCTCTCTGTCATTACGCATTTCTTTCAGAGCGTACCACACAAGAGGATTGAACCAATAGACCACTCCGGAGAGGTTCATCAGATAATTTGCGATGGCATCGTGGTGTTTGTAATGCTGTAGTTCGTGCAACAGCATATAACGCATATCAGTTTCATCATAATCCGAGATCAGATGAATCGGAAGATAAATACACGGTTTCAAAAGTCCGACAATAATCGGGGATTTCAAAAATGCGGTGCTGTAAATAGGAATATTTCTGTGAATCCCCATTTCCTTCAAACATCGATGATACAGTCTGTGGACTTCCTGATTTTGAAGTGGAAGTGCAGATTTCTTCAAAGTGTGTAAACGGAGAGAGGATTTGATTACCAATATTATCATGGCGAGAATACCGACAATCCATATCCCTAATAGTATGTATCCTGCGATGGGTGGCGTCTCACTATTTATCGAAAGAGTAAAGTCGTTCATCCAATTTGTATTTCCGGTTGTAACTGCTTCTGCGGTGCCTGCAATATTGGTGCCAGCACTGGAAGAAGGAGAACTTCTCAGGCTGCCAAGCCAGGAGAAGATTTGTGGTAGACCGATGAAACGGAACGGTATAAATGGAACTGCTAAAAGTCCGAGCAACAGAAACCACAGATTATACTGCATCCGGCTGGACAGGCTGTTTTTGAATATCCGTTTGACAATCAAAAGAATTCCAATGATACCGCTGATAAACACATTGCATATGAAAAAGCGTATCATAAAATTAGCCACGTTAATTGCCTCCTTTTTTTGACCTCTTTGAAAGAAGGGAGCGGAGTGTGTCTATTTCTGTTTCAGACAGTCTGTCATTTTCGATGTATGCAGACAGCATGGCAGTGATATCTCCATCATAGTAACGTTCCAGAAAAGAGTTGCTTTCCTGGCCGATATATTCATTTTCTTTTACAACTGGGGTGTAAACAAATACTCGGCTTTGTTTCTCATAAGTCAGAGCGCCTTTGGTCACGAGGCGTTTGATTAAAGTCTGTATCGTTTTCGGACTCCAGTTTGTAGTCTGTAATAATTTGTCTGTTATTTCATTCGTACTAATCGGAGCATGTTTCCATACGATTTTCATAACTTCAAATTCAGCTTCTGAAATTTGTGGCAGATCGCTCATTTAAATCCCTCCTTAAATCTTACAGGTGTAATAAAAATATTATAGACGCTATTTATGCAATTGTCAATTTCAGAAAACCTTGCCTGGAGAGAAGAAATCGCAGAATTTGATGAGGAACTGTACCGGAAGCTGATAAAGCAGATCGTGGTGTACAAGGACGATTCCGTAAGAGTGATTTTTCCTAACAATAACAGTATAAAGATAGGCTACCGGGATTTATAGGAGCCAGAAAGGAGCAGATATGCCACAGACAGCGGTGAAGAAGAAAGTATCCATGATACCTGATAAACCGCAGTATGATAGGAGCATCAAGCTGTCAGAGAAGAAACTGCGTGTGTCGGCCTACTGCCGAGTCAGTACAGAACTTGAGGAGCAGGAGAACAGCTACGAGGCACAGGTGGAATATTATACCCGAAAAATAGCAGAAACAGACAACTGGAAAATGGTGGGGATTTATGCTGATGACGGAAAGAGTGCAACCAACACCAAGAAGCGTGACGATTTCAATGCCATGATAAAAGATGCACTGGACGGAAAAATCGATATGATACTAACAAAATCGGTAAGCCGATTCGCAAGAAACACGGTAGACTCCCTGCTGACCATCCGAAAACTGAAAGAAAAGAATGTGGCGGTGGTTTTTGAGAAAGAGGGTGTCAACACCTTGGATGGAACCGGAGAAATCCTGATTACCATCTTAAGCAGTCTGGCACAGGAAGAAAGCCGAAACATCAGTGAGAACACTAGATGGGGTGTGGTCCGAAGATTTGAAAATGGGAAGATGATTGTCAACCATAATAAATTTATGGGATACATCAAAAACGAAAATGGTGATCTGGTCATTGTGCCGGAGGAGGCAGAAATTGTGAGGTTGATTTTCCGCCTTTATCTGGAGGGCTATAGCGCCAAAAAGATAAGCCAGTACCTAGAGGAGAATGGCATAAAAACTGCCACAGGACAGGATAAGTGGTATGATTCGGTAATCTTTAAAATGCTCCGCAATGAAAAGTACATGGGAGATGCCCTGCTGCAGAAGACTTATACGGTAGATTTCATGACCAAGAAGAAGGTCATTAATAAGGGGATTGTGCCACAGTATTATGTGGAAGATGACCATGAGCCAATCATACCGAAGGAATTATTTTACCGAGTGCAGGAAGAACTGGCAAGGCGTGCATCCATGAATAAATCAGCAGTCACACGCAAGAAAAATCAGAAAAGCAAATTTTCCTCGGAATACGCCCTTACCGGTTTACTGCTCTGTGGAGACTGCGGACAGGAATACAGAAGAGTTACATGGTCGAGAAATGGCAAAAAGAAGATTGTGTGGCGGTGTAGCAATCGACTGACAAACGGAACTAAGAACTGCAAGAAATCCGAGACATTGGAAGAGGGTGCTTTAAACAGAGCGGTCATGGAGAACATAAACAGAATTACCAGGGGCGACGGAGATTTTGTAGGAGCCTTCAAGCAGAACGTCATCCGGGTAATTGGAAGCTACGGTGGGGAGCAGGAGCCGGACGAATACGATGAAGAAATCAAAGAAAAAGAAGAAGAGATGGTGGCTCTGATTGCAGAAAATGCAAGGGTAGGTTCCTACACCGATGAATTCGATGAGAGGTACCGCAGAATAGCAGAAGAAATTACCACTTTAAAAGAGGAGCAGATAGAGGTCAGACGGAAGAAAAAACTGGCTGACAGTTACGAACAGCGGTTGAAGGATATGGACAGTTTCCTAGAGAAACAGACCTGCCAGATACCGGAATTTGATAATGACCTTGTAAGAAGGCTGATAGCAAACATCAAGGTAGTCTCTGCCGAGAAGCTGATTATCCAGTTCCAGTCGGGAATCGTCATGGAACAGGAAATCAGATATGAGTAAGTGACAGGCAGGGATGACAACTGAATAGGGAACGGAATTCCTGCCTGTATTTATGGTAAGAATAAAATGCCCGATGGGTTCGGGCGTTTTATTGTTGGCATAAACAAGGCAATGGAATAATTGTAAGTATTATGATATAATTTTTTACATAATAAATGTGTAAAATTAGGAAATAAAATGGATTTTGAGAGGTTATGATGGGTAAGCAACTAGTAGAGACGCTGACAGATGCAGCAGTTATGGATGCTTCACATATTTCGAGTGCGATAGAATTGGATGGATATTATGGCGTATATGAAACTATGACGGAGTACCTTAATGAATATATAGATGGATTTTATAAATCAAGTAAAGATAGTCTTTTACACAGATATATAAGAACACATTTAGTAGATGGATTTTTATATGAAGCTGTAATAGAGAATACACCAGAAGAGTATGTGTTGTGTGAACACAATGAAGCGCTGTTTAATCTTTTTGGATATACATTTACAGATGTTGGAGATTTGCCACCAGAATACCCGGAATATGATGAGGAGTATTTTGATGAGTGGAAAGAATTCGCTGAAAAAGTGAATGATTTTTATTGCGATAATATCAATGAGCACTGGGCAGAACATGTATTTTATGTCCTTTTTACTAATAAAGATTTTCTGTTTAGATTTAATACAGAAGTTGCAAAAGTAGTTAAAGAACTGAAAAAACAGATTATCCGGATATGCTTAAGAGTGACGGTGTAATAAAAAGAAGAAGTTTTCCAGTATGGTTACAAAAAGCTGTAAAAATGCGAGATAGGAACCGATGTCAGTTATGTGGAAAAGATTTGTCTGGAACCTTTAATTTGTCAGATGAGAATTTCGATCATATGGTGCCATTGGAAGATGGAGGAACGAATGATCCTTGTAATATACAATTGACATGTGAGCATTGTAATAAATCTAAGGGTGCAAGAAGCAGAGATTATAAAAATATTATAATTCCTTTTTGGTAATGTATATGTATGAAAGGGAAATTATCTCGTAGGAGGTGCTATGGTGGAATCAGTAATTAATAAATTATTTGAGTATTACGACACTGTATTTTTTGAGGAAAAAGTCGAAGTGGATCAGCGTGGATATATGGGGACTCATTATGATGGATTAAATTTAGATTATTATTTGGAGAATTCCGTTCTAGGAATTGATTATTTATCCATCGAAGATTATTTTGAAACCGTAGCAAATGTAAAATATGTTGAAACACAAAGTCTTTTCAGTCAATATTCAAATAAAAGCTTGGAAATTAAGCAAAAAGTAATTGGAGCCGTTTTGACATTAGTTAATAGTTCATCATATCGGAAAGAAATGAAAAAGACTATTATGGACAAGTCCAAGGCTTTCCTAACGCGATTTGGGTTGGAATTGGAAGATGCAGCAGGGGTTATACAGATAAAGAATGACTATAAACTGTTTGAAGGAAGTTATTGTGAAATCTTTCTGTTTAATGAACAGATTTATAAAAAGCAACTTAAGTCACAGTATAGAACAGAAGAAGCATGGAAGAAAAGGTTTAAATACGAGTATGAGAATATGCTTAGATTAGCCAAATCTCCATATGTTCTGAAGGTTTTTAATTATGATGAGAATAATGATTCTTATTTAATGGAAAAATGCGACTGTAATGTTTATGATTATTTGGAGAATAATCCGTTTAAAGATGATAAGTTGATTTTGCAAGTTATTGAAGAGTTATTGTTAGGAATGAAGGATGTTCATGAAGCTGGTATAATACATAGAGATTTGCATTTGGGAAATATTTTAATTAAAGAGGGACATGTTGTATTGTCTGATTTTGGATTGAGCAAAGATACTATGATAAACCATAGCTTGAAATCGACTTCAACTCCGAAGAATTCACATTATTTTATTGATCCCATTGGGTTGCATGATTTTACTGCATTGGATAAGTTGAGTGATATATATTCGATTGGAAAAATAATCGATTATATTACCGGCGAAAGTCAGTTGAACAAAAAGTTGTCTTTTGTTATCAGTAAGGCAACAGAGCGTAATAGAGCTAAACGTTATACTACGATGGACGAAATGATTCAGGATGTAAATAGTTCCGTGAGAGAGATTTCGGAAGAAGAAAAACTTCAGAACATTGAGGTCAATTTACAACATGGAGAGATATCCAAGGATGTAGAAGAATTTGTGATGAGGCTCATGAGGCAGGAACAACTTTCAAATTACATCGTAAGAAAACAGCTATATACATTTTGGAAAGTATTAATACAATTCAACGAAATAGATCAGTTGGCACTTTTGGGTGAGATAGATAGAACATATTCGGAAGCAACCGGCTATGGACATTTCGAGAATTATGATTTGTTTGCAGGTATAGCATATAATGTTATTAGAAATTCTGCTAATATGAAAATACAAAGAAAAGCATATAGCATACTGGAAGGATGTGCCAGTTATAGGTATAATGCCAGTGATTATCTCAAAGAAATTAATATATATTATCCAAACATATTGTCTCAGGAATAGAGAAAAATATAAGGAGAGGTTATGAAATTAGAACAACTGATTGGTGAAGCAACCGAATATGACAAAAAAGTAATGCTAGAGGTAAAAAAACCCAAGAGTTGGTTGAAAAGTGTAAGTGCTTTTGCCAATGGTGTTGGTGGTGTGCTTATTTTCGGTATTGCTGATGATGACTCTGTGGTAGGGATTGATGATGTAAAGAAAGCTATGGAAGTTATTAGTGAACAGATAAAGGTAAAAATGGACCCAACTCCAGAAGTTTTGTTAAAAGCGCATCTTGTAGATGGCAAGGAAATCGTAACTTTGGAAGTATATCGGGGAGAAGAGACACCTTACTATTATGTAGGTGAAGGAAATTATACTGCCTATGTCAGAATCGGCAATGAGAGTGTAATGGCCACTGCTACAGATCTGAAGAGACTGGTTTTGAGAGGAAAAAATAGGACATATGACAGTCTTGTTACGGATTATAGTTTTGATGATTATTCCTTTTCTAAGTTAAAGGCAGCATATTATAAAAAAACGAAGAAAAGTATGGAAATGAAAGATTTTGAATCGTTTGGTATTGTTGACAAGAATGGTATGTTAACAAATGCTGGTGCTTTGCTTGCTGATGAATCTCCTATTTATTGCTCAAGACTATTTTGTACCAGATGGAATGGTATTGATAAAGCATCAGGAGTTATTGATGCTTTGGATGATGAAGAGTATACGGGAAGCCTTATATTACTCTTGGAAGAAGGCATGAACTTTGCACGCAGAAATTCGAAGAAAATGTGGAAAAAAGAATCTGATAGACGAGTAGAATATCCGGAGTATCCAGAGAGAAGCATTTTTGAAGGCTTGGTTAATGGATTAGTGCATCGTGATTATTTAGATATGGGAAGTGAAGTTCATATTGATATTTTTGATGACCGTTTGGAAATATATTCACCCGGCGGGATGTATGATGGGACACTTATTCAGGATAGAGATATTGACAATGTTCCTTCAAAGCGTAGAAATCCAGTAGTTGCAGATATTTTTAGTCGGCTTGATTATATGGAACGAAGGGGGAGTGGTTTTAAAAAGATCATGCAGGCATATGAAGTGGAACCAAATTATACAGAAGACAAAAAGCCGGTTTTTTATTCAAATGCAACTGAATTCAGAGTTATATTGAAAAACCTTAATTTCACCGATGAAGTTTTGAATGAAAAAAATGAAGTTTTGGATGAAGTTTTGAATGAAGTTTTGGATTCAGGAAGAACAGAAATGGAAATAAAAGTAATAAAAGCAATATTGTTTTCACCAAGAATTAAACAGAAAGAATTAGCTGAACAAGTAGGAACATCTGTAAGTACCATTCAACGAACCATTAAAAAATTGGTTAAAGAGGGCAAGATAGTTCGTGTGAATGGGAAACGAGATGGCTATTGGAAAGTTTTATAAATTTTAAGTTGGAAGAATGGTTACTAAAAGGCGATGGATTAGATAGTGTAGAGGTACAGAACATGGATTATGTATTGGAATTTGACGAATTTGTTAGATCTATTAAACAGAATATGGATACAAAGTTTTCTATGTTTTTAGGAGCTGGGGCATCTGTTGAATCAGGAGTACCATCGGCAGGAGAGTGTATCTGGGAATGGAAGCGAGATATATTTATTTCAAAAAATCCAGTTCTGGCAGAAACGCATAATAACATAAAGTCTGAGCAGGTAAAGCGATCAATTCAGAACTGGTTAGATAATCAGGGTATATATCCACAGCTAAACTCAGAAGAAGAATATTCAAAATATATTGAGGCAGCGTATAAAATAGCCGATGATAGAAGGAAATATTTCCAACACCTGATAGAAGGAAAATGTCCAAGTTTAGGATATCATATTATTGCTTTGCTTGCTGAGAATGAAATTGTGAAGAGTGTTTGGACAACGAATTTTGATGGTTTGATGCTGAAAACAGCTCATTCGTATGGACTTGTGCCTATCGAGGTGACATTGGAATCGCAAGATAGAATTTTTCGTAATGATACAGATAAAGAATTATTATGCATAGCTCTACATGGAGATTATAAATATGGGCCGTTAAAAAATACGGAAACGGAATTGGACAATCAAAGTGAGGTTTTAGTTAGAGCCTTGACACATGAGATTGAAAAAAGAAATTTTATCGTACTGGGGTATAGTGGAAGGGATAATTCTGTAATGGATGCTCTAGAAAGAGCTTACATGGAAAAAGGTGCTGGGAGAATATATTGGTGTGGGTATGGAAGGGACATACCGCCTAAAGTGCAACGATTTCTTGAAAAAATTAATCAGTCTGGAAGAAATGCTTTTTATGTTCCAACAGATGGATTTGACAAAACGATGCTGAATATTGCACATATGTTTTTTGAAAATGAGGATTTACAAAGAAGGATAGAGGAAATTAAGAAAACCCTTGGTGTAGGAGTAGAGTGTGAGACAACTGCATTTCAACCGTTTGCAGATGATATAAATAAATGTATGGATACAAACTTGTTTCCTATAAAATTTCCTAATGAGTGTTATCAATTTAAAATTATTTATAAGGATGGGGAGAAACCTTGGGATTATTGCAAGAATTTGCAGCAGTATAATATTATAGCTGTGCCTCACAATGATATGGTATATGCCTGGGGAAATATAAATTCAATTAGGAGTATGTGTTCGGGACAGTTAGAAGGGAAGATAGAAAGTGCGCCTATTCTTAAAGATGTATTTTTGAATAATAAAACATTTAGAGAAATGTTGCTTAGAGCATTGGTTACTATTATAGGAAAATATAGTGGATGTGAATATAATAAAAATAAGATATGGAGGAAAAGTGAAAAATTCAGCCAGATGGTTGATGGAAAGAAGATTATTGCATACAGAGGAATACAATTTTCGCTTTTTTCGGATGGAAAGTACAATTATCTTGCTTTTATACCAGCATATTTTTATGAAAATAAAAAAGATGTGAGTAAGGAAGAGCATTTAGAATTTTCAAAAAAATTCATTGAAAATATTTGTCAGAGGCAGGCAAATAAGAATTATTATGGATATTTAGAAAAATGGAGAAAAATTATTTTTCGTGAAAATACAACTATATGTGCTATGTATCCTTTTGATTCAGACTCTGGTTTTGAATTTAAAATTGTAAATAAAAGTATGTTGGTTGGTATGCATTCCAAATATAATGCAAATTTGCCGGATGCTACAAGTGAAAAACGAATACAGATATGTGCAAGAGATTTATTGGATGCTGAATTAAAGTTTTACAATCCGAGATATGGAACAATGCAAAAGGATTTTCATCCAATGAGAGGTCTGGTGAATAATATGCCTTATGATTATGAAATGAATAATAAGGTATACGCACCAACAATCAAATTAGGAATAATATGTCCAGCCAGTGGGCAGGGAAAATTTGAAAGCTTTTTAGATGGATTACATAAGCCACATACGACAAGATATAATACGGATTATGTAATTAATTATCCGGGATTCCACAGTGTTTTCGGTGTAGGGCTTGATATTCCGGCAAGAAGTGAGTGGTTAGCGTTGGATGATGTGGAACTTAAAGAACATGATATATACAAAGCGGCTATTGCATTTGGAAAACAAATAAATAAAAGGATTGAAGAACTAGGACGTAATAGTCATTTAGATGTTATTATGATTTATATTCCAAAGGAATATGAGATACTTACAAGCTATGAAGATGAAGTTACTAGATTTGATTTGCATGATTATGTTAAGGCTTTTGCAGTTCAAAAACATATATCAACTCAGTTTATTAGAGAAAAGACTTTAGACAGTGAATTGGATTGTCAAATTGCTTGGGCAATATCATTGGCTATTTATGTTAAAGCAGGGCGAACACCATGGGTTCTTTCAAATCTGCGGACAGATACCGCATTTGCAGGGATAGGTTACAGCGTTAACCATTTTAAGAATGGGGAACAAACATTAATTGGATGTAGTCATATATATGCGTCGGATGGACAAGGTTTAAGGTATAAGTTAAGCAAGATAAAGGATGTTACCTTTGATGCACAAAAAAATCCATATTTATCTGAGAATGAAGCATATCAACTTGGATTGAACATAAAAGAACTATTTTTTTCATCCTTTTCAAGTTTGCCAAAGAGAGTTGTTATACATAAAAGAACTCCCTTTAAGGAAGAGGAAATCGCAGGTTTGACTAAATGTCTTGGTAGTGCTGGAATAAAAGATATTGATCTAATTGAGATTACTTATGACGAAAACTTTAAATGTTTCGAGTATAACAAGTATTTACAAGCAGATCTATTTCCGGTTAAGAGAGGGTGTTGTTTTGCGATTAATGATAATACAGCATATCTTTTTACGCATGGAATAGCACCGTCGGTTATTTCAAATCGTCGATATTTTCAGGGTGGAACTAATGTGCCAGCACCATTGAAAATTGTAAAGCATTATGGAAATGGCGATTTGGCTCAAATAGCATCTGAAATACTAGGATTATCAAAAATGAATTGGAATAGTTTTGGATTATATTCAAAATTACCATGTACAATTCAGTCCTCTAATGCAATAGCAAAGGTAGGATGGTTATTGCCACAATATGAAGGAATGATTTATGAATATAGAAATTTTATGTGATTATGAATTTTCTAAAAGAAATGAGTAGAATAAAGCCTCCAAGTCTACAAGATTTGGAGGTTTTATTCTGCCCGTTTTTATCAAAATGTCATTTTCAGGAAAGATACGCTATGATAAAATGTGCTTAGATATTTTTTGTAATGTAAGAGAAATGTTTAGCATGATGTTCTAAGTTTCAAAAGACGAAAGGGAATGTATAAAAATGAAATTAAATATGACATGTAAAACGTGTGAATTTGGCTCTAATGAGAGCTGTTGCGCTGAGAATAGTAAAAAAAGTCATCAAGATGATACAGAGTGTGGTGACTGGGGAGCCTCTTTGGAATATTTTTCAGAAATTATAGACAATGCTCCATGGTATATTAAAGAACCCTATAGAAGATGCCATATTGGTTATGATAAGTTTTTGGAACTTTTAAGAAAAGATGATCAAGGAATAGGAATTGAAATCAATATTTATGACGCAATAGAGAAAGTTTATGAAGTAACACCTTGGGAATTGGCAGGGGTGTTAGGTGTATCAATAGGAGTGCTTGGATATGCCAGGACAAGAGAGACAGTAGACAAGAGAAAAAAGCAGTTTTCAAGTAGATTACATATTCCGGAAAGTTTTTTTGACCGGTTTCTATCTACGCAGCTTGAGGCATTAAAGCAATGTAAAGAGAAATTTTATGAATTTTACGGAAGTGAAACCATAAAAAAGTTTAAGCAAAATGGAATAGATGCAATGCATTTAAAATTCGAAGAAGATGCCGCTCATGATAAAATTCTTAATGAACAATATCGAGAAGAACATCAATATAAGTATCAGTATAAGGAGAAAAATAAAATGTATCATGATTTGTCAGATGATTATAAGTCAAGAGATTATGTGATAGCAATAACTGTAAAAGAGGGTGAATATTATGGAAATATATTTTATGAATATAATTATGGTGGTTATGGATTATCTATTTCAATTATGAGAAATATATTAGATTTTGTTGAAAATCTTGACTGTGAAGAAATAGATGCGCTCAATGAGGAAGGACTGCTAAATAATAACATTGGTTTAAAATCAGATATAAATGGCAAGGAAATTCACTTCGAATTGAAAAATGAAAGAGGAGACATACTGAAGAAGACAATACCGGAAGGCGAGTTACAAAAATATATTGTAGCCTATGAAATGATTAGATGTGATGGACATGGAATGAAAAAAGAGCGTAGAAGATGTAGTTCTTGTCAAAATTTTAAACCAATAGAAGGATGTGCTAAAGGAAATTGCACCGCTAGAGGCGATGTGGTTCAAAGAAGTAGAATAATATGTGCATTTGATTATGTCCCAAATAAAAATGAGTGTTTTAATGAGGATATTTCCTAAATCAGTTAAAAATGGCCGGAATCAAGCCTCCAAGTTTCAAGAAAATTTGGAGGTTTTCTTCTGCCCATTTTTAGAGGAAAGTAATTTCCGAAACAAACAATCTATGGTACAATATCCTAGAAGTTATCAACGGGATAAGTGGATTATAGAGAAAGAGCAGAACAAATCATATGCAGGTCAGCTAGACCTGTATCTCAAAAACAAATCTAATCTTTTTCTATGGCAGGTGCAAAGTGGTGCATCATGCTTTATTTTGCAGGTTCGATAGGGGACTGTTGCATCATTTTTGAACCCAGACTTAACGAATAAGTCATGGGATGTGCATCTTTATTGCGCACTCATGGCATGTGGAGACGGTTGTACTGCTTTCCCACAAAAAGCCAGACGGACATATCAACGTAAAAGTTGAGTTTGGCGAGGGTGAGGGAAAAGTTCCGCTTGATAATATTGCTAAAAGAGCGGAAAGTTACAAGCCCAAAGAACGAGTGACCTACAAAATGGTAAAGGAATACATAGAAGTTAAATACGGTTTCAAAGTACATACCGCATATATCGCAGAGGTAAAGAGAGATTTAGGCTTGCCGATGTACGATGCTCCTAATGCGGTAGAAGAATTGAAACAGCCGAGGAAACATCCGACACCAGAGAAAGTGGAAGCAATCAAAGATGCTCTAAAATATTTTGCAGTCATTTAAGACAAGAAGCGTATCATTAAGAAACAGTGATACGCTTTTCTTGCATGAAATTTATTTGGGTGTTAGTATGAAAATATTTAGAATTATTTTGAGGAGGAAAATAATGTGAATCGTATTACTGAAATAACAAAGCGTGATATTTTAGATTTGTTCCGAAACGGATTAGAAATAGAGGAATTTTTTGAAACAAAAACGGTTATTTATTATTATTTTGGAAGATTTGAGGAAATAGATTTTTTGAAGCGATTATATGATTTAGGGAAAATGCCAAGTAATGACTCAAGGTATATAAATGCAGAGCAGGATATTTGGCAGCATACAGTAAATAATGATGATTATCCATATTGCTGGGTATTTGAAGATGAGAGGTTTTCTTTGCAAAACGGAGAGGACGAGATATATTTGAGATTCCTTTGCGAAGTATTTCATCCTGCTGTTAGATATGAAAAGGGTTACTGGAAAGAGTTTTTGACAGAAATCAATAAGTTATTGCAGAATGATGGATATGAGCTTTATCCTGCCGATAAAATGTCTAATCGTGATGTATATGGGTGGAGAATGTTTCAGAGAGAGGAAAGTGCCTTGTTTATTCCATATTCTCAAAGAAATGCTAAAGATATAAAAGAAAAAAAGATTACTTTGTCTATAAACCGAAAAACCAGAAATCAAATTTATCAATTTTTGGAACGATGCAATGAGCAATATCAAGCAACTGATGAAACAGGTTGGAATTATGATACAACGATAGCAGCAGATGTTTTTTTTGACATAAGACAGTTCTATGTGCCCAAATGCTTTAACAGTCAAAAGGAATATGTCGAAACCGAGAATTTAAAAGATTTTATAATCTCTAATTCTCCATTCTGTGTGTTGGATGCAATAGAACTATTTGCCAAGCATAGTATGATAGATGATTTTGAAGCCCAAATGAATGCAATATTAAAGTTGAATGAAATTACATTCCAACTTAATAATGGGAAAATAGTAAATTCATTTGATGCCCAGATTAACCAAAGTTCATTAGAGGCGGTACAAGAAGCAGGGTTAAAAGAATTGTTGCAAGAAGCATCTAAATATTATGATGAAAATAACTTGCAAATTGCGATAGAAAAATTGTGGGATGCATTTGAAAGATTAAAAACCTATTATTGCTCAGCGACCATAGATAAAAAGAAATCAGTAAACAAAATTGTAAAAGATATGGGTAATAATCAACAGCCGTACATGGAGATGTTTGAAAAAGAGTTTCATGAGCTTACGATTCTTGGGAATAATTTTAGAATTAGACACCATGAGATAACAAAGGTTGATATTCAAGACAAAAGACATCTTGAATATTTTTATAAGAGATGTTTGTCCTTGATTTCGACAGCAATTAAATATTTGGATGGAAGAAATTTATAATGAAAATTGAGTTTATTCCCAAAGGTACTCTGTTTATAGATTTGTGTTAAATTCCGGTTGTGCGCCCAGCTAAGGGTGTGTAGTCAAGCCGGTGGGATTCCGGTTTATCCAAGGTTTAGCCAACCAGATAATAGCGAGTCTTGGGATGATGCCGGTAACGGCATCTGACAAGCGTAGACAGCAAGAAAGCAGGGTTGAATAGTGATTGAGCTTCGAAACGTTAACTTCAGTCGGTCGACGTCTTAACTGGTGCGGAAGACAATATCATGTAATGCGATATGGCGAGTGTTATGTGGCACTGCGGAGTCAGAGAACCAATCATGTTTTACATTATGAATACACATCAACTGGGGAGAACCTGCCATTTCTCGAAGAAGAGTATGAAATTGCAACTGAAAACGGAGTATTTCAAATGAATGGTAGGTGGTCGGACAATCCCATAGTACTGTAGAAATCGGGCAATGCCGATGGAGGGAAGGGGATTGCATAGTAAAGGTCTTACTGAGGACACATTATCCGTACTCAGGGACGGAGGAAATAATGGAAACGAAATTAGTGAGAATAGCTGAGATATCGGCAACATCAAAACATCCTATATTTACATCAGTGTACCATTTGATAAATGAAGATATGCTAAAGCAATGCCATAAGGAATTAGATGGGAACAAAGCAGTCGGAATTGACAAGGTAACTAAGGATGAGTATGGGAAGAACCTTGATAGAAATATCAAGGAACTGGTACAGAGGTTGAAAAACAAATCCTTTAAGCCACTTCCGTCACTGAGGGTATATATACCTAAAGGAAATGGAAAGAAACGACCATTAGGGATTGCTTCCTATGAAGATAAGATTGTACAAATGGCAGTGAAGAAAATACTGGGAGCTATTTATGAACCGAGATTCTTAAACTGCATGTATGGATTCAGACCGAATAGGGGGTGTCACGAAGCAATAAAAGAAGTATACCAACGGATAAGCTATGGAAAAATCAGCTATATCGTAGATGCCGATATCAAAGGTTTCTTTGACCATATCGACCATGATTGGATGATGAAGTTCCTTGAATGGAATATACAGGATAAGAACTTATTGTGGCTAATACGTAAATACCTTAAAGCAGGAATAATGGAGCAAGGAAAATTCGAGCCAACAGAGGAAGGTTCGGCACAAGGCTCAGCAATGAGTCCGATGCTTGCAAATATATACATGCATCATGTGCTGACGCTGTGGTTTAAGCTGGTGGTGCAAAGGGAAATGCAGGGAGAGTGTTTTCTCGTCAACTTTGCGGATGATTTTGTTGCAGGATTTCAATATAAGTCAGAAGCTGAAAGATACTATAAAGAGTTAAAGGAACGAATGGAAAAGTTTGGACTGGAGCTGGAAAGTAGTAAAAGCAGACTAATTGAATTTGGGAGATTTGCAGAGCAGAATCGTAGAGCAAGAGGAGAATGTAAACCTGAAACATTTGATTTTCTGGGGTTTACCTTCTACTGTAGCAAAACTCGAAAGGGAGGTTTCGTGCCAAAGGTACAGACTTCAAGAAAGAAGTTTGAGCAAAAGGTTAGAGCATACAAGAACTGGATTTACGATAATCGAAATCGACCAATGCGAGAAATAATTAAAGAGTTGAACGTAAAACTAATTGGACACTATCGGTATTATGGTGTTACATGGAATTTTCGGAAGATAACAACATTCCTGCATAGAGTACAACAGTTTCTATTCAAAGCCATGAATCGGAGAGGTTGTAGACGGGCATACACATGGAATGGATTTGTGGAAATGCTCAAGTATTACCCGTTAGCAAAACCTAAAACGTACTATTGTTTATATTGAAGCGAATGTTACTATGAGGAGCCGTATGCGGGAAAGCCGCACGTACGGATCTGTGAGGGGCTAAGATTGAGAGGTCTTAGTCTACTCGACTACTCTATAATGAAGCCAAGAAAGGACGGTGGTGTTTATGCGAGAAAAGACCAATCATCTATATGTGGATAGCCAAGAAAGAAGCCTATTATTACATAGCCTTGTGGAGCTGAAAAGTCAACTTATACAACAGGGCAGATATACGGATTGCGTTGACGAGCTTATTTTTAAGGTTATAAATGCACCGACCAAGAGAATGAAAATTGAATATATCTAAGGCAGATTACGAAGCCGCTTATTCTTATTGATTGTTAAGAGTAAGCGGCTTTTTTGCGTTCTCTGGTACTGTTACATAGCCACCTTGACAAAGTGGCTAAATCTATGCGAAAGGAGGACGCACTTATGTCAAATTGCAAAGTGATTGCTCTGACAAACCAGAAAGGCGGTGTCGGAAAAACGACCACAGCGGTCAATCTGGGTGTGGGTCTGGCAAAGCAAGGCTCTAAGGTGTTGTTGATTGATGCCGATGCACAGGCAAATCTCACAATGGCTCTGGGCTATAACCGACCAGATGATATACCCATTACAATCTCCACTGTGATGCAGGACATCATGAATGATAAATCCTTTGATGCTTCTGGCGGGATTATCCACCACAGCGAGGGCGTTGACTTGCTTCCGTCCAATATCGAGCTGTCGGGTCTTGAGGTAAGACTTATCAATGCCATGAGCCGTGAGAGTGTTCTGAAAAACTATGTGAATGAGGTCAAAAAGAATTACGGTTATGTGCTTATCGACTGTATGCCATCCCTCGGTATGATTACGATTAACGCATTGGCGGCGTCTGACAGCGTGGTTATCCCAACGCAGCCCTATTATCTTTCTGCGAAAGGTCTGGAGCTTTTGCTTCGCTCCGTATCAATGGTCAAGCGGCAAATCAATCTCAAGCTGAGGATTGACGGTATCTTAATGACGATGGTAATGCCCCGCACGAACATTTCTAAGGAGATTACAGCAACGGTAAAGAGTGCATACGGACAGAAAATCAAAGTCTTTGATGCCGAGATACCCCATTCCATCCGTGCGGTGGAAGCAACCGCAGAGGGTAAGAGCATTTTTGCCTATGACAAAAGTGGAAAGGTAGCCGCAGCTTATGACCAGTTCGCAAAGGAGGTGACAGAGATTGGCGAGAAGCAAAGGAAGCAAAATCGAGCTGACCGCATACGATGACCTCTTTGAAACGGACGAAAGACGTGCAGAAGCGGCGTTAAGCAAGATTAGGGACATTCCCATTTCAGAGATTGACGAGTTTCCAGACCATATCCGATGTCCGCCCCTGCCGAAATTGGCAGCTATCGGGGCTTTAAAATCGAGGTATTCTATGATACCGTGAACGCCCATTACTGTTTAAATCTCTGCGGGGCAAGAAAATATAAGGTGGATTTAGGCATGGATGCTCTGGGGAATTTAACCCGAATTGAGAATGAGCTTGCCAAGATCCCTGCCCGACTGGAAGCCGCAAAGACTAAAAAGGCGGAAACCATCGCACAGCTTGAAACCGCAAAGGTGGAGGTGGAAAAGCCATTTGCGTTTGAGGAGGAGCTGAAAGAAAAAACAGAACGGCTGAACGCTCTCAACATTGAGTTAAATCTGAATGAAAAAGATACTCCTGTGATTGACGATGAGCCAGAGCAGGATGAGGAAACACCCGAAAAGAAAAATACAGACCGTGAGAGATAATCGGATTTGCACATTTGTATTGCGTAATTTGGGGAAGTATAATGAGTGAAGATTATAAATGTTGGAGGTAAAAGATGTGTTTGAGAATTTCAGATTTGAAACCTTTGTCGATGTCCACAGCAACATCTTTGAGGAATATCTAAGCTCTGTCATTGCGAAACTGCCGAAAGAAAATCCAGAATACCGAGCCATCAGCGATAAGATTGAAAGCCTTTATGAACAATATCCGAGAGTCATGGCTGTTCTGGATACAGAAAACGCAAGCGATTTATCCGAGCAGGAGTGCAAGGCTCTGATAGAGATTTTGGAGCTTCGGAATAAACTTCATGATATGGAGCAGGAAGCAATCTATTTCAGAGGATGCTATGACAGTGTAGGGTATCTGAAAAAAGCAGGGATTTTATAATGGACTAACCGAGAAAAAGCGGCGTTGGCGTTGAAGCTGACGCCGTTTTTACATAGGAGGGAGATAGAAATAGCCAGCATTTTATGGTAAAATAAAAATACCCAATAATACAATTTGGATAGTGTCAAATGACCTATGAAAAAACGAGCCAAAGAAAAAAGTCTCAAATGAACCTTGAAAACTGTAGATATTTTATGTTGTGGTAGCTTACCGCCAC
>OLGL01000678.1_pt1 | contig 39854 bp, 38 predicted proteins | sample 1605041 | NCBI WGS metagenome assembly OLGL01 (sample SAMEA3888905, study PRJEB22519) | human gut metagenome | biome: human gut; feature: human-associated habitat; material: faeces | place: Denmark | collected 2010 | reverse complement strand
GAAAAGGTTATGCAAAAGTTTTCAGATTCATCACGTATGAAATCACAGAAACTAATGAAGACATCACTGAAAAGGAACGTAAAGAAGATTAGCATAGGAGCAGTACTCCTGGCAGTTGGATTTTCATCATACGCAGTTATCGCATCAGATGACAGCATGGTTTCATCCAAGGGCAAGGGAGTGTCAATCGCAGCAGCAGGTAATACATTATACGCAGACAACACAGCAGACTATGGAGAGGCAACATCATCAGTTGCACTGGCAGATGGTACTCTGTCAGATGTCAACAAGACTGGTTCAGTAGCCCTCTCAAGCAAGAAGACAGTTAAGAAGACTTCAGCCATAAGCGGTGGAGTTCAGGAGAGCACAACAGAGGCTCGTGCAACAGAGGCTGCACAGCAGGCAGCAGATACAACAAAGTCAGAGCCTACCACACAGATGAAGGTTAAGGATAAGGATAAGTCAGCAGCAGGACTTCCTGACGATCAGATATCAGTTGATCCATCAACAGAGAAGTCAACAGATGGACTTCCTGATGACAAGGTTATCTATGTGAATGGTGAGACATCAGGTACATATCTCGGAACATTCTGGATTACGGCATATTGTCCATGTCCAATCTGCTGCGGTGAATACAGCAACATGGATAACCCGACAACAGCTTCAGGCGCACCTGCAGTCGAGGGTGTGACATGTGCAGCGCCAAGTAACTTTGCATTTGGTACAGAGCTTATAGTTGATGGTCATACATACACAGTTCAGGACAGAGGTGGAGCTATCAATGGCAATCATCTTGATATCTACTTCTCAAACCATCAGGCAGCTCTTAACTTCGCAACAGGCTACTATGATGTATATGTAAAGTAATAAAAAGCAGAAATTGTATACAGATATATTAAAGACCCGCCGTAAGGCGGGTTTTTAAATGCAGTGAGATAAGTGTTGGGAAAGTGTTGGAAAAGTCGCATGAATGAGACGGGCTATAGCTTGTTTTTTATAAAATGCTGTGTTATAATGCACACGATTATTTGTAAGAATACAGGTGATTCTTGAGTTTAGTACATAACGAAATGTTTAAATATATTTATTAAGGAGATTGGCAAATGGAACTTATCTACAGAAGCACAAGAAATGCAAATGAGACAGCAACAGCATCACAGGCTATACTTAAGGGACTTGCTAATGAGGGGGGACTCTTTGTACCAGATTCTATACCAGCACTTGATGTGTCTCTGGAAGATCTTGCAAAGATGAACTATCAGCAGGTTGCATACGAGGTTATGAAGCTTATGTTCACAGACTTCACAGAGGCTGAGCTTAAGCATTGTATAGATTCAGCATATGATTCAAAGTTTGATACACCGGTTATAGCACCACTTGTGAATAAGGCAGGAGCATATTATCTTGAGCTTTTCCATGGATCAACAATAGCATTCAAGGATATGGCACTTTCAATCCTTCCATATCTTCTCACAACATCAGCAAAGAAGAATGGCGTAAAGAATGAGATCGTCATCCTCACAGCAACATCAGGTGATACAGGTAAGGCTGCCCTTGCAGGATTTGCAGATGTTCCTGGAACAAAGATCATCGTGTTCTATCCAAAGCACGGTGTAAGCCCAATCCAGGAGAAGCAGATGGTTACACAGAAGGGTGACAATACATTTGTTGTTGGTATCACAGGTAACTTTGATGATGCCCAGACAGGTGTGAAGAAGATGTTCTCAGATGCTGAGCTTGCAAAGTACATGGATGAGAAGGGCTATCAGTTCTCATCAGCAAACTCCATCAACATCGGACGTCTTGTTCCTCAGATGGTATACTATGTATACGCTTACACAAGACTTGTTGCAGACGGAACCATCAAGGCCGGCGACAAGATCAACGTGGATGTTCCAACAGGTAACTTTGGTAATATCCTTGCTGCATACTACGCAAAGGAGATGGGACTTCCAATCGCAAAGTTCATCTGTGCATCAAATGACAACAAGGTTCTGTTTGATTTCTTCCAGACAGGAACATACGATAGAAACAGAGAGTTCATACTCACAACATCACCATCGATGGATATCCTCATTTCAAGCAACCTTGAGAGACTGATATACAAGATTGCCGGCAATGATGCTGAGAAGAACTCAGAGCTTATGAAAGAACTCACAACAGATGGAGTGTACACCATCACAGACGATATGAAGGCAAAGCTTGCTGAGTTCTATGGTGGATATGCAACAGAGGCAGAGACAGCAGCTACCATCAAAAAGGTATATGAGTCAGATGATTATATCATCGATACACATACAGCAGTTGCGGCTACAGTATATGAAAAGTATGTGGCAGAGACAGGAGATAAGACACCTACAGTCATCGCGTCAACAGCAAGCCCATACAAGTTCACAAGAAGCGTTATGAACGCTATAGACGCTGAGTATGATTCCAAGACAGACTTTGAGCTTGTCGACGAGCTTGAGAAGCTCTCAGGCGTAAAGGTACCTCAGGCTATAGAGGATATCAGATCAGCAAAGGTTCTCCATGACACAGTATGTGACAAGGAGGATATGCTTGCAGAGGTTAAGGGATTCCTTAATATCTAAAGCATAGTAAGAGACATAAGCTGGTATATCTGATAGGAAATAGGCAGATATAATATACGAATAAAGCATAAATACAATATTATAGATTGACAGTTCATTAGTACCATCCTGTCACTAAACAAAACTAGGACATAAGAAGATCAGAATGTCCTATTCTGGTCTTTTTTTGTGGTGAACAGTTGGATGCTTATAGGAGGAGTTATGTATAAGTTAAAGACAAAGGCAAGTTTTGACAGCGCCCATTTTTTGAAAGATTATGACGGCAAATGCAGCAATATTCACGGACACAGATGGACGGTGGAGATCAAGGTCGGTGCGGAGACTCTTGAGAGCGATACACAGAACAGAGGAATGGTGGTTGATTTCTCCAATCTGAAGAGGGATCTGAAGGAGATTGCGGATCACTTTGACCACAGCCTTATCATGGAAACGGGAAGCCTGAAGCAGGCGACGGAGGATGCGCTGCTGGCGGAAAATCTGAGAATCGTGAAGGTTGATTTCAGACCTACTGCTGAGAATTTCGCAAAGTATATATACGATGAGATGGCAGGCCGGGGCTACAAGGTCATAGAGGCAAGTGTGTATGAGACACCGAACAACGTGGCTTCTTATTGTGAGTAAATATATATGATAGGATTCCGGTGAGAAGCTGGCAGGTCTAAAAATCTGGAAGATGTGAGAGAATGGAGAATATACACCGGAAGAAAGGAAATACAGTCGTGAGCACATACAGAGTAGTAGAGAGATTTATAAGTATCAACGGTGAGGCTGCAAGAGCCGGAGAACTTGCCGTGTTCATAAGATTTGCGGGATGCAATCTTGATTGCGGTTACTGCGATACCAAGTGGGCAAATGAGGCAGGTGTTCCTTATGAGGAACTCACCGAGGATGAGATCATCGATTATGTCAGAAGAACAAAGGTGAAGAATGTAACCCTGACAGGTGGGGAACCGCTGATACAGAAGGACATAGATAAGTTGCTCCTTGCATTTGAGCTGGAGGATGATGTAAGGGTCGAGATCGAGACAAATGGAAGTGTGGATATCGCAGAGTTCAAGGCTCTTGGGGGAAATGTATCGTACACGCTGGATTACAAATGTCCATCCAGCGGCATGGAGAATGACATGTGCCTTGCAAATTATAACTATATAGACAAGAATGATTCGGTGAAATTTGTGGTCGGTTCACAGGAGGATCTGGAAAAATGTTTTGAGATAGTTAGGGAGTATGCGCTGGATGAGAAGACGAGAGTATTCATCAGTCCTGTGTATGGCAGCATAGATCCTGCGGATATAGTGGATTTTATGATCGAGAACGATATGAATGATGTGAAGCTTCAGTTACAGCTTCACAAGTTCATTTGGGATCCGGAAGAAAGAGGTGTATAAGATGGCGATAGATAAAGAGGCTATAAAGGAACACGTAAGAGGAATATTGATTGCCCTTGGAGATGATCCTGACAGGGAGGGACTTGTAGAGACTCCTGACAGGGTTGCGCGTATGTACGAGGAAGTATTTGAGGGAATGAACTACACCAATGACGAGCTGGCCGAGATGTTCGGCAAGACATTTGCTGAGGACGGAGTGGCAAGGCAGGCCGGTGACATGGTGTTTGTCAAGGATATAGAGGTGTTCAGCTACTGTGAGCATCACATGGCGCTTATGTACGACATGAAGGTGTCAGTCGCATACATTCCAAATGGAAGAGTGCTCGGACTTTCTAAGATAGCGAGGATCGCGGATATGGTTGCGAAGAGACTTCAGCTCCAGGAGAGGATAGGCTCGGACATAGCCTACGTCATATCTAAGGCTGCGGGAACTGAGGACGTGGCGGTCATGATAGAGGCACATCACAGCTGCATGACGGCAAGGGGCATCAAGAAACCGGGAAGCAAGACCATGACTACCACTCTCAGGGGAAGATTTGAGAGCGACACAGCTCTGCAGAACAAGTTGCTGATGATGTACAATGCGGGAAGATAGTCATCGATACACTGAATTGATAATGGTGAATTGGTTTATACGGGACTGTTATAATGTGGCCTGGAATATCATATTTGATTATATATGGAGGATGAGATCATGCAGAATTTAAAGAATAAGGATGAGGCAGTTGTAGTATTCAGCGGCGGACAGGACAGCACAACGTGTCTGTTGTGGGCACTCAAGAAGTATAAGAAGGTGTACGCCGTATCATTTGACTATGGACAGAGACATGCGTTAGAGCTTGAGTGTGCTAAGGAGATCGCGGACAAATTCGGAGTGGAGCATCACATACTCGACATGAGCCTGTTGAACCAGCTTGCGCCAAATTCACTGACAAGAACAGATATGAAGGTTGACGAAAATGCACCTGAGGAGGGCACGCCGAATTCATTTGTCGATGGAAGAAACATGGTATTTCTTACATTTGTAGCAATATTTGCCAAACAGAGGGGAATATCTGATATAATAACAGGAGTGTCCCAGAGCGACTTCTCAGGATACCCGGACTGCAGGGATATATTTGTCAAATCGTTAAATACAACACTTAACCTTGCAATGGACTACGAGTTTGATATAATAACACCATTGATGTGGATCGATAAGATGGAGACATGGAAGCTGGCTGATGAGCTGGGCTGCGAAGTCACCGGCCTGCTGCTGGGCGATAACGTGGACGGCATTGCCAAGGAGCTGGGCGGCTATGGCGCTGATAAGGTCATGGTCTGCGACAGCCCCCTGCTGAAGGATTACACCACGGACGCATACGCCAAGGTCGTCTGCGACATGGTCAACGAGTACAAGCCCGAGGTCCTGCTGATCGGTGCCACCAACATTGGCCGCGATCTGGGCCCCCGCTGCGCAGCCCGCCTGCACACCGGCCTGACCGCTGATGCTACCCACCTGGATATCGACACTGCAAAGTACATCGACTTCCTGAAGGAGAGCTCCACCATCGATCTGTCCAAGCAGAAGTTCGATATGGAAGACCGCAACCTGAAGATGACCCGTCCCGCATTCGGCGGCCATCTGATGGCTACCATCATCTGCCCCCGCTTCCGTCCCCAGATGTCCACCGTGCGTCCCGGCGTTATGAAGAAGGCTCCCTTCGATCAGGCTAAGGCAGATGCCTGCCAGATCGTGAAGCCTGCTTTCGAGCTGTCCGCTGCCGACATCAAGACCGAGGTCCTGAGCGTCGAGAAGGCTGCTGAGAAGCTGGTCGATCTGATCGGTGCCGATGTCATCGTCTCCGTTGGCCGCGGCATCAGCAAGGATGTCAACAAGGGCATCGAGCTGGCTGAGCAGCTGGCTGCTGCACTGGGCGGCGGCGTTGTGGGTGCTTCCCGTGCCGTTACCGATGCAGGTTGGATGACCGCTGACCATCAGGTCGGTCAGACCGGTAAGACGGTCCACCCCAAGATTTATGTTGCTCTGGGCATTTCCGGTGCCATCCAGCACACCGCTGGTATGCAGGATTCCGAGTGCATCATCGCCGTCAACAAGAACGAGAGCGCACCTATCTTCGGTGTTGCTGACTACGGCATCGTGGGCGATCTGTTCAAGGTCGTTCCCGAGCTGATCAAGCAGATCGAGGCTGCCAAGGCTGCTGAATAAGCATCTGATTTTCCCCGAACCCTGATTGTGATAAGGCCGCCGCGCAGTGGAAACGCTGTGCGGCGGCTTTTTGCGTCTCCGGAAAAGCGCTCCGTTCTATCCCACCTGTTCCCGGAATAAAATGACACCAAGAGCGGACAGGAAAGGAGCGCGTACCATGGAGTTGAAGATCTTTCGGGATGCCCTGCCGGCGGCGGGGACAAACTGTACCCTTAAGGCAGAGCTGCCGCTGGAAACAGAGATCCTGATCTCTGATTATCTGCCACCGGTGTTTAAGCTGGTCAAGTGCTTTGTCAGGCCGGTGGTGCTGCAAAAGCGGCTGCAGCCCGGCAAGCTGCAATTGGAGGGATATCTGCGCTGTGTGGTCTATTATCAGGGGGAGGATGGGGCGGGTCTGTGCCAGACCGAGCAGAAGCTCCCCTTTACCAAGCTGCTGGACCTGCCGGAGTTCGTCTTCACGGCATGGGCCGTGCAGGTGGAAGGCCAGACCGAATATCTGAACTGTCGCACCGTCAACCCGCGCCGCATCGAGGTGCGGGGGGCGTATGGGCTGGTGGTATCGGTGCATACGCAGGTCAAAACGGATGTCATCACGGCTCTGTCGGATGGCGGTGTGGAGCAGAAATTGCTCACCCTTTCCGGGGTGCGGCGTGCCGCTGTGCTGGAAAAGCTGGTCACGGTCGAAGGCGAGATCCGCTTTCCCACGCCGCCCGCCGCCGTTTTGGACCTCAGCGGCAATGCCTCTGTCGGAGACCTCAAGCTCCTGAACGGGAAAGCCGTTGCCAAGGGCGTGCTGGTCGTTTCCTGCGCCTGGCGTGCCGAGGGCGACCCGGTACTGCAGAGCCAGAGCGTGAACCTGAACTTCAATCAGGTGCTGGATGTGGACGGCCTGAGCGAGGACTGCCGCTGCCTCTGCGTGGCCGAGCCGGTGGGCTTTACGCTCACGGAGGGAGAAGGGGAGGAACCCAGCCGCCTGACCGCCACCCTGATGCTGCGCCTGCGGGCATGGAGGCCCTATCAGCTGCAGTGCGTGGCGGATGCCTTCTCCACGAAATTTGAGACAGAACAGACCCCGCAGACGGTACAGACGGAATCGCTGGCCTGCACCCTGGATGAGACCGTGACCCTGACCGGCTCCGGCCCTCTGCCGGACGCTGGGGCTAAAATTCTGGCCTGCTTTGCCTCCTTTGGCCCGGCCTTGCTGGCATACAGGGAAAATAACTGGGAGCTAACCAGCCGGGTAACTGTGACTGCCTTTGGGGAGAACAGCCTTTCGGAGCTGGAAAGCTATGAAAAGGTGTTGGAGCTTGCCCTGCCGCTGGAGCGGGAGCTGCCCTCGGATGCGGAGCTGATCCCGGAGTGCTGGCTCCGTGCCGAGGACCTGCGCTGTGTCTGCGCAAACGGCACACTGGAGGTCAGCCTTTCCGTCAAGGCAGAAGGAGCCATCCTACAGCGGAGCGGAAACACCTGTGTGGGCTCCATCGCGCTGGGAGAGCCGTTGATCCCGGCAGACCCGGAGATCAGCCTGCGCATCTATTATGCACAGGCGGGGGAGGAGCTGTTTGCCATCGCCAGGCGGTTCCATGTCTCCCCGGCCCAGATGCTTGCCGCCAACGACCTTGCAGAGGGCACCACGGCCATTGATGCGCCTCGGAGGCTTCTGGTGCCGGGAGCAGGGGGCTGATCCATCCGATTTTGTACTTCATAGAAGGACAATTCAAAGCTAAAGTATGACTTATGAACTAAAAATGAACAAAAAACATCCCGGACCTCTCCCAATTTGAGAAAGGCTCTGCTATAATAATTTTTGTCGTGTAAAAAAGCCTTTTAGATAAAGGAGAAGTTATGATCAAAAATATCGAGTTGGAGAAGGGCGCATACCAGTTTGATGCCAAGATGCCCCTTCGCCAGGCCATCCCGCTGGGCCTGCAGCATGTATTTGCCATGTTCGTGGGCAACCTGACCCCGCTTCTTATCATCACCAGTGCCTGCGGCCTTGCAGGCGGTGAGTTTGCTGACCTGCAGGTCAGCCTGCTGCAGAACGCCATGTTCGTGGCCGGTGTGGTCACGCTGGTGCAGCTGTTCTCCATCGGCCCTGTGGGCGGTCAGGTCCCCATCATCATGGGCACCAGCTCCGGCTTCCTGGGCGTGTTCAACAGTGTGGCTGCTTCCATGGGCGGCGGCGTGCTGGCCTACGGTGCCATCATGGGCGCTTCCATTCTGGGCGGCCTGTTCGAGACTGTGCTGGGCTTCTTCCTCAAGCCCCTGCGCAAGTTCTTCCCCTCGGTGGTCACCGGCACGGTGGTGCTGTCCATCGGTCTGTCCCTGATCTCCGTGGGTGTCAACTCCTTTGGCGGCGGCAACGCAGCCAAGGACTTCGGTTCCGCGGAAAACCTGTTGCTGGCCGTGTTCGTGCTGGTGGTGATCCTGTTCTTCAAGCATTGGACCACGGGCTTCCTGAGTTCTTCCTCCATCCTCATCGGCATTGTGGCGGGATATCTGGCAGCCTTTATCATGGGCTTTGTCCTGCCTACCACCGGTGTCACTGCCGAGGGTGTGGAGTTCACCAAGGCATGGGTGCTGAACTGGAGCAAGGTGGCACAGGCCGACTGGTTTGCCATCCCCAAGCTGGTTCCCGTCAAGATCGTTTTTGATATGCGCGCCATCCTGCCCGTGCTGATCATGTTCATCGTCACCGCTGTGGAGACCGTGGGCGATATCTCCGGCGTGATGGAGGGCGGCATGAGCCGTGAGGCTACCGATAAGGAGCTGTCCGGCGGTGTTATCTGCGACGGCCTGGGCTCTTCCTTTGCCGCCTGCTTCGGCGTTCTGCCCAACACCTCCTTCAGCCAGAACGTGGGTCTGGTTTCCATGACCAAGGTCGTCAACCGCGGTGCACTGGCTACCGGTGCCATCTTCCTGATCCTCTGCGGCCTGATCCCCAAGCTGGGCGCACTGGTCTCCATCATGCCGCAGGCCGTTCTGGGCGGTGCTGCCGTGATGATGTTCTCTTCCATCGTGGTGTCCGGCATCCAGCTCATTACCAAGGAAAAGATGACTCCGCGCACCCTGACCATCGTTTCCGTTGCACTGGGCGTGGGTTACGGCATGGGTGCCAATGCCAGCATCCTGGCACACACCCCCCAGTTCTTCCAGTTGATCTGCGGCGAGAGCGGCATCGTGCCCGCAGCCTTTGTAGCCATTGTGCTGAACGTGCTGCTGCCCAAGGACGATAAGGCCGAATAAACCTCTCAGTCACCTTCGGTGACAGCTCCCCTGACAGGGGTGCCAAGAAGTGCCCTTGCCTCTCCTGTCAGGGGACGCACCATTGCGCTGCAATGGCGGAGAGCTCCTCCAGAGCTTCCGGCGTATCTGCATCCAGCAGTTCTTCCCGCCGCTGGGCGTAAACGATCTGTACCTGCTCAGGGTGAGCCTTGAGCACAACACTGCCGCCCTTGCCCTCGGGCAGGGTGCGCAGAGCGGGAAAATATCCGCATCCAAACAGAACGGGACTTCCGACAACGGTGTCCGGGCCATGTGCGGCCCGGGCTCCCAGCCGGAAGATCGCCCGCTCTGTTTCTTTTTGTGTCTGGGTAAAAGCAGTGATCAGCGCTTCCAGCGTCTCCCGCTGCAGCAGGGGCTGATCTCCGGGCAGGAAGATGCAGCTTGCAAGACCGGGGCATTGCTCCAGCAGCGCCTCCAGCCCCAGCTGAACGGTGTCGTTCCGGCCCGGCAGGCTGTGGAGCAGGCAGGGAACGGCCTGTGCGTCACACAGGGCCTTGACCTCGGCAGAACGGGTCACGACCACCCGGGCAGCAAGGGCGGGGGTGGCGGTGACTTCCAGCGCCCGGCAGAGCAGGGGGCGGCCCCCGAAATCGGCCAGCAGTTTGTTGGAGCCGAACCGCCGGGCCAGCCCCGATGCCATGATGACGCATCCCACCGGAGGGTGGGCTTTTTCTCTGCACAACTCTGCCATAAAATCATTCCTCCTGAATCTGCCGGATCTGCGGCAGTCTTTCCAGTGGCATTATAAGGGATTTTGTGATAAAATAAAAGTAGCAATCGAAAAAAGAGAGGTACTGCGTATGATGACGATCCGGGAATACAAACGGGCCGAAAGCCTCGAGGAAGCCTGGCAGCTCAACCAGAAGCGAAACAATCGGGTCATCGGCGGCATGATCTGGCTCAAGATGGAGAACATCAATGTCGGCACCGCCATCGACCTGTCGGGCCTTGGGCTGGACAAAATTGAGGAAACGGCCGAGGACTTTTCCATCGGGGCCATGGTGCCCCTGCGGCAGATCGAGCTCCACGAGGGGCTCAACGCCTACACGGAGGGTGCTGTGCGGGAATCTGTTCGCCACATTGTTGGTGTGCAGCTGCGCAACCTTGCCACCGTGGGCGGCAGCATTTACAGCCGTTTTGGCTTTTCCGATGTTCTGACCATGTTCCTGGCCCTGAACGCTTCGGTGGAGCTCTACAAGGGCGGCATCGTGCCGCTTTCGGAGTATGCCCAGCGCCCGTACGACAGAGATATCCTGGTGCGGGTCATCGTGCCGAAGGAGCAGGCAGCATTCTGCTATCAGTCGGTGCGCAACAGCCAGACGGATTTTCCGGTGCTGACCTGTGCCGCCGCGAAAACGGCCGGGGGCTTCCGGGTCGCCATTGGTGCCCGGCCCGGCAAGGCAGTGCTGTATACCCTGCAGCCCAATGCCGCCGAAACGCCGGAGCTGACCGCCGCCCGCTTTGCCGCTGAGGTGCGGGCAAACATCCGGACGGAGAGCAACATGCGCGGCAGTGCGGAATACCGCAATCATCTGGCCGGGGTGTTGGTCAAGCGCGCTGTGCTGAAATTGGAAGGGAACAGGTGAGACAAGATGCAGGTGAATATTATTCTGAACGGAACCAAGATCACGGCAGAGGCCGCACCGGACACCCTGCTCATCGATTTTGTCCGCGCACACGGCTGTTACAGTGTCAAGCGCGGCTGTGAGACCTCCAACTGCGGCCTGTGCACCGTCTTTCTGGACGATGTGCCGGTGCTGTCCTGCTCTGTGCTGGCAGCCCGTGCCGACGGCCACAGGGTGACCACGCTGGAGGGTCTGCAGGAGGAGGCTGCTGAGTTCGGTGCTTTTATCGCCGATCAGGGTGCGGAGCAGTGCGGCTTCTGCAACCCGGGCTTTATTATGAACGCTCTCGCCCTCTTCCGGGAAAAGGAATACCCCACTGAGGAGGAGATCAAGGAATATCTCGCGGGCAACCTCTGCCGCTGCTCCGGCTACGAGGGCCAGCTGCGGGGCATCCAGAATTTCCTCGCCTGGAAGAAAGCAAAACAGGAGGGTGCCGAATGAAAAACGTCAACAAAGCATTCCGCAAAAAGGATGCCATGCAGCTTGTGACCGGCAAGCCCGTTTACATGGATGATCTGGCCCCGGCAGACTGCCTGATCGTTAAGCTGTACCGTTCGCCCCATGCCAACGCCATGGTGGAGCGCATCGACACGTCCGTGGCCAAAAAGGTGCCCGGCATCGAGGCCATCTTCACCTGGGAGGATGTGGACCAGAACGCCCGCCGCTACACGCAGGCCGGCCAGACCTACCCCGAAGCCAGCCCCTACGACCGCCTGGTCATTGACCGTCACGTCCGCTTTGTGGGGGACGTGGTGGCCATTGTGGTGGGCAAGGATGAGAAGTGTGTCGAGAAAGCCATGAAGCTCATCAAGGTGGAGTATCAGGTGCTGGAGCCGGTGCTGGATTTCCACACTGCGAAGGACAACCCCATCCTTGTCCACCCGGAGGACAACTGGGAGAGCCTGAGCCCCGTGGGTGCCGACAACAAGCGCAACCTCTGTGCCCACGATGCGTGCGGCGACGGCGACATCGATGCCGTGCTGGCAAAGTGCGATGTTGTCATCGACCGTGTCTACCACACCAAGGCCTGTCAGCAGGCCATGATGGAGACCTTCCGCACCTGCTGCTGGATGGATCTGTACGGACGGCTGAACATCCTCAGCTCGACCCAGATCGTGTTCCACACCCGCCGCAATGTGGCAAACGCCCTGCACATCCCCAAATCCATGATCCGCGTCATCAAGCCCCGCATCGGCGGCGGCTTTGGTGCCAAGCAGACGGCGGTCTCGGCCATCTATCCGGCCTTTGTTACCTGGAAGACCAAGAAGCCCTGTAAGCTGATCTTCACCCGCGAAGAGAGCCAGACCGCATCTTCGCCCCGCCATGAGATGGAGATGCACGTCCGTCTGGGTGCCACCAAGGACGGCATCGTGAAGGGCATCGACCTCTACACCCTGTCCAACACCGGTGCTTATGGTGAGCACGGCCCCACAACGGTGGGCCTTTCCGGCCACAAGTCCATTCCGCTGTATGGCAAGGCCGAAGCCTTCCGTTTTGTCAGCGACGTAGTCTACACCAACCACATGTCTGCCGGTGCGTACCGCGGCTATGGTGCGACCCAGGGCCTGTTTGCGGTGGAATCTGCCGTCAACGAGCTGGCTGCCAGGCTCCACATGGACCCCTTCAAGATCCGTGAAATGAACATCGTCAAAGAGGGCGATGTGATGCCCGCCTATTACGGCGCTGTGAACACCAGCTGCGCGCTGGATCGCTGCCTGAAAAAAGTCCACGAGATGATCGACTGGGACAACAAGTACCCTGTGCGCGACCTTGGCAATGGCAAGGTGCGCGCCGTGGGTATGGGCATGGCCATGCAGGGCTCCGGCATTTCCGGCATGGACGTGGGCAGTGCCACCCTCAAGGTAAACGATGACGGATTCTACTCCCTCATCATCGGCGCGGCCGATATGGGTACCGGCTGTGACACCACGCTGGCTCAGATCGCCGCCGAGGTGCTGGACTGTGACCTGGACAATATCACCGTCTTTGGCGCGGATACCGATACTTCGCCCTATGACTCCGGCTCCTACGCTTCCTCTACCACCTATGTCACCGGCAAGGCAGTGGAGAAGTGCGCCCTCCGGCTGCGCGGCCAGATCTGCAAGCTGGGCGCGGAGCTGCTCCAGACGACCGAAGATGCCGTGGATTTTGACGGCAAGTTCGTCTCCCTGAACGCAGACCCGGAGAAGAGGGTCTCTCTCTCTGAGGTGGCCTTCGCCTCCCAGTTCGGCCACATGGTGCCGCTGGAGATCACCGAGACCCACACCTCGCCCCTTTCGCCCCCGCCCTACATGGTCGGTGCAGCTGAAATTGAGCTGGACAAGGAGACCGGTGAAGTCAAGGTGGTGGATTATGCCGCCTGCGTGGACTGCGGCACCCCCATCAACCCCAACCTGACCCGTGTGCAGGCTGAGGGCGGCATCCTGCAGGGCATCGGCATGGCCCTGACCGAGAACATCACCTACGATGCCAAGGGTTGGCCGATGGAGAACTCCTTTATGCAGTATAAGATCCCCGCCCGTGTGGACATCGGCCACATCCGGGTGGAGTTTGAGAGCAGCTACGAGCCCAACGGTCCGTTTGGTGCAAAATCCATCGGTGAGGTGGTCATCAACACCCCGCTGCCCGCCATCGCGGATGCCATCTACAATGCCATCGGTACTCGCTTCTACGAGCTGCCTATCACCCCGGAGCAGGTCGCCATGGCGGTGGAAGAAAAACGCTGATGCTTTCGGAAAAACAGTTTCCGTTTCTGGCAGAAAAGGGCCATGTGGTCTCGCTGGTGGGCGGCGGCGGAAAAACCACCCTGCTCTATGCCTTTGCCCGGCATTGTGCCGCCAAAGGCTGGCGGGTGCTGGTGAGCACCACCACCCACATCCGGCAGCCGGGGGAGAATTATGCCGCAGATGAAGCCGCTCTTGCGTCCCTCTGGGCGGCAGAGCAATATGCCGTGGCCGGTGTCCCGGCAGAGCAGGGCAAGCTGACCGCCCTGCCGCCGGAGCAGCTGACCTGCTGGATGGCACAGGCGGATATGGTTCTTCTGGAAGCGGACGGTGCAAAACGGATGCCCTGCAAAGTTCCGGCGGCCCATGAACCGGTGCTGCTGCCGGAAAGCGATATCGTGCTGGCCGTGGCAGGATTGTCTGCGCTGGGCAGACCTCTGCGGGAGGTCTGCTTCCGGCTGGAGCAGGCCTGCGCCCTGCTGGGCGCTGCCCCCGAAACGCTTCTGACCCCGGAGCTGCTGGCAAGGCTGCTGGCCAGTGAGCAGGGGGGACGAAAACTGGTAGGGGACCGCCGTTTTTCTGTGGTGCTCAATCAGGCGGATGCCCCTGCCCGCATTGCTGCCGGAGAACAGACCCTCGCGCTCCTGCGCGAAAAATATGAAGTGCAGGGCGTGTTGACTTATTTTGATGAAAGGGAGCGTGCATGAAATGGCAGAACAAGGCCCCATTGTCTTCTGCACCGGCGGCGGATGCACCGCCAAGCTGGGTGCCGGGGTACTGAGCCGCATTCTGGAAAAGCTGCCCCGGGGCGAAAAAGACCCCGACCTTCTGGTTGGTTACGACAGCCGGGACGATGCTGCCGTCTACCGCATCACCGAGGACATTGCCCTGGTGCAGACGGTGGATTTCTTCCCGCCGATGGTCGATGACCCCTATACCTTCGGGCAGATCGCCGCGGCCAATGCCCTGAGCGATGTCTACGCCATGGGCGGTGAGGTCAAAACGGCACTGAATCTCGTCTGCTTCCCCGAGAGCATGGATCTGAACGTGCTGGGGGAGATCCTGCGCGGCGGTGCCGAAAAGGTGGCCGAAGCCGGGGGTACGCTGGCGGGTGGACACTCCATTGCCGATACCGGCGTGAAGTACGGCCTGTCGGTGACCGGTCTGGTAGACCCGCACCACCTGACGGCCAACGATACCGGCCGCCCGGGCGACAAACTTCTTCTGACCAAGGCGCTTGGCGTGGGGCTGATCTGCACCGCCAACCGGGTGGGCGAAGCCGCTCCGGAGCAGATGGAAGCCGCCGTCCGTTCCATGACCACCCTGAACAAAACGGCGGCAGAGATCGCACGCAGGTACGAGGTGCACGCCGCCACGGATGTGACCGGGTTCAGCTTCCTGGGCCATCTGCACGAGATGATGGGGGAGAAACTCTCCTGCGTCATCGATGCCCATGCGGTGCCGGTGCTGCCCGGTGCTTGGGAGGCCGCAGATGCCTGCCTGTACACCGCCGCCGGTCAGCGCAACCGCAACCACACCGGGCCCTTTGTCCGGTTTGAGAAGGTGCCCTTCCCGATGGAAGAGATCCTGTTTGATCCCCAGACCTCCGGCGGCCTGCTGTTTGCCGTGGCCCCGCAGGATGCCGCTGCCCTGGAAGCAGAGCTGCAGGCGGCGGGTCTGCCCGCAAAGGTCGTGGGCACCATTGGGGAAAAGCAGACACCGGAGATCACAGTAACATACGAATGAGGGAGGAACAACCGATGATCAAGATCGATGCCCGTGGAGATGCCTGTCCGCTGCCCGTGGTCAAGGCCAAAAAGGCCATTGCAGAGCTGCACGGCCCCGGCGAGGTGGAAGTGCTGGTGGACAATGAGATCGCTGTCCAGAACCTGACCAAGATGGCCCAGCAGAAGGGCTATCTGTCCAGCTCCGAAAAACTGGCCGAGCAGGAATACCGTGTTCGCTTTACCATCAAGGACACGCCTGCTGCGGAAACCGCTGTGCCGGGCAAGGTGAAACAGCAGGCAGAAGCGGAAACCTGCATCCCGGATGCCCGCACCGATACAGTGGTGGTCATCGCGTCCGACAAGATGGGGGAGGGGGCCGAGGAGCTGGGCAAGACCCTGCTCAAGGCTTTCGTGTTCTCCCTGACCCAGCAGGACAAGCTGCCCAAGACGATCCTCTTCTATAACGGCGGCGCATCCCTGACCTGTGAGGGTTCGCCCATGCTGGAAGACCTGAAGGCACTGGAGGCTGAGGGTGTGGAGATCCTGACCTGCGGCACCTGCCTGAACTTCTACGGCATGACGGAGAAGCTGGCCGTGGGCGGCGTGACCAATATGTATGTCATCGCCGAAAAGATGCTGAACGCCGGGAACGTGGTCAAGCCGTGATCTACCTTGATAACGCCGCAACCACCTTGTGCAAGCCCCCGGAGGTGGGGCAGGCGATGCTGGATGCTTTGCAGACAGCGGGCAACCCGGGTCGTGGAGCCCATGCGCCCACCCTGCACGCCTCCCGCATCGTCTACGAGACCCGGGAAGCGCTGGCCCAGCTCTTCCACGCCGAAGGCCCGGCCTGCATCGCCTTTGCATCCAATGCGACCCAGGCGCTGAACACGGCCATCAACGGGCTCTTTGGCCCGGGGGATCATGTCATCACCACGGTCTGTGAGCACAATTCCGTCCTGCGGCCCCTCTACCGCCTCCAAAGGCAGGGAGTTGAGGTGAGTTTTGTGGATGTGGACGCAAACGGTGTGCTCCATTATGCGCAGTTTGAGCAGCTGCTCCGCCCCAACACCAGGGGCGTTGTTGTGACCGGTGCCTCCAATGTCACCGGAAACCGCACGGACCTGGCGTTCGTATCCGCTTTTGCAAAAAAGCACGGCCTGTTGTTTCTCGTGGATGCCGCCCAGACAGCGGGTGCCATGTTGGTGGATGTGCAGGCACTGGGGATCGATGTGCTTTGCTTTACCGGGCACAAGGCGCTGCTGGGCCCGCAGGGCACCGGCGGGCTGTATGTCCGGCCTGGGCTGCAGGTTGCCCCCCTTGTGGTGGGCGGCAGCGGAGTCCACAGCTTTGATGAACGCCACCCTACCGAAATGCCCACCGCTCTGGAAGCCGGGACGCTGAATGTGCCGGGGATCGCCGGGCTGGGGGCCGGGGTGCGCTGGCTCCTGACACAGGGCGTGGAAGCGCTGGAAACAAAAGAAAATGCGCTTGCACGCCTGTTTTACGAAACTGTCCGGGAAATTCCCGGTGTGCGGCTTTATGGTGACTTCGCTGCGCCGCGTGCGCCCATCGTCTCACTGAACCTGGCGGGCGAGGATTCCGCCCGTGTGGCAGATGCGCTCTGGGAGGAGTACGGCATCTGTGTGCGGGCCGGTGCGCACTGTGCTCCACTGATGCACAAGGCGCTGGGCACCGTGGAGCAGGGCGTGGTGCGGTTCAGCTTCTCCCACACCAACACCCGGGAGGAGGCGCTTGCCGCTGCCCGTGCGGTGCGCAGCCTGGCGGAGGAATAAATAATGCGTGCAAAGAGACCCTATATCGTGTTATCCTTCCGCACCACAGTGGAAGCAATGGCATGGGAAAAACACTGCGAAGCGGAACACATCCCCGGGCGGCTTATTCCGCTGCCCCGGGAGCTCTCTGCCGGGTGCGGCCTTGCGTGGCGGATGCCGCCCGAGGACTGGCCGCTGTGGCAGAGCCGCATCGACCCCGCCGCCTATGATGCCGCAGCGGTGGTAGAACAATAACAAATAAAGGAGAATTGGATGGGAAACCGTTCTTTTTTCAATGCACTCCATGACCGGGAGGGGGATTTTCTGCTGGCCACGGTGCTGGAAGGCCGGGCGCAGGGGGAACGTGTCCTGCTGCGGAACACAGCACCGGTCTGGCCGGAGGAGCTGCCTGCGTTCTGGGGGGAGCATCTGCCTGCCTTGGCCGCTGTGACCTCCAGTGGAATTCTGAAATCAGCCGGACAGCGCATCTTTGTGGAGCGCTTTGGCGCAGCCCCGCAGCTTGTGGTCTGCGGCGGCGGCCATGTGGGCGCGTCGGTGGTGCGGCTGGCAAAGCTGCTGGGCCTGCCGGTCACAGCGCTGGAGGACCGCCCCGAGTTTGCGGAGGAGCTGCGTCAGGTCGGGGCCGATGCTGTGCTCTGCCTGCCCTTTGCAGAGGGCCTTGCACAGATCCCCGGCGGGCAGGAGACATACTTTGTGGTCGTGACCCGCGCCCACAGCTGTGATATCGCCTGCCTGCGTTCTATTCTGCAAAAGCCCGCCGCCTATGTGGGCATGATGGGCAGCCGGAAGCGCGCGGCTCTGGTGCACACACAACTGGCCGAGCTGGGGCTGCCGCAAGAGCGCATTGATGCCCTGCACGCGCCCATTGGGCTTTCCATTGGCGCAAAAACCGCACAGGAGATCGCACTTTCTATTCTTGCGGAGATCGTCTCTGTTAAAAACAGCCGCCAGCAGACCGAGGGCTTTTCCCCGGTGCTGCTGGCTGCGCTGGAACAGCAGACCGCTCCGGCGGTGCTGGCGACCATCGTAGGCCGCCATGGCTCTACGCCACGGGAGGAAGGCTCCAAGATGTTGGTCCTGCCCGATGGCTCTGCCGTGGGCAGTGTGGGCGGCGGCATCATGGAGTACCGCACCCAGCAGCTGGCGCGGGAATTGCTGGAGCCAGGGGCTGCCCCGTGCAGGCTGGCCGCCTTTACCACAGAGGGGGCTAGCGATGCCGCTGCTATTGCAGCCTGCGGCGGCTCCATGGAAGTCTTTTTGCAGCGTCTGGAACCGGAGGAATGAGCCATGAAACGTGATGACCTGATCGTTGTCCGGGGCGGGGGAGACCTTGCCACCGGTGTTGTGCATCGGCTCTGGTCGGCTGGCCTGCGGGTGCTGGTGCTGGAAACGGCCCATCCCGCCGCCATCCGTCGGCAGGTGTCTCTCTGTGAGGCTGTTTACGAAGGCGAGACCGCTGTGGAAGGAATGCGGGGCATCCGAGTGGAGACGCTGGCGGATGCCGATGCCGTCTGGGCACAGAACGCCGTGCCGGTCCTGATAGACCCAACAGGTGCGTGTCTGCCGCAGGCAAGGCCTGCTGTTCTGGTGGATGCCATCATCGCAAAGAAAAATCTGGGCACCACCCGGGAGATGGCTCCGCTGACCATTGCCCTTGGTCCTGGCTTTGCGGCGGGGCAGGATGTTGACGTGGTGGTGGAGACCAAGCGCGGCCACAAGCTGGGCCGCATCATCCGGGAAGGGTCTGCCGCACCCAACTCCGGCGTGCCGGGCATCATTGGCGGCTATGGTGCCGAGCGTGTGCTCCATGCGCAGGCCGCGGGCATCTTCCGCAACCTGCATTCTATCGCTGATTTTGTGGAGGCAGGCGAGGCTGTGGCCGAGATCGAAACACCAGACGGCCAGCGTTTACCGGTGGCCACACAGATCTCCGGCATCCTGCGGGGTCTGCTGCGGGATGGCTACCCGGTGACCAAAGGATTCAAGGTAGCCGATGTGGACCCCCGTCGCGCAGAGCTGGAAAACTGCTTCCTCATCTCGGATAAGGCCCGCTGCATTGCGGGCAGTGTGCTGGAACTGATCACAGCAGCGTGCTGGAACTAAAAGAAACGGGACTGTTTTTGCAACAGCCCCGTTTCTTTGTTACTCTGTCAGTTTGGTGATGAGCATCTGATAGATCTCGTTGCCCTTGAGGATGAACTGCTTCTTGACCAGATCGGCACTCAGTCGGTCAGGCGTGCCGATGTCCAGACAAAACAGCTCCTGATCCAGTGCCTTGATGGTGCAGCGGATGGAGCAGTGGCCGTCCGGCTTTTCGGTGATGCGGGCGCTGTACTCGGCTTCCTTGCGGGCCCAGGTCTGGCTGCGCAGAACCGCCGCCACCGCGCGCTCCCGCACACTGCGGGGCAGGTCATAGGCAAGCTCCTGTGCGACCCTGCGTCCTTTTTCGGTGATGGAATAGCGATCTTCCTTCAGTGTGACCAGCTGCTGGCGAGTGATATCATCCAGACAGGAGCCGATCTCAAAATAGTTGACCAGCTGCTCTTCCATCAGCGCATTCTCGATCTCCGTCCGGGTGATCGGCCCGGCATTCTTTACCAGATAACACAACAGCAACCGGATCTCCGTGCTGTCGGTCAGTCCGCCGGGACGAACACCGGCGGTAAAAGCATCGTTGGCGGCCATCGTTCTGCACATCCCCCTGTTATTTCAAATTGCTGCCCGGCACTGCCTCGGGGCAGGCCGTAAAGAATCACTTTCTTATAGTATAAAGGGTTTCAGACCGGATTGCAAGCCGCAACCGCAAAATCTGTCTCAATGCGCTTGCGGCTTTCGGGGGTGGAATACAGCCAGTGGTCGATATGCCCCTCGGTGATGAAATAGCGCAGGTCGAACCGGTGGCTCTGGCCCAGGCTGTGGTTGACGATGACCAGCTTGATCTTCATTTTATCGGGCAGGATGTTTTTGATGTAGACGCTCACCGCCTGCCCGGGGTGCAGGTCAGGGCAGGTCTCGGCAAGGCCGGCCAGATTGGGGGCGATCTCCACAAAGGTGCCATATTCCTCCACGCTCCGCACAATGCCCACCACGGTCTCGCCCACGGTGAACCCGGCGGCGTTTTCCTCCCAGGTGCCCAGCAGCTCCCGGATGCTCAGCACGAACCGCCCCTGCACGTCCCGGTTTTTGATGGCGCACAGGATCTGCTGGCCCACACTCACCCGGTCGGCAGGGGAGGAGATACGGCTGACCGACATGCAGTCGATGGGCAGCAGGGCGCTGATGCCGCACCCAACGTCACAAAAGGCACCAAACGGCTCGATGTGGGTCACAGTGCAGGGCAGGATGTCCCCGGGCTGTAAGGTGTCCAGATACTCTGCCTTGCACATCCGCTGTGCCTCGGCCCGGGAAAGCAGGTAGCAGGGCTGGCCGTTTTCCCCGGTCTCCATCCCTTCGATCACAAAGCAGGTGGGGCGGCCCACCCGCGTCAGCACCGCAATGTCCCGCACGGTGCCGCTCTCGGCCCCATCGGCGCACTGGCCAAAGGGCATCACGGCCTTTACCCCGCCCAGGTCGAACCGGAGCTGGCGCTGGGTGTCAAAGGCAAGGGCGGTGCTCTGTAAAATTTCGCGGCTGGCGATGGCGGCGCGCAGTTCTGTGGGGCTGAGCCGGTCTGCGGAACGGTAATTGCCTTCAGTACGAAATGTCTGCATCATGGTTTGTTCCTCTTTCTGTGTTATTTTAGCGTTTTCCGCTGCACGTCGGCACACAAAGCAGGTGTCGGCATTAAAACTCTATGCGCGGACAATTGCATTTTATACGAGTTTGGTTTATACTATATCTGTATGTGCGGCATAGAAACCTGCTGCACAGGGTACTGCCCCGCAAAGGGGCGGCAGGAGGGAAAGAAACATGGATATCGCAGTGGGAGATACCATCCAGACCCGCAAAAAACACCCGTGCGGAGCTTCCAGCTTCGAGGTGCTCCGGGTCGGTATGGATTTCAAGATCCGCTGCACGGGCTGCGGCCGTGAGGTCATGCTGCCCCGCGCGAAAATTGAAAAAAACATCAAGAAAGTGCTCAAGCCCGGCGCTGCCGAGTAACCATTGGGTCATGTAAGGAGAACTGCACAGTATGTCAAGACTGCTTTCCCAAATGGAGGCTGTCAGCCACCGGTTTGAAGAACTTTCCATCCGCCTGAACCAGCCGGAAACAGCGGCAGATCCTGCACTGTTCCGCCGTCTGATGCAGGAGTATCACGAGGCAGAACCTGTGGTGCAGGCCTATCAGGCCCTGATCACGGCGCAGGATCATCTTGCTCAGGCCAAAGCCCTGCTCGAGGGCGAGACCCTTGATCCGGACTTTAAGGAAATGGTACAGCAGGAGATCGGCGAAAAAAGTCAGGAAGTGGCGCAGCTGGAAAATAATCTCAAAATTTTGCTGCTGCCCAAGGATGTCAACGATGATAAAAGCGTCATCATGGAGCTGCGCGGCGGTGCGGGCGGCGAAGAGGCCGCACTGTTTGCCCACAGCCTGATGCGGATGTACACCATGTACGTTCAGAGCAGGGGCTGGGAGCTGGAGGTTCTGAACCTCAACGAGACGGAGCTGGGCGGTGTCAAGGAAGCTATCCTTGCCGTGAACGGCGCAGGGGCCTATAACCGGCTCAAGTATGAGAGCGGAGTGCACCGTGTCCAGCGTGTGCCCGAGACCGAAACGCAGGGCCGCATCCACACCTCCACGGCAACCGTGGCGGTGATGCCGCAGGCCGAAGAGGTGGATCTTGTCATCGACCCCAAGGATCTGCGCATCGATACCTTCCGCTCCTCGGGTGCGGGCGGCCAGCACATCAACAAAACGTCCAGCGCCATCCGGGTCACGCACATCCCCACCGGAATGGTGGTGGAGTGCCAGAACGAGCGCAGCCAGTTCCAGAATAAGGATAAGGCGCTGGAGATCCTGCGCAGCCGCCTGCTGGCCCAGAAGCAGAAGGAACAGCAGGATGCCATCAATGCCAACCGCGCAGGGCAGGTGGGAACCGGTGATCGCAGCGAGAAGATCCGGACTTACAACTTCCCGCAGGATCGCTGCACCGACCACCGCATCGGCCTGACGGTCCACAATCTGGATAAGATCATGGACGGAAATCTGGACGAGATCATTGACGCACTGGCAACCCATGAACAGGCCGAAAAACTGCGTCAGCTCAACGCACAGGCTGAATGAAGCTGTGATGAAAAGAATAACGTGCTTGTGTTGATTTGATGATTGAAAAGTATTTTCACTTTACAGATAGAAAGAACGATGAATCGCATGAAAATGAAAACTGAAATTTTACCTGCTGAGGGCGAAGCAATCGCCAAAGCGGCTGATCTGCTGCGCAGAGGGGAGCTGGTGGCCCTGCCCACCGAGACGGTCTACGGCATTGCCGCAGATGCGCGGAACGGCGCGGCGGTCGCAAAGATCTTTGTGGCCAAAGGCCGCCCGCAGGACAACCCCCTGATCGTCCATGTCACCGGCCCGGAGATGCTGCCCGGCCTTGTCAGCGAGGTGCCCGAGCGTGCCCAGCTGCTGATGGCCGCGTTCTGCCCCGGCCCTTTGACCATCATCATGCCCCGCGGCCCGGAGGTGGCCGCGGAGTGCTGTGCCGGTCTGGACACGGTGGGCATCCGGATGCCCAGCCACCCGGTGGCACGGGCTGTCATTGCGCAGAGCGGCTGTGCCTTTGCGGCCCCCAGCGCGAACCTTTCCGGCAAGCCCAGCCCCACCAACGCACAGGATGTGTTCACCGATATGGATGGCCGTCTGCCCCTGATCCTGGATGGCGGCGAGTGCGATGTGGGTGTGGAGAGTACCGTGATCTCTGTGGTAGGCGAAAAGCCCACCCTGTTCCGCCCCGGCCATATCACGCTGGAAGATCTGGAGCGTGCTCTGGGGGAGGAGGTCGAGGTCTCCAAGGCCATCCTCGAGAAGCTGCCCGAGGGTGCTGTTGTCCGCAGCCCCGGCATGAAGTATAAGCATTACGCCCCTAAGGCAGATGTCACCCTGCTGGACGGCACCTTTGAGCAGTTCAAGGCCTATGTGGATGCCCATGCCGACCAGAACCCCAGCTGTCTCTGTTTTACCGGCGAGGCAGAAAAGCTCGGCTGGCCCTGCGTGGAGTATGGCAGGGAGGACGATGGTGCCGATCAGGCAAAGCATATCTTCCGCAGCCTGCGTGCCCTGGATGAGCAGGGGGACGGCGTGGTCTATGCCCGCTGCCCGAAAAAGGACGGCCTGTCCATGGCAGTGTACAACCGCCTGATCCGAGCGGCAGCGTTCCGGGTGATCCAGCTATGATCACGCTTGGGATCACCGGCCGCAGCGGCTGCGGCAAATCGACTGTGACGGCGGTGTTTGCCGCCCATGGTGTCCCGCTGGTGGATGCCGACCAGATCTCCCGCGAGATCCTTCTGCCCGGTTCTCCGCTGCTGCCGGTGCTGGCCCAGCGGTTCGGGGCAGATATCCTGTATGCCGACGGCAGCCTGAACCGCCGCCTGCTGGCAGACCGCGCCTTTGCTGCGCCGGAAGGAAAGGCTGCTCTGGATTCCCTCGTGCTTCCAGAGATCATCCGGCGGGTCTGCAGACTGAAGCAGGCCGCCCGGGAGGCCGGAGCACCGCTTTTTGTGATAGACGGAGCCGTGATCGTGGGCACCGATGCGGAAAAAGAGTGCGACCACCTCTGTGTGGTCACTGCGCCCTTTGCCACCAGTGTGGCCCGCATTGCGGCCCGGGACGGCATCGCCCCGGAAATGGCGGCACGGCGGCTCAACGCCCAGACCCCGGAAGAAGTCCTGCTTGCCAGGGCCGATCTTGTCCTGCGCAACGATGCTGACCTTGCTTCTCTGGAAGCGGCGGCAGCGGCGCTCTGTGAGCAGCTGCAGGCTGAGGGTGCACGGAAAGGGGGCGCGGACACTTCGCTTTGAAAAAGTTTTTGAAAACGCTGGTTCTGCTCTTTCTGCTCTGTATGGTCCTGCTGGCGCTGCCGCCGGTGCGCCGTCAGGTGGAACAGCGGCTCTACCCGCGGAAATACAACGACCTTGTGGAGCAGTACGCTGCCGAGTATGACCTTGACCCGCTGCTGGTCTATTCCTTCATCCGCACCGAGAGCGGCTTTGACCCGGGCGCAACTTCCAGTGTTGATGCGCGCGGCCTGATGCAGATGACGGAGGAGACCTTCCTCTGGCTCCGCAGTAAGCTGGGCCTGGAGGAGGAGGTTTCCTTTGGCGACCTGTACGACCCCGATGAGAGCATCCGCTTCGGGTGCTATTACCTTCACCTCTGTCTGGTGCGTTACAACGGCGATATCTCCACGGCCGCCGCAGCCTACCACAGCGGGTGGGGCACTGTGGATGCCCTGCTTCAGAAGGAGGAACATTCAGAGGACGGGTTGACCCTGTCGGGTTTCCCCTATAACCAGATGCACCACTATGTGGAAAAGATCACCGCCTGCTATGCCAAGTACACCGAGCTGTACGGAGCCTGAGCAGGCTGCAAACCCGCTTGAACCGGCTTGCGCCGGTTTGAAATATTTAGGAATACCGAAACAGAAAGGCAGGAGAAATTCTATGGCAGAAAAAACTCCGAACCAGCAGCTGGCTGAAAAGCTGCTCTATAAGCCTGCTTACGTCGCCGATAAGGACGCTGACGTGAAGCAGAAGGCCCACGACTTTGCCGAGGGCTACAAGAAGTTCCTGGATGCAGGCAAGACCGAGCGCGAGGTTGCCGCCGAGAGCGAGCAGATGCTCAAGGATGCAGGCTACCAGCAGTTCGACCCGAAAAAGACCTACAAGCCCGGCGACAAGATCTACTTTGTCCAGTACAACAAGGCTGTGGTGGCTTCCACCATCGGTACCAAGAGCTTTGAGGATGGCTTCCATCTGGTCATTGCCCACACCGACAGCCCCCGTCTGGACCTGCGCCCCACCCCGCTGTATGAGTCTGACCACCTGAGCTACTTCAAGACCCATTACTACGGTGGTGTCCGCAAGTATCAGTGGGGCACCATTCCGCTGTCCATCCACGGCGTGTTCACCCGTGAGGATGGCTCCACCGTCACCGTCCGTGTGGGCGAGGATGAGAACGATCCCGTCTTCTGCATCACCGACCTGCTGCCCCATCTGGGTGCCGAGCAGAACGCCCGTCCCCTGAAGGACGGCATCAAGGCTGAGGAGCTGAACCTCCTCATCGGCTCTGATGCTGTTGATGACGAGAACGTCAAGGAAGCTGTCAAGCTGAATACCATGATCCTGCTCAACGAGAAGTACGGCATCACCGAGAAGGAGTTCATGCGTGCTGAGATCGAGATCACCCCGGCTTACAAGAGCCGTGACGTTGGCTTCGACCGCTCCATGGTGGGCGGCTATGGCCACGATGACCGTGTGGACGCTTATCCTGCACTGATGGCCGAGATCGAGACCAAGAACCCCGCCTACACCACCGTCTGCGTCCTGACCGATAAGGAAGAGATCGGCTCCGATGGCGTGACCGGTATGCAGAGCATGTACGCCTTCCACTTCATGCAGGAGCTCTGCCGTGCCGCCGGTCAGGATGATATCCTGGCCTTCCGTCACAGTGTCTGCCTGTCCGCTGACGTGACCGCTGCCTACGATCCCACCTGGGCAAGTGCATTCGAGCCTATGAATGGCACTTATGCAGGCCGCGGCGTTGCCATCTTCAAGTACACCGGCGGCGGCAGCAAGGGCTCCGCAAGCGATGCCTGCGCTGAGCTGGTCAGTGATATCACCCGGATGCTGGACAACGGCAACGTTGCATGGCAGATCGGTGAGCTGGGCCGTCTGGATCTGGGCGGCGGCGGCACCATCGCCAAGTATGTCGCAAACCGCGGCATCCCCGTGCTGGATATCGGTGTGCCTGTGCTGTCCATGCACGCTCCCTTCGAGGTCATCCACAAGAACGACCTGTACATGGCTTACCGTGCCTTCTCCCTGTTCAACAACGCACAGTAAGCGCGATCCAGAATGAATGCCCCGGCAGGTTTTGCGCCCGCCGGGGCATTTTTGCGCTATTTTAAGAAAAATGCTTGACCTTTAACCGACTTTATGGTGTAGTGTAAGGGCGGAGGTGAAGCAAATGAACATCAAACAGGCTTCAGAACAAAGCGGTGTGTCTGCCCCGAACATCCGCTTTTACGAAAAAGAGGGGCTTCTCACACCGGCGCGCAGGCAGGGCAATGACTACCGCGATTACACCGCCGGGGATGTCCGCACCCTCAAGCTCATCCGAATGCTTCGGATGCTGGATGTGCCGCTGCCCACCATCAAGGCGGTGCTGCGCGGGGAACAGCCCCTGCAGCAGGCGCTGCAAGCCCAGCAGACTGTGCTGGAGCAGCAGGCGGCTCAGCTGGCGGGTGCGATCCGCTTTTGCGCAGAGCTGACCCAACAGGCTCCTCAGGTGGATCAGCTGGATGTGGACGACTGCCTGACCCGCATGGAAAGCCCCACCCCGCAGCAGGGCTTCTTCTCCGGCTGGCTGCAGGATTACTGCACGCTGGCGCGGGTTCAGCATCAAAAGCACTTTTTCTTTATTCCGCAGGGCAGCATCAACACCCCGCAGGAGTTTACGGCGGCGTTGCAGACCTATGCAGAAGAGCGGGGAATGCAGTTCGCCCTGACCAAAGAGGGGATGTACCCGGAGTTCTCGCTGGATGGCATTCCGTATAAAGCTTACCGCAATCCGGGCAAATACCGGGACGAGATCTGCTGTGACACCGTGCATCCCGAGCAGCTTGACACCGGGCTTCCCTCCCGGCGGGAAAAGCTGCTGCGCATTGCGCGTATCGTGCTGCCGCCGGTGTGCGTCTTTGCGGCTATCATGGCAGCGGGGTGGGCAGTCATCGGCGGCACGGACTGGCTCTGGCTGGCGGCGCTGGCATCCGGCGGGGTACTGCTGGGGCGCTGCTTTGAAAAGTGGCTGTAAGGCGCATTACCCCAGCGGCAGCGCCTCGGCTACGGTCAAAAAAGTGTAGCCGTTGTCCGTATACCACCGTATGATGTCCGGCAGCGCCTCGGCGGTGGTGCGGGTGGTGGCAGAATCGTGCATCAGAACGATGCACTGGGTCTGCTCACCGGTCTCATGCACCACATTCCGGTAGATGGTTCCGGCACTGGGCTTGCCGCCTACGGCATCCTCAGCACAGACGTTCCAGTCTACATAGGCATATCCTTTTTCGGCACACTGCTGTTTCAGCTCGGCCATCACACCGCGCCCGCCGTAGCGGCGGCTGACCGTGTTGGTGCTGCCGCCCGGAAAGCGCAGGTAATGCAGAGAAGCTGTGTTGACATAGGGCGAGATGCGCTCTTTCAACAGCTCGATATCCTGCCAGTAAGCAGCTGAACTCTGGTAGATGTCACTGTATTCATGGGAAGCGGAATGCAGCGCGATCTGGTGGCCTGCCGCCGCCGCATCCGCAATGAGCGGCAGGTATTTTTCATTGTAGCCCGTGGCCACCACAAAAAAGGTGGCCTTGACCCCGGCGGTGTTCAGCGCATCCAGAACCGCCGGGGTCGTTTTGCTGGGGCCATCATCGAAGGTCAGGCAGACCCATTTCTCCGGCACCGGCTCTTCCTGCGGCAAGGAGCTTGCAGGGGCCGCCTCCGGAGCAGGGGAGGCAAAGCCGGTATCCGGTACCGGGGTCAGGTCGCTTTCCTGGCAGCCGGGCCCCGCCGGCACAGCAAAGAACAGCCCCAGCCCAAAGCCTGCCGCTGCGCCCGCCAGAAGCAGAGCTGCCCTGCGAAATAAGATCTTCCCGTTTGCTCTCAGCCATGAAACCATCTCCCAAACCTCCTTGACAAATCGCATTGGATCTGCAGTATCTCTTATAGGATATGACCCGCTGAAAATTTGTAGAATACAAAAGCAGGCAGAGGAATTGACATTTTCCGCAAAAATTGATAAACTAAATAAGTTCTCCGTGCAGGAGTGGCGGAATGGCAGACGCGCTGGTTTTAGGCACCAGTTCCTAGTGAGTGAGGGTTCAAGTCCCTTCTCCTGCATACACAAAACGGCAGGCCCTTGGATAGAATCCGGGCCTGCCGTTTTGTTTGCGGCTTTGGTTGGAAAGCATAAGAAAATCCCACGATCTATCGCTAGACCGTGGGATTTCTTTTATGCGAGGGAGGGGACTCGAACCCCCAAGGATAAACCACACGCACCTCAAACGTGCGCGTCTGCCAGTTCCGCCACCCTCGCACAACTATAAAATTGTTGCAATCCCGGATTTCTGAGGCTCGAAACCGTTGTTGCGGACTGCTTGAATATACTACCACATTACCCCGGGAAAGTCAAGCGATTTTGATAGAAATTTCCTCGTTTCATATTCGATCGTGTTCCGGTGCATACTAGAACAAATTATCACCGGGGAGGCAGGACCGTGAAACGACGCAACAGAGCACAGCGATTGCTGAGACTGACAGCAGTGTATCTTCTCCTGCTGCCGTTTCTGCTGCTGGGTTGGCTGTACAGCCGCCTGCCGGATCGTGTTTATCTGGAACCCGGGCAGGCCTTGCTTTTGCCCCGCTTTGGCTGGGTGGAACCTATGGGGCTTCACGGCAGCCAGAATGCGGCCAGTACCCAGGTCGTGGGCAGTTACCAGACCACTCTGTCACTGGGCGGCTGGCTTCCCATCAAGAATATCCGCACGGTGGTCACGGAGCGCACGCAGGTCACGGTCTGCGGTACGCCGTTCGGGGTCAAAATGTTCTCCGAGGGGGCACTGATCGTTGGCTTTTCCGATATTGACAGCCCCGGCGGGAGCACAGTGAACCCGGCAAAGGCGGCGGGACTGCGCCTGGGAGACCGCGTGATCCGCATTGGACAGACCAGGACGGAAAACAATGACGCTGTGAAGGAAGCGCTGGAAGCCGCCCGGGGAAGCGCCGCAGAGGTCATCTATGTCCGCAGCGGGGAACAGCGCAGCACCACCCTGACCCCTGTCTGGGATGCTGCTGCCGCCCAGTGGCGGGCAGGCATGTGGGTGCGGGATTCCTCCGCCGGTGTGGGCACTCTGACCTTTGTGGACCCGGAAAAGGGTGTCTTTGCAGGGCTGGGGCATCCCATCAGCGACGGCGACACCGGCGAAAGCATCGCTCTGCGCAGCGGGGAGATCGTGCCGTGTGATATCACCGGGTGCAGCATGGGCACTGTGGGCAGCCCAGGGGAGCTGAAGGGGAAGTTCCTGAGCGCCCACGCCATTGGCAGCATCCGGATCAATGGAGAAAACGGTGTTTATGGCACAACGCGGACAGGCTTTTCCGGGCAAACCATGCCGGTGGCGTTTGCGCAGGAGGTCGAGACGGGGGATGCACAGATCCTGGCTACCGTCGCTGGGGAAACACCCCGTACCTACCATGTCCGCATCGAGAAGATCAGCGATGCCGATCCGCGCCGCAATATGGTCGTCCGGGTGGTGGACAAAGCCCTGCTTTCCCGGACCGGCGGCATTGTGCAGGGGATGAGCGGCAGTCCCATTTTGCAGAATGGGCGGCTGGTCGGCGCGGTGACCCATGTTCTCGTCAACGATCCGACACGGGGCTATGGAATTTTCGCGCAGACCATGCTGGAGCAGGCTGAACAGGTTGCAACGGCGGAAAAATGAGCAGATTTGGTAAAACAAAACAGGCTGATTCGACTGAAGATTCCATAATATGGCAAAAATAACAGTTGAAATCCATGGGAATTTATGGTAAAATCAGAAACGTAAGGAAAACCGCACACATTGGAGGAATGAACGATGGACAAGATCAAATTTTTGATGTCGGATACTGGCGCAGAGATCACGGCAGCCTGTCGTGAAGCTTTGGAGCAGAAGGGCGTAGAGGTGACCGTGGTGGAAAAAGACGGCCTGAAGGTCCTGCAGAAAATGCTTGCAGTGCGGCCCCAGGTGGTGTTGCTGGATGCCTTTATGCCCGGGCTGGATGCGCTGGCCGTGAAACAGAAGTACAATGCAGCCGGTGAGCGTCACACCTCTTTCTTTGTGACGGGGGCGTTCCAGAGCGAGGAAATGGTGCAGGAGCTGCTGGACGAGGGCTTTGCTTACTACTTCGTCAAGCCCTTTGACGAGACGGTTCTGGCAAGCCGCGTGCTGAAGGTGGCTGCCGGGCAGGAAAAGCGCATTCTGCATACCAGCGTGGACAGCGATGAACTGACAGTCACTGAGATCCTGCACCAGATCGGCGTTCCCGCCCACATCAAGGGCTACCAGTTCCTGCGGGATGCCATCCTGCTTACCATGAACGAGCCGGAGTACATCAACGCTGTGACCAAGCGTCTCTACCCGGAAATCGCCAAGAAAAACGGTACCACTGCCAGCCGGGTGGAGCGCGCCATCCGCCACGCCATTGAGGTGGCGTGGGACCGGGGCGATGTGGACACTCTTAACAGCTATTTCGGCTATACCATCCACAACCTGCGGGGCAAGCCCACCAATTCAGAGTTCATTGCGATGATTGCCGATAAGATGCGGCTGGATAAACGGCAGAGGGCAGTGTGATGGATACACGTGCCGACGTGATATTTTGTGCGCAAAGCTGGCAATTCTGGGATGGTGAAAAATGTTTATCGCTATGGCATTATAGAATTATGGATTCCATAGCGATGAATTGAATGTTGATAGGGCGATAAATCTCCGGAATTTATTGGGTGTGGAGCCGAATGGATTCCGGAGGTTTTTTGTGGTGGAAAAAGATGTAGAAATGTTTCTGGAGGCGTGTGAGTTAAAGGGACTGAGTCGGTATTCTTTTCGGAGAAGATGGCAGGGCAGATTCGGAAGTGGATCAAGTATAAAGACCGCTATCGTAAAAGCATGGCTCACACCGAAGGCTGGGTAACAGCAGAACAATAAGACACCAGCGTATCGTGTTACGAAAACATGGTACGCTGGCGTTTTTGCTTGAAGAAATTGCTATGTTCTCTTATTGCTGGTAAAATAGGGGCGGATGTACGAATAAGAATGAATGTGGGAGCGTGATGGAAAGTGGATATCTCTTTTAAGATGGGCGATGAAAAGTTCAATTACAGAGTAAGTGCAATCATAATTTCTAACGGAAGAATTTTGGCAATGTCCCATGACAAACCGTCAGAGTACTACTCTCTGCCCGGGGGTAGAGTGATGATGGAGGAAACGGCCGAACAAGCGATGATACGGGAAGTTCGGGAAGAGCTTGGTGTTTCACTGAAGATATCCCGGCCATTATGGTTGAATCAATCTTTTTTCACAAAAGATACAGATGGTCTCCGATATCACGAGATATGTATTTATTTTTTGATGGATACCGCAGATGCTGGCCTGCTGGAAAGGCAAAACACGTTTACTCGAACAGAGGGAACCGATACGCATATATTTAAATGGTTAGAGATTGCTCAATTAAAGGATGAAACTTTTTATCCATTGTTCCTGAAAAAAGAAATTTCCAACCTTCCGGATGGGTTCACGATCCGAACGGAAGTGCGATGATGAATCTGTGCTTTCGATGTTGACGTTTTTGTTGTACAAAATTGAGGAATTTATCCTAATGGCATTTCTTCTGCTGTGATATCATTATATCGATCAAAAGGAGGAATGCAAAATGATTCATCTGCTGTTAGCGGTGATCTATGTTTCTTTTATCAGTCTGGGCCTGCCAGATTCTCTGCTGGGGGCTGCGTGGCCTTCGATCTATCAGGGGTTTGGGGTTCCGGTCTCCTACTCCGGTGTGATCTTCTGTATCATATCGGTGGGAACGGTGCTCTCCAGCCTGCAAAGTGACCGGATGACCCGCCGGTTTGGAGCAGGCGGTGTTACGGCCATCAGCGTTGCCATGACCGCTGCTGCACTGTTCGGGTTCTCCGTCAGCAGCTCGTTCTGGGCCATGTGCCTGTGGGCAATTCCTTATGGACTTGGGGCTGGAAGCGTGGATGCGGCACTCAACAACTATGTGGCGCTCCATTTTGCCAGCCGCCACATGAGCTGGCTCCATTGTATGTGGGGAATCGGAGCCTCGGTCGGGCCCTACATCATGGGTGCGGCGCTTTCTTCCCATGCCGGGTGGCAGACGGGGTATCGGGTCATCAGTGTGATGCAGATGGTGCTGACGGTCATTATTCTGCTGAGCCTCCCGCTCTGGAAAACGAAATCGGGTGCGAATGCCGAGGAGCGGGAAGCAGTCCCGGCAGAAGTACTGACCCTGAAACAGATTTTCCGGATCTCCGGCGTAAAAGAGGTTCTAGTCACATTTTTCTGCTACTGTTCTCTGGAGCAGACCACCAGCCTGTGGGCCAGCAGTTATCTGGTGCTGAACAGGGGAATCGCGCCGGAGACCGCCGCCGGCTTTGCCAGTCTTTTCTTTGTCGGCATCACCGTGGGACGGGCGTTGTGCGGCTTCCTGACCTTAAAATTCGATGATACCCAGATGGTTCGTATGGGGCAGGGGATCATCGCGATTGGGATAGCGGCGTTTCTTCTGCCGCTTGGGGAAGCAGTGACACTGGCAGGGCTGCTGCTGGTTGGTCTTGGCTGTGCTCCGATCTATCCCAGCATCATTCATGCAACGCCGGGCCGCTTCGGTGCGGACAGGTCACAGGCGATCATTGGGGTTCAGATGGCCAGCGCCTATATTGGCAACTGCCTGATGCCGCCGTTGTTCGGCGTGATCGCAAACCACACCACGATCGCAATTTTTCCGTATTACCTGCTGGTGATCCTGATTTTGATGGGATATATGCACGAAGCGCTGCAAAAGAAAACGAAAGCGGCGCAATAAAATACCGCTGCTCTTGCATTTGGGGAAATGCACAGGAGCAGCGGTATTTTTGTACGCATATCATCCTGCGCCTGCACCGGAACAGCCGGCAGCAATGCACACGATGATGGTTCTGGGTGTGGCACTTGGGTGAAGAACCCCCTTGCTCAGGCAGTCTGGATTACTGGGGTTCTCTTGCCTGTATGCGTCGGCAGGCATCCTCCTTCACAAGCTCAATGATCACCGCTGTCAGGGGGATAAAGAAGATGATACCGATGATGCCAAAGAGCTTTCCACCGATCATAGCGGCAACAAGGGTGTACAGCGGAGAAAGCCCCACGGACTTTCCCACCACCCGGGGGTAGATGAACTGGTTTTCAATAAACTGTACGGCAAGGTAAACAATGAGGCAGCGGACGGCCAGAACGGGATCCACCAACAGCACGAGGAACACGCTGACTACGCAGGAGATCAGCGCTCCAACGTAAGGGATGATGGCGCAAATAGCAGTCAGCATTCCCACCAGGCTGCCGTAGGGGATCTTGAAAACGGAAAACGCAAGAGCCATGAGAACGCCAAGGATCACGGCCTCACTGCATTGCCCTGTCAGAAAGTTTGCGAAGGATTGCCGGAACAGCCGGCAGAACTTCAACAGCCAGTCGGCATGGCTGGGCTTCAGGTAGGCACAGACCAATGTGCGGGCGTGGTGGCAGAGACTCTCTGAGCCAACGGACATATAAACGGAGATGATCAGAGCAAAGGATGCGGTCACCACGATATTTACCGTAGCAGATACGGCACCTACCGCATTGACCAGCACGGTATCGATGCTGTCGGTGACCCTGTGGAGCAGCTGCTCCCAGTCGATGCCCTCCAGCCAGCTCATCAACCACCCCATGTCGGCATCCTGTGCGCTGAGATAGGCGGTCCAGCGGGGGATGTTTGCTTCGATCTGTACATAGAGGCTGTGAAAAGACTGCACCAGCTCCGGGATCAGCAATGTCAGCGCCAGCACCAACACCAGCACAACACCCAGCAGGGTGATGAAGAAGCTCAGGAGATGGAGTACTTTATCCGAGGGCTGTTTTTTGGCCTTGCAGAACAGGCGTTTCAGCCGTTTTTCCAGCCCGGTCATAGGCACATTGATAAATAGTGCCAGAATGCCGCCTGCCAGAATGGGCAGTACCAGGTCTACCAGCTGTGCTGCAAAGGTCAGAACGGCAGAAAGCCGCAGCAGCGCCACAAAAAGCGTTACTCCTACAACGGTTATGAGCAGATATTGTTTTGTTTTTGGTTCCATGAAAAAAATCCTTTCCCGGAGCTGATGGCTGAAATATGAAAAGAGAACGTCTGCGAACTCTTTTTTTGTATTGTAATCAGAAGCAGCTGGCTTGTCAAGAAGTCGGGAACTGCGGGGTTTTCTTTTTGGGCTGGGCGTGATATAATATGTAGGCCACAATTCCGTGAAAAACTAAAAATAAACGGGAATTCGTGAAAAAACGAAGGAGCATAACAGAGAGTATCTTTGCTGTTTACATAAAGTTGAATGAAAATCAACTTGAGATAAAACTCCATAGTACAGCCTGTATAAAAATGACATGAAAAAAGCTGAAATTTCCTCTTGCTTTTTCTGAGATCTGTGCTATAATATTAAGGCAATCGTTTCCAAGGCCGCTCGCGGGGGTAGCCGATATTGAAGGTTGTGATGGGCACATACATTTATAATATGGCCCCAATAAGTCAGAACCAGAAATGAGGTGAAAAAGAATGAAACAGGGTATCCATCCGAACTACGTTGACTGCACCATCACTTGTGCTTGCGGCAATGTCATTAAGACTCGTTCTACCAAGCCCGAGATCCACGTCGAAGTTTGCTCCAAGTGCCACCCCTTCTACACTGGTAAGCAGAAGCTGGTTGACACCGGCGGACGTGTTGAGCGCTTCAACAAGCGTTTCGGCCGTAAGTAATTACTGGTCTTTTCAGCGCCGTCTCCTTTGGGAGGCGGCGTTTTTTGTTGTTATGCCGCACAAAAGCTCTCTTTCTGTAATTTACACGCCGTTCCCTTATTTTGAACACATTTCCGGACTAAAATAAACCAGTATCTTCAAAAAGCGCTTTGCGCTGCCTTAGAAAGGAGCGTTGTGAACGTGATCGAAGTTTCTCATCTCACCAAACAGTATGGCAATCATCTTGCCGTGGACGATGTCTCGTTTACCGTGGCAGATGGCCAGATCTGTGGTCTGCTGGGGCCCAACGGCGCGGGCAAATCCACCATTATGAACATCCTCACCGGCTATCTCTCTGCCACCAGTGGGCAGGTGACGGTGGCAGGGCACCCTCTGCCCGAGGAGGCCGATGCCGCCAAGGCCTGTGTGGGCTATCTGCCCGAACAGCCGCCCCTTTACCCGGAGATGACGGTGCAGGAGTACCTGACCTTTGCCGCCGAGCTGAAGGGTGTGAAAAAGGCGGAACGGAAGGAGCAGGTATGCAGGGCTGCCCGCCGTACCGGGCTGGAAACCGTTCTGCCCCGGCTCATCCGCAGCCTTTCCAAGGGCTACAAGCAGCGGGTGGGCATTGCACAGGCATTGCTGGGCAGCCCCAGGCTCATCATTCTGGACGAGCCGACGGTCGGCCTGGACCCGGCACAGGTCATCGAGATCCGCAAGCTCATCCGGGAGCTGGGCCGGGCACATACAGTTATCCTGTCCAGCCATATCCTCAGTGAGGTGCAGGCAGTCTGCCAGCAGATCCTGATCCTTTCCAAAGGGCATCTGGCGGCAGCAGGCAGTCTGGAGGAGCTGACCGCCGATGGCAAGAGCCTGGAAGAGGTGTTTCTGGAACTGACCGACGGTGAATCGGAAGAAGCAACCGGAGAGGAGGACGCAGAATGACAGCTATTTTTAAGCGGGAATTCCGCAGTTTCTTTCACGGGATGCTGGGGTACGTCCTCACGGCGTTTCTGGTGGCGAGTTCCGGCCTGTATTTTCTGGCCCGGTGCCTGATCTACGGCCTGACGGATTTCAGTTACTACACCCTCTACCAGACCATTTTCATGCTGCTGCTCTATATCCCGGTGCTGGCGATGCGCTCACTGGCTGAGGAGCGCCACAGCCGCACCGACCAGCTGCTGCTCACCAGCCCGGTCTCAGTGTGGGGCATCGTGCTGGGCAAGTTCTTTGCCATGGCGGCCGTGTTCGCACTGCCCTGCGCCGTGGATGCGGTGATGATCTTCATCCTCTGGGCGCTGGGCGGCACCGTGTCTGCTCTACTCGCAAACCTTGCGGGGCTGCTCTGCTACTTTTTGCTGGGCTGTGCGGCCGTTGCATTGTGTGAGTTTCTCTCCGGCCTGACCGAGAACCAGATCATTGCCGCCGTGGCGGGCTTTTCAGCCTTGCTGCTGGCCTACCTGATGCCCAGCCTGCGCAGTATGTTCAATGCGGGCAGCGCCGTGGCGCTGGCAGTGTTCACCGGGATCGCAGGCGCAGCATCTCTGGCGGCCGGTCTGCGCACCCGCAGCTTTGTGCTGGGGTGCCTGACCTTTGCGGCGCTCTGCCTGGGCCTGACGGGGCTGTTTCTGCTCCGCAGTGCATGGCTTACCGAGGCTTTCAGCGCCGTGCTGAGTGCCCTGTGCCTGTTTACACCCTTTGAGGATTTTGTCAACAACAGCTTCTCTATCCCTGCCGTGGTCTATTATCTGACCGTGACGGCGGTGTTCCTGTTCTTTACGGCGCAGGACATAGAGAAGCGCCGCTGGAACTGAGAGGAGGGAACACAGATGAAGCTTTTTGCAAAGCAGAGATCCTCGGGTGACGGGCGGGTGTTCCGCAGCGGGGTGTGGTCGGCAGCCATTGCCGCGGCTGTGATCGTGCTGGCCGTGCTGGTCAATCTCATCGTCCGGGCCATTCCTTCCAGATATACCGAGTTCGATCTCTCCGAGGCTGGGCTCTACACCTTGAGCGAGAGCTCCAGACAGGTGGCCGATGACCTGACGCAGGATGTGACCATTTACTATCTGGCCCAGACCGGCAATGAGGACCAGATCATCTCCAAGCTGCTGGACAAATACGCCGCCCAGAGCAGCCATATCACCTGGGAGCTGAAAGATCCGGCAGTCTACCCGACCTTTGCGGCCCAGTACGGCGCACAGGACCTGACCTCCGGTGGGCTGATCCTGGTCTGCGGGGAACAGAGCAAGGTGCTGGATGCCGCAGAGCTTTACGACTACGATTACAGCGATTATGCCGCCACCGGCGCGGCCAACGTGACCTTTGACGGTGAAAGCAGGATCACCTCTGCCATCTACCAACTGACCAGCGGAGAGAGCCGCCATGTGTACTACACCACCAACCACGGCGAGCAGGCGCTGACTTCCACCCTGACCGATGCGCTGGAAAGCCAGAACCTGACCGTCTCGGCGCTTGACCTGCTCTCCCAGACCATCCCCGAGGACTGTGACCTGCTTGTCATCAACGATCCGGCGCAGGACTTTTCCGGCGCAGGCAGTCTGGTGGATGAGCTGGGCCAGCTGCGCAGCTACCTGAGCAACGGAGGCCGCGTGCTGCTGCTGACGGATTCCTATTATAGTACCCCCAATCTGGATGCTGTGATGGCCGAGTTCGGCCTGACCCGCACCGAGGGCCTTGTGGTGGAGGGTGACACTAACCACTACCTCAATGGCTACCCGGCCCTTTACCTGCTGCCGGATTATGCCAGCACAGAGGAATCCACCGCGCTGGACGGTGTGAACACCAGCCGCCGAGTTCTGCTGCAGATGGCACAGGGCATCACCCTGACCGAGACAGAGCATGTGGTCTCGGAAGCCCTGCTGGTCAGCTCGGACAGTGCTTACAGCAAACCGGAAGGTTACGAGATGACCACCACCGAGAAGGCGGGCGGCGACATTGCCGGTCCCTTCACGCTGGCAGCATACGCCCGCAATGAGGACACGGGTGCCCAGGTCATCTGGGTCAACTGCGGCAATATGGACAATGAGGGCATCTATCAGGTCATCCCGGGCAATGTGACCTTCTTGCAGGGGTGTGCGGCTTCGCTGGCCGGGCAGGAGAACGCTGTCCTCATCGACAGCAAGGTACTGGAAGCAGCTCCGTTGGAAGTGCCAGGCATTGCCGCCTCTACGCTGGGCCTGCTCTTTGTCATCGTTCTGCCTGCGGCCCTGCTGGCTGTGGGTGCCGTGGTGGTCGTGCTGCGGCGCAGAAAGTGAGGACCTGTCCATGAAAGCAAAACAGCGTACCCTCGGGGTGCTGCTTTTCCTCATCCTGCTGGCAGGCGGCGTGTTTGCCCTGCTGACGCTGCGGAATGCCCGGGAAGAACAGGCTGCCAGTGCGGCCGCAGATGGAGCCATTCCGCTGGCGGCAGTTTCGGGCAATGACCTGACGCAGATCGTGCTCCACTATCAGGGCGAGACGAACACCCTGCTCTATACCGCCGACGGCTGGACGCTGGCTGAAGATCCAGCTTACCATCTGGACACCTCTGCCTGCAACACGATGCTCACCGCGCTTTCCTCTTTGAACGCAAAGGGGGAGCTGAGCCCGCAGGCAGGGGAGGACTACGGCTTTGCGGAGCCTGTGCTGACCATAGAGGTGACGGCAGCGGGCGAAACGGACACCTATACCTTCGGGGCCAGCAATACCATGACAGGGGATCTCTATGTCCGCAAGAATAACAGCGGTGTCATTTATACGGTATCGGAGACCAAAGCCGCCTGCTTTGAGTTGACCAGGGCGGAGCTGTTTGGTGCCTTCAACCCGGCGGGGCTGACGGCCTCGGAGATCGAAGCGGTCTCCTATACGCTGGCCGATGGCGAGACCGTGACCCTGAAAGCAAACTCGGAGCCTGCAGCAGAGAGCGGCAGCAACGCCTACCAGACTGTCTGGCGGCTGGCAGGGGACACCGCCGCAGACCTCGACGAGACAAGGGTGGATGCCATCCTCTCGGCTCTCTGCACCTATGTCTCGGCACAGGCAGCAGATGCCGACCCGGCGGCGTATGGTTTTGAGGCCCCGCTGGTCACAGCAGAGGTCACCACAGCCGATGGCACAATAAATCTGACCTATGCCATGGGGACAGACGGCTGTTACCTGATGGTGGAAGGCGACAGCTCCGTTTATACGGTGGATGCCAGTGTGGTGAGTGCGCTTTTGTACCCCGTGGATCAGCTGAAAGCAGAATAAAACGTTTCACTCCCGCGCTGTGCAAATTTCTGGTACAGCGCGGGATTTTTTTGCGCCGGATGTAAAGTTTCGGCAAACCTCGACAGAGTGATTGACATTTCAGTTCGGATTGTTTATGATAGGCGATGACAGGGCAGAATAACTGCACAATATTACGGATGTCATGGATGTTGTGCGGGGCTGGGTCGCCCTGGTACGAAGGATGGGGTGGATGCCCTGTCTTTTTTCGTATCTGAGTTTAAGGAGGAAAAGTAAAAAATGGACAACTCGGTGATCGTTTCACTGCGCGATATCGTGGTGGAATTTGACGGTCAGCGCATTCTGGATGGGCTGAACCTGGACATCCATGACAAAGAATTCGTAACGCTGCTGGGTCCTTCCGGCTGCGGCAAGACCACCACCCTGCGCCTGATCGCAGGCTTCCTGGAACCCAACGCGGGTCAGGTGCTGCTGAAGGGCCAGGATATTACCGGTGTGCCCCCCTATAAGCGCCCGGTGAATACCGTGTTCCAGAAATACGCGCTGTTCCCGCACCTGAACG
>OLGL01000674.1_pt1 | contig 40017 bp, 41 predicted proteins | sample 1605041 | NCBI WGS metagenome assembly OLGL01 (sample SAMEA3888905, study PRJEB22519) | human gut metagenome | biome: human gut; feature: human-associated habitat; material: faeces | place: Denmark | collected 2010 | reverse complement strand
AGAGCGCCGCCCTGTCACGGCGGAGGTCGTGGGTTCGAACCCCATCCGGGTCGCTTACAACTGCATAAGCGTTGTTCAAATTTGCCGGCATGGCGGAACTGGCAGACGCACAGGACTTAAAATCCTGCGGGACTAATCTCCCGTACCGGTTCGATTCCGGTTGCCGGCATATAACTTAAACGGTGGAAACCTTGTAGAATCAAGGGTTCCACCGTTTTTTGTTGCTCGAAAATCGTCTAGGTGTGCAAAAGGTGTGCAGAAATTACTTATTCTTTGCAAGAAAACAGGAGAAACGATCGGATAATAAAGTGAAGATATCTTCAGACTGATACGGGGGGTGAAATAAATTATTACGCAAAAGAATTTTGTAGAGAAATTAAAAAGACAAAATGAAAAGGCTCTGGAGTATGTCATCCGTGAATATGGCGGCTATGTGAAAGCTGCGGTGAATCATAACCTTGCGGGACTTCCAGAGGAAATGGAAGAGTGCATGGACGATGTCTTTCTGGATGTGTGGGAGCATATTGAGCGGTTTGATGCGGCAAAGGGAAGTTTCAGAAACTGGATTATTTCCATTGCGCGGTTCCGTTCGATTGATTATCTGCGCAGATACAGCCGGACATGTATGGAAGAGGATGTATCGAATTACGAGAGCAAGTTAGCGAGAAACGACCGAATTGATACGCTGGAACAGGAAATATCCACGGAGACAGAAAAGCTTCTGGAAGGACTGAAGGAAGAAGAGCGTCAGATATTGTTACGCTATTATGCAGAGGAAGATGATGTGGATGTATTGGCGAAGGAATATGGTGTGTCCAGCTCTACGATTTACAGCAAAGTTTCCAGAGCAAAGAAGAAAGTGCGAAAAAATCATGGAAGATTGGAGGAACATGTATGATGGAGATATACGAGGTTTTAAATCAGGTTCATTCAGAGGAAGAATATATGGAATTTCCAGAGATGGAAACAGCTGCATGTATCCGGAGGGTACGGACGAAGCTTCATGACAATCGAAAAAAACATGTATGGCGGACAATTGCGGCGGCTCTGATTGGAGGAGTGGTATTATCCGGGGGAATTGCTTACGCAAACTCAGAAGGCTTGCTAGATAAATTCTTCCATAATGAGCAGACGGAAGAAGTGCCAGAACAGTACGTGGAACGGGAATATATTGAAGAGGATTATCCGAATGGATTGAAGGTTATTACAAATGCAGAGACGAAATTGACATTTGAGATTGAGAAGGCGATCACAACCGGCGATATGGTGGATGTGATCTGGACTGTGACCTACCCGGATTATGACGCAGAAATGTATGATGTGGATTTCCGGATGCGAGGGGGCGACCTCTATTACGGAGATCAGAAACTGGAAGAGACATCGTCTCTGATTCTCGGAGAAGAAAGTGATCTGAAAGAAAATCAGCGGATGTACGACAGCATTTACCTGATTCCGGATGGCATGGAGCTCGAGGAGGGGGATGTGCTTACAATGAAATTTGATGGTTTAAATGGTGAGACGACGCACATTGATAAAAACGATCCAAAATACGCAGACCGGGATGAGGCGGATCTGGAGGCACTGTATTCCGATACTGTTTTGATTGAGGAAGCAGACTGGACACTGGAATTCGCATTGCAGGAAAGCAAATTTGAACCGGGCACGCTGGATTGCAGCAATTCTGCGAAGATTGTGGAAGCAACGTTAAGTGAACGGATGCTGAAATTTACAAGTGTTGGAGATTTCTCTCTGCATGAGTACATCAAAATCAAGATGAAAGATGGAACGTATATTGGAGGATTTGATTTTGAGGCAGGAGGATCGCAGGATTACGATCAGGAACGGCAACAGATCGACTTTGTAATAGAGTTTACTATGCCGATTGATATCTCACAGGTGGAGCTGGTTGTGATTGGAAACGAGCGACTTCCAATGAAAGAATAAATGAATATAAAAAGACAGAAAGACCGCGGATCGAATGAGCGGTCTTTCGTGTTCTTATGATTGAATCCTGACGCAAAAAGTGGTAAAATATAAATAGTATTTTTGTTACAGGAGGTTTCGGTATATGGAACACAAAAAGGTTAATTTTTTACATTCTGTGCGTCTGAAGATGTTATTGGCGATGGCATTTTTTGCTTTCGTAACGGGAGGATTTGCTTGCGCACTGTTTATTTCTTCTACGAAAGAGGAAATCGGTTCAGTCACACGTGGATATATGCGTGATCTTTCCAGAGCTTATGGCGTTATGCTGGACAATGAGCTGGACACGGATGGTGATGACGCGCTTTCCGGCGAGCATCTGGCTTCGATACTTGCAGGCGTTCAGGTGGAAGGAGTCGAAAGCAGCTACATATATGTAGTCAGCGGCGATGGTACGATGTTGTATCATCCAACTGCAGATAAGATCGGCAAGCCTGTGGAGAACAAGGCGGTCAGTGATGCGGTTGCCAAGATTGCCAAAGGTGAGAAGGTTGAAAATGAAGTTGTTAAATATGAATTTAAGGGTGCAGACAAGTATGCCGGTATCTATGTGAATGATACACAGGATTTTATCATGGTAGTAACTGCCGATTATGACGATGTATTCAGCAGTATCCGGAAGGTAGAAGGAAAAATCGGAATTATCGTATTACTTGAGCTGTTGATTGTTGCAACGATCGGATCTGCATTTGCGCATATTATTGTCAAGCCTATGAATGAGGTTTCTGAACTGACGGTGAAGGTCGGAGATATGGATCTGACGAAGAATGAGATTCAGACCAGACTGGCAAACCGTAGGGATGAGATCGGACGCATGGGACGAAGCCTTGACTATCTGACACAGTCTTTGAAGGGTGTGGTAGAGAATATCAAGGAGAAGAGCGCGCAGGTCATGGACGCTGCTAATGTACTGGACTCAGATGCCACGGAGACATCGACGACGATGGAACAGGTGGAACAGGCGGTCAATGATATTGCGGAAGGTGCAACGACACAGGCAGGTGAGACACAGCGCGCAGAAGAGCATGTTGTGGAGATGGGCAACATGGTGCAGGAGACGAGCGACGAGGTGGAGAAGCTGCTTGCATTTGCACAGGAGATGCAGGAATGTACTTCGCAGGCTTCCGACATTTTGCAGGCATTAGAGAAGGTCAATGCACGTGCTGAGGAGCATATTGACATAATTGCGGAACAGACGAATACAACGAATGAAGCAGCCATGAAGATTAGTGAGGCAACACATCTGATCACATCCATTGCGGAGGAGACGAATCTGCTTGCATTAAATGCCAGTATTGAGGCGGCGAGAGCCGGTGAGCAGGGCAAGGGCTTTGGTGTTGTTGCAAGTGAAATCCAGAAGCTTGCGGAGCAGACAAATGAGTCAGCGACGCATATCGAAGAAATCGTACAGGAACTGCTGCGTGATGCAGAAAAGGCAGTGGAGACGATGTATGGCGTGAAGGAAATCATGCATACACAGAGTGACCATGTGGAACAGACGGAGAGCGCATTTGAACAGGTACAGTCAGGGGTTGAACAGTCAATCGAAGGAATCAACCGCATTTCGGAGCATACAACCCGACTGAATGATGCAAGAGAAAAGGTTGTAGGAATCGTGCAGAACCTGACATCCATTGCAGAGGCAAATGCAGCCGGAACCGAGCAGACATCTGCATCCGCAACAGAGGTTGGTGCAATCATGGAAGATATTTCCGGCAAATCAACAGCGATGCGTCAGGCAGCGCAGGAACTGGATGACGGTATGAATATATTCAAATTATAAATCGACAAGGAGGAACGCAATGTATTTTGAAAAATCAAAAGGCTTCCCTGCTGATTTCTTATGGGGCAGTGCATCTGCTGCATATCAGGTAGAGGGTGCCTGGAATGAAGATGGAAAGGGAATGTCAAACTGGGACAAGTTTGTACGTATTCCGGGTAAGACTTTCCAGGGTACAACCGGTGACAAGGCGGTTGATCATTATCATATGTATAAAGAGGATGTCAGGCTGATGGCAGAGATGGGGCTTAAAACCTATCGTTTTTCCATCGCGTGGTCACGTATTATCCCGGATGGAAATGGTGAGGTGAATGAGAAAGGCTTGAAGTTCTACGATGATCTGATCAACGAGCTGATCGCGAACAACATCGTGCCGATGGTAACGGTATATCACTGGGATATGCCACAGGCACTGGAAGACCAGTATCATGGTTGGGAAAGCCGCCAGATTGTAGATGACTTTGTTCGCTATGCAACAATCTTGTTTGAGCATTTTGGCGATCGTGTAAAGCATTGGATCATCATGAATGAGCAGAATGTATTTACCGGTCTGGGCTGGATGGGAGGTATGCACCCACCAGGAAAGATCGATGAGGAGAAGCTGTTCTATCAGGTAAATCATCATGCATTTATGGCACATGCTAAGAGTGTACTTGCTTTGAAGAAATTACATCCGGAAGCATTGGTTGGATCTTCATTTGCATATGGACCATCTTACGCGATTGACTGTCATCCGGAAAATGCGATGGCAAAAGCAGATTATGATGATCTGAAGAACTATTACTGGATGGATGTATACGCATATGGTAGATATCCGCGCGCTGCAATGGCATATCTGGAAAGTAGAGATGTTGCTCCACAGATGGAAGCGGGAGATGCAGAAATCCTGAAGGAAGCTGCAGCCAAGGTTGATTTTATGGGTGTAAATTATTATCAGACTACGGTTGTAGAATACAACCCAATCGATGGTGTTGGCGCATCGCACGAGATGAATACGACCGGAAAGAAGGGAACTGCAAAGGTACAGGGCGTGCCTGGACTCTTCAAGAATCCTTCCAATCAGTTCCTTCCTACTACAGATTGGGATTGGACGATCGATCCGATGGGCATCCGTATGTGCTGCCGTGAGATTACTTCCCGTTATGATCTCCCAATCGTGATTTCAGAAAACGGACTGGGTGCGTTCGATAAGTTCGAGGATGGAAAGATTCATGATCCATATCGTATCGATTACCTGAAGCGTCATATCGAAGAGCTTAAAAAAGCTTGCGATGATGGCTGCCGCGTACTTGCTTACTGTACATGGTCTTATACCGACCTGCTGAGCTGGCTGAATGGTTACCAGAAGCGGTACGGATTTGTCTATGTTGACCGCGAGGAGGACGAAAACAGCGGAACACTCAACCGCTACAAGAAGGACTCCTTCGACTGGTATAAGCATGTGATCGAGACAAACGGCGAGGAACTGTAAGAACCACGCGATCTGCGACAAAATCAAGAAGAGTAATTCAAAGACTGCAACGTATCTGCGTTGCAGTCTTTTTGCGTGCCAATGTTCCCGTATTTGCATATAGTATATTAGAAACTTCGACCAGATATATCCAACGGAAGTTGCGATAAAATTCGAAGTTTCAAAAAAATATTTGGAGGGAACAATATGGCACGCGTATTTATTGGCGTAGGACATGGCGGTACCGACCCCGGCGCTGTTGGCTATCCCGTTGAAAAGGACGTGAATTTGAAGATGGCGAGAGCCTGCTACGATTACCTGCAGGCAAGGGGCATTGACACGCGCATTTCACGAACGGGGGATGTGACCGATAAGCTGGTATCAAAGATCGACCGCTGTAATGCATTTGCACCGGATCTCGCGCTGGATATCCACAATAACGCTGGTGGTGGGGATGGCTTCGAGATCTTCCACAGTGTAGTCGGCGGCAAAGGAAAGGAGCTTGCACAGAACATTGAGAAAGAAGTTGTGAAGATCGGGCAGAACAGTCGGGGCTTGAAGACAAAGAAGAATTCTTATGGACGCGACTATTTCGGATTTATCCGGAGTACGATATGTCCGGCAGTCATCTGCGAGGGTGTATTTGTAGATAACAAAGCGGATGCGGCGCAGGCAGATACCGATGCAGAATGCCTCGCATTTGGTGAGGCGTATGCCCGTGGAATCCTTGCAACACTCGGAATTGCGGATACGGCTGGGAAAACAGACACAACAAGCAAACCAAATGGTGCATCTGGAACGAAGACACCTGCACCGGCTACTGGAAACACAAGCGGTTATAAGGTAAAGGTAACGGCGAACGGCTTGAATATCCGCAAGGATGCGGGAGTCGCACATACAGTAACCGGGGTAATCCGTGACAAGGGCGTGTACACGATCGTGGCTGAAAAGACAGTATCCGGGCAGAAATGGGGAAAACTGAAAAGTGGTGCTGGATGGATTTGTCTCGCCTACACGAAAAAAGTGTAACACTTGACAATTAAAATCAAAAATAATATTTCACAAAGGATTCTCAAGTTGCGAAATAAGTGGTATAATGTACAGCATATGGCGGTCAGAGGAAATTCTGCGTGCCTGAATTAGGAGGATTACAAAAATGGAAAAAAGAGAGTTGGTATATTATCGACTGGATAAGATTGACGGTAAGATCTTAGATATCCTGCAGGGAAATGCAAGAGCATCTTTGAAGGAAATTGCAGAGCAGGTATTTCTGTCTCCGACAGCCGTTGGCGCACGTATTGACCGTATGTTGCAGGAGGGCGTGCTGGAAGGATTTACAACGAGACTGAACCCAGAAGCCATGGGACATTATATCAAAGCATTTATCAATCTGGAGGTACAGCCGGAGCAGCGTGAAGAGTTCAACGAGTACATTGACGGCGTATTGAATGTCGTAGAATGTAACTGCGTGACAGGCGATTTCTCTATGCTGATCGAGGTCCGTTTCCCAACAACAACCGAGCTGGATCATTTCGTAGGCGAGTTGCAGAAGTTTGGTAAGACAAAGACACAGATTGTATTCTCAACATGCGTGAAGCACAGATGCCGGTACTGGAAGGTGGATGGCAGAGATTTCGAGTCTCATGCCAAGGCATCAGAAAATCCGGAATCTGAGAAAACCGATAAATAGGCAAATAGACAAAGGATTTTTAAGTGAAAAAAAATTTCACGAAAGAATCTAAAGTTTTTTCTTTACAATCCTTTGCTTTAGTATTATAATGTGCCTATCGGTTGAAAAAAGCCGAAATATTTAATTCCTAGGGGGAAATTTACTATGTCATATGTTGACGAGGTACTCGAGGTAGTACGAAAGAAAAATGCAGATCAGCCAGAATTTTTACAGGCAGTAACAGAAGTACTTGAGTCTCTTAGACCATGTATCGATGCGAACGAGGAATTATACAAGAAGAATGCAATTCTTGAGAGAATTACAGAGCCAGACAGACAGCTCATGTTCCGTGTTCCATGGGTAGATGACAATGGTCAGGTTCAGGTAAATAGAGGTTTCCGCGTACAGTTCAACAATGCAATCGGACCTTACAAGGGTGGTATTAGACTTCACCCATCCGTAAACCTTGGTATCATCAAGTTCTTAGGTTTTGAGCAGGTATTAAAGAACTCACTTACAACACTTCCAATCGGTGGTGGTAAGGGTGGTTCTGACTTTGATCCAAAGGGCAAGTCAGACCGTGAGATCATGGCATTCTGCCAGAGCTTTATGACAGAGCTTTGCAAATATATCGGTGCTGATGTCGATGTACCTGCCGGTGACATCGGAACAGGCGCAAGAGAGATCGGCTTCATGTTCGGTCAGTACAAGAGAATCCGTGGAATGTTCGAAGGCGTTCTTACAGGTAAGGGACTTACATATGGTGGTTCACTTGCTCGTACAGAAGCTACAGGATATGGTTTATTATACCTTACAAGTGCACTTCTGAAGGATCACGATATCGATATCGCTGGCAAGACTTGTGCAGTATCCGGTGCCGGTAACGTAGCAATCTACGCAATCCAGAAGGCACATCAGCTTGGTGCGAAGTGTGTAACATGTTCTGATTCTACAGGTTGGATCTACGATCCAGAAGGAATCGACGTTGACCTTCTGAAGGAGGTTAAGGAAGTTAAGAGAGCACGTCTTACAGAGTACGCTGCAGCTCGTCCATCTGCTCAGTATCATGAGAAGAAGAACGCAGATGATCATGGTGTATGGTCTGTTAAGTGTGACCTTGCTCTTCCATGTGCAACTCAGAACGAGTTGAACCTTGACGATGCTAAGATGCTTGTAGCAAACGGCGTTATCTCTGTAACAGAGGGTGCTAACATGCCTACAACATTGGAAGCTACAAAGTACCTTCAGGAGAATGGTGTTCTCTTCGTAGGTGGTAAGGCTGCAAATGCAGGTGGTGTTGCTACTTCTGCACTTGAGATGAGCCAGAACTCTGAGAGACTTTCTTGGACATTTGAGGAAGTTGATGGAAAGCTTAAGGGAATCATGGAGACAATCTACGCTAACATTTCTGATGCTGCTAAGAGATACAATGCAACCGTTGGCGGAAACGCTGACTATGTAGCCGGTGCTAACATCGCTGGTTTCGAGAAGGTTGTAAACGCTATGCTTGCACAGGGTGTTTGCTAATCACGAATTTCTAAGAGAATAAAGATATTGATAAGTCCTGTAAACCCAGTGTTTATGGGACTTTTCTTTATGTGTTGAAATGACAAAAGAATTGTCAGAATATTCATAAATAGAAGATAATTTACATTATTTTGAGGTCGTTATATACAGGTGGTATACACTCGTTTTTACTGATTTTGAATGCTTTTGGAAGCATTTCATCCTTTGCTTTTCAAGATGATTCAAGCTGAATATGAGTGTGACGTTAAATAAAAGAAATATCATAAGTGTATCTAGCAATCAGTCTTGATTTATTGCTTTATATCTTGTTCACTTCTGTAAGAAGTTCTTCTAAAGTCTTATGAGTATAGGTTCCTTTGGTGGTGTCGTTTTTCATACTGTGTTCCGTAATCAGTTTGATACATACGTCATTTGCTCCGGCGCTGTCCATGAGTGATGCAAAGGTGTGTCTGCCATTATGGGGCAGATGTTTCATTTTGAGTTTTCCCATGCACGTATTAAAATTGCCGTTCATATAGGTTCCGTAGGTGTAATGATTTCCAAACTTGTTATTGATCAGGTATTTCTTGTTTGGGTCGTAGCGGTTCTTGACGAGAGGTATAATCTTATCGTTCAGTGGGATAATTCTGTCTTTCCCGGCTTCGGTTTTCATGCCACCTACCATGTACTTTTCGTCTAAATGGACATTTTCCGTCTGGATTTCCAACAGCTCGGTTGGTCGCAGTCCGGTATGGAGCGATATGGCAAAGGGTAGAGCCAATAGAACGAGGAAAAATGAATTGAAAATTTATTTGAGCGATAATGAAAAATATATCCTGGACAGGAAGGTGGAGTTGTCAAAGTGGAAGAGTGTTTCGGATTATATCAGGACATTGATACTTTTTGGATTTGTTTATGATGTAGATTATTCTTATCTAAGGCAATACAATGAAACACTTGGAAAAATCAGTGGGAATCTGAATCAGATTGCGAAGAGAATTATCAGCACCGGGAATGTTTATGAAGAGGATATAGCAGAAGTGAAAGCGATTATGGACGAGGTGTGGAGGATGCAGAAGGCGATGCTGAAGAAGCAACCGTTGATACATAATGGTTAAGTAGAGCTTTCAGCACAGAATGTGTGGTATGGGAAGTATCGGTTAAAGCGAAGTAAACGGTTTTAATGGAATTGTGTGTGCGCGTGTGGTAAAATGGTGTTGTTGAAGAAAACGGCATTTATCAAATATAATACCTCTCCCAACCTATGGTTGAGTTTGATAATTCCACTTACAGTTTGTGTACAAAAACTGATAAAAATTGTAAAGTGTAGCGTGAAAGGAGGCATATTGTAATGAATCAAATTGATACAGGAAAGTTTATTGCTAGTTGCAGAAAAGAAAAAGGTCTGACACAAGCACAATTAGCAGAAAAGTTAAACATCACTGACAGAGCTGTTTCCAAATGGGAGACAGGAAAATGTATGCCCGATTCATCTATCATGTTGGAACTTTGCAATATCTTAGATGTTACGGTCAATGAACTATTAAGTGGGGAGAGGATAGAAATGAATAATTACGAAGAAAAAGTCAGCGAAAATCTCATTGAATTAAAACGAAAAGATGAGAATAATATGAACAAGAATACTATAATATCAATAATATATACAATTACCATGGTTATTGGTATTCTAGTATGTTGTATATGTGATGTTGCTATTTCGGGCACCCTTACATGGTCACTTATTACACTTAGTTCTATTTTGATTACATGGATAGCATCTTTTCCTGTTATATTGTTAGGGAAAAAAGGTGTTTTGGTAGCGATGGTTGCCATTAGTATTCTCATTTTACCATTTATGTACATATTAAGTATTTTGATAAAAGTCAATGAAGTATTCAACATTGGTGCGATTATGTCCATTTATACACTAGTTTTTTTGTGGATAATTTATATTCTGTATTATCGACTCAAGGAACGAAAACTGTTGGCAACAGGAATTACATTTTTGTTTGCAATTCCGTTCACACTTTTGATAAATATTACATTATCAAAATTAATTGGAGAACCTGTGATTGATGTTTGGGATATATTATCCGTATTTATCCTGTTGATAGTATCAGTTGCTTTTATAATTGGAGATTATGCACGAAAAAAAGGTTTTGTAAGATAGGCTATTTTCTGAGTCGCTTGAAAATTCAAGGTTCAGAAGTTAAACGTTATTTGAAAAATGTTAGTGTGAGGTACATATATGGGAAAATGTTAATACTGACATTTGAAGACAGCGAGGAAGAAATACTAAACCATATAGTTTCTTATGTCAGTACAGGAACGAAGGCATTTCAGGTGGTAGAAAATGCAAGAACAGAAATAAGATTCGATGGATTGGAAATAGATGTTGCAAAACGTTTGGTAAGAAAGCAGAAACAGGAAATAGATTTGACTTTTACTGAATTTGAAATTTTGCATTTATTAGCAAGAAATCCGGGCAGAGTGTTTAGTAAAGAGCAGATATATAATAGTGTTTGGAAAGAACCATATTTCGGTGATTACAACATTGTCATGAGCCATATCCGTAACATACGGGAAAAGATAGAGGATAATCCCAGCAAGCCAATTTACATACAGACGGTATGGGGAGTCGGCTATAAATTTAATAACAAACTAAAATGAGCAGGTATTGCAGAGCGTTTGTAATATCTGTTTTTTATATGGCTGATAATAATGGTTTACGGACTTTGCCAGAGAAAGAATATAAGAAGGCTGTAAAATTTCACGTTGAATTTTCAGCCTTCCTGCGTATAATATATAAGTAAAGAAGCTATATTGTCGTAGGAAAGGAAGTTGATTTTATGCCAAATATATTACCGGTATCAGATTTAAGAAATTATAATGAAGTGTTGAAAAATTGCCAGATTGGAGACCCCGTGTTTTTGACCAAAAACGGTAGAGGTAAGTTTGTGGTTATGGATATTGAGGACTACGAGCGTGAAAAAGCCGAAAAGAAGCTACTCATGAAACTGCAGGAAGCAGAAGAAGCTGTTAGGGATGAAAGTGTCTGGATGAGTTTGGATGAACTAAAGAAATCTGTCGGGGTATAGCATATGATGAAATTGCGGATTAACCCTATTGTGGCAGAGGACTTGAAGAATATTAGAGAGTATATTGCTGAAGATAATGAAGAAATGGCGGTAAAGACCATTCAGGAGATATATGCTCGAATTGAAAATATACAGCAATTTCCGTATATGGGAGCTGATCTTGCTAAAAGGGTCAGCTTCCGAACGGATTATAAATATGTGATTTGCGGGAATTATGTCGTGCTATATAAGATTGGGGAAGAATATGTGGAGATTTACCGGGTGGTGAATCGGTATCAGGATATTACGCAGATATTTTAGTTGAATTATTGAAATGGATATTGGAGGTTAAATGTGAGAGTACAATATTTTTCAGATGAGTATATTAGTGAAACTGAAACAGTTGATTTGATTGAAAAAGTAAGTGAAAAATATAAAGATATTGAGGGAAAAATATTATATAAATTTCCTTCAATTAAGGAGTTAGATAAAAAGGTTATTGTTCCAGATATACTTATTGCTTCAGAAATTATGGGTATAATTGTTATTGTGGTTGACGCTATGCAGGTATTGCGTGAAGCAGAAATGGATATCTTCAAAGAAAAAATAGAAATAATTGATAATTATATCTATACATCGTTAATGAAAAATAGAAATTTAAAGCAAAACGCACGCAGTTTAAAGATTAGTGTTACTACATTAGGGTATTGTCCAAACTTATCAATAGATTTAGAAGATGAAAATATCTTTTGCTCAGTATCAAGTATTTTAGAGTATATTGATAAGATAGATGAATTGTGCACAGAGGAAGTTGTTGAAGAAGCTATTGCAAGCTTAGAACAAGCAACTGCGATGATAAAACCTAAAGAACGAATTTTGGGTAAGGAGGATAAGAACACAAAGGCACAATTACTCAAAGAGATAGAAACGCAAATTGCACGATTTGATGATGAGCAAAGATTGTCTGCGTTAACTTTGTTAAATGGCCCACAGCGAATAAGGGGGTTGGCTGGATCGGGAAAAACAATTATTCTTTGCTTGAAAGCAGCTAATTTGCATATGATATATCCAGAAGCAGTTGTTTTATATACATTCTATACCAAAAGCTTATATGATTATATTATTCAATTAATTACAAGATTTTATATGAAGATGACAGATGGACAAATTCCAGATTTTGAGAATAAAGTTAAAGTGATGCATGCATGGGGAGGAAGGCAAGTTCCAGGAGTATATTATAATGCATGTAAGAATAATGGAATTTCACCAATAACTTTTGGCGAAGCAAAAAAACATGGAAATGCTTTTAAATACATATGTGAAAAATTTGTTGATGCAACGCAATATGATGCGAACAAAATGTATGATTATGTCTTAATAGATGAGGCACAAGATTTTGATATTTCTTTTTATCAATTATGCAGATCTATTGTCAAAGATGATCATATAATTTGGTGCTATGATGAAGTTCAGAATATCTTTGATGTAATATTACAAAATCCCAAAGAGACGTTTGCAAACAAATATGATCCTAAAGGAATTGATTTGATTGAGGAACAAAAGAAATATCCTCGCATGAGAAATGATATTGTTTTGCATAAAAGCTATAGAAATGTAAAGAAAATACTATTAGTAGCGGTTGCGTTGGGGTTTGGAATTTATAATGATAAATTAATTCAAGCACTTGAAAATAATAAACAATGGGAAGATTTAGGCTTTACTGTTGTGGAAGGCGATTGTAGTAAAGAAGAAAGAGTAATTATTGAAAGAAATGAAAAAGCTTCACCATTAGTTGTTGATGAAAGTAGAATTGAAGATTGCATTAGAATATTTCAAGCTCCGGATTTCTCACAAGAACTAGACTGGATAGCAAAAGAAATTGAAAAAGCAATTACGGTTGATAAATTATTACCTGAGGATATTGCGGTAATTTGTTTGGATGAGACTAATTCGTTTAACTATTTTAACGGATTAGAGCAACGATTAGAAGCTAAATCAATCGCAACATATAATGTCATGGATAGGGATTATGTTAAGGGATTTTATAGAGAAGGTAATGTGACTCTTTCAAGTATTTTTAAAGCTAAAGGAAATGAAGCTGCTATGGTGTTTGTGATAGGATGTGATGTATTTGAAGATAAAAAAGATTCCAGAATAATGAGAAATAAAGTGTTTACAGCATTTACTAGAGCTAAAATATGGTTAAGGATATCTGGAACGGGGAAGGAGTGTTTGAAACAAATGTTATATGAAATGAATCAATTGAAAGAGCATGAGTTTAAATTTGATTTTCTAAATAAACCAACACATTTATTGGATAAAGATTGGAATGAAAGATCGGAAAACTATGATAATGAGCAGGCTTTTTATGAGGAATTACTTGAGATGAGTAGGAAAAAGGGGATATCTGTAGATAGAATATTACAAATGTACACTCAGAAAAAGAAAGAAGATGAAAAGATAGATGAATGAAGCAGCTTTTTTGATAAATATAAAAAGGTGTAAAAAAATATTAGGAGAGAGTGGTATACTTAAGAAAGTAAATGTAACAAATGTTCAACTGTGTACATATAAAAAATACAGTAATGTATTTCGAACTACCGCACAGAAGGAGAATTATGCAAGGACTTTCATAGTTGGTTTAGAAATGGATGATTATGATTTCTTGCTGAATGATGGCTCTTATTTTCAGTTTTCATTTGATAAATGTGAAAAAGATTATGTTTTGAGGATGGCATTTTATCCCACGATAAATAATATTTCATATGACGATTTTTTACATGAGTTTTTAGAAAGTGATATAGATGAATGTGGAGGTGAATTTATTGAAGATTATCAACAATATTTAACTGAGCAAGAAATAAAGTTCGTAACTCCAATAAGGTATGACTACAATACTAAAATATATAAACCACTTGTGCATAGTTCGGCGCATGTTCATTTTGGATATGAAGAAGATATAAGAGTGCCTACGGACAATGTGCTATTTCCGTCAGCGTTTGTGAAATTGATTTTACAATATTTCTATTATGATATTTGGAAGCAAAAAATAATGCAAGGTGATTTTCAAGATTGTCTAATTGAAAGAATAGAGAGGGAGATAATCGGTAGGCAATATTGGGGGATAGATGAAATGAAAATCCCTTATATTAGTTGTTCTGGTCATAACAATTAATGTTGTGAATATAGATTTTTGTTCGTTGAAATTGTCCGACAATCACTCTATACACGTGATATACAACCGACCTCAAAACCCCAGTAACTCTGCGGACACCTTAGAAGCTGCTATGCTTGCACAGGGTGTTTGCTAATTCTTAGAAAACTCTATAAGAACTTTTCAGGGCTGCCCTTTTAGGCAGCCCTTTTTTTATGCTTTATATGTAATATATAAATGTACTTCGTCACAATATATTTTATTTCAATAAGAAGCATTCTATGTTAAACTAGAAGCAGTCATTCCAAAGGGTAAGGAATGGTAGAACGTATGGGGTTGCTTAGAATTGAGAATAAAGTGGGATCTCAGATAGGAGCAAGGGATGAGAAGAAAATATTATTTTGCAATCATGGTAGCTTTGATGCTTGCCCTCGCAGGGTGCGTGTCAGACAAGCAGGATAATCAAAAGGAACAGGGAAATATCACAACAGAAGGCAGTCAGAAAGATCAGGATAATGTTACGACAGAACATGGACAAGCGCAGGCGAAGGATGAGAAGCTAACACTGGAATATGTATGTGAGGAATTCAACATCGACGAATCGGAATTTGATGGCGTTGATTTCGACGCATTTGTCAGCTATTACGGATTGACCTACGAGAATATCGGCGAGGGAGATCCGAGATTTCTGCTTAATGATTATAAGGAGTTACAAGATAGAACAGAAATTCCCGATTATGCTGCACTGAAGATTACGACGAACAAATTCCTGCCAGAATATCAGGATCAGGTAGAGACGGTCATTGTGGAACATGTAGAAGGAGAAACATGCCAGACAACCGTGATTGATTTGAAGCTTGGTAAAGTATTCACTACAAATGGAAACATCGAAAACCTATCTGCCGACGATATTGTGGGAGCTGCGGACGACGCGACGAAGGACGCAATCATCAATAGCATGAATAATCGAAATATCTGTAGTTGGGAAGCAGAGAACGTAGATGAGGACTCAGATATCACGGGAATACAAGCAGGCTGTTCGATTATTATAAAAATGTCAGATGATACGTGCTATGGAATTTCTTACAGGTCAGAAAATAGTACCGGAGACATGGATGGGTTTGTAAGTGATATGGAATCGCTGGTGTTAAATTAGAATGGAATCAGAACAATAGAATGGGATTGAAATAAGTTTAAATGAGCGATTATAAGAGGGGTGCAAATTGAAGAAATTCTATAATACAATGAAAAAGAGAAAGATGGTGTTTCTGATTCTTATGGTTGAACTGCTCTTATGGTAGATGCATGTGGGAAGAAAATGGCGAGTGCGAAAGTGCAAGAATCAATTCGGAGAGCAGGATTGAAGTTTAATATGCGGATGCACAGTTGGAAAATGCAAAGAAAAGTATGGTTGATGTTTTAAACATGAATCCCTCTGTCAATCTTATGGGAACCGCGGATCTGTCTGTGGCGTATAGCAAGGATTTTACAAGACTGGTTGTGTCGGGGCAGGAGAAGGATTTACAAGAGAGGGTACTGTTGTCACAGGATATAGCCGCTTTGTTAATACTCCGGATCATGAATGGTGTAAGCTGTGATGATGCACAGGTAGCTCTGGAGCTGAACTATACGGACACGGGTAAACAAGAAGTGAAAGAGTTGAATTGCTATAATTACTAATATATGTTTGGAAACGCCCGGTTGCAAACCGGGCGTTTTTGCTATTAAGAGAAGCAAGCGGGTTGGGGGAAAAGCTGGGAAACCAGGAAAATCCCCCAACCGGAAGCCACAGGGAAGCAAGCGGGTTGGGGGAAAAGTTGGAAAACCGGGAAAATCCCCCCAACCGGAAGCTAAAGGGAAGCAAGTGGGTTGGGTGAAAAGTCGTAAAACCGGAAGAATCCCCCAACCGGAAGCTATTGGGAAGCAAGCGAGTTGGGGGAAAAGCTGGAAAACTAGCCACAAAGCCCCAATTGGCTTCGGGCGTGGCGAGGACAGCGGGGCTTTTCGCGGATCATGCACAGCTTTCTGTGTGGGATGATGGATTCTGTGCAGGGACATTTGCGACAGTCGGTACTTAATGAGCGCGTGCGCGAATTTAGTACCGCTACTCGGAGCAACTAAGCGGAAGCGGTCCCGGAACAGAACCATCACCCCACAGAAAGCGTCCGTGTCGAATATCCCCGCTGTCAGGGGAAAATCTCTTGTATAATATGCAGAAACCGCATATAATAATAACCAAGTATGCAAACAAAGACTTAAGAGACGAAAACAATTACGTTGTAATATGAGAGACGAGGTGAATCGATTATGTCATATGTAGAATACGAAAAAGCACAGAAATTAGGACTGAAAGCATTTAAAAATGCGGTTTCCAAGGGCGAGAATGAATACCTTCCGGTTTTGGATGAAATATTAGAGGGCGTGGATATCGTGGGCGAGATGTCACTGGGTATCGTTCAGATTCCACTTGACCGTATCGTTGGAACGAGCAATGTCGGAAGAACATACGCATTTGCGAACAACTTCATGCCACTGCTTGATTATAAGACAGAATTTGGTGCCAAATGGTCGGCACTGTGTGACAGCCAGATCGAAGAGGGAATTCGTGATCCGATCAAGGTTTACGAATATATGAATAAATTCTATGTCGTAGAGGGAAATAAGCGTGTATCCGTGATGAAATATTTTGATGCGGTTACAATCCCGGCACAGGTGACACGGAAGATTCCGAAGAAAACGGATGATCTGCAGGTGAAGATCTATTATGAATTTATGGATTTTTACAAGCTGACAGAGATCAACTATATCTGGTTTTCACAGGAAGGATGTTTCCGCCGTCTGTTGGAGCTGACGAGTCCAGATCCTGATGCGGAATGGACAGATGAGCAGAAGCTTGATTTTGGCTCTGCGAACCATCGGTTCTGTGTGTCATTCAAGGCACTTGGCGGCGATAAGCTGCCGCTGACCAACAGCGACACATTGCTGATCTTTATTGACATCTACGGATACGAAGCTGTAAAGAATATGACCGAAGCGGAGATGAAGGAGAAGATTAAGCTCCTGTGGGATGAGTTCCTGATTGAGTCCAAAGGCAGGGAAGTGGAACTGCATATGGAGCCGACGAAGCTCGGACGTAAGAAGCTGATGGATTATTTCCGAAGCTCGACACCGAAGAAGGTGATGGTAGCGTTCGTTTTCAACAAGGATCCACAGGAATCCGAATGGCTGTATGGACACGAGCTTGGACGATTATATTTGGATGAGCATTATCCGGATACGATCAAAACACTGAAGGTGCACAATATCGCATCCGAGGAAGAGGCGATATCGGCGATGGAGGACCTGATCGCGATGGGCGTGTCAATCATTTTCACAACGACACCACAGTTCATCAGTGCGAGCGTGAAGGTGGCGGTCAATCATCCGGAAGCCACGATTATGAACTGCTCACTGAACACGTCTCATAAGGTTATCAGCACCTATTACGCGAGACTTTATGAAGTGAAATTCCTCGCGGGCATGATCGCGGGTGCATTGTCAAAGAATGGAAAGATCGGCTATGTGGCGGACTATCCGATCGTCGGTATGACTGCGAACATCAATGCATTTGCGCTTGGTGCGCGCATGGTGAATCCATATGCGAAGGTCTATCTCGAATGGACGACCGTGAAGGGAAATACGCGGGAGAATGTACTTCGTGAATTCGAGGAAAATGGAATCGAATACATTTCCGATCAGGTTATGATCAAGCCGAATTCACATAACCGCCGGTATGGCTTATATCATATCGAAGGGGATGAAACAATCAACCTCGCATTCCCGCTATATCAGTGGGGCGAATTTTATGCGAAACTGATTGAGAGTGTGGTAAATGGTGCAATCAAGCAGGATGATGCTGTGAAGACAAAGGCAATCAATTATTGGTGGGGCCTTTCTGCAGAGGTCGTTGATATCATTTGTTCGAACAAGGTGCCTGAAGGCACGAAACAGTTAGTCGGAATTATCGGCAAACTGATCCGTGAGAACAGCTTCCATCCGTTCTATGGTGTGCTCCGGGCGCAGGATCATACGATCAAGAACGAGGACGAGGAGATCATGACACCGGAGGAGATCATGTTGATGAACTGGCTGGTGGATAACGTAGAGGGCGAGATTCCAGATGTCGAGGATATGAAGGATGAGGCGAAATCCATTGTCGAGCAGAAGGGTGTCAAGGATGAGGCGAAAGCAGATGCCGAACAAAAAGAGGTAAAGGACGAGGACTAAGATAAATGAAGATTTTGTTACTTGCAGACGAAGAGTCCAAGTATTATTGGGATTATTTTGAGAAAAGTAAATTAGAGGGGATCGATCTGATTATTTCCTGTGGCGATCTGGCTCCGCAGTTCCTGTCTTTCATGGCGACATTTGCGAAGGTGCCAATTCTGTATGTGCATGGCAATCATGATGCCTGCTATGACGAGACGCCACCGGATGGCTGCATCTGTATCGATGATGATGTATATGTGCATGAGGGTGTTCGGATCGCGGGACTTGGTGGAAGTATGTGCTATAATTTCGGGATGTATCAGTTCACCGAGGATGAAATGAAGAAACGTGTGCGCAAGTTGCGAAGGAAGATCAAGAAGGCTGGTGGTCTGGATATTCTGATCACGCATTCACCGGCATTTGAACTGAATGACAGCACGGATCTGCCACACACTGGCTTTCAGGCGTTTTATCAGATTTTGGATGAGTATGAGCCACTGTTGTTTGCACATGGACACGTGCATATCAATTATGGAAGAGATTTCAAACGGATTTCAGAATATAAGAATACAAAAGTTGTCAATGCGTTTGAAAAATACATCATAGAAATCTGAAAAAACTTGTAGGAAAGTAGTATTTTTGGTATAATTCTAACATATGTGTAAAAAATGACACAGATTAACAGAGATTAGGGAGAGGGATACGATGCAGAATAGATATGATAAGTGCCCGAATTGTATGCAAGCCCTTGGACAGGGAGAAGATGTCTGTCCATATTGCGGGTTCGATGTGAGTGGCTATGAAGAAAAGCCAAACTGCTTGCGTCCGTTTACAGTTTTACAGGGGAAATATATGATCGGCCGTGTGATTGGCATGGGCGGTTTTGGGATTACATACATTGGCTGGGATTTGAATCTGCAGACGTATATCGCGATCAAAGAGTATTATCCGGAAAGCTTTGCACAGAGAGATGCGATGACGACAACGATCGTATCAACACTGGATAGTAAGAAAGAAATATATGACAAGGGTTTAAAACGATATGTAGAAGAGGCACGGAATCTCTCGAAGTTCTATCAGTTACAGGGTATCGTATCCGTGAAGGATTTCTTCTATGAAAATGGCACCGGATATATCGTTATGGAATATATCAATGGTGTGGATCTGAAGCATTATCTTAAGGGCATGGGCGGAAAGCTGGATGAAGCGACCGTACTTGCTTTGATGAAACCGGTATTTGAATCTCTGTATGAAGTACATAAAAATGGATTGGTACACCGGGATATCAGCCCGGATAATATCATGGTTGATAACGAAGGCAAGATCAAGCTGATTGATTTTGGTTCGGTACGCGGACAGTCCGCAGAGACTGACAAGACCTATACTGTGATTTTAAAGCATGGTTACGCACCACCAGAGCAGTATTATGCGAAGGGAAAACAGGGATCTTGGACGGATATCTACAGTCTCTGTGCGACGATGTATAAGATGCTCACCGGTGAGGTTCCACCAAACGGCGTGGAACGTATGGAGGAGGACACTTATGTAGATCCTTCGAAGAAAGGCATCTCCGTATCCGAGCGGACAGAGACAGTGCTTCGAAAAGGACTTGCGGTAAAGGCACCGGAACGTTATCAGGATATTGGACAGTTGCTCACAGATCTGTATGGAAGTGGACCGGTTACAGCGGGCAATGCAATGCCGCAGGCAAATCCATATACCGCATCTGGAAACGGAAATAGTTCGATGTCTGCATCGATGCAGTCGATGCATCTGGCACCGGGACAGAACGATACCGCATCTGGAAAAAATAAAAAGAAGATTGGGTTGATCGCAGGGATTGCGGCAGCAGTTGTGGCACTGATTGTAGGGTTGGTTCTGATCCTAGGCGGAGGAAAGAAAAAAGATAACGATGCAACGACGACAGAACAGCCGGCTGAGACAACAGAAGCAGCCAGTGCGACAGATGCGACGACAGAGAACACAACGGAAGCGACGACGGAGACAGATGTAAGTGGTGTAGGCGACTATGTATGGCCGACGGAACTGTCTGATTCATGGAGAGATTATACTGCGAACATCGATGGTACGATCTACCAGTTTCCACTTCCATATTCAGAGTGGAAATCAAAGGGCTGGCAGACAGACAGCGCGACTGTGAAGGTGGCATCGGGTGACTGGGATTATATCACAAGTTATACGGATCGTGCACAGCTGACGGTGATCGTAGCCAATCCGGGTGTCAATGAGGCGGAGATCAATGACTGTTATGTTGTTGGATTCTCATTTAGCTCCAAATCCGGAAAATATAAAGATGACTTTACAATCGAGTTAGCAAATGGAATCAAGCTGTTTGAATCGACAGAGAGTGATATCAAGACTGCATATGGTGCACCGGAATACCGGAGTGAAAATGAGTATTCTGATGGAAGCGGAACTTATGTATCCATTGATTATGCAGGAGATGACGAGAAAGATGGTATGGATTTTGATGTGACACCGGAGAAAAATCTGATCTCCATCCGGTTGATCAATTCCAAAATGCCAGAGGGCGCAACTTCGGTTGCAGATCTGAGTATGGATGCACCGGCAATCAACGATCAGTATGTGGCACCGGGTGGTGCAAGTGCTGACCGATTTGATGGTATTATTACAATTGGAGACAAAAATTATGTACTTCCGGTTCCATTTACGGAACTGGAGAAAGACGGATGGACACTGGATACTTCCGTTTCCGACTATATCGGTGGTAAGAACTACGAGAGCACTTACATGGAGAAAAACGGCGAGAAGCTCAGCATCAAGCTGGAGAACTTCACCGGCAATGCCATTCTGCCAAAGTATGGATATATCTCTGAAATCGGAGTAGAAGCGGATTATTATACAAGTAACATCACGTTCCCAGGCGGTATTTCGATGGGCGATGATGGAAGTAAGATTGAGTCGGTGTATGGCGATCTGGGCGATGATTTCTCTAAGGACGAATATACATATTTCATTTCCTACTATGTATATTACTATGAGGGCGATCATTATATCAGCATAAGTGCTTATGCGGATCCGGATACAGGAAAGATAACAGACTACACTTTTACTATGAGCAAAGAGATCGAATAAGATAGGAGTTGAGGTTATGTCAGATTTGAAATTTGACCAGATACTAGATGAATATGTACGTTTTTGTAATGACTCCGGAAAGATTGACTTAAATCTCTACGAAGAGTACAACGTAAAGCGGGGACTTCGAGACTCCAACGGACGAGGCGTACTGACCGGACTTACAGAAGTGTCCGACGTTATGGGATTTAGCGTTGTGGATGGACACCGTGTGCCAATTCCTGGAGAGCTTTATTTCCAAGGATATGAAGTACAGCAGCTCGTACAGGGCTTCCGCAACAGCCAGTATGGTTTTGAAGAGACGACATATCTGCTTTTGTTTGGTGATCTGCCAAGTCAGGAACAGCTTGACTGTTTCAAGGAGGTGCTTGGTGAGCTTCGCCAGCTGCCAGAGAGCTTCAACCGTGACGTTATCATGAAGGCACCGAGCCGTGACATGATGAATGTCCTGCAGAAGTGTGTTCTGACCTTATATACTTACGATCCAGATCCGAACAATCTGGATATCAAAAATGTACTGATGCAGTGTCTGCAGCTGATCGCACAGTTTCCGGTTATGGCGGCGTACGGTTATCAGGCATACAGACACTATTATCTTGATAAGAGCTTAGTTATCCACAGACCGAAGAAAGAACTTTCAACCGCAGAGAACATCCTGCGTCTGCTTCGTACCGATGGTAAATACACCGCACTGGAAGCAAAGGTTCTGGATGTCTGTCTGGTTATCCATGCGGAGCATGGTGGTGGTAACAACTCAACCTTTACGACACATGTATTGACATCGACAGGAACGGATACGTATTCGACCGTCGCTGCTTCCCTTGGCTCTCTGAAGGGACCGAAGCATGGTGGCGCGAACATCAAGGTACAGCAGATGTTCGATGATATGAAGATGCATGTCAAGGATTGGGAGAACGAGGATGAGATTTCCGAGTATCTGCAGGGACTCCTTGACAAGAAGGGCTTCGACCATTCTGGACTGATCTATGGTATGGGACACGCGGTTTATAGTGAGTCCGATCCAAGAGCGGTAATCCTGAAGAAGTATGCGAAGAAGCTTTCCGAGGAGAAAGGCTTGCAGGATGAGTTTGCACTGTATGACAGAGTTGAGCGTATCGCAGCGAAGCTGATCAGCGAGCATCGCCGTACATTCAAGACGGTTTGCGCGAATGTTGATTTCTACAGCGGATTTGTTTATACAATGTTGAAGCTGCCAATCGAGATCTTTACACCGATCTTTGCAATCTCCCGTATCTCTGGCTGGTCTGCACACCGGATCGAGGAGTTGGTAAATAAGGGCAAGATTATCCGTCCAGCGTACAAATTCGTTGGTCATCACAAAGAATATATTCCAATCGAGAAGCGTGATTGGTAAGAAAATTACGACAGTTTGCATGTACAAAATGTGCAAACTGTCTTTTTTTATCTGTATTTCATGACAAAAACGGGACTTTCATTCTTGCGTTGGAAAGTTGGGTGTGTTAGTATTGCTTGTATAAAATTAGAACGCAATGTATAAGAAAATAGACGAAAGGGACTAAAAGTATATGTGGGTAGCCGATCAGTGGAAAGAATATGAGATTATAGATTGTTCAAAGGGAGAAAAACTGGAACGATGGGGCGATTATATTTTGCTTCGTCCGGACCCGCAGGTGTTGTGGGATCTTCCAAGAAAGAACCCGGCATGGAAAAAGCTGAATGGACATTATCACCGCAGTAACAAGGGCGGTGGAGAATGGGAATTCTTCGATCTGCCGAAGCAGTGGAGCATCAATTACAAAGATCTGACCTTTCATTTGAAACCATTTACCTTCAAACATACTGGACTTTTCCCAGAGCAGGCGGTGAACTGGGACTGGTTTAGTGAGAAGATACGAAATGCAAACCGTGAGATCAAGGTGCTGAATCTGTTTGCCTATACCGGCGGTGCGACACTGGCAGCAGCGAAGGCGGGCGCTAAGGTCACACATGTCGATGCATCAAAGGGTATGGTGACATGGGGCAAGGAAAATGCGGTGGCATCCGGACTTGAAGATGCACCAATCCGCTGGCTGGTTGATGATTGTGTGAAGTTCGTGGAGCGGGAGATCCGCCGTGGCAATCATTATGACGGCATCATCATGGACCCGCCATCTTATGGCAGAGGACCAAAGGGTGAGATCTGGAAGCTGGAGGAGAAAATCCATCCATTTATCGCACTGGCAAGTCAGCTTTTGTCGGATAATCCGTTATTCTTTTTAGTGAATTCATATACAACCGGACTGGCTCCGGCGGTGCTTACTTATATGATTTCTACCGAGGTAGGAAAGAAATTCGGCGGACATGTGGAGTCGCAGGAGATTGGACTTCCGGTGAAAGAGACAGGACTGATCCTTCCTTGTGGCGCGTCAGGACGCTGGAGTGCAGAGTAGTTAGAATGTGATGTAAACAACCATTGTAACGATTCGTTGACATGTACTGTCAACATAGAGAGAAAGAAGGAAAAGACAGATTGCAGGAGACAGAGAAGACAATGGAAGAGAAAACAGAACAGGAAACGGTTCAGGAAACGACGTGTAGCGGACATGAACATGAACATGACAAACCGCGATATGGACGACAGAACAAATCTAAATCCATTTATATCACGAAGATCGCGATTGTTGTATTTACCCTGATCCTGCAGATCCTTTTCTGGGTATTTCTATATGGAATTGCCAAGAACTACATGTTTTACTGGAAAACGCTGGCGATTTTGATTTCGGCGACGGTTGTGCTATATATCGTCAATAAGCCAGAAAACCCCGCGTATAAGCTGACGTGGATTCTGCTTATGATGGTAACGCCGATCTTAGGCGGTGTGCTGTATATCGCGATTGCTGGTAACCGAACCCGTATGAAGTTTATCCGGGATGCGCAGAAGAATCATCTCGATACATTTCAGTATATGCCGAGTGATAAGAGCCGGCAGCGGGAGATCCGGAAGCTGAGTCAGAGTGCGAGTGTGCAGTCGACGTATATTTCCAAGACTGCAGGTTATCCGGTGTATAAGAATACCGCTGTGCGTTATTTCCCGCTTGGCGAGGATAATTTTGCGAAGCTTGTGGAAGAATTAAACAATGCAAATCATTTTATATTTATGGAGTATTTTATCATCAAGCAGGGCGAGATGTGGGATACGATCTTGGAAATCATGGAGCGGAAAGCAAAAGAGGGCGTGGATGTGCGTCTGATCTATGATGATTTTGGATGCTCTATGTGGATTCCTTCCCGATTCATCAAGGATATGAAGGAGAAGGGAATCAAGGTTGCAGCGTTTAACCCGATTGGTCCAGTCTTTAACTTGAGACAGAACAACCGTGACCACCGGAAGATTACGGTCATTGATGGTTATGTCGGATTTACCGGCGGTATCAATCTGGCGGATGAATATATCAACAAGAAATCACGGTTTGGACATTGGAAGGATACCGGTATCATGCTGAAGGGCGAGGCTGTCTGGAACCTGACGCTGATGTTCTTGCAGACATGGTTGATGCTGACCGGCGAGAAAGATGATTATTCGTCGTATTCACCAGAGAAATATCAGGATATGGCATTCTTCTCGGATGGATACATTCAGCCGTATGGCGACACGCCGGTGGATAATGAGATTGTCGGAGAGAATATCTATCTGAACATGATCAACAAGGCAAAGCATTATGTCTATATCACAACACCGTATCTGATTATTGATAATGAGATGGTGACAGCGTTGACACTTGCGGCAAAAAGCGGAATTGATGTGCGCATCATTACGCCGGGTATCCCGGATAAGAAGCTGGTGTATCTGGTAACCCAGTCATATTACTACCAGTTGATCGAAGCAGGAGTGCGGATCTTCCAGTATACGCCGGGCTTTATCCATGCGAAGACTGTCGTTGTGGACGATAAGGTGGCAACGGTCGGTACGATCAACTTCGATTACCGGAGTCTGTATCTGCATTTTGAGTGTGGTGTATGGATGTTTAATTGCAGCTCAATTTATGAGATCAAGGAAGATTATATGGACACACTGGCGAAGTGTGATGAAGTGACAAAGGAGAAGATCCGGGAGACGAGCCGCCTGAAATTGTTCGGACAGAGCCTGCTCCGGTTAGTAGCCCCGTTGATGTAGCTGTGAAGAAAGAAGGAACGTTATGCAGCAAAGAGGAAAAAAAGGAAATACCGACGATCTGCTTGCAGCAAGCTTCAAGGAGCTTCTGTGCAAGGCACCGATGGAGAAGATCACCATCAAGGATATCACAGACAAGGCAGGTGTGATCCGACCGACATTTTACAATCATTTTGCAGACAAATATGCACTGCTTGAATACATTGTATGGCATGATCTGCTCGAACCAATCAAGCCGCTCTTGTTAAACGATATGATACAGGAAGGTTTGACATTACTTTTTTCAAGCATGCAGAATGAGCGCGCTTTTTATGAGCGGGCGGTGTGTATCGATGGACAGAATTCTTTTGAGAGTATTGCGCGTAGCGAAGTGTCGAAGCTTCTGTTAGAGATTATCGATCAGAAGAAACAGGGCAAAAACCACAAATACGCATGGCTTGATCGTCAGATTATTGCAGAATACTACGCGAACTCGATGTGCTATGTAGCGATTGCGTGGATTAAACGTGATTATATGATCTCGCCGAAGGATCTGTCAGAGGTTTACAAGTATCTGACAAAGTCTTCGATGATGGATGTCTTGAATGAGTTAGTATAGTCTATACATAAAATTTATGGATGTATAGCAAAATAAACACATTTAGACTTATGTATAGAAAACACAAACAAACAACTTGGATTGAATATTCAATATATTCAATCCTTTTTTTATTATAGGGGTGCAATGAAGATGAGAGAATAAAAAGAAGAAAGAAAGGTGGATGACTCGTGATTCATTTTGGTAAATGGGTAGTGAAACACAAAGTACTGATTCTGGTGATAGCAGTCCTGCTTTTGATCCCGTCAGCATTTGGATATTTTCACACTCGTGTAAACTACGACATTTTAAATTATCTTCCGGACGACATCGAGACGATGAAAGGTCAGGAGATCATGGTGGACGAATTTGGTACCGGTGCATTTTCCATGTGCGTGGTAGAAGGTATGTCAGACAAAGACATATCTGCTATGCGTAAGGAAATGTGCAAGGTCGAGGGCGTCAAGGATGTTTTATGGTATGACTCCTTCATGGACTTGTCCGTTCCGATCGATTTACTTCCGGACAGCATCAAGGATGTATTTGTAAATAAGGATGCAGATTCGACAATCATGTTTGTCTTATATCCGAATTCCATTTCTGCAGATGAGACAATGGAAGCGATCGAAAGCCTGCGTAAGGTTATGAACAAGCGGTGCTTCCTCTCAGGTATGTCTGCAGTCGTTACAGATACGAAGAACCTCTCCAACAAAGAAACACCGATCTATGTATTGATCGCGGTTATTCTTTCGACGATCGTTCTGGCGCTTGCGATGGATTCCGCTATCATCCCGGTTTTCTTCCTGTTGAGTATAGGTATGGCGATTGTTTATAACTTAGGTACGAACGTGATCAAGGGAGAAATCTCCTACGTGACACAGGCACTGGCGGCGGTTTTGCAGTTAGGCGTTACGATGGATTACTCGATCTTCCTGTGGCACAGCTACGAAGAGAAGCAGCAGGTATATCCGGGTGATAAGAACCGTGCGATGGCACATGCAATTTCCAACACGATTTCATCTGTTGTTGGTAGTTCCATCACAACCGTAGCCGGATTTATCGCACTTTGCTTCATGAGCTTCACACTTGGTATGGACCTTGGTGTGGTTATGGCAAAGGGTGTTGTATTTGGAGTTATCTGTTGTGTAACCGTATTGCCATCTATGGTTTTGATCTTCGACAAGGCAATCGAGAAGACAAAGCATAAGGTTATTTTGCCGGATCTCTCCAGAATATCGAAATGGGTAGTAAATCATTTCTACATATTTATTATCCTGTTCTTTATCCTGATTGGGCCAGCCATTTATGGATATACACATAATACCGTATATTATGATCTGGCAGGTACACTGCCGAAGAGCTTGGAGAGTATCACAGCGAACGACAAGCTGGAAGAACAGTATCACATGGGTGCAACTCACATGGTACTTTTAAATAAGGATACTTCAAGCAAAGATGTTGTGAAGATGACAAAAGAGATGGAACAGGTCGACGGTGTCAATGCGGTACTGAGTCTGGACAGCGTGATCGGAACGACGATTCCAAAGTCTATGCTTCCAAGTGATATCGTAGATGTATTTGAGAGTGGCGACTATAAGATGATGTTGATCATGTCCGAATATGCAGTTGCTTCGGATGAGGTCAATGCACAGTGTGATACATTAAAGAAGATTGTAAAGGAATATGATGAGACTGGTATGCTGATCGGTGAAGCACCTTGTACAAAGGATCTGATTGATATTACCGATGAGGATTTCAAGATGGTAAGTGCTGTATCCATCGGCGTTATCTTCGTGATTATTGCATTTGTATTCAAGTCCATTACACTTCCGGTTATTCTGGTTGCGGTTATCGAGTTCGCAATCTTCATCAACATGGGTATTCCTACCTACACGAAGACGGCGATTCCGTTTATCGCTTCTATCGTAATCGGTACGATCCAGCTTGGTGCGACGGTCGATTATGCAATCCTGATGACGAACAAATATAAGCGTGCAAGACATAACGGACTTGCAAAGAAGGAAGCGGTCATTGAAGGAATGAAGGGTTCTGTACAGTCTATCGTAGTCAGTGCATTGAGCTTCTTCGCTGCGACCTTCGGTGTTGGTATGTATTCAAACATTGATATGATCAGCTCCCTGTGTACCTTGATGGCACGTGGCGCATTGATTAGTATGGTAGTTGTTATTCTGTTGCTGCCAACGATGTTTATGATCTTCGATAAGGTCATCATTCATACAAGCGCAGGCTTCCGAAACAAAGAAAAACAGATCGAACAGTAATCAGGTTGGAAAGCATTTCGAAAGGAGAATACGTTATGAAGCGTTTAAATAAGAAAGAATGGAAGAAAACGACAAAGTATATCGCAGGTTCTGCCGGAGCTGTTTCACTGGCAGTGGCTTCCTGCGTAGCCGGAATCACAGGCAGTACAGATGTGACAAAGTATGACAAGGAATACCTTGCCGGAGATGATAAGGCAAGCGATACCGACGCAACGACAGTCATGAATACGGATGAGCTGGCAGATACGCTCGCTGAAAATGTAAATATGACAGAGAAGGATGTCGACAAGGACGAGACCGTTTATGTATTTGCTAAGGCAAATGGCGATGTCGATAACATCTTAGTCAATGAGACATTGAAGAACCGTGACAAGAGCGACAAGATTGAAGATACAACCGATCTGAAGGATATCGTAAATGTCAAGGGCGACGAGACATTTACACAGAACGGCAACAAGATCACATGGGATGCTGCCGGAAATGAGATCAGCTATCAGGGAACAACGGATAAGGAGCTTCCGGTCTCTGTGAAGGCAACTTATTATCTGGATGGAAATGAAATTTCTCCAGAAGACCTGGCAGGTAAGAGTGGTAAGGTAAAGATTCGTCTGGATTATACAAGCAACGAAACAGTAACGAAGGAAGTAAATGGCAAGGACGAGGATATCTCCGTACCATTCGTTGCAGTATCCGGCATGGTGCTTGGCGACAACTTCAAGAATATTCAGGTTACAAATGGTAAATACCTCGCACAGGGTGAGAGCAATATCGTTGTCGGTTATGCAATTCCTGGACTGGATGATGGCGTAAAGGATGCAGCCGCAGATCTGGATACAGAGATTCCGGAATATGTAGAGGTGAGTGCAGATGTGACAGACTTCTCACTGGATATGACAGTGACACTGCTTGTCAATGGCTCTGAGATGAATTTCTCCGGCGGCGTGGATCTGACAGACCTCGATAAGCTGACAGACAGCCTGAGCAGTGCTGGTGATCAGTTAGCAGATGGTTCTGGTGAGCTTTCCGATGGAGCAACACAGGTATCCGATGGCGCAGGTACATTGGCAGATAAGATGGGTGATCTGACATCCGGTGCCGGAAGCCTGAAGGCAGGTATGGAAAGCCTGTCAAGTTCCTCTGGAGATCTTTCAAATGGCGTCAGCGTAATCAACCAGAGTGCACAGGCAATCGCAGCAGGTGTCAATACACTGGATACAGCCGTTAACACAAAGATGACAGAAGAAGAGCAGGCTGCTGTCGCAAAGCAGGCAGCTTCACAGGTTTCTGCAAGCGTGGAAGCACAGTTCGCAGCAGGAACGGACACATACAATTATATTTATAATTCAGCAGTAAACAATTACACAACAAGTATGAGTAATGCAACGGATCAGATTGCGCAGGCATACATTAATTCTGACGCATATACAGCATTTTATAATGCAGCACTTTCATCCAAGGCGATGGAATATGCTACGGAGAATGCTCCAAAATTGATGCAGGCATATAATCTGGATTATCAGACGGCGTTTAATCAGGCATATAATGGTGCGCTTCAGAATGCAGAACTGCAAGCAGGAGTTGCTGCAAGTGTACAGGGCGCATTCAAGCAGATGGCGCAGCAAACAACCACATCTCTTGCAGAAGGCGGCAAGGCAGCCATCGGTCAGTCCGTTGTAGATGCATGTAAGTCAGCAGCCACACAGGCAGCTTCTCAGGCAGCCGGTCAGGCAGCCGTACAGGGCGCTGAGACAGCAAAGGCAACGATTGCTTCCCAGATCGAAGCAACACAGGCAAATGGTTACAGCTTAGTAAGCGGCGCAAATGCACTGGCACAGGGAACATCAACTCTGGCAGGCTCGATACCAGCATTGAAGAATGGTATCAGCCAGTTGGTAAGTGGCGCAAATGCATTGGCAAGTGGTGCCGGACAGTTGAAGGATGGTGCTGTGACACTGGCAGATGGCGCATCACAGGTAGCAGATGGCGCAGGTACCTTGAATGAGAGCCTTGTAACTTTGAACAATGAGGCAATCAAGAAGATGATCAGCGCATACAACGGCGATGTGAAGGATTCTGTTGAGAGACTGCAGGCAGCAATGGAAGCAGCAACCGAGTATGACAGCTTCGGTGGAAAGTCAGACAACACAGCCGGTGTGACAAAATTCATTATCAAGACAGCAGCTATAGCTGCTGAGTAATATACATTGGTTTCAACAACCAATTCTTCTCCCCCGCAAAACGCGTCGGCACAAGCCGGCGCGTTTTCTTGTATTTAAAGAAAAATACAGTTGAAACATGTAGAGTGGTCGGATATAATAAAGCCATATATGGGAAAAAGAGGCTTGCTATGGAGAAAATAAAAGAACAGATCGAGCGGCTGCTTCCGCAGATGACGCGGATCATCGTGAGTAACCGGCTGGATAAGACATATCAATATCGAAAAGTGGAAGTCACATGGACGACTGTGCGTGGGAAAGAACTTTGCCAGATTGCGGCGTACACGGAAAAGCAGGTCTTTCAGGAAAATGTTGATGTAGAGGAACTTGCAGACAAGCTGCTTGTGCATTTCCCGGAGCATCTGTGCCAGATGAATATATTCACAGAAGAAAAAGAATATAGTTTTAAGATGACGAAGAAAGGCAAACTGCTGACGAACGCAACCAGACTTCCGGCAAAACAGTCGGGAACATCAAAACTGGCGAAGACAAGCGGCAGCGATGTAGCGGATCTGGCAGATAAGATGAACAGCCGCCGGGGCGAACACAACCGGAAGAAGAATTATATTTTACAGGAGGGCATGACAGTTCCGCCACTTGTGGATATGGGGATATTCACGAAAGAGGGAAAGGTTGTCCGTTCCATGTATGACAAGTACAAACAGATCAATCGCTTCGTGGAGCTTGTTGATGATGTGCTGAAAAATGAAACAAAGGATGAAATCTATATTCTTGATTTCGGATGCGGCAAATCCTATCTCACCTTTGTCCTCTATTATTATATAGTAGAAATCCGAAAGAAAAAGGCGGAAATCATCGGACTGGATCTGAAAGCGGATGTGATAAAACACTGCAATGAGACGGCGGAGAAGTACGGCTATGACCATCTGCATTTTGAACTTGGAGATATCAACGGCTATAAGACGAAAATGCCGGTTGACATGGTTGTGACATTGCATGCGTGCGATACGGCGACTGATTATGCGTTGTTCAACGCTGTACAGTGGAATGCAAAATATATTTTATCTGTGCCGTGCTGCCAGCATGAAGTAAACGGACAGATCGAAAGCGAATTGCTGGCACCGATGATGGAATATGGCATCATCAAAGAACGTATGGCGGCACTTGCGACGGATGCGATACGTGCCAATATGCTAACGTACCGTGGGTACAAGACACAGATTCTGGAGTTTGTGGATTTTGCACATTCACCGAAGAATCTGTTGATACGTGCTGTAAAATCTGCAATCCCGAAAGAAAAACGGGAGCGCAGTTTACAGGAAGTTGAACGCATGTGCGAGGAGATGCACATCGTTCCTTCTATATATAATCTACTAAAGTAAAAGAGAGGGAAGAGGAGGAAAAATTATGAAACCAAAGAAAGAGAACAAAAAAGGCGGTGCAATCGTCAGCCTGATCGTCGGAATTATTTTCGTGCTGCTGGCAATCATGTGCTTCATCGGGGACATGGATTATCTGCTTGGAGGCAAAGCAAAAGATTTGAATGAGATTGCAGCCAATGTCCGCCCGCAGAAGGACGATCACGTAAGAACAGACAGTTACCTTGTACTTGGTAACTTCGCAGAGACAAAGCATTACATCAATGGCACATTATCCCGGCAGGCAAGGAACAGCATTACGCGATCGTACTTGGTGATGATAACATGGATGATATTACGGATGCGAAGATTATCGTACTTACCGTGAAGAACAAGAAAACGATTAAGAAGTTAGACGAGCTTGCAAATGATGATAATGCAAACTTCAGCGATGCAATTGCAATCGAAGGACAGATTCGTACACTGGATCCGGAAATCGAAGGCTATTACAGAGATGCACTGGCGTCATCCGGCATTGCAGATTACTGCGATTATTATACGGTTGCAGTCGATGCTACGCAGACAAGATTTTTTGGCTGGATGATCGTGCTTGGCGCTCTGGCAATCGGCGTGCTCTGTATAATTGCATTCGCAAAGATTAACAAACAGATTAAGAATGAGAAGAATCTTGCTTATACAAATGCAACACCGGCGATGGGACAGCCGGGCAATCCGTATGTGAATCCGGTAACCGGACAGCCATATGATGCAGGTGTGGTAAATCCAGTCACTGGACAGGCATATAACCAGACACCGGATGCAGGATATGGACAGGCACCAAATCAGACTTACAACCAGACACCGGATGGTGCACCAAGTGTTCCATATACACCGGGACAGAATACAGACAACAATCCGTATTCATAACAGACATTATTATAGAAGAAACACACAAAAATATCAAAAAGATACGGAATCTGGCAGACAATACCAGCGTATCGAAAAAAATACAAAAAAATAAAAAAAACTCTTGCATTTACAGGTGGTATTGAGTATAATAACCCTTGCTGTGACATTGATAGCGTAGAAGCGAAGGTTGCTATGCATGACATAGGTTTTTCGTGGAGCGAATGTCAATTAACGATAACTGGCGACAAGTCACTGTACTCAATAACCATCTGGCAATGCCAGAGATGACGTGTGAAGATATCTGAAACACCTTGGTGTGAGATAAGATAAGAAACACACGGGAAAGTTGTACAGTCACCACTTGTCGTACTACAAAAAGTGCGAAAAGGAGGCGGCTTTTTTTATGGCAAGTCAAGTAATGAGAATCACATTGAAGGCGTACGATCACAAGTTAATCGATCAGGCTGCAAAGCAGATCATCGAGACGATCAAGAGTACAGGAGCAAAGGTTTCAGGTCCTGTTCCAATGCCTACAAAGGTTGAGAAGATCACAATCCTCAGAGCTGTTCATAAGTATAAGGATTCCAGAGAACAGTTCGAGCAGAGAACTCACAAGAGACTCATTGATGTACTTACACCATCACAGAAGACAATCGATGCTCTTCAGAAGCTTGATGTTTCAGCTGGTGTATATGTTAATGTAAAGATGAAGTAATTCATCAATCAAAATGTTTATTGCAGTACCTAATTACGCGAAAGCGAATTTAGAATGATTGCTCCGGCAATCCGCTGTGAATTAAAATTAGGAGGAAAAATTTCATGAGGAAGGCTATTTTAGCAACAAAAGTCGGAATGACTCAAATCTTCAACGAAGACGGTGTTTTAACACCAGTAACAGTTTTACAGGCTGGACCATGTGTTGTAACTCAGGTAAAAACAGTTGATAACGACGGTTACGATGCAGTACAGGTTGGTTTCGGCGAAAAGAAAGAAAGAGTAACAACAAAGGATGTTTCTGGAAAGAAAGTAATCAGAAACCCACATGGCGCTGGTAAGGCAGAGGTTGGCCACTTCAAGAAGGCTGGCACAACACCTAAGAAGTTCGTTCGTGAGTTCAGACTTGAGAACGTAGCTGATTACAACGCAGGTGATGAGATCAAGGCTGATATCTTTGCAGAGGGTGACAAGATTGATGTTACTGCAAAGTCAAAGGGTAAGGGATACGCAGGCGGTATCAAGAGATTCGGTATGAAGTCTGGTCCTTCCGCTCATGGTTCTAAGTATCATCGTCATGCAGGTTCCAACGGTTCTGCAACTACACCAGGTAGAGTATTCAAGGGTAAGAAGATGCCTGGACATATGGGTAATGTAAGAGTTACAGTACAGAACCTTGAGATTGTTAAGATAGATGTAGAGAACAACGTAATTTTGGTAAAGGGTGCCGTACCTGGACCAAAGAAATCATTAGTAATGATTAAGGAAACAGTAAAGACTGGCAAATAAGCCGGGCTTTCAGGAAGGAGGATCATTAGATGGCAACAGTAGCAGTTTATAACATCGAAGGTAAAGAAGTAGATAAGCTTGAGCTTAACGACAACGTATTCGGTGTTGAGATAAATGAGCATTTAGTACATCTGGCAGTTGTAAGCCAGTTAGCAAACGGTCGTCAGGGTACACAGAGCGCAAAGACACGTTCTGAAGTATCTGGTGGCGGAAGAAAGCCTTGGAGACAGAAGGGAACAGGTCATGCAAGACAGGGTTCAACAAGAGCTCCACAGTGGACAGGCGGCGGAGTTGTATTCGCACCAAAGCCAAGAGATTATTCAGTTAAGATGAATAAGAAAGAGAAGCAGCTTGCTATGAAGTCAGCACTTTCATCAAAGGTTGCTGAGAACAAGCTGGTAGTAGTTGACAAGCTTGATCTTCAGGAGGCTAAGACAAGCGTATTTGCAAAGATCCTTGCAAAGCTTTCAGCTCCTAAGGCTCTTGTAGTAACAAAGGATAAGAACAATAACGTTGTTCTTTCAGCAAACAACATTCCAACAGTTAAGACAACAGTAGCTAATTCACTTAGCGTATACGATATTCTCAAGTATGAGAAGCTTGTTCTTACTAAGGAAGCAGTTGCAGCAATTGAGGAGGTGTACGCATAATGGCAGATATCAAATATTATGACGTTATACTTAAGCCAGTGATCACAGAGAAGAGCATGAACGCTATGGCTGAGAAGAAATATACATTCCTTGTTCATCCAGAAGCAAACAAGTCACAGGTTAAGGAAGCTGTAGAGAAGATGTTCGAGGGAACAAAGGTTGCAAAGGTCAACACAATGAACAATGACGGTAAGGTCAAGAGACGTGGTATGACACTTGGTAACACAGCAAAGTACAAGAAGGCTATCGTTCAGCTTACAGCTGACAGCAAGGACATCGAGATCTTCGAGGGACTTTAAGATATAGCCGTGGGTGGCTGCACAGTATAGCCGCTCATCACATTAGTTGTATACGCAATCAAAGCGTGAGAATAAATTGAACCGAAAGGAGAACAACAATGGGAATTAAGACATATAACCCATATACACCTTCCAGAAGAAATATGACTGGCCTTGATTTCTCAGAGATCACAAAGACAACTCCAGAGAAGTCACTCGTTGTTTCAACAAGCAAGACAGCCGGTCGTAACAATCAGGGTAAGATAACAGTAAGACATCACGGTGGTGGTGCTAAGAGAAAGTATAGAATAATAGATTTCAAGAGAAATGACAAAGATGGTATTCCAGCAACAGTAGCTGCAATCGAGTATGATCCAAACAGATCAGCAAATATTGCACTTCTGTTCTATGCAGATGGAGAGAAGAGATACATCCTTGCTCCTTTCAAGCTTGCAGTTGGCGATGTGCTGATGAATGGCGCAGAGGCAGAGATCAAGGTTGGTAACTGTCTTCCACTTCAGAATATTCCAGTTGGTACTCAGGTACACAACATCGAGCTTTATCCAGGTAAGGGCGGACAGTTAGTTCGTTCAGCAGGAAACGCTGCACAGCTCATGGCTAAGGAAGGAAAGTATGCAACACTTAGACTTCCATCAGGCGAGATGAGAATGGTTCCAATTATCTGTAGAGCAACAGTTGGACAGGTAGGAAACATCGAGCATGGCCTTGTTAACATTGGTAAAGCCGGTCGTAAGCGTCATATGGGCGTTAGACCAACAGTTCGTGGTTCTGTAATGAACCCTAATGACCATCCACATGGTGGTGGAGAAGGTAGAGCACCTATCGGTCGTCCAGGTCCTTCTACTCCATGGGGCAAGCCAGCAATGGGTCTCAAGACAAGAAAGAAGAACAAGCAGTCTAATAAGTTGATCGTAAGACGTAGAGACGGTAAGAATGTTAAATAGTTAAGGAGGAAGAAATATGGCTCGTTCATTAAAAAAAGGACCATTCGCAGATGCACATCTGCTTAAGAAGGTAGATGCTTTAAACGCTGCTAATAAGACAGAAGTTATAAAGACCTGGTCAAGACGTTCAACAATCTTCCCATCATTCGTTGGCCACACATTTGCCGTTCATGATGGAAGAAAGCACGTACCAGTATATGTAACAGAAGATATGGTAGGACATAAGCTCGGTGAGTTCGTAGTTACCAGAACATACAGAGGTCATGGTAAGGACGAAAAGAAGGGTAGAAGATAATATTAGGAATATTTGAAAGGAGGACTTTTCAAAATGGCTAAAGGACATAGATCCCATGACAAGAGACTCAGAAATGAGAACAAAGATACAAGACCATCAGCTAAGGTTTCATACGCAAGAGTATCAGTAACCAAGGCATGTTTTGTGCTTGATGCTATCAGAGGTAAGGATGTTCAGACAGCACTTGCTATCGTAGAATACAACCCAAGATATGGCTCAAGCGTTATAGAGAAGCTTTTGAAGTCTGCTATTGCTAACGCTGAGAACAACAATGGCATGAAGAAGGAGGACCTTTACGTAGCAGAGTGTTACGCTAACAAGGGACCTACAATGAAGAGAGTTCATCCAAGAGCACAGGGTAGAGCATATAGAATCGAGAAGAGAACAAGCCACATCACAATCGTGCTTGACGAGAAATAGGAGGTAAAATATGGGACAGAAAGTTAATCCTCATGGTTTAAGAGTCGGCGTTATCAAAGATTGGGATTCAAACTGGTATGCTGACAAGAGAAATGACGAGTTTGCTAAGAACTTAGCAGAAGATCAGATCCTTAGAAAATACTTAAAGACAACTCTTTACAAGTCAAACATCTCAAAGATCGAGATCGAGAGATCAGCAAAGAATGTAAAGATCGTATTATACACAGCTAAGCCTGGAGTAGTAATCGGAAAGGGTGGAGCCGGAATCGAGAAAGTGAAAAAAGAGCTTCAGAAATATACAGATAAAAAATTAATTGTTGATATCAAAGAAGTTAAGAGACCGGACAAAGACGCTCAGCTCGTTGCAGAGAACATCGCAGCACAGCTTGAGAATCGTATCGCATTCAGAAAGGCTATGAAGTCTTGCATGGGTAGAACAATGAAGTCAGGCGCACAGGGTATCAAGTGTGCATGTTCAGGTCGTCTTGGCGGTGCTGATATGGCTAGAACAGAGTTCTACAGCGAGGGAACAATTCCTCTTCAGACACTCCGTGCTGATATCGATTACGGATTTGCTGAAGCAGATACAACATATGGTAAGGTTGGCGTAAAGACATGGATCTACCATGGTGAAGTACTTCCAACAAAGACAGTAAAGGAAGGGGGAAATAAATAATGTTAATGCCAAAGAGAGTAAAGCGTCGTAAGCAGTTCAGAGGAACAATGGCTGGTAAGGCACTTAGAGGCAATAAGATTACAAACGGTGAGTATGGTCTCGTAGCATTAGAGCCAGCTTGGATCAAGTCAAACCAGATCGAGGCAGCCAGAATTGCAATGACAAGATATATGAAGCGTAGTGGTAAGGTATTTATCAAGATTTTCCCTGACAAGCCAGTTACAGCAAAGCCGGCTGAGACTCGAATGGGTTCAGGAAAGGGAGCACTTGAGTACTGGGTAGCAGTAGTTAAGCCAGGCAGAGTTATGTTTGAGGTTCAGGGCGTACCTGAGGAGGTAGCTAAAGAGGCTCTCAGACTCGCTATGCACAAGCTTCCACTTAAGTGTAAGATCGCATCAAAGGAAGAGTTAGAGGAGGTAGCAGGCAGTGAAAACTAAGGATTTTATGAACGAATTAAATAGCAAGTCCGTTGACGATCTCCAGAAAGATTTAGTAGCTGCAAAGAAGGAATTATTCAACCTGAGATTCCAGAATGCTACAAATCAGCTTGACAACACAAGCAGAATCAAGGACGTTAGAAAGAATATAGCAAGAATACAGACAGTTATAGCCCAGAAGGCTAATGCTTAATTATCTTGGAAGGAGGAATTATTGTGGAAAGAAATCTGAGAAAAACACGTGTTGGTATAGTTACAAGTGACAAGATGGATAAGACAATCGTTGTTTCTATCGTAGATAATGTTAAGCATCCTCTTTATGGTAAGATTGTAAAGAGAACAGTAAAGCTGAAGGCTCATGACGAGAATAACGAGTGCAAGATTGGCGATAGAGTAAAGGTTATGGAGACAAGACCATTATCAAAGGATAAGAGATGGAGACTTGTTGAGATCATCGAGAAGGCAAAGTAAGGAGGCAAATTAAATGGTTCAGCAGGAAACAAGACTTAAAGTTGCTGATAACACAGGTGCAAAAGAGTTACTTTGTATCAGAGTGTTAGGCGGATCAGTTAGAAGATATGCGAATATCGGCGATATCATCGTTGCCTCTGTTAAGGATGCAACACCAGGCGGAGTTGTAAAGAAGGGCGATGTAGTTAAGGCCGTTGTAGTTAGAACAAAGCATGGCGCTCGTCGTAAGGATGGTTCATACATCAAGTTTGACGAGAACGCTGCTGTAATTATAAAAGACGATATGAATCCAAGAGGTACACGTATCTTTGGACCAGTTGCAAGAGAGCTCCGTGATAAGAAATTCATGAAGATCGTATCACTTGCACCTGAAGTATTATAAGGAGGTGTGACTATGGCAACAATGAAGATTAAGAAAGATGATATGGTACAGGTTATCGCTGGTAAGGACAAGGGCAAGAGCGGAAAGGTCGTTTCAGTAGATAAGAAGAATGGTACCGTAGTAGTTGAAGGAATCAACAAAGTATTTAAGCATAGCAAGCCAAGCATGGCTAACCAGCAGGGCGGAATCATCGAGATGGAAGCCCCACTTGACATCTCTAATGTAATGTATCTTTACAAGGGCAAGCCAGTTAGAGTTGGTTTTGAAGGAACTGGTAAGGATAAGGTTCGTGTAGCCAAAGTTGATGGCAAGACAGAGAAGATAGATTAATTGGAAGGAGGTCGTCTTAGGTGAGTAGACTTAAAGAAAAGTATGACGCTGAAATTAAGAGCGCCATGGTTGAGAAATTTGGATATAAGAATGTAATGCAGATACCAAAGCTCGATAAGATCGTTATCAATATGGGCGTTGGTGAAGCTAGAGAGAACGCTAAGGTTCTCGACGCTGCTATCAAGGATCTT
>OLGL01000661.1_pt1 | contig 40499 bp, 36 predicted proteins | sample 1605041 | NCBI WGS metagenome assembly OLGL01 (sample SAMEA3888905, study PRJEB22519) | human gut metagenome | biome: human gut; feature: human-associated habitat; material: faeces | place: Denmark | collected 2010 | reverse complement strand
AAAACAACCTGCTCCTCTAAGTTATATTTTTTTATCGCTTCTCGAATTTTTTCTTCATCAACTCCTGAGCCGACTAAAGTCAAACCTACATCATACTTTTCTGAAACCAATTTGGAGATCACGTGAATGAGACGTATTTGACCTTTTGCACTATCCAGTAATCGTCCGACCAGCACCAAATTAAGCGTATACTTTTTACTCGGAATTGCCGGACTTTCTTCCGCTTTTTTCTTGATTTCTTCTATCGGCAGCATATTATAAACAGTACTTAGATTCCCGGTATTTCCAATCACCTTTTCAAATCCACACTGTGCTTCCTTAGATACACAAATTACCCTATCATAATTACTGTATGCTTTTTTCACAGCTTCAAGGCTTTTGAAATTATTTGCATACCCTACAGCTTTTTGAAAATCATTATGTACCCAAGCTAAATGCTTCACGTTTTTCTCCCGAAACCCTAAAATCTTTACAGGCAATCCTCTGAAAAAAGCAATTTTCACATCATAATGTTCCTTGCCCACATAATATTTATGAAGCTTTTTCGATGATGCTCTGCGTTCCCATACGCCGTCATCATAAAATGTCCAAATATATTTCAATCTGCGGCAAACTGGGAATTCACGATACGGCTTATAAATCAAACGTATGCCATTATCTAAATCATCGGCTAAATCATATACAGGATTCAACAGCATAATTGTTATATCATATCCTATACGATATAGTGCGTTTGCCAATGTAACCTGCATACGTTCCATACCGCCAACAGTTAACGACGGTACTATAAATAGTATTTTCAATTTCATTTTACTCACTTTCTTAAAAAATTCCTGATTTTTCTCAGAATTTGCACAGTATCCGTTTTTCTGAGCGCTTCTTTAAAGGTACGCTTTTTTAATACCGTAACAATCTTATCTGCCCGCCTGTCTAAAATCGGTTTAATAATATCTTCAATTTCTGTAACATTACCCGAATAATTTTTTAATCTTTCCTGAATATATTTATCTCTGATAAGCTTCTCCAAATAGCTTATTTTCTCATCTTTAGTAAGCTTCCAAACAGGATTTTCACATAATTCTACACAGCTATCAATATTCCCCAAAAAATTATTATCACACAATGCTTTGTATTCTCCCTGATACATTCCCCAGCCCGATATAATTTTTTCCATAATGCGATTATATTCAACAAAACATTTATATACATCTTTGGGAAATTTTTTCCCAACCCGCACCACATCATTCACATTATACTGATACAGGCACTGTCCGGTCACTTTTAATGATTTTATATGATCATAATATAGCAAGTTGAATACTGCGTCCTGTGCTCTCCGCAAATCCGGAAATCTTATATTAAACTGATTTATAATATTTTTTTTATAAATTTTATTCCACGGCGTATTCAGCAGACTTATATTTATGCTTCGTATCTTAAACCATGCTTTTCTTACGGAATCTATATCATCAAATACTGCGTCAAACAAAGGTTGCGAATTCTGAGTAAATCGCCTTCCTTGTTCATTCACTTTTACATTTTCATAAGAACAAATAACAAGATCACAATCATCTTCCTCCATAAGCCGCAGCATATTCTCAAACATCTCAGGTTTACAAAAATCATCGGCGTCAGGAAAAATGACAAAGTCGCCGGACGCTTGCCTGATACCGGCATTTCTCGCCGAGCCCGCACCGCCGTTTTCTTTATGAATGACATGCACACGGCTGTCTGACTTGGCAATTTCATCACATAACATACCACTGTTATCGATCGAACCGTCATTTACTAAAATCAATTCGTAATCCCGATATGATTGTTCTAATATAGAATTTATACTTTGTTTTAAAATCCCCCCCGTATTATATACCGGAACGATTACACTCAATTTAGGCATTACACTGACCTCGCTTCACCAAAATTTTTCTTCATATTTCTGACTGTTTTCTATCTGTTTTTCAATCTGTATTTCAACAATCCGACTGAATGATACAGCCATGCTTCAAAATATTTATCTTTTAGAATACTCAGTAACACCCTCTTAGTTATTCCTGACACTTCTTGAAAGATATTTGTATTTTGAATATATAGCGCGGCTTTCTCCTTAAACTCCTTTGTTTCTATTGATATAGAAAAAATTTTTTTCATATAACTGTATCTTTTCAGCAATGAATATTTACATTCCTTATGAAACATAAATTCGTAAGCCCAAATAATCAATGTACAATATAGTTTATATAAATACTCTTCATTTCGATTAGATTTATCAAATGTATCAAGCAGCTCTTTCGTTTTGCGAAAACGTCCGTAATATTTCTCGTACCTTTCCGGAATAAATTTCATAACTACACTTTGAGTATCTCGAATAAAATAATTATAAAAGCAACCTTCTACAACGCAAAGCTTCTGAACATACGGAAACAGATCCAGCAAAAATACTGTATCTTCGCAAACACGGTCATAAAATGAATTGGATTTCACGCCATTGTCTGTTATTATAGCTTTTCTATATAATTTATCGACAGGGTGATTCCACATAGACTGCTCAAATAACATCATAAAATTTTTTTCTGCCTCATAATGCGTTGAAAATACTTGTTTTTTGTGTCCCCCATCTTTTTCACTAATCTTTTGCCCGTTCTTCGTCACAACTGTTTTGATCCCGAAAATCGTCACATCTGCATTTTCTTTTTCAGCCACCGGAACGACTTTTTCCAACAAATCAGGCTCAATTGTATCATCGCTGTCTATAAATAATATATATTTTCCGTTGGCATGATCTACTCCCGTATTTCTAGCAGACGATAGACCGCCATTCAATTTATGAATCACCCTGATTCGATTATTTTTAGACGCATATTCATCGCAAATCTGTGGCGAATAATCCGGCGAACCGTCATCAACGATAATCAGTTCAAAATCTGTATATGTCTGTGCCAACACAGAATCAATACTTCCGCGTATATATTTTTCCACATTATAAACAGGCATTATGATACTTACCATCGGCATGACTAACTTCCTCCTCTTTTTTCATTTTTTTAATCAAGTAACTTTCTTTACAATATTTCTTCGATCTGCTTTACAATACGTTCCGGATTAAAGAAATCGGCTCTTTCCAACGCTTTATTATGATATTCATCAATTAAACCAGTTTCATTTAAGAAAGCTTTCATTCCCAAATACAAACCCTCTGTGCTATTTTCAACAAGATATCCATATTTCCCATTCTCCAAAATTTCAGCTGGTCCGGATACATTGGTGCTAATCACAGGTTTTCCTAAAATCAATGCTTCTGCTACGACTAAGCCATATCCCTCATAATGAGACGAACAGATAAAAACATCTGCAGAATTTATATATTTATACGGATTCTCCTGCATTCCCCATAAGGTCACATAATCCATCTGTAAGAAATCTTTTTGATTTTTCAGTTGTTCAAAATCAATTCCATCACCAACTACCCAAACGGAAAAATGATACCCTTCATCATGCAGTTTCTTTGCAGCAGTAAGTACCCTGTCAAACCCTTTGTGTTGGTTATCTACACGACCAACCAATACAAAGGTTAGGTCCTTAGTATTAATTTTTTCTTTTTTCCCTTTTAACAGAATCTGCTCTGTATCATTAATATTTGAAATGGTTGTTACATTACAAGCATTTCCGAATCGTTTCCGAAAATCATGTTCTATCCGCTTTGATACACATACAATCTGATCATAATTCTTATATACATTATCTGCCTGTTTCTGACTCCAGTACCCCTGAATCATACCGTCCATTAGCCAGGCTTCCCCATGTAACCAAAACACTTTTTTTGTATACTTGGAACAACCATCTATGATTTTAACAGGGTATCCTGTATAAAAAGCAATCTCCGTATCATATTTTTCTTTTATATATTTCTTATGCAGATACTTTGCAGAATGAAATTTTGTCCAATACTTATACGGCAGTATACGCACGTTTCCGTGTATCCAATCCTTCCACGTTGCATGTAAGAAAAATTTAACTGGAACAACATATTTTTTATAATCAACTTTTGAATCTAAACGTCCTGTAATCGCCGGATCATCTCCAGTTGTATTGACCACTGTAACGCTGTATCCACACTTTACAAGTGCGTTTGCAACATTAACAAGCATACGTTCCATTCCCCCCATATTCAAAGAGGGAACTAAGATCAGTATTTTCTTCATTTTTTACCTTTTCTTTCTGGTAGAATTAACAAATCTCCCATTATATTTAACGCATCCTGTGTTAGATAATTGTCAAATCCACCACTATTTGTAAATGTCATTTCTCCCAATAATATTTTATCCTTGTATATATAAAAGTCCACTCGTACATGTGCGAACGGTCTTCCTAAAACCTCTGCATATTGAATCATTTTATCAAAGTTCTTAGGCTTTTCCGGAAGAAATTCGTCTGAATACTTTTTAATTCCATAGTTTACCCTCTTATAATTGCAATCCACATGTAAAAACTTAACATGTTCTTTGCGTCCAACACAAATCTCTACAATATGAGCTTTCCCGCCGAATACATATACCTTATAGTCAACCGGATAGTTTCCTTCGTCATCTCCTAAATATTTTTCAAAAAGAATACACGGTTTTGATTTACGATAATGTAACTCTCCGTAGCGTTCCCCACATTCTGCATGAAACCATTTTTTAGCCATTGCCTGAATTTGTTGTAAAGTAATTTTAGATTTATCTTCACATATAAAATTCATTCCTGCACCTCTATTGAGTTTCATAACAAACTTATCTGGCAGATTATCAATTCTGATGTCATCCGTTTTATGGTAAACAGCAAGAAGATCGTTCATTATTTCTTCGCAGCCAAGCTCCTTCACATATTCACGAACACGATATTTATCAGCACATTTCGTAACTAATGGATTGTTTTTATATTCGTACACTTTTAACCATTGAATTTTCTGATTTAAATCTCTTGGGTTCTCTAAATCAAGTGGACACTGAAAAGTCTGCTTATACAACATTTTAATAGCCGGCTTAGTAAAATATATACAATAATAAGGCAATAATTTATCATATGCCTTCATAAAAACCTTACTATTTTTTAATCTCGTTTTTAAACTCATTTTTTCCCTTTCCTATACATAAGATTTTCAATATATCTCTTTATTAAATATTTTTTTGATGTCTTGAAAAATTGTATATATTCATTTTTTATATAATCTACTATTTGGACATTCTCAAATCTGTATTTTTGACAATTCTCTGATATCTTAACTGCAAATGGATCACTATCACTTGTATCGACAATACTATGCGTACCACTTCCATCGTGTCCAATATTTTGAATCAACGACTGCTTCGGCAAAATGTTAAACATACCATTTTTATACATTGCATAATCAAAACGAATTGCCCATGAATTTACACGTCCATTCATTTGATCATCTAACATAGATGATCTGTCCTCTCCCCATTTGTTAAAGTTTCGTCTTGCGAAAAAATTCCAACGAAATAATGAATAATCTTCTACATTCCAATCAATCTTTTTCCAACGGCTTTGCCATGTAGCCCAGGCATAGCTGCTTGACCTTTGAGTAACTATTACATCAGAACAATAATTTTCCGGTATCTTTATCGGAACCGTATATCCTCCCACAGACCAAATCTGCACTTTATCTTCGTAGTAATCCAGTGCGCCATTCATAAAAGCTAAGTATGCAGGAGAACATACTGCATCATCTTCTGTAACAATTACTTTTCCATATTGATTTATAATCTAATCTACACCTGTGATTACAGATTTAGCTAACCCTTTATTTTTATTTGATTTTTTAATAACTACTTTTTTAAAAAATCCGTTTTCATACTGTTTCGCAACTACATACACCTCTGCATTTTTTTTCTTTTCAACATCTGATTTTGGGCCGTCTATAAAAATAAACAAATCGCTTTCTTTGGACTCTTTATTCTTTACCAAGGCTGCCAATGTTCTTTTCAAATGCTCCGGACGATTATATGCAAATACTATTATTGGCGCGTACATCACTCTTTTCCCTCCGTGATTTTTTTATAAATATCACATATCGTCTTATAAACATTATTTCCCGAATGCAAATAGTACATATCTTTTCTTCCATTTTTTGAAATTTTCGCCGCCGTACTATCTTCTTCAAATAATTTTTTTATATATCCAGCCATAATTTCATATTCTTCAAAACGATATAAAAATCCATTTTCTCCATGACGTACATATTCAGGAACCCCCCCCACAGAAGTTGCTATGCTCGGTGTTCCAACCATCATAGCTTCTTTTAGTGAACTGGCATGGTTTTCAATTGATGAACTTAATACAAAAACTCTTGTTTTCGCATACTGCTCGGCCAACTGTTCCTGCGAAATCATACCCAACCATACAATGTTTTCTTCAACGCCTAATTCTTTAATCAGTTTTTCAATATACTTAACATACCCCCTCTTGCGAAGCCGCCACTGTATAGAATTATCTGCTACCATCTTTGGTCCTGGAACATATAATTTGATATCCGAATACAGATTCTTAAGCAGAGCAACCGCACGAAGCACCATATGGAGTCCTTTTAACGGATATCCAGATGCAGTACAAATGATTGAATGAGGTTCTGCTCGATCTATATTCCATTTTTTTTCAGAAAATATTGTATTGATACTCAACGGGCAACGAAAAACTTCAATATCAGGATTCAGCGCTTTAACACTATTTTCACACCAGTCATTTTCACAGATAATTCTTCCCGAACGCTCAAGCATTTCTTTTTCTTTTTTAACAGAAGCCAAATACTTTTGCTGCTGCTTAAAAATACTGTCTCGTTTGATAAAATCTCTAAAAGTAACTGAAGTATTTAACTCTGAATTTGTCATACCGGCAAGATAGTGTCTTGCAATTGACTGAAGATAGCCCTGCATATAGATAACTGAAGGAATATCTCCCGCAACTCTTAATGCACACAAACCATGAGTAAATTCTGTTCCCCAAATTTGAATCAAATCAGGTTGCTCCCGATCAATCATTTTTTTCCATGCCAGACTATTATTTTTTTCATTTTCATCATATAATAATGGTACTTGATTCGGTATGCCATAATAAACAACACCGTTTTCCTCCAGTCGGATTGTCTCCTTCACGGCAGCGCTTGTAGCTATCACGAGCCGATGCTCATTAGCCTTAATAAAATCATGTAAAAGAGCTGACATCCACAATCCATTTGAACGCTTTCCATATATGTTCTCTCCTAATATCTCCAATGGTGTATTTGTAATCCAAAGAATCTTCATACTCTATCCCCCTCATATATCTTATAAAGAATAATCGGTGCTAACAATGCTAAAACAGATAACCACATTCCGGTATTCACACAAGACAGTAAGATTGTCTGAAGAAACAACCATAATACATATCCATATCCACCCTTATTTCGAAATGGGGCAAAAAATAATCTGTATATTTTCCGATACATAAAGATAAGTGATATAATTCCTAAAAAACCATATAATCCAATAGTATCTAAAATAAAAGAATGTCCTCCGATACCTCCGCCGCCTTTTAACATAGTACCACACAAAGGATTGGAAAAAAATGTTCTAATAGAACGTTCATATAAGAAAATTCTATTACTCTCTGACTGTTCAAGTCCTGTTTTTCCACCTGCCAACGCATTCAAACGTTCTAGCATTGTTTCACTTCCCGTCAGCTCACCAACCCAATGCAAAAAATTAGAAAGTACATCTTCTAATACAAACGTACATACAACAGAAAAAAACAAAAAAATCAAAATATCTTTTGTTGTTAAATCTCTCTTCGCAAAAAACAGCAACGATGTAATTAGTATAAGTAAAAATGCTGTCGTATACTCTGACAATATTACCATAACAAATACAGAAATCACGCTGATTACCGTTGGAATTAATCCTATTTTTTTTCTCTTATAAGCCAAAATCAAAAGTGGGTATAACAAGACAACCATATATATGAACTCATACCCTCCGATATTTTCCCATGCATATAACACTGCATTAGCATCGTTTGCTGATTCAAGCGTTGCTAAAATTCTCGCTGCAAATGGATTTCGTATTAATCCAATACAGGTTGTTAAGACTGTAATGGCAAGTGCGATAAAAACAATATTTTGGTAATAAGAAATATCTCGCTTTCTATAATGTACAATAAAATATCCCAAAACAATCGAAACCATGTTTAAAAGAATAGAATACCCCCATAATATCACTGATTCCGAACGAGTAAAAAAAGTTAGCAAATTAAATAAGATAAACGGGAGTAATATTCCGCCACAATATTTATTTAGAGAGATGACTCCATTTCCTAAAACAATTCCTACCATAATCAGAAGAACAATAAACATATAAGAATATGTCGTAAAATATGTACTTATAATTCGTGTAACAATCGGCATGATGATATATAAAATCGGAATAGTATATATCAATTTCCAAATAATATTATTAAATTTACTATTCATTTTTTCTAAAACCTTTTCTTCAAAAAGCGCACTATTTTCCCCGCCTGTTCTACGTTTGTTTTATATTTCATAACAAAATCCTGTGCCTGCTCTGCTTTTTCTTTTCTTTCACTAAACGGTACATTTAATGTTTCTGTTAAAACTTTTGCTATACCCTCCGGCGATTCATCGTTGATCAGATAAATAAATGGATAATATTCTTTCGGCATTCCAGGTAACTTAGTCGTTAAAAGAGGGGTCCCTGATACCATGTATTCCATATTCTTTGATGGGAATGAATATTTCGTATATTCCGGTGCAACTGGTCTTGGATTTACAAGTAGTGCTGCCCTCATTTCGGCACTTACAATCTCCGCATTCGGCTTAACTCCAAAATATTTTACCAGAGGATTAACCTTTGCAATTTCAATCAATTCATCTTTATAATCACCATCACCATAAATCCAAATTTCAGCATCCGGTATATTCGCTTTTAGAAATCCCTCTACAAGATTTTGTATTCCGTATAATTTAAAAATGCTTCCAGCATAGATTACTATCTTCTTTCCTGATTCTAATTCCCATTTTTTATTTGATTCAAAATATCTTACTTCAGAATCAACATGCCCTTCTAATACAATATACGGCTTATTTTTTTTATTTAACCGTTGATTCATCTGCTCCGTCAGAAAAATAAATCCATCCATATGCTTAAACAAAAAATTGTTTATGCTTCTCAACAAAGTATTTTCACTCATCATATCAGGCAAATCAGTCACTATTGTGACAATTGAAATTTTTCGTAATTTACAACCAATTAACATACCATATGCATTAGCGATATTTAGGCAATCACATATAGCATATGTTTCTTTTGTTTTTTTTATACAAAGTGTATTCCACAATGCAGCAGCAAAAATCATTCCCTGACGAATTCCCGGGATATTTAACGTTGTATAATAGTGAAAATACGCATTTTCCTCTTGCTCATCCTGTTCATTAATAAACATTTTTTTCGTCACAGCCCTATTAACAGGCAATCCCGACAAACATTTTACATACACATCATTTTTTGAAAAGCCTTTAATCAATAATCCATGATATTTCTGATCTGGCATTAATACTGCAACATCATTTTCACTTACTATTTCTCTATATTTTTTATCTGTACAATTTGAATAACCATAAATTATCTGCATTACAAATCACTATATCCTTTTAATATATAATTACCTTTTGGTTTCCTTAGAATCTTTCCGATTGCACAACCATTTTTTTCATCTACTTTATCAATGAGTTGTCCATTTTTATTATATTCTGGATGAACCATAATTTCTAGCTGATCTTTTACACCAACACTTTCTACATCTTCCATTGAACCAAAATATTTTACAGTTTTAAATCCATTGAGCTTTAACCATAAATTATATGTTTTTTTTACTATTCTTTTAACAAAAGAAATCGAACCAATGTTTCGGTGCAATCTTATTTTCTTTATCCCTTGTTCTTTACATACACGTTTAACAACTGGGGCAATAAATAAACCTGTATGAATATGATGATGCGAATCTGCATGTGTTATATGAATCTCAGCATCTTTTAGGCGCATAACTTGTGCCGTTAATTCTTCATAAACCGCTTCTCGCTCATTCTTATTCAACCATTTATTTCTATTAATTCTACCATGATAAAAACCGTCTTTTACAAACAAATCACAATCTTTTATTTTTGAAGTGATTGGGGATCCTTCCGTCAGATTAAAGTGAATTCCTATTTTCCCATCCATTTTCTCCCGCTTTATAGACACCACCGCTTCATCAAAGTTCTTTCCATTAGCTACCATAGTAGTATCTGTTATAAGTTTTTTTTCAAAAGCTTCGCATATTGCTTTTGTACAAGAGCTATTTAACCCAAAATCATCTGCATTAATTCGTATTACTATCAATTTTTAAAATCTCCCTCACAGCTTCTATCTGAACTGAGGCCATATTTTCTATTGTATAATCAGCTATTGTATCAAGAGAAGCTTGACACATCTTTTTATAAAGTTCTGGAACATCATGTAAATTTTTGACTTTGTCGCAAAGTGACTTATCGTTACCCATAGGAACAATAAAACCATTCTCTCCATCTTTAATAAGCTCCAGACCTGCCACACAATGATCGGATACAACCGTCGGTAAACCAGCAGCCATAGCTTCATTAACCACAAGCCCCCAGACATCATAGCTTGTTGGGTGGACAAACACATCGCTTGCCATATAAAAACGCTTTAATTCTTCCTTTTGATAAAATCCCTCTATCTGTACATTTTGAATATGAAGTTCCTCTATAATCTGGCGATACTTATTTTCTTCTTCCCCTCCACCGATTAATAAAAGTAAATAATCCTCCGGCATCTTAGTCCATTCAGTAATTAACTCCGCATATCTCTTTAATGGAATAAATCTTCCAACAGCAATTGCTATAAATTTCGATTGCGCAAGACCTAATTCCGCACGTATTTTATTTTTAGTTTTTAGGTCCACTGGAAATTTCTGAATGTCATTCGTATGTAATGTTGAAAAAGTATGTAAATAAACATTCTTTTCTTTTGCACCATACCTCATAAAATAGTTTTTTGCCAAATTACCGCTGGCAAAACAGCCTGCTGCTTTTGAAACTACAATGCGTTTTATCATATTTTTCACAAAATTCTCGTGTTTTGTAAGCATAACACCATCAGCATTAATAACATATGGGATATTTCTTTGAATACATCTCAAAATGAGATTTAATGCGCATTTAGTTGAATAGTCATATATCAATACTAAATTGTTTTCTTTGAGATCTTTTATACAATCTTTAAAAGTATTATTTCCATTTATATTATCCAAAGTATAATAACTCCCTTTTTTAAACCACACTGCGTCTCTAGAATCTCCGGTACTTTTTTCAAAAAAAACTTTCACATCAAAATACTTATGGAAACTATCAATAACCTCTACTCTGTAAGGCGCCGGATAAATTGACAATATTAAAAGCTTTTTTTTCATTATTCATCTTCTCCCAAAAAAATATGTATATCATTCATATAACAAGCTTTCGATTGAATTGCCGAATCATCCCAATTCCACCATTCCTTTGCAAGTAATCTTTCAATTGTATCTTCATCAAACCTTTTCTTAATACACTTTGCCGGATTTCCACCCCAAACTTCATATGGCCCAACATTCTTCGTTACAACTGAACCCATACCGATCACTGCACCGTCATGAATTTTTACTCCGGCCTTTATCTTTGCCCCCTGTCCTATCCATACATCGTTACCAATCTGAGTTTCCTGAAAAATATCATATTCAAAATCAGAAAAATTCTTATGTAAAATATTTTTCCACTTATGAAAAACTGAAGACGTTGAAACCCAATGTATCGGATGACTCGTTCCTCCAATATAACAATCTCCTGAAATAGATGTAAAATTTCCAATATGAGTATTAGTTATAAAGGTGTTGTTTCCAACATATGAATATTTCCCAATACGACTTCTATAAAATCTCACACCTTTGCAAATCGCTGCTCTTTTTTCTACTACACTATCCTGTATCCCTGCAAAAACAGAAATATGAGTAAACAGTATCCGATATGGAATTGACAAGATATTTAAAATTAATATTTTAAGACGACGCACCTCTATATATCCTTCTTTCTCTCTAATTCATATAATTTCGCATCTACTATAAATCGATACCAATATGCTTGAAGATAAATGTATATCTTCCCTTCTTTTCCATCCAAAAATCCCAATTGTCCATAATAACGATACCAATAGTAAACTCTTGCTCTTAAAAACATAGGTAATTTATAATAAAACCCTCGTTTCTTTTTCTGCATTACATGACCACCTGTATCCTCTCGTTGTGTTTCATACATCTGCAATTCCAATTGACTATACCAGATATGTTTATTGAGCCATGCATCCAATCCCTTATAATCATAATGGATTAAATCTCCTGATAATTTTTCTACCTTTCCATCAACCAGAATATGCTCATCCATCAATTTATTCTCTACACGGCCTTTTCCATATCGAAACATTCGCAGAAAATATGGTTTATGTGTCCCACCATGTCGAATCCATCTTCCCATAAAATAAACTCTCCAACGCATTTCATACCCATCTATTCCTTCGGAATGTTTCACTTGTTGTTCTATTTCCTCTGCAAGTTCATGAGATATCCTTTCATCTGCATCTAAACGAAACACCCATTCTGTTTGAATATTACAATGATCTAATGCCCAATTAAATTGATTTGCATGTCCACACCATTCATGATAGTAAGTTTCTGTCCCCAGTTTTTTTGCGATATCAACTGTATTATCATCACTTCCTGAATCTACTATAATAATGCGATCCGCAATTTGCTTTGCTGACTTTATGCTTGCTTTTATATTTTTTTCTTCATTTTTTGTTAATATAATTACAGTGATGTTCGCCATTCCTACTCCCCTTACTTTTTTTAGTCTTTCATTTATCTCAAATACTCTTCCATCTCATCCATAAGCATTTTCTTTTCAAAATTATCTAAATAATATCCTCTGGATTTTTCTGCCATCTCTTGTAAATCTTTTTCCTTCATTTTTTCAATAATCTGACACAATCCACCCACATCTCCAATCTCACTGCAAAGACCACACTCTGCTTCTTCTACAACACGCTTTGTCTCTCCAGATGCAGATGCAATAATCGGCATTCCACATGCCATATAAGATTGTAATTTTGCTGGAATTGTTTTCGTGAATAATTCATTATCCATAAAAGAAACAAAAGCTGCATCGCAGCAAGCTAATAACTCTGGTATTTTTTCCTGTGGCTGTCTGTCAATCATTATAAACTTATCTTGTACATCTAACCGTTTTATCTCTTCCAGAAAATTTTCTTTGTTTCTTCCATCACCTACAATTACAAATTTCACATTTTCTAATTTCTGTGCTGCTTTTGGAAATATTTCCAGACCTTGTGCCTGCCCGATGTTTCCGGTAAAAATAATTTTGAACATCCCATCATCTGGAATTTCCGGAGTATATTTCTTGTCTACCGGACAGTAGAATTCTTCTGCATATTGCGGCCAATAACTTACTTTATTTTTATCCCTGCAGCGCTTTTGTATCTCTTTTACAAAACTTGGAGAAGTCGCAAAAATATGATCACAATGCTCATATATATAATCCACCATTTTTCCGATTGGCTTCAGCACGAGCGGACTATGAATTCCTGTTACAATCTCTACATTTTCCGGCCAAAGATCCTGCACATAAAGATAATGAGGAATTTTATGCTTTTTAGCATACCACACACCTATCAATGCTTGCGTCATAGGTGACACTTCAAATGTAAATACATAATCTGCCTTGATTTCTGTCAGGCACTTCCAAATATAACCTGAAATTACAAATGACAGATAATTGCAGGCAAGACCAATCGAGTTATTTCCTCTCGCAGTCAACGGAATTCGTACAATTTTTACGCCATTCCATTCCTCCGTTCTTTTATGCGCCAAATCATATCCTTCATAATATTTTCCTTGTGGATAATTTGGAATTCCTGTCAGTACCGTTACTTGATATCCTCTTTTTACCCATTCTGAACAAATATCATTGATTCGAAATGGTTCTGGATAAAAATACTGACTTACTACTAAGATGTGTTTTTTCTTAGGCATTTTCTATTCCTCCAAATCGGTGCCTTCTGTTAAAATAATTGATTTTCTCAGACTATTCACTCTATAATTTTCCTTATACTCACTCATACTCATCTCATAGGAAGAATCTCCAAATGCCTTTGTTGTTAATTCTCCAATTTTGCCTGGAACTTTTTCCAATACCTTTACAAACAAATACACAAAAGGAATCATAATGATTCTATGTCCTTTTACCTCTGCAATCATCTGTACCATATCAGAAGTATTTGTATATTCTCCATTTTGTGGGAAGAAAACACCTGTCTCTTCATTGTCAATCATCAATTTCACAAACTGACATAAGTTATCAATGTGTAACATCGATCTTTGGTTCTTTACAATTGGAAATACGGGTAGCCTAGATGCTAATTTTGCTAACTGTGGATAATTCCCCTTTGACCCTTTTCCATAAATCATTGGTGGGCGTAATACTACCACCTTAAAACCATCTGTTACCATTTCTTGTAATTTTTTATCTGCCTGCAATTTGCTATCACCATAAAAGTTCAATGGTTTTGGTTCTGTTGAAAATGTAATAATACGTTCTTTACATCCTGAATACACAATCATGGAAGACATAAATATAAATTGTTTCACATTTGATCTTTTTGCTTTTTCCGCTACTTCTAAAGTAAGTTCTGTATTTACTTCATAATAAAGTTCTTTTTGCTCTTCTGTTATTGCACCTACATCTGCATGAGCAATACCTGCCACATGGAAAATCACGTCATACTCAGAAAAATCCTTATCTCTCCATGAATTATTCAACATATCTAATGTATCTACTTCGTATTGATCACGATCTTTTAATAACCACTGCTCCACCGATTCACCTATATAGCTTCCTTTTCCTGTGATCAGTATCTTTTTTTTACAATTCTCTTGCTTTATTATATCTAATTCTATATCCTGCTCTTCCGAACTATCCTTCACAAAATAGTCTGACATTTTTACTCTGCGTTTTACATTTATAAATATAGTTGCAAAAATTTCAGAAACTCCCAAAAAAATTACGACACGTTTTAGTATAGACTTTTTCTTGTCTATTTCTTTTGATTCCTTTTGAAATTTGATTGCCTTTACAAGAAAAACTAATATTCCTGTTGCAATTGCGCTAGCAACTCCTATCACTATCGCTCCAATTTTTATCTGTTCATTCATTTTCTCCGGCGAAACACTTCTATCCGTTTCCATACCAGCTTTATTCATTTCTCCAGTTCCGCCTTCTACTACTCCATCCGAGTTCAATACTGACCCTATTGTTCCAAGAAAACACTTTATATCCATCCAAATTCCAAGTTTTTCCACATATTCTCCATCCAGCTTGGCTTTTACCGGAATTTCCAGTTCATCTCTTCCGTTAATCTGTGCCCAGCCTGTCAGTCCCGGTTTTACATCATTTGCATTGTATTTCTCACGTTCTGCAATCAGCACATCCTGATTCCAAAGAGCAGGACGAGGACCAATAACAGACATATTTCCAATGAAAATATCCCAAATCTGTGGCAGTTCATCCAAACTGTGTTTTCTCAAAAACTTTCCAACCCTTGTAATATACTGATCCGGATCTCCCAACATATGTGTAGGTACGTCATGTGGAGTACTCATCTTCATACTACGAAACTTATGTATCTTAAAGAATTCCTTATTCTGACCAACTCTCTTTTGTGTAAAAAGTACTGGTCCTGGATCATCAATTTTAATCGCAATGGCGATTGCTGTATAAACAGGAGACAACAGTACTAAACCACCAAAAGAGAGCACAATATCTATGGCTCTCTTAACGTATCTATCGTAAATTCCCTTACTTTTTTTAGTCTCTCCGACAGCTTCTAAATGTCCTCTGACTCCATCTGCATTTTCTTCATCATTTTCATCTTCCACAAAAATGACTTTCTTACCTTCCAAAGGATTCTTCTGTTCCATTTCTTTTTCAAAAACAGAATCTTCTTTTTTCTTTTTTGCAATAATATTTAATCCTATAAAAGCTGTCCCTGTTCCGATTACTGCAATTTTAATAATGTTTCCAATCTTTTTCTTATCGATTGACATATATGCTTACTCCCGTTTACTTTTTCAATTAAATATTCATCGTTGCAACTGTGCTGTTATGCCAATTTCTGCTGCGCTTCACTTTCTTCCCCCAGCAATCTCTCATACACTTCACCTTTTTTCTCGCTTCCATGTTCTCCCGCAGGGTGATAAGTCGTTACGACTTCTGCCACTTTTTCACGGATATCCTCTGCATTTACATATGCCATATCCATCAAAGTCTGCAGTTCTTTTAAAAACGTTTCAACTTCAAAAGGAATCGGACATCCGATATGGATCAATTCATTTCTTGTTTTCTTCAGACCTTCCTCGGCCATCAGTTTCTCTTCATAAAGCTTCTCTCCCGGTCTCAAACCTGTATATTCTACTTTAATATCAATATCAGGCTTCATGCCGGACAGCTTGATCAGGTTTCTTGCCAGTGTATCAATCTTCACCGGACTTCCCATATCAAGTACGAAGATCTCACCGCCATGCGCATACGTTCCCGCCTGCAGCACCAGACTGACAGCTTCAGGGATCGTCATAAAATAACGGATAATATCCGGATGTGTAACTGTGACCGGACCTCCTGCTGCAATCTGCTTTTTAAACAGCGGAATTACCGATCCATTGCTTCCCAGCACGTTTCCAAAACGAACTGCTACAAATTCGGTCTTGATATCTGCCGAAAATTTCTGTTTTACCATTGCACCGTCTTCATCATCAGCATGTGCATACAGAATTGGCAGCTTTTCCGGTGTTCCGTCTTTGATCATACGGTCAAAAGACTGGATGATCATCTCGCAAAGTCGCTTACTTGCTCCCATAATATTTGTCGGATTGACCGCCTTATCTGTACTGATCAGCACAAATCTCTGACAGCCGTTCATCATTGCTGCATATGCAGTCTTGTAAGTTCCGATCGCATTGTTTTTGATGGATTCACACGGACTGTCTTCCATAAGAGGCACATGCTTGTGAGCAGCCGCATGGTACACAACATCCGGTTTATACGTCTCAAAGACAGAATTGATTCTTCTGGAATCCCGGATAGAACCGACTAAAACGACCAGATTCAGATTTGGGTATTTCTTTCTCAGCTCTTGCTGAATATCATATGCATTATTTTCATAGATATCAAAAATAATGAGTTGTTTCGGGTCATATGAAGCAATCTGACGGCAAAGCCCGGAACCGATACTTCCGCCTCCTCCGGTCACCATTACCTTCTTGCCATTGATAAACTCATGGATCTCTTCCATATTGACTTTGATCGGATCACGTTCGAGCAGTTCCTCTACAGCCACATCCCGCAGCGCACTCACTTTTACTTCTCCGGTAAGGAACTGATAGACTCCCGGCAGGTTCTTCAGTTCACATCCCGTCTCTTTACAAATATTTAAAATATCACGTTTTTCTTCTGCTGTCGCACTTGGAAGCGCCACAATGATCTTATCAATATGATAACGCTCCACACAGGACATAATATCATCCCGCCCTCCGACAATCGGAACGCCCTCTATGTATCTTCCCCATTTATTCGGATTGTCATCGATAATGCAGCATACAATATCTTTCAGTTCCTGTGCCGTCTTGATATCACGCAGAATAATCTGACCGGCCTTTCCTCCTCCGATCAAAAGCACTTTCTTTGCTTTCGCAATCTCTTCTTCTTTTTTTCGCTTACTTCTCTCCAGTAAGACAAACCGGTATGCAAACCGCACTGCCAGAGTCAGCCCAAACTGGACCATAATTCCGAAGAAATAATAGGACATCGGCATTCTTCTAAACAGGAATGTAATTCCCACACAGTGAAATACAAATGTAATTGCTGTCGCAAGTATCATTCTCATCAATTCACTGTAACTTGCAAACCGCCAGATACTGTTGTACAGACGTAAACGTAAAAACACAAACAATGAAAACACTGCATAAATTCCGATAAACTTGAAATAAGCTCCCAGATATTCTTTCGGTATCAAAGAATATCTGCAGTCAAACCGAAACCACAGTGCCAGAAAAAACGACAAAATAATTGCAATTGCATCATACCCGGCCAGTGCTATAGATACAACCTGCCAGTGTTCAAGTTTCTTTTTCGTATACCGAACCGCATTAGTTTTCTTTTGATTCAATCTTTTTTCCACAAAATTTCCTCCCGCTTCTCTCCATTTTCAAGATTTTTGGATCACTTTTCCTATCCTTTTTCCATCCCCAAGTCCGCATTCTTTATAAAATTTTTATAAAGAAGCATCATCGATTTCACTTTACTACAAATTCTGCTATTTTTCAACTCTGCTTGCCATTTTATACAATAATTTCACATTTGTTTATAGACACCCTGTTTCATATATATATCTATTTTAATACACCTGCACATGAAAAAAGCCGCAGATTCCATTGTCAATGCAATGAAAACTGCGGTCTTTCAACTGAACTACGATATATTATTGACCAGATAATATTTGCTGCATTTTCTGTGTGATCATCGCTACAGAAGCCTCGTCCGGCCACATAACATATAACGGCTGTGCTCCGGAAGAAAAGCATGTCTGCGTATCTCCGTTACCTACGGCTGCTGTAGACTCGATCTGCCAGCTTCCTCCTTCGGAAAGCTCCATATTTATAAATTTAGCCATCTCATCGCTTGTCATATTTGTCTCCACACTGTTGGATACACTGGAGATGATCGATGATGCCTTTGTCAAAATGGCAGGACTCATAGCCTTGTTCAGAATCGCTGTGAGAACAGCTTCCTGATTTCGTCCGCGCTGGTTATCTCCATCTTCAAAGCTGTGTCTCTCTCTTGAGAATGCAAGTGCAGCTTTTCCATCCAGATGGTTTGTTCCCTGATTAAAGTGATATCCTCCGGCTTCAAATTCGTACTCTGACTGAACGTCTACTCCTCCAAGTGCATCGACGATCGTCATCAGTGATGTAAAGTTTACTCGTGCGTAATAGGTAATATCAATTCCATATAAACTTTCCAATGTCTCCATGGACTTATCTACTCCATAAATACCTGCATGGGTAAGCTTGTCTCTCTGCTCTCCCGAAACTCCCGGAATTGGTACGTAATAGTCTCTCGGTGTAGATGTGAGCAGGATTTTTCTTGTCTTTGGATTGACTGTCATAATAATATTGACATCACTCCGGCTGGTCGTAGAGATTTCACCCGATACATCAATACCACTGATATAGACATTAAATGGCTCATTTACATCTTTTTCTTCTTTTACAATCTCTGTCTCGATTCCATACTGATATAACACTTTTACCTGAGAAGAATAATCATCAATACTTTCCTCAATCACGCTTGCCAGCGCTTCATTATAAATCGCAGCGTCAACTCTTCCCCACAGAAGGGCTTCTGCTTCTTCCTGGATTGTGGCATATTCCTGTACCTTGACAGTTCTTCCAACGGACTTCTGAACGTCTTCCAGCATCTTATTTGTATTTTCAGTATCCAGACTTGTCTGAATACCATAACGATAGTCTTTCGCATCCATCAACGTCTCGGCCGGATCATCTGCCCGTACAACAACGATCATATTGTCTGTCTTATACGTTGCTCCGCCTACATCGCCTAACAGTTTGTCTGCTTTATAAATAGAGAAGATACCTGCTGCCATCAGGATATCTACCAGGATACTGATCACAATCCCGACGATATATCCCTTTCCCCGCAAAAACTGTAAACCAAATGCGACGCCAAACAATACCACAAGAACAACACCTATCGGAATCAGGTATTTTCCCGGAATCATCCCATTATTTCCTGCCAGTACTAAAAGCAGAATGGATAAGATCAATTGTATCAATGTAATACAAATTCCAGCTACATGGTATTTTCTTCTCGTTTTTTTTCGTTTGTTCTTCACTGCACGCTCCTCCTTTAGTTTAGTGAACCGTCAAAGTTAAATTCTGTGGGTCCGATGTATTTCCTGCACTGTCTCTTACTGTATATGTCAGCTGGTAGACACCCGGCTGAGCAATATCATATGCTCCGTCTACTGTAATCGCAGCTTTCAGAGTCTCCGGACTGTCCGTATCATCTGACACTGATGCAATATATCCCATTGGATCAAACGGTCCTCCGACCGGAACATCTGCACTGCCGGTTGTAAGCTGCAATGTCGGACGTCCCCCGCCCGTCTGGGCATCTCCCGTAAGATACTCCACCTCTTTTGTTGCTGTCCCTACATTCTGATGCTTATCTAACACTCCATAATATACAATTGCTTTATTGTCTTTGACCGGAACGATCTTTTCTACAAAAACTTCTTTTGTAAGATCTCCATCTTCCTTGTCTTCTGCTTTTACCCCTGCCAGTAAATCTTTTGTCCCGGCGCCCTCCTGGTAAACAACCGGTTCGTCGCCCACTGTAATTGTAGGCGCATTGTCATCTTGTGCGGAATCTACATATACAATGGCAACCCCTAAGATTACACAGGCTGCAGCCAATATGACCCCCAATAATCCTCGCTTCATTTCATCTATCCTCTATTTCTTTTCTCCGTAATTCCCATAATATTTTCCATAATATTTATTCTGGTTCATATCTACTTTGTTAAGAACCACTCCTAAAATCGGACACTCTGAACGCTCCAGCTGCTTTTTGATTGTCTTGGCAAACTTACGGCTGATCACATTCGCAGAAACAACAAGTACAGATGCATCACAAACTTTCGCTATGATCGCAGCATCAATGACATTCCCAAGCGGAGGAGCATCAATAATAATATAATCATACACCTTTCTTCCGCTTGTAATCAGACCTTCAAACTTTTCCTGCCCTAACAGCTCTGCCGGATTAGGCGGCACAATTCCTGCAAAGATCATCATCAGGTTTTCTATCTGTGTCTTGCACACTACATCCTCCACTTTCTCTTTTCCGGACAGAAAATGGCTGAGCCCTTTCAGTTCTCCATGCACTCCATGCCGGCCGGCGAGTACAGACTTACGCAGATCTGCATCTACGAACAGTACTTTTTTTCCACTTTGTGCCAATGATTCAGCAACAGACAGAGACACTGTACTTTTCCCTTCACCCGGTGTACAGCTTGTAAACACCAGTACTTTATTTTTTTCTCCCGAAAACTCGATATTTGTTCTCAGCATTTTATATGCTTCGTCACTTCGATAGTCTTTTTCCAAATCCTTTAATTCAACTTCCAGCATCTTATTTTCCCTTTCTGATTGTTCTTCTATTCCTTCCGAAATACTCTTTGGCTAAAGCTCTTCTTATTTTCTTTTATATCAGATGTATCAGATGCGACTGGAATAGAGGACAAGACTGTCAATTCCAGATAATGTTCAACATCATCTGGTGTCTTGATCGAATCATCTAAAACATAACGCACGATGATCACTGCAAATGCAATAAGTACTCCCAGAATACCACCAAACATTGCATTTTTCATTGTATTCGGAGAACTGGGGCTCTTTGGCAGATTGCCTTCTTCTACTGTATTGACGGAATCTGCATAGGTAATATCTTTAATCTGTACACTTGCAACCTCACGAACTGTATCAGCCAGCTCTTTTGCAAGTTTTGGATTTTCATTTTTTACAGAAATACTCAAAATCCGGGTGTCGGCTGCATTCGATACGGTGATCGCATCACTGAGTTTATCCGGATCCATATCAACTCCTAAAATATTGATCACCTGTTCCATAACGGAACGGCTTTTTACAAGCTCTACGTAGTCTTTGATCAACTGAGATCCCACCTGAAGATCACCTGATGTAACAGCTGTTTCACTGTCTTGCTTTGACAGGACATACATCTTTGTTGTAGATGTATACATTGGCGTCACAAATAATTTTGTAACCAGAATTGCAGCGAACGCCATTAAAATTCCCGCCAAAATGACCAGATGTACTTTTCTGAGTATTGATTTACACAGATCTAACAGGTCTATCCCATCATTTACTGTTCTCGTATTCATGTTATTCTGACTCATTTTCTTTTCTTTTTTTCAGCAGCTCTTTTGCATTGCTGAAAAATATCCTCCTCATGTATTCTTTTCCATATTTTCGTTCTACATACTCTGCCGCCTTTTGCATTCTCGGCTCTCTGTATTCTATCCCGTGAGCATCTGTTCCGACACAATGCACCATCTGCTGAGCCAGAAGCTGTCTGACAAACTTTTTAACTTTTCTTCCACTTCCACCTGTGATGCTGCTGGAATTGATCTGTATCAATGTTCCCATCTTCCATAAATACTCGATCCGCTCCGGCTTGTCCAGTAAACACATATATCTCTCTGCATGTGCCAGTATCACTTCATACCCTGCCATCTGCACAGTCTGTATTCCCTGCTGAATATAGGAGAAACTATCCATCGGAGAGAACTCCAAAAGTACGCACGCTCTTTTGTTCATAGATAAAACGGTTCCGGCTTTTAGTTTTTCAGGTATATCCTGCCCAAAAAACACTTCTGTCCCCAGATAAACACGAAATTTTTTATCGATTTTTTCAGCTTCTCTTCTAACTAATCTCAATTTTTTCCTAAGTACTTTCGGACTTTCTTTCCCCCGCTTTGGATGATGATGCGGTGTGGCTATAATACAGCGGATTCCTTCCTGATACGCAATTTGAAGCATCTGAACAGTCTCTTCTATACTTTCTGCCCCATCATCTACTTCAGGTAAAATATGGCAATGCATATCAATATATCCACTCATCCACATTTCCTCCTATTCTAAAAATTTGCAGTCTCTATTCAAGAGTATCACTTCTTAATTTTTTTGTCAATTTAAAACCGACTTTCCATATTTTGCCACCTGTTTCCTGCATATAACAATGCACAAATGTATATACTTCTATAAGAACCGTAGTATCTTAAAAGGAGAAAAAAATGGAGCGTTTGATTATTGGTGGTATCATCTGTATTTCTATCGTTATTGGCGAAATTATTATGTATTGTCGCCTGGTAATTGCATCAAAGAGAGAGTCAAAGCCAGCTTAGAATATCTAAACTGGCCTTACTTTTTTCTTGTAATTTTGTTGGCCGCTATCTGAACTCTCTCACAATCCGACACATTTCATCAAACTGATCTTCCATCTCCTGTACCAGTCTGAACTGTGTACGGGCACGAACCAGGTTGTGCTCCGGATATGCCGTCTTGAAATACGTATCTCCCTGCAGAAAATCCATCAGGAACCGGATTCCGCATTCGAATGTCATCAATCTTGCACCCCACGGAAGACTCTCCAGCTCCTCCGGTGTCAGAACATCTCTTGCCATCTCCAGATACCCTTTCACATACAGCTCATACAGATTGATATCAAAATGGACCTTGTCCAGATCACGTTCATCTTCTTCCGCCGTAGATGCGCCAAAACGAATCGAATCTCCAAAATCATTGGCTGCCAGTCCCGGCATGATCGTATCCAGATCAATGATACACAATCCTTTTCCGGACTCTGCGTCAAATAAAATATTATTCAGTTTTGTATCATTGTGTGTCACACGCAGCGGCAGAACACCTGCTTCCATCCTGCTCATCAGAGCTCCACAGTCTTTTTCTCTCGCCAGTGCAAATTCAATCTCCGAACGGCACAGACGGGCGCGGTTCTTCACATCTCGCTCTACAGCCTGTGCAAACGCTTCAAATCGTTTTACCGTGTCGTGGAAATTCGGGATCGTCTCATAAAGACTTTCTGCCGGATATTCCCCAAGCTGCTTCAAAAAGTGACCAAAACTTCTGGCTGACTGGTAAAACTGCTCCGGACGCTCCACCATCTGATAGCACACAGAATTGGCGATAAAATTCGCACAGCGCCATGGCTGACCTTCATCATCCTCAAAATATGTCTCCCCGCTCTTCGTCTTGATGTAGGCCAGTGTCTCACGATCCGGATCTCCGCCTTCCCGACGGATCACATCCCGTAAAAACTCTGTCACTCCGAAAATATTCTCCATTACCTTACCAGGCTCTTTGAACACATTGATATTGATTCTCTGCAGTACGTATAATGGCTTCTCTGTGCCATCTTCCATCGGCATATATACTGCGTAAGTCTCATTGATGTGCCCTTCCCCAAACGGTTTTACATAACTGCACTGGGGACCGAATCCAAATGCATACAGTGCATCCTCAAGCGCTCTGCTGTCCACACCTTCGATCTTTCTTCTGGTAGAGAAGATGACTTCTCCTGCCTCTACCTTCTTCTCCTGCTCGATCGTACAGTTTGCTTTTACCACACTTCCAAGCCCCACATGCGCTCCGGCGCATACCACCGAATCGTGATCCACAACTGCTCCGCTGTTGACAAGCGCCGCCCGATCCACATGGGTGTGCGTATTCACTACCGCGCGCTGCATAATAAAACATCCAGGTCCCAAAACCGCACTTGGACTCACAATTGCAGACGGATGCACGATCGATGGCACTTCATATCCTGCCTCCAGCAATTTGTCTGTCCAGAATAGTCTCGTATGATTATTCCCAAATGCCGCTACTGCCGTCTTGTATTCTCCATACTTGGCCGTATAGTCGCAGCACTTTCCGACTACGTCCTTTCCAAACGCCGCATCGTCAAGAAATACGATCTCCTCATACCCCAGCTGGATCGCTGTTTCCTTCACCATCTGCCCGAAGCCTCCTGCTCCGAGAATCAATAATTTTTTCATAGGTACCCCTCCTTACATTTCAAAATATTTTATGTTTTTACGCGGTATCTTCGAATTTCTCAATCGCGCCGAAACAAATCTCTTGTATAGACCTTTTCCTGCACATCACTCAGACAGTCATCATATCTGTTAGCAATAATGCTGTTGCTAAGTTTCTTGAATTCTGCCAGATCATTAACAACCCTGCTGCCAAAGAATGTTGTTCCATTGTCTAATGTAGGCTCGTAAATGATCACTGTAGCGCCTTTTGCTTTGATTCGTTTCATAACACCCTGAATGCTGCTCTGACGAAAGTTATCAGAGTTTGATTTCATTGTTAACCGGTAGACCCCAACAACGACCTGCTTTTCTAATCTGAAATCATATGTGTTATCTTCATCATATCCGTAGTAACCTGCCATCTGCAATACTCGGTCGGCAATAAAGTTTTTTCGTGTTCTGTTACTCTCCACAATGGCAGTCATCATATTCTGCGGAACATTATTATAGTTTGCCAGCAACTGTTTTGTGTCCTTTGGCAGGCAGTATCCTCCGTATCCAAAGGATGGATTATTATAATGCTCTCCGATTCTTGGATCTAAACACACGCCTTTTATGATATCCCTTGTATTCAGATTTTTCATTTCTGCATAAGTATCTAATTCATTGAAATAAGAAACACGTAATGCCAGATATGTATTCGCAAACAGTTTCACTGCTTCTGCTTCTGTAAATCCCATAAACAGCGTATCGATCTCTTCTTTTACAGCGCCTTGTTTCAGAAGTTCTGCAAACGTATGCGCTGCTTCCACTAAGTTTTCGTCTGTGGGATCCGTTGATACAATAATTCTGCTCGGATACAGATTGTCATATAACGCTTTTGATTCCCGCAAAAATTCCGGGCTGAAAATAATCTTATCTGTACGATATTTTTCACGAACACTGACTGTATATCCTACCGGTATCGTTGATTTTATGACCATGACCGCATTCGGGTTGACTCTCAGAACTTGCTCTATTACAGATTCTACGGCAGATGTATCAAAGTAATTTTTCTGGCTGTCATAATTCGTCGGAGCTGCGATCACAACAAAATCTGCATCCCCATAAGCAGCGTCTCCATCTAATGTTGCAGTGAGATCCAATGGCTTTTCAGCCAGATATTTTTCGATATACTCATCCTGGATTGGAGATTTCCTTTGATTGATCAGATCTACCTTTTCCGGAAGAACGTCCACTGCTGTAACATGATTGTGTTGTGCAAGCAGTGTGGCAATAGACAGACCGACATACCCGGTTCCCGCAACGGCAATATTCAATGATTTTTCCATGATATTTTTTCCTCTTATACTTTGTAAAATTCTTTATACCATTCAGCAAATTTTCTCAATCCCTCACGAAGAGGTGTATCTGGCTTAAACCCATAATCTTTTTCTAATGGCGTTGTATCTGCATAAGTTACAGGAACATCTCCGGGCTGCATGGCAACTAATTGCTTATGACTCTCAAAATCGTAATCTTCCGGGAGCACTTTCGCCCGAATTAATTCCTGTTGAAGAATATCAACAAAATCCAGAAGATTTTCCGGATTGCTGTTTCCAATGTTGTACACTGCATACGGCGGCACCGGCAGTCCGTCTTCTCCTGTTTTTCTCTCCGGAGCACCACACATGACTCTTTTTACGCCTTCCACGATGTCATCTACATACGTAAAATCCCGTCTGCAGTTCCCGTAATTAAAAATCTGTATGGTCTCACCCTTCAAAAGTTTGTTTGTGAACCCAAAATATGCCATATCCGGTCTTCCTGCAGGTCCGTAAACAGTAAAGAAGCGAAGTCCTGTACTCGGAATATTGTAAAGTTTAGAATATGCATGAGCCATCAATTCATTGCTCTTTTTCGTTGCCGCATAGAGGCTCACCGGATTATCCACTTTGTCCTCTGTACTGTAAGGCACTTTCTTGTTGGTACCGTATACAGAACTGGAGCTGGCATATACCAGATGCTCAACACCTTTTGCACCATTGTCATAGCTATGCCGACAAGCTTCCAATATATTGTAAAATCCTATCAGATTAGATTGAATATAGGCATCCGGATTTGTAATCGAGTAACGTACCCCTGCCTGTGCAGCAAGATTTACAACGAGATCAGGTTCATACTTTTCAAAAATTTCATGAATGACCACTGTATCTGAAATGTCACCTTTAATAAATGTCCATGTGTTTGGAGATTTCACTGCTTTCTCGATTTGTTTTAATCTCCATTTCTTGATCGATACATCATAGTAATCATTCATATTATCAATTCCCACAATATGAACTTGAGACTGACTTCTAAACAGCTCAAGAACCAGATTGCTTCCAATAAAACCTGCAGCTCCGGTTATAAAAATTGTTTTATTTGTCAGCGTTATTTTTTGCATGATTTGCACCTTCTTTTCATTCTTATATCATCATCATGTTTCTTCTGTTTACGTAATCATCCATAATATCCGAAATTTTATATGTAACATTTCGGCTGATATTATCCGTCATTCTTCCATTCTCTATAGCTCGTACAAAGGCTACCAGTTCATAACGAATGCCTTCTCCGTCTAATTGATAAAAATAGCGTCTGTTTTCTGACTGATTTTCATATCGAATCTCAAAATAATCTGTTTTCCACCATGGTGACGGAACATAAATATACCCCTTTGTTCCCGACACGATCAACTCTCCCTCTGATTTTACACCATCTCCAACTCTGATCGAGGCAACTGCATGGTCATAGATAAAGTCCATTTTTGTAAAACTGTCATGTGTATTCGTTGCATCATAAAATCGTGTGATGATCTTATAATCCTTATAGTCTGTTCCCAGCAGTTCAAAAATCGGAAGCAATGCGGTCGGTCCCCACTCGTAAATTCCATCCCAGTCTGTACGTTCCATTCCGTCTTGTTTTCTAAGGCTTGTACAAGTTGAATCTACAGAGATCACATCCCCTATGTTTCCACCTTTGATCAATAGAAGCAATCTTGAAAATGCTGTAGCATATGCTGTTTTAATCGCTTCCATAAGTATCAGTCCATTTTCTTCCGCTATTTGAAACAGCTCCCTGCTTTCTTTCTGACTTAGAGTCAGCGGTGACTCACAAAGAACATGTTTTCCCCGCATCAGCGCTTTCTTAATGTGTTCATAATGATCTTTCGGTAAGGATCTGATATACACCGCGTCTACATTTTCTAACAGTTTCTCATAGTCATCAGTGATCAGTTCTACCTTCTGCAGCTCCGGATTCATGACGCTGATCCGCTTTGTACATAAAGCTTTCATCTGGATCCCATTCACAAACTCGGTCTCCATTCTTACTTTATTTAGAAATGGCGAGTCCCCCACAAGTCCCAGTCTCACCGCACATTGCTGCTCTCTGAGCTCAGAACTGGATACGCCCTGCGTTCTTTGAAGATATACTACCTTACAATATTCATTCAGATAATCAAATTTTCCACTCCAGTCAGACCCTACCGTAAATATATCTACATCATATTTACGGATATCATCTATTTTCTGACCTTCGTACTCTTCAATGATGATCTCATCCGCAATTCCTGTCGCCCGGACAGCTTCCACACGCTCCATCAAAGACTGCTGTACATTGATCTTTCCTCTTTTTTTATCAAAGTCATCTGCTGTTACGCCAACTATAAGATAATCTCCCAGTTCTTTTGCTCTTTCAAGAAGCCGGATATGCCCATGATGGAGTAAGTCATAAGTTCCATATGTAATTACTTTTATCATATCTGTACATCTCCTGGTTTTTCTATATAAGACCTCTTCTTTGCATATCTTCAAACGCATTTACCAGAGTTGTATTATCCTCTTTTGTAAGTGCACCGATATGCCCTACCCGAAATACTTTATCTCTAAGTTCTCCTCCATTTGGGCAGACCCAGATTCCATATTCATCTTTTAATGTAAGAAAAATATCATTTGCAGATGCTGTAGTCGGATGGATTGGTGTTACTGCATTTGACATTGACTCTGAAACAATTTCAAATGGAAGTCCCTGTATCTTTTCCCGAAAATCAGAGGCTAATTCAGCAACTTTTTTTATTTCCGCATCACTGCCGCCTTCTCTTTCAATCTCTTTCAATCTTGCGTTGATCTGAAGAAGGATTCCAACTGCCGGAGTAAACGGAGTTTGTCCTCTTTCCCCATCTTTAAGTGCATCTTTGAGATCGAAATACATACACTTTGGATCGTTTGCCTCAACTCTTTGAATTGCATTTTCCGAAAGTACGATAACAGATATCCCCGGAGGACAGGCTAATGCTTTTTGCGATCCCGTGATCATAACATCTACTCCCAGCTTTTCCATATTAAAGTCGTCTGCCAGAAATGAACTGATTGCATCAACAATCAAAAACAGGTGATTTCTTTTGCAAAATTCACTGATCATATCAATATCATAATGAACACCTGTGGATGTCTCATGCAGATTGACGATCATTGCGGAATATTCTTTTTTCCCTTCATACTCCTGCAGCATTTCTTCTGTCAGTGCTTTTCCGAAGTCTAATGCGATTTCCGAGTATGATATATCATGTATCTGACAAAGGCGTACAAACCGCTGACCAAAACTTCCGCCATTGATCACAATTGCTTTGTCTTTGGGTGTGAGTGTATTGATAATCGCAGCCTCCATAGATGCAGTACCCGACCCCGTGATAAATACAACTCTTGATCTTTCTGATGCTTTCGCAAACTTTTTAATGAATGCTTCATTTTCCAACATCACCTTTGAAAATTCTGCTGTTCTAAAATACGGAACCTGTTCAGCGCCAATTGCACATACTATATCTGAAGACTGAACCGGTCCTACTGTGAAATTAAGCATTTTCTGACACCTCCAAATTAACAGCCGGCCAACTCTTGTTTTAAAAACGCCAGTGATTCTTTACGGGCTTCTCCTATTCTTTCATGTACGGATTTATAATCAATTTTTTCTGAAATCGTTTCATCTCCATTAACCATAATACGATCAGAAGTTCCAAACAAATCCAGGAGTTCCTGAATCTTGGTATTGCACTGTTCTCTTGAAAAAATAACGAACTGCCTTCTAAACTGTGCACTCAAAATAATTCCATGGAAGGAATTCGTCACAACAAATTCTGCATGCTTTACCAATGATAAAAATTCCTCCACTCCGGCCTGATAGAACATAATATGCCCTTTTTCTGCATTGGTAGCCCGCAGACTGATCTCTACAATCTTCCACCCATTTTGTTTTGCCATTCTTTCTGCATAGTCTTCCATTTTCGAATTATATCTTCTGGAATAAATCAGCAGATACTTTTCTTCTACCAGTCGGTCACTGGCCAGAACATCATAGTCTTCATATTCTAAAAGTAACGTTGGATCAATCACTTTTTGAACCGGTACATCAGTATGTTCCTTTACATATGGAATCATCAGGTTTTCTCTCAGACCAAACGCCTTAAAGTTTTTTAAACGTTCATTTAACACAGGGAATGTCTCATCTGTAAAGTGAGGATCTCCAAAACTTGCTGCATATGCTACGGAATAGCTGTTTTTCATACAGTCATAATTTGCATAATATCCGTCATCAAATCCAAATTCATCCGGACAAAAGATCGTATCACTTCCACATATAAATCCGTCCAGTTTTTCTTCTTCCATTACGTCATTAAAATTTGAAGAAACATATTTGTGTGTACTTTTCTTCAGACGTGTTTCATAAAAATGATTAAATTTTTCGTAGTTTTCCCTGATCGCAGGCATAGTGAGTTCACACATTCTTTGAGACTCTTCATCCTGATCCCACATATTTTTAAAAGGGTCCAGCGGATTCTTGTCTGCCAGAAGATCCGGACAATAATCAAGTACGATCGCTTCCCATGCTCCCTCTCCCACAGCATTTGCAGCTTGTTGTAACGCATACGACTGCAGCGCAGAACCATAATTTGTGAAATTGCAATATATATTATAACTTACTATTCCAAAACGTTTCATCTTTTCACTCTCTTTCCTTCGTATTTTCCCTCATTATTTTTTATCTGTCAAACATACTGGTATCTTCTACTGAGATTCCTTCTACGGAATCTATTGAGTAATTTTCAAACGGAAACAGATAATCGCTTAATCGTTTTTCAATATACTCGATATCTTCTTTTTTTCCATATCTTTTCCATAATTGAGTGTTGTGTACTGAGCGTTTTGGATTTAACATGGAAAATTTTTGTGTATGATTCATGGCTTCCAATCCTGTAAATTCCTCAATCTTTTTCACTGTATTCGTATAATTATATATGAGATCTTCAAAATTAATTTTTATTACGCGCGGTGCATCTAAACTGCTTCCCCCTCTCTCTGTATGAGTAAATAAAAACCAGTCACAAAAATCTCTTACAGAATTTCTCGGAACGATCGGATCATGAAATACCTGCGCCATAATAAACAAATCTCTAGGATCTCTGTCTACTACGATCACATATATATCATCAAAATACCTTAAACTTTTTTTGATATTAGATGACGGTACAATCTGATCAACTAAAAGATAAGGTTTTTTGTCCGTATTTGCTTCTGAAAATAGAGAATTGATATATTTTCTTGTACAGTCTAAAAACTTTTCTTCCGTAGGATATGCACAATACATCCATTCATTCTCTAAAACACTGCGTCTCTTTTTTGTTAATTTCCGGATAATTTTATTTTCCAGACGTTTCCTGTAATAGAAAAAAAGGCCTCTGTCATAATAATCATAAAAATCATGTCCATGATATTTCAAATCTGTCAGTTCAGCAATGTACTCTTCTGTTAATTTCATATATTGACCATTAAAAAAAGGTTCATATCTTTTATTAAACCATTTACCCGCATTAAATCTTGAAAGACGCAAAAATCGTTTTACTGCATGGTTGGAATTATCACGGTTATGATTTTCAATTAAATTGTATTCCAGATCCATGATTCCATCTGTATCATGGACAAATCGAAACTCATATCTTGTTAATGAATGAACAGAATCATATTCTGAAATCAAATCTGTAACCGCGCTGGAACCTGTATTTCGAAAACTTGCACATGAAATAACTTTCATAATTTATTATACCTTTCTACCTATAACTATACTTTCTGGAATTTTATATTTCTAACAGTTCTTTTAATTTCAAACTTCTCTTTTCAACTGAAAAATTGTATTTGGAATTCTGCAATGTTTCTTTCCACCTGCAAATAACTTCCGGATCTTCCAATATTTTCTTTAGATTTTCATACAATCCATCTTCTGTATTTTCCACCACAAGACCCGATTCTGCACTCTCGATAATTTCTTCGGCTCCGCTCACCTGAGTTGACACTACAGGTACTCCAAGCATTACCGCCTCTGTACATGAGGTACTGTAACCTTCTGCAAACGAAGAACAGATAAATACGTCTGCTTTTGCAGTATATTTGTGTGGATTACTCTGTGCTCCTGCAAAAATAACACACTCGCTCAAGCCCATATCTTTTGTACACTGTAACAATTCTTCTTTTTGCGGACCATCGCCGACAAAAATCATTTGAAATAAGAATCCTTCCTGCTTTAATCGACTCAAAGCATGAAGCAGTCTCAAATATCCTTTTTCCGGAGAAAGCCGCCCTACTGTTATCATTCTGACACCACTGTACGCCGGTAAATCTGCCGATTCTTTTCCCAGTTTTTCAACCTCATGATTGTCGATCGGATTATAACAGTAGTCTACTCTGGAGTTATCCGCCCCCATCCCGAGATCATGCTTTAACTTATCTGCATTACTCTTTGAAACACAAACGACTTTGTCTGCCCTGAGATAATATTTTCTCAATGTCAGTCTTTCATCATATCCATGAACCCAGACCATTCTATATGCATTTTTTTTCGTCCCGGAAACCACAGCTCTTGTTGCAGTCCCGTGCTGGAATCCAATTTCAATATCACTCTCTTTCATCCCAAAAACAAGTTTATGTAACAATGCTCCCGGAAGTCGGTTTAAAATTCTGGACATACCGGAAAAATAAAAGCCTAATACTGGTTTTACCACCACATTTGAAGCCAAAATAGACATAACACTCTTGTCGACATGATAAATCGGGCGCAATATCACCTGGATGTCATCTCGTTCGGATAAAAGATTGGCAATCCCTATCGCCGCACGTGCAACGCCATCTGAATATTGTAAATGATTAAAAGCAAAAGATATCCTTTTTTTCAAAACAAAACTCCTTTTATTTTTTGATCTTTTTCCTCATAGTAATTAAATATGTATTTAATTCTTTTCTTGTTGACGGAATGAAAAATAAAATTCCAAAATAAATTCCAATACAAATAAAAATAGAAAAATATTTTAAAATTCCAGAACCTGCAATCTGAATCATAAACAAGGCTGCAATAGCCATACCTGCAGATGCAAGAATATAATATCTGATCTGGTGTACAACCTCTGTTGCTTTGATTCCGGACACTTTTTTTGCCATGATTGTCTGAGTAACCGGAAGCTGGATCCTGACAATACAGCTTACAACGACCAATGCCTGGAATCCATACTGTGCGCTGATATATAACGCCGGAACCATACAGACCGCCTGTATCATATTGGCAATAAACAAAAGTTTCGGATAACCTTTTGATAAAACGATTGCTCCGCTCATATCATTGAAAATAACACTTTCGGCTAATATTAAGCCCCAAAGCCCTACCAACAGATCCGCTTCTCCCCACTGGCTTCCCAACAATATGTTTCTCACAACATCTTTATAAAGTAAAATCCCAATACCTAGTGGTACTACTAAGAGCCCTACTCCCTTCAAAAACTTAAAATACATGTTTTTGAATTCATATTCGTCATTTTGAAGCCTTGATAACGCAGAGAATAGCACACTGATTGTAGCTCCTGAAATCAGAGATGTAATCTGTGCAACCATTGTTGTTCCGGTCTTATAGATACCCAGATAATACTCGTTAAACAATCTTCCTATTACAAAAATTCCCACATTCGTGACCAACCAGGAAGAGATCGTTCCCAATAATGTCCAGCCACAAAAGCGAAACATCGTTTTTAGTTTATCAAAACTGTATCTGAATTTCGGTTTCCATTTTGACATTGAAGTAAGAAGCACTGCATTGCACAATTCTCCTGCAATGTTTCCTATGATCAACGCCCAATAAGAAAGTCCTAAAAACGCCAGTGGAACGGTTACTATTAGGGGTACCAGTTTCACCGCAATCCTGACACAAGATATTCCCTTATAATTAAAACTTTTTCTATAAATTGCTGTCTGTATACTGCTAAAAGAGGTAAGCGGCAAAATCAATGCTCCCATATATATAGCACGTCCCAATCCGGGATTTCCTAATATGACTGACAATTGTTCGTTAAAAAGGAAAATCATCCCCCAAAGCCCGATTGAAATCATCATATTCGTCCAGAACGCAACACATATGGATAAATCTTCATCATTTTCATCCCGAAACTGATGCTGCACAATATATTTCTGAAATCCCGCATCTGTAAATATGTCTGTAAAAGATACAAGCATAGTAACTGTTGCGATCACCCCAAATGCCTCAGGCGTAAGAACACGTGCCAATATCATATTTGTAATCGGAGAAATAATCTTTACTGCTATTTCAGTAAATACAGACCACTTTGTGGCACTTTGTACTTGTTTATTTAAATTACTCATTTCAATGCCCCTATCATATCTGTCAAAACATCACAGTCCATTTTTCGCATTACCCATACTTCTCATAAAACGCAAGTACAGATACATGATGATTATGGAATATGAAATTGCTTTCCATACATAGTAACTGTCACGCCGCGGAAGTGTAAACCATAAAAATACTAAAATACAGATTTTATATCGCCCCCACTGATCTGTCTCATCGTCATACCTGCATGAATTCAACATTCCAAAAACTACAAGCATTAACACAAAAATCGCAATCAGTCCAAACCATCCAAAATTTATATATGATTCTGCATTTAAGGAGAAACCTAATCCAAAATTGTACTGGCTATAATATTGAGTCTGCCATGTCTCAAAAATTCTGGACTGCTGATTGATTTTTCCTATTGTTCCTGTTACATCAATAAATGATGGGATTAACCCGCCTATCATTGACAAAACATACCCTTTTCCCAACTGAAACGCCTCAAAAGCCGGCACAATGTTCATCATTGTAAAAAGCGGGAAACAACTAAATCCAAGATCCGATATTGTATCTGTGATCAAGCCGGAAAACGATCCCAGATTTAAGTCTCCCTTGGTTCTTACAGCGTACGCAATTTGTATGAAAAGAAGTAATAGAACACCAAGGAAAATAATCAACAAAAACCGAACCATTTTTTTCCCTGTGCTGGGTTTGTCTTCCTCAGAGGATTCCTCTGCTTGAAGATAAGAGAGAAAAATCAGAACTACCAGGGCTCCGATTCCTGTCGTACGGTCACCGCAAAGTGCTGTCAATATCGCCCAGACAGCCACTGCTATTTTTATTGGTTTATTTCTTTCTTTTCCTGCATATACTATCATCAGAACAGCAAATGGCATAAACATATATTCAATAAAATTAAACACGGAAGGAATTCCACTTTCAAATGTTCTTACTGCAGAATATCCTCCGCCCATTCCAATATATGTTTTGATTAATACTAACGGTATTGTAACCACACCCGTCAGGATAACCCCTACTTTTGCTGCAAATTCTATAAATTCCGGTGTAAGCTCATCAATTCTTCTCGCTTTTCTCGGCAAATATTCATCCGATACTGGTTTTGTCATAATTAATGCCGCAAATCCTGTCAGTACATTGCTGATAGATGAATAAATTGCAACATCTGAGGAATATTGTTTTAATGTAGAAATATAAAAATCATTAAACTCTATTCCCAGAGCAAGTAATAAAAGCTGTCCGTTCTGAAATAAATAAAATGCTGCCAAAATCATAATTGTCGGAGTAAACAATCTTTTATCCTGCTGATATATCGCCCAACATTCTAAAATTAAAATGATCAGTGAGCTAATGCAGGATATTTTTACAACCAAATCCGAATTCGAATATCCTCTCAGATTTATCAAAATATAAATATATAAGATCAAACTCAACGCGACTGATACACACATCAAAAATTTTTTTCTATCTACTATCATAAATATTCTCCATAGTATCGCCTTGACTTACTACATTCTGTTTCAATGCAGTTTACTTAGGATATAGATTCCCAACACACTTTTATGCTTAATAAAAAAATCTACAATACTCATAATCCCGCCTTTAAATCTGGCTGCTTTTATTGCATTGCCAAAAATCGGATTTTTGTATTGTTCCAGAATATCTTTTCGTATACTCCGAAAATTTTCTTTTTTATTAAACTGAGTTCTCGCCACTGTGAAGAATCCTCTTTCAATACGCCTGTTATACTGCTCTCTAAAATCAAATTTTTCCAAGTCTAAAGCTTTTTTATAATGTTCTGCAATGACTAGCTGACATTCCCAACTTAATGGTTTTCTTCCTTTTGTCATAGACGATTCATTGTAGCGATAATAATATAATCCCTTATCCATTATTTCTAAAGAATGCGCAGCATAAATACAGGGAACTGTACATGCACCGTCTTCTCCCATAGTAACCTGATCAGGAACTTCCATCTGTTTCTTTTTATATAACTCTGCCCGGATTGCCTTTCCCCATACTGTTGGAAGAAAGAATCGTCCACTTTCATTCTGCAATAAATTCGGAAATAATTCTGTACAAATATCATCCTTCGAATAGTACCCTTTTCTGGCATTAACCGGCGTATATGTCTGTTTTTCCGGAGTTACAAGATAATACCCGCAACATACGATTTCCGCTTCCGTCTCATTGATTTTCTTTTCAAATTCCTCTATGTAATTCTCTGCAATATAATCATCACCATCTACACAGCAGATATAATCACCTGTTGCTTCAAGTGCACCTGCTTTTCTCGCACTGACCAAGCCTCCATTTTCTTTATGTATTACTTTGATTCTATCATCTTTCAGTGCGTATTCATCACAAATAACCGGACAGTTGTCATCTGAACCATCATCCACTAAAATAATTTCAATATTTTTGTAGGTTTGATGAATAATACTTTCTATGCATTGTGTGATATATTGTTCGATTTTATAAATCGGCACTATAATGCTATATCTTCTTTCCACTATTTCCCCTCATCTTTAATAATCGTTGTTTCCCTTTTTTGAATAATAATAGCTCCTGCCGGATACTCTCCTTTTAAGACACATCCTGCTCCAATTACACTGTTATCTCCTATCGTTGTGCCTCTGAGGATTACTGTATTGGCTCCTATCCAGCAATTCTTCCCGATATTCACATCTGCATACTTATATGTTTTCGAATCAACACCATTTTTTTGTGAATATAAGTGATCATGGTCATATATATTGACCCCGGGACCTAAAATTGTTCCATCCTGTATCCGAAGAGATTTATGACAGACGATCATGTTATTGATTCCAATCCCTACATCATTTCCAATTTCAAGAACACCTTGTCCCTGAACAGCAATCACTGCATGATTATCGATTTTTACATGATTTCCGATTTTTGCATTGCTTCCTCTATACAGCCGTATAGAGGCTCCGCTAAAGTATCTAAACTTATTTCCTACAATGCCACAGTGAAAAATTTTAAATATCAGACCTCGAAAATAAGCCCATCCATTTCGAAATAACTTAATCACACTACTATCTCCCAGCTTTTTCTGGCAAAACAAAATATTTGCCCAATTCAAAATCAAAACTATCCGGTGTATATTGAACATACCCGCTCCATGGATAAAATGTCAACTCACCAAAATATATTTTCCCTTCAATATTATAAAGATCCACACGAACCGCAGGAAAATCGCGGGATAGCACACTCGCTATCTCAACCATTTTCTCGTAATTCTCCGGTTTTTTCACACTGTCTTCAAAACATGGACAATCACTGTCTACTTTTACATAATTCCAATTTACATCATAAAAATTTCTTTTATGATCAGAAAATCTATCTTTATCATATACTACATATACTGGTTTTCCATTGAAACACAAAAACTTATAATCTGAAATACCTTTATCTTTATTAGAATTATCTTCCAGCAATTCTTCAACGATAATTTTTTTGCTGGAACCGCCATATGCCCATTCTCTTCCCGCTGAAGCTTCTGCCATATTTAAAAAATCATTTAATTTCTTCTTTGTTTCAGCAATATTCAATGTTTTCTTGTCCTTAACAAGAATATTCGTTCCGCTTCCATTGGTTGTTTTAATAACAAACTTATCAGGAAGTTGATCAAAGTTTATCTCCTCCGGACGATCCACCACCTGATACAACTGATTCAGAATGTTACCAAGTCCCTTTTTTTCAATATACTTCCGTACTCCATATTTATCTACGCACTCCATCATTACAGGATTTCTGTAATAAAGTTTGTACCACTGGATTTTCTCTGTATATCGCTTCGGATCTTTCAAATTTAATTTTCTTTTCAATTTAATCCGATACTGCAATTTGATCATTGCTTTATCGGGAACAAACTTAAGCATTCTTAAAATAGCAAATCTCATTTTTTGACTGCTTATAATTTTTTTATATCCATTCATGAATTCGCTACCTCATCACAATATTTTCGAATCACCATTTTGCGATCAAATTCACGTTCAACCTTTTCTCTTCCTGCTTTGCCCATAGCAGCTTTTTCTGCCGGATCCAATTTGATAAATGTTTCCATCTTTTCAATCAGACTGTCTGCATTTCCTGTCTCAAACAAATATCCTGTCACTCCGTCATCAATTACATTCATCGTTCCATTAATTCGAGAACCAATACATACACGACCACTTGCTGCACTCTCAAGCAACACATTCGGAACACCTTCTCCACCATGTGATGGCAATACTGTACAGTTACATTTTTTAATCCATCTATCAATATCACTTCTAAATCCTATGTAATTAACAATTCCTTGCTCTTGGTACTCCGCAACGATTTTTTTATACTCTTCTTCCTCGTTCCAACCTGCAATCAAAAACTCTATATTTTTATATTTATTTTTAATTGCCTTTGCCGCTTCCAGATATTCGTCGATTCCTTTTAATTTCATAACACGTCCAATAAAAATAAATCGTATGATATCATCCTCCGGCATCGGTTCAAATTTGTGTTCTTTAAGATTACACCCTGATCCCGGAAGCATCTCATAATTATTCTTTACCAGACCATTTTTAATAAAAAAGTCTCTGTCTCCCGTATTCTGAAAAAATACTTTATAACATTTGCGAATAGATATTCTATAAAGGATCTTACATATTTTAGCCACCAGATTATCTTCTAAAAATGTTCCTCCTGTTCCGGTAATATTACATATTTGTTTATATTTCCCGTTTGTTGCAAGTGTCCCATAAATATTGGGTTTAATCGTATATGAAAAAACGATATCCGGATTGACCTCTGGAATCATCTTTTTATAAAAGAAAATTAATTTTAAATCATTCTTAGGATTAACCCCTCGACGGTCAACGTCTGTAAGAATTATATGACAACCTAAATTCGCAAAATAGTCATCCTGATCTTCCGGAAGTGAAAGATACACGTCATGCCCTTCCTCTACCAACTTTTGGATCAGCTCTTTTCGGAAAGAAAATAGTGTAATAAAATGATTTGACAAAAACAATATTTTCTTTTTTTCTTTACCTGCTTTTTTCATTTCTCCAGTACCGCCTTCTACAACTGACTCATCATATCCTATCTTGGATAATGTACCCAAAAAACATTTGGTGTCAAACAAAAAACTCTGCCTTTGAACATATTCTCCATCCAGTTTTGCTTTTACAGGAATCTCAAGTTCATCACGTCCATTAATCTGTGCCCACCCTGTAAGCCCCGGCTTCACATCATTGGCACCATACTTATCCCTCTCAGCAGTTAACACATCTTGATTCCAAAGCCCTGGTCTTGGTCCGATTACAGACATATTGCCAACAAATATATCCCAAATCTGAGGAAGTTCATCCAGTGAATGAGCACGCAAAAATTTCCCCACTTTAGTGATATACTGATCAGGATTTCCAAGCATATGCGTTGGTACATCATGAGGAGTACTCATTTTCATTGTTCTAAATTTATGAAGTTTAAAATATTTTTTATTTTGTCCTATTCTCTTCTGCGTAAATAAAACTGGTCCGGGATCGTTTATTTTAATGGCAAGCGTAATTGCACCAAATATCGGACTCAACACTATAAGACCACCAAAACTAAGTACTATATCCAGGCCTCTTTTAATATATCTCGCATAAATTCCTGGTTTATACTCACTATTACCAATTGCCTCGAGGTGTCCTCTCACACCGTCTGCATTCTCCCCATCTTTCTCATCTTTTATAAAAATCACTTTTTTCCCTTCAAATGGATTGTTCTGCTCTGATCTCTCATCACATTTACCAGATTTTTTTCTTACAATAATAGCCAACCCTGTAATTACCGCCCCTGTGGCAGTAACTACTACTCCCATAAACTTTTTCATCTTTTTCTTACTAGTATAGAATAAATTAAATTTCTACTATATATTTTAAGGATAATGTATGGTAA
>OLGL01000656.1_pt1 | contig 40768 bp, 29 predicted proteins | sample 1605041 | NCBI WGS metagenome assembly OLGL01 (sample SAMEA3888905, study PRJEB22519) | human gut metagenome | biome: human gut; feature: human-associated habitat; material: faeces | place: Denmark | collected 2010 | reverse complement strand
CACGCCTGCACTCCAAGCAAACCCGTTATTTCCCAATTTTATCTCGTCACGACCGATCGAGCGATCCAATATATAACTATATCCAGCCAACGCCTTACAACCCAAGCTCCAACGTCTTGTAAAAGGATATGAAAAATAAGCCCCAGCCATAACCCGGCTCTCATCTATCGCCTCTAACGAGACATCGGGACGATTATTCAGCGATACGGGGATATTGGACACTGTCGCCAATCCGCCGCAACCTATGTATTTATTGAAAAAATAAGCTCCTTCGACACCCATACGGCTACCTATATTCGTATTTATTCGAAGTCCGTTACCTAAATCTATACTTCCCAACCCGGATACAAAGCCCATATAAAGCCCCACAAACGAGGGATTTTCCAACAAAGGATAATACCGGGGGGATTCGAAATTAAGACCTTTATCCTTAAAAATCAAATCGGCCAAATAATAGCCTAATTCTGTCGAAAGAATACCTATACCGGCTCCCGCCAACACATCGGACAACCAATGCCTATTATTCAATATCCGACTAATTCCCGTAGCCGTTGCGACTGTAAAAGCCGAAATGCTATACCACGGACTACGATCGCCATACTCCTTATGCATCATCATGGCCGCCATAAACGCAGTAGCCGTATGCCCCGAGGGAAAGGATTTATAATTACTTTTATCGGGTCGACGCACATGAGCCGTATATTTAATGGTATTGACAACCGAAGCCATTATAGCCACGGAAAAAGCATCGGAAACCAACATACGTCCCCACGAACTGCGACTTTCCACACCGAATCCTTTCAACCCTAACATAACTACGGCCGGAGCATATTGCAGATAATCGTCATAACCGTAATGAAAATTCGGAACAAAATCTTCTCTAAGTTGACGAAAATGCTCGCTGCCATGTTTCACCGATAAACCGGCAATAACCAACGGAACTCCCACGTAGGTCATCTGGAACCACTTCGCATCGGTAATTTTATCGGCTTTCCTCTGAAACGGTTGTTCGTAAACGAGCGGTCTTAAATCGACAATCGTATCGTTAACCTCTGATTTAGGAGCGACTGCTCCTACTTTAAATACCGAAGAAGACAGCAACCCGGTCACCAACAATCCTGTAATGAATCTCATCTTATCGAGCGATTAGAATAATATAATAAAAACGGAACAAATTTCTATTATTTATTCCGTTTATCCAAAATAAATTAAATATTTTAAACCCGTTCTAATTTCCCAAGAGACACATACCAAATAAATCCCGATACTCGGTCATATCCCATCTTTTCAATCAAGGAAGTATAAGTATTTACTTGTCTTTTGTATGAGGCACGTTCCACATTCCCGAATTTATAATCGACAACGATAACCTCATTGTCCGTTTCGACAACCCGATCGGGGCGATAAAACGAACCATCGGGCTGTAAAATTTCCCTTTCCGTCCACACGTTCACCCCCGGCGAGAACCACGAACTCACCCGTTCGTCGGCAAGCCAACGATTTATATCCTCACGAATCGATTTCGACTCCAACTCGGAAAGCTCTCCCGAACGGACAAACGCAGCAATCGTATCGTCGACGCGATCGAGGGTTTCGATCTGACTCAAAATGCGATGCATGAGCGTACCGTATGTACGATCCTTCCCCTCACCGAAAACGCCCTTCCCTTGCAATCGCAAGTGCAACCGATTTCCCGGTTCGATAGAGCGATATATACCGGCAGGAAAAGACGGTACGACAGAAACGTTTTTCTTTTTTTTCTCGGCTCGCCAATCGATTCCAGCCTCATAATGAAGGTCGCCGCCATCGTTCCCCTCCGGGAACAACACTTCACCCAGCATTGCCGAGATACTGCCGAAACGCCCTTTGTCGCTTTTATTTTTAACAGCCGGAGCAAAAATATGTAATTCTTCTTCCGCCCGGGTAAAAGCGACATAAGCGATATTCAGATTATCGATACAAGCATACATCTTTTCATCGAAATACTCGGTTGCGTAATAAGTCTGGGCCAAACTGCTACCATATCGTAACGGTAGCACCGGAATACGAGAAAAAGGCTCTTCATGAGTATGACACCAGACAAAATTGGTTTGATTGGACTGATGATCCAAACTCCAATTACAAAAAGGAATGATTACGACTTTAAATTCAAGGCCTTTGGATTTATGTATAGTCATTACCCGCATGGCATCTTGCTCCTGCGGAGTCGTCACCGACAACTTATCCTCATTATCGTCCCACCACGACAAGAACGAACCCAAGTCGGCCGTATGTGTCCGACAATAATCCAAAACATAATCTTGAAAAGCCTGTATATACACCCGTTCACCTTCGTCAGCCCCCTCATCTGAAAAATAAGAAACAATCCGCTCGCACATCTCGAACAAAGGCTCTTTGCGAATACTCTCGACAAAGGAGAAAAAATCATTATCGAGATGCCTCCCGATGTTCTCTCTATCTTCAAAATAAGACAAAATAACCGCATCATCAGATGCCTTGAATTTTCGGCTATTATATTCATAGACAGCCAACAGTCGGTTCAATTCGATCGAAGGATCTTGAATATATCTCAAAATTCCTATCAACAAATTGATTATAGGAGAGTTTCTTATCAACAACGACTCACTCGATATAACGTCGTAACGATAACGCCCATCGGTATTCTCGGAATTCAGACGCAACAACAAATCGACAAACATGGTCCCTTCTCTGGCAGTTCTCGTCAAAAACGTTATGTCGCCGGCAGTATACCCCCTATCCTGTAAATCCCTCAACAAATCGGGAATACGAGCTAAGGACTCGTTATAAAAATCCTCCTTTTTATCCGATTCCCACATCGTTACAGAAACATGACCGCTGCGCAAAAGATTCGAATCGGCGACTCTCTGCCCGATATCGGCATAAGCCTTTTCTATCTTGACATCGAAGCTCCCTTCGACCAAAGCGGACTCCTCGATCTCTCGCTCTAACTTCTGCTGTAACAAACGAGCAGCCTCGCCAAAGATTCTATTATTAAACTCTACTATGCAGGCACAACTACGATAGTTCATATTCATAGACCTTTCGCTATACTGCGACGGTCTGAACAACGACTGAACGCCTTCATTCAACAAAGACCAATCGGAGTTACGCCACCGATAAATGCTCTGTTTCACATCACCCACGATCAAATCGGTGTGGTCATGGCTCAAACTCTCTCCTATGAGAGGTGCGAAGTTTTGCCATTGCAGTTTAGAGGTGTCTTGAAACTCGTCGATCATAAAATGGTTGACCCTCGTCCCTATTTTTTCATAAATGAACGGGGCATCGTTCTCGTTGATAACCGCATTGAGTATACCGGCCGTATCGGACAGGAGAAGTACATTATGTTCCTTTTCGTACTCCTCGATACGGCGGTCTATATCGACCAATATCCCCAAAGCATAAATATACTTCGAACTTTGTACCGCTGTGTTGTAACGCACGTAGGGTTCTCCGAAACAATTTACCATTTCCTGCAACACCGGATTAAGTTCCTCATAGAGACTATCTATACAAGCCGGTATTTCTTTTTTCAAAAACCAACCGTCCCGATTGCCCACATTTGCCCGAAAAGTCTGTGTCGGAGGCTCCACTTTTCCATCGACAATTTTTTTAAGATACTGAATCCAAGAACGCCCCTTCCCCTTAAAATCATCGGGCGACAATCCATAACGTTCGAGTACAGCCATAGCCGCCTCCCCCAATTTCCGTAAAAGGGACTCGAACTCGACACGGATACGGCGCATCTCTTTCAGATAATCGTCAAGAACCGACTTATCCTTGATTTGCGAAAGTATCTCGTTACGAAACAATTTATAAGTTTCTTTCGATAACTCCCCTGCCAGTTCTCTCAAATCGTCTTTCCGTTCGGATCGATTTCCCAAGCTCCACCAGTTCCCCGACTCTATACGCTCCTCGGCATAATGTATCAGCCAGTTGAGAAGACCTTTTTGGTCGACGTCGGACAATTCGGAATACATGCGGTCTATGGCAGAAGCCGTAACGAAATCGTTATCCATCTCTATCTCAAAACTTCCCTGCAATCCAATTTCACGGGTAAAATTCCGAAGCACTTGTTGAAAGAAACGGTCGATCGTGCTGATATTGAAATAAGAAAAATCGTGTAACAAAACATACAGCGTCTCCGAAGCTATACCCCGAATCTGTTCAACCGTACAACCGAACAGTTGCATCAAGCCATCGACATAAGGCGACTTCTCCGTATCGTGCGCCAATATATCGAGCTGGAAAACGATACGATGCTTCATTTCTTCGGTCGCCTTATTGGTAAATGTAACCGCTAAAATACGTCGATGCTGTGCATCGCTCTTCCGATATAACCGGTAACGCCCCTGTTCGTCCCTATATCCCAACAGCAATTTAATATACTCCAATGTCAGGGTATAAGTCTTGCCCGAACCGGCCGATGCTTTGTATATATGTAACATAAAATCAAATAATGCGAGCTCGATACCCTTCCGACAATAAAATTTCCAATACTTTTTGACGGAAATCTCCTTGAATCAATATATCGCCTTCTTTATCAGACCCTCCTACCCCGCACTTGGTTTTCAACTTTTTCGCCAAAGCCTTCAAATCCTCGGCAGTACCGACAAATCCGGTCACGAGCGTAACCGATTTTCCGTTTCTGTTGCGTTTATCCAACGATATGCGCAACTGTTGTTTCCCCGGTTCCAAAGTTTCAGGTTCATCTTCCTCGCCATTATCGAATTTGAAATCGGGATTCGTAGAATAAACTACATTCAATCTGTCTTTCCAATCATTATTTTTTTTCATTTCGGTAATTTTATCTCTTCTATCAATTTAGGATATAAAAGGCAATCTCGCATAGTTAAATTCAAAAACCGTTTTCATTTGTCTCTGCTCCCGCCTTTCGCTATATTTGTAGAATATAGGATGCGTTTCGGCATAGCCAACCCCGAAATACAATTTCCGTTTGTCTCTGCTCTCACCTTTCGCTATATTTGTCCTCAAAAATAATAAAGATAGCGATACGAAACAACCCGCATCGCTTTTTATTCAGCAATAAACCGAGCGATTTCCCGTTATATAAAATACGATGAAAGATATTACGAAACATCACGATATATTCTTTGCAAACCGTTTGTCCTTATTGCGTATATGGCTGTGCATAAGCACGCTCTTTTTTACCATAGAGACATCGTTTGCACTCAACCCCAGCCGTTATGCTACCCAATCGCAACTCGCCGACGGATATTGGGTAAAAGTGGCTGTTTACGAATCCGGTATTCACCAAATCACCTATCGGGAACTCCGTAGATGGGGATTTTCCGACCCCTCGGCCGTGACCGTTTTCGGATACGGAGGCGCCATGCTACCCGAAACATTTTCTGAGAACGATATAGACGACCTGAATCAGTTACCCGTCATACGCACCGACAGTAAAATATTGTTCTACGCACAAGGTCCCACTTCATGGTCGTATAACGAAAAAACCAAAGAATACGACCATGAACAAAACACATATTCTACCGCAGGATATTATTTCCTGACCGACAGTAAAAATCAATCGGCGACCATCGCCGAACGGGAAGGGGGACAAACGACCGGATTACAGGACATAACTTCATTCGACGAACACGCCGTGTACGAACAGGAATTATATTCTCCCGGTTCGACAGGACGATTATTTTTAGGCGACGATTTCCGTTATACGACATCTAAGAGTTTTACATTCGAACTTCCCGGTGTAGACAATTCCTCTCCTGTAAAATTAAGAACTTCTTTCGGAGCGAAAATATTAGGTGGAACTGCCACACTTGTCTTTACCCGCAATGGACAAACTCTTCCATCGAGCAACACCGACAATATAGGAGCAGGATCGAGCAGTTCTTATGACTTCGTAAGAATGACCTCGACGCTCAAAGAAATCGACCTCGACAGCGAGGAACTGGCTTTTACGCTCCTTTTCCGACAAAACGGAGGTTCTCTCTCTATGGCCCGTCTCAATTATTTTCGGTTCAACTACAAAAGAAAATTGCAATTATACAACGGAAGTATCCAATTCCGGCTGGGTCAGCTCCCTGCGAACAGTTGCTATAACCTGCAAGGTTACTCGACGACGACTCATATCTGGGATATATCGGATCCTCTGAATCCCGTTTCTGTCAAACCCAACGTCAACAACGGTAATGCACGTTTCGTACCTACGAAAGGAAATGAAGAATACATTGCATTCGACGAACAAGCTACCGTTGCCTCGGTAGAGTTTATTGAAAAAGTGCCTAACCAAAATTTACACGGTTTGACAACCCCCGACATGGTTATTCTCACGCCCAAAGAATATATCTCCTACGCCCAAAGCATCGCTCGATTGCATAATGAGAACGACGGTATGGAGGTAGCTGTCATCGACCATGAAACCGTATTCAACGAATTCTCCTCGGGAACACCCGATGCGACAGCCTATCGACGACTGATGAAAATGTTTTTCGATCGAAAAGGCGGCCTCGACGGAGAGCCTTTATACTTGTTGCTTTTTGGAAAAGGATTATACGATAACCGAAAAATAGGAGAAACCGGTAAATATGTGAAATACCCCACACTCCTCACATACCAGCACGGCAGCGGAACAGACGAACGTCAATCCTATACGACAGACGATTACTTCGGATTCCTCGACGACGATTCCGGGAATAGAATAGCGTCGGATAAACTCCGTGTCAATATAGGCCGTTTGCCCATAAAAAGCGAACAAGAAGCCAAAGATGTGGTATCCAAATTATACAATTATATAGAGAATAACGATAAGGGCTCTTGGAAAAATCAGGTTCTTGTCGTCGCCGACGATGAAAATTATGCCATTCACATGGAACAGGCCGAAGAGATTTGCAGCATTATGGAGAATAGCGATGCCCACTGTTTCATCAACAAAGTCTACACGGATGCTTACACGGCAGAAATAGGCTCCACGGGACGAACATACCCTTCGGCCAAGAAAAAATTATTACAAATTTTAGATGACGGCGTTCTCGTAGTAGATTATATAGGTCACGGCAGTACCGTGGCATGGACACATGAAGATTTGTTGAATATAGGCGACATTCAATCCATGTATTTAAAAAGGTTGCCACTGTTTATCACAGCGACTTGTGACTTCGGACGTTACGATCACGAAGAAACATCGGGTGGAGAAATCCTTTGCCTGAATCCGAACGGAGGAGGTATAGCCCTCATCACCACGACCCGAGTCGTTTATATCAGCGACAATCACTATCTCAATAGTGGTGTCGCGCAACAAATATTCAAGAAAAATGAAAATCACGAGTATCCACGACTCGGCGACATATTGCGTGAAGCGAAATGCAACATTGCACAAACAGATAGCAACAAACTGAACTACACGCTATTGGGAGATCCGGCTCTAAAATTATTATACCCCGATTACCAAATTAAGGTAACCGAAATAAACGGGCTTGACATTTCTCAAACCACACCGACCATACAAGCGAGAGACTCCGTTTCTATAAAGGGAGAGATATATACCCCCGGAGGAGAAAAAGCGACCGATTATAACGGTATCATCTGTCCGACGGTCTATGATTCCGAAGTAACCGTGGTAACCCACGGTTATGGAGAGGAAGGCAAAGCCATAGAATTTAAAGAAAGGAGCAACCGCCTTTATGTGGGAAAAGACTCTATCGTCAACGGCATTTTTGAAATTTCATTCAAAGTCCCGAGAGAAATCAACTTTGCCGATGACAAGGGATTGATAAATCTATATTGCTACAACGATGAAGGTCAAGAGGGAAACGGCAATGAATCCAACTTTATCGTAGGAGGATTTAACGACGACTCGAACGAAGATTTTGAAGGTCCGCAGATATACTCTGCCTACCTCAACTCCGAAGAGTTCAAATACGGCGATACGGTCAACGAATCGCCTCTGTTTATGGCCGAGGTGTATGATGAATCGGGAATAAACATATCCGATGCCGGTATCGGGCATCAGATGACTATTACCTTAGACGATAAAACCGTATATACCGACGTATCTTCTTACTTCCAACCTGCATTGGGCGAATTCGGCAGAGGGTTTATCGCATACCCTTTGAGCGGACTGAGCGAAGGGGAACACTCTTTACGATTAAAAGTGTGGGACACCGAAAACAATTCGTCGGAAACCGAAATAGGCTTTACGGTAAAGGCCGGATTAAAACCTGTTATTTATGACTTGTATGCCGATCGTAACCCGGCCAGCACTTCGACAAATTTCTATTTGAGACACAACAGACCGGATGCCGTGATAAACGTAACCATATCGGTATATAATCTGATGGGAGTAGAAGTATGGCGTTATACGGGGAAAGGTCTCTCCGACATGTACAAGTCCTACCCGATTACATGGGATTTGACCGACGGTAGCGGAACTCGGGTTCCCGGTGGTATCTACTTGTACAAAGCGATTATATCGACCGATAACGAACACGAAACCACTCGTTCGAAAAAACTCTGTGTGACCGGCAGAGAATAGCCTGTTTCTCCGACAAGGATATACATCGCCGATCCCTTTTAAGGGATCGAGTAAAAAATATTTGAACCAAATTTCAGTATTTTGTTATATCTTTGTATATCAAACAGTCAAAAAGATGTATAATTCGGAATCGAAATCTACAATTAAATTACCGGAGCCTTCGCTTCGCAGGCTTCCGTGGTATTTGGCTTATATAAAATTGCTACAAACAAAAGGAGAAGAATATGTTTCTTCCACACAAATAGCAAAGGAAATAGGCGTAGATTCGTCGAAAATAGCCAAAGACCTCTCTTTTATCAATATTTCGGGGAAAACACGTGTCGGTTATGAAATAAATTCGTTAGTCGCAGTACTGGAAGAATTTCTCGGATTCACGTCTATGCACAAAGCATTCATTTTCGGAGTTGGAAGTTTGGGGGCCGCGCTCATGCAAGATTCGGGATTGTCGCAATACGGTCTCGAAGTCGTTGCCGGGTTCGATGTCAAACCCGAGTTGGCAGGAACCTTCATTAATCATATTCCGGTATATCCCCTGTCTCAATTCGCTCAAAAGCAAAAAGAGTTGGGTGTACAAATAGGAATATTGACCGTCCCGATAGACAAAGCTCAAAGTGCGACAGAAGAGATGATAGCCGGAGGTATCAAAGCGATTTGGAACTTTACCCCTTACCGGATTCGAGTTCCCAAACATATAGTTATTCAAAATACATCTATTTACGCTCATTTAGCCGTTATGTTCAATCGGTTAAATAATATCAAGTAAATCTCATGAAAATAATTGCCGTCGGTTGGAATTATAGAGGACACAATGCAGAGATGAACCAAAAAGAAACTCCTCAAAATCCCATCATTTTTTTTAAACCCGAAACGGCTTTACTAAAAGACGGAAAGCCATTTTTTTTACCTCAATTCTCCGACCGTATCGAATACGAAACTGAATTGGTATTCCACATTTCCCGATTAGGGAAAAACATAGCCAGTAAATTTGCACATCGATACTACGACTCTGTAACGGTAGGTATCGATTTCACGGCCAGAGACAAGCAAGCCGAAGCAAGGGCAAACGGAAATCCGTGGGACATTGCAAAAGGATTCGACAACTCGGCTCCCATCGGAAAATTCATTCCATTACCCGAACAAACACCCAAAGCCGACAATATAAATTTCTCTTTGTTTATAAACGGAGTAAAAGTACAACAAGGCAATAGTAAGGATATGATTTTCCACATCGATGAACTCATCGCTTACATCAGCCAATTCTATACCTTGAAAATAGGAGACCTCATCTTTACCGGGACACCGGCAGGAGTAGGACCCGTAAAAATAGGAGACCATCTCGAAGGATATTTGGAAGAAACAAAAATTCTTGATTTTTTTGTTAAATAGCCATTAGTTTATACCAATGCCTCATACGATTAAGCGAACACAAAAACAACGAATATTATCCATTATAGCTTGTTTTTATATTTTACTCCAACCTACATACGGAAGAGATCGACAAGACTATGCGGAAAACTCCATATTAGCAGAAGGCAATTGGGTAAAGATATCGACAACCGATGCAGGAATTTACCAAATAACAGAAGACTCTTTGAGGGCTTGGGGTTTTACAAACCCCTCGAAAATAAAACTGTTCGGATATGGAGGAACCGTCATCGATGAACTGTTTGCAAACAGCGATAACTACATAGACGACCTACCGCAAATTCCGCTTTGGCGACATAACAACAAACTATATTTTTATTCGCAAGGCACTACCAAATGGTCTTTCGATTCTGCCAGTCAAGAATTTGTACATCGGCTTCACCCCTATTCTATATATGCCTGCTATTTCCTGACAGATAGGAACATCGAATCTACCGACTTTCCTACCATATCATCTTCCTTACCGACCGAAATCGATACCCCGATTACCGTATTCGACGACTATGCCCTACACGAAAAAGAATTAATATCGGTAGGCAAAACGGGACAAAATTTCTTCGGTGAAGATTTTCTATTGAATTCGAATCAAGACTTCACGTTTCACCTATCGGGAGCACAACCCTCTCCGATAAAAATAAGAGTATCTTTCGGAGCAAAAATCAGTGGAAGCGAAGGGTATATACACATTTCTTACAATGGGACCGAATTACCGACCAATACCTCGAACAAAATCACAAAATATTACGATAGCCATGAATTTCTGCGGGTAGCTTCCCCACTTAAAACAGTGAACCGAGCCGAGGAAGAATCAACGATAGGCCTTCGCTACGCCAGTACAGGAACAACCCTATCGGCATATCTCGATTACATCAGACTCAATTATAAACGTAAGTTACAATTATACAACGGGCAAGTCTGCTTTCGTTTTATCAACCGGCAAACCGACAATTATTACCGAATAGAAAACAGTACAGCCACGACATTGGTTTGGGACGTCACTACACCTCATAGACCGAAAAACATTACAACCTCATTCGATAACAACACAACCTCATTTACACCAGAAGATGCTCAGCTCAGAGAGTTCATTGCGTTCGACCCGGAACAAAATTTTCCTTCTCCGTCTTTCGTGCGGCAAATCGAAAACCAAAACTTACACGCATTGAATATCCCCGAACTAACGATCATCACCCCAGCAGCATTACAAACAGAAGCCGAACGCGTAGCTCAGCTGCACAGAGAAGAAGGACTAACCGTCGCAGTTATTGAACAGGAAAAAATTTTCAACGAATTTTCATCGGGAACACCCGATGCCTCGGCCTATCGAAGATTAATGAAAATGTTTTACGACAGAGCCGAAGGTAATGAAAACGTTCGTCCGCGTTATCTGCTTCTTTTCGGAGACGGTTCTTACAACAACCGCAAATCTATGGAAAAGTTACATTCACCCGAATGCAACATGTTACTTACCTACCAATCGAAAACAAGTATCGACGAACGAGAATCATTCGTTATAGAAGATTATTTCGGTTTCTTGGAAGACAATTCGGGCGAAGAAATAAAGGTCGATAAAGTATGTTTAGGAATCGGTCGTTTTCCCATTTCCTCGATTAAAAACGCACGATTGGTAGTAGATAAACTTTATCGGTATGTACACGACAAAGACTTCTCCTCATGGAAAAACAATATCTGCATAGCTGCCGACGATGGAGACGAAGCGATACACGCCAAACAAGCCGATAGAGGAAGTGACACCCTTTTACTCAAAAATACTTCTCAACCGAGATTGGGATTCAGAGTGAACAAAATATACATCGACTCCTATTACATGGATCCCCAAACAAAAAAATACCCCGAAGCCAATCGAGAGTTGATGAAACAATTTAATGAAGGTATGCTCGTCTTCAATTATATAGGGCACAATGACCCCGAAGTAGGGTTTACCGGAGAAGGATTATTTTCCCGATATGAAATGGACCATCTTACCAATACGCGGTTACCCCTATTTATCACCATCACATGCGACTACTGCCAATTCGACGCAGAAGACGTTTCAGCCGGAGAGAACGTATTCCTCAACCCCTCTGCCGGAGCCATAGCCTTAATAACGACTACCCGTGTGGTTTATACCGATGGAAACGATAAAATCAATCAACGATTAATGAAGCGCCTCTTAGAACGGGATTCCAATGGCTCTCCTTTACGAATCGGAGATGTTTTAAAACTGGCTAAACGAGATTTCAACACCGAAATCGACAAGAACAAACTCAACTACGTTCTTATCGGAGACCCGGCTTTAAAACTTGCTTACCCCGAACATTCCATACAAGTTACCCGCATAAACGGAAATAGCGGCGAAAAAAATATCGAAATGATTCCGGGCAAAAATTATACGGTGGAGGGTGAAATACGATCTCACCAAAATGAGCTACTTTCCGATTTCAACGGTTATATATACTATAACCTATATGACAAAGAAAAACAGTTCACCACATTGGCACATCAAGACAAAAAAACATGGACTTATACGCATCGCCCCGATTTATTGACTACCGGTAAAGGCACGATACAAAACGGGACATTCCGAATCACCGTCGCACTCCCGATTGACAATTCACATTCCGGAAAATCCGGGCTGCTAAATTTGTACGCCTATGACGAATCGGGCAGAGAAGCCAACGGATATACCGATAAATTAATCGTCAGCACGGTTGTCGAACCGATAACAGAAGATATACAAGGCCCCGACATCGAGTTCGCCGGAATTAACGACGATTCCTTCACCGAAGGAATATTAGTAAACAATCCGGCCACGTTCGTTTGTAAATTCTCGGACCCTTCCGGTATATGGAGCGGAAACAGCTTAGGCAAACAAATGACCTTATCGCTCGATGGCGCATGTATCGAAGAAAACGTCGCTCGCTATTACAAGCCTATCGCAGAAAGCGAGATTCCCGAAGGAGAATTCATATACCCCCTCCCTCGACTGAGTAACGGATTGCATACACTTACATTCAAAGTATTCGACACCTTAGGAAATTCATCGGAAGTAACCATAGCCTTCGAAGTCAAAGAGAACAGAGAAACATATACCATCTCCCTTGAAGAAGAACCGGCGACCGAAAGAGCGACAATCTCGTGTCAGGACCAAAACGGGAACGACGTCACAGAATCGAAACATACCCGAATCTCTGTTACTAACACCTTAGGCGAAGAAATCTGGTCGTATGAAACGACCGAGAATAACCTATTCCCCTTGACCTGGAATCTCCAAGACAACAACGGAAAAAGAGTATCCGCCGGTCAATACTATTGCAAGGGTTATTTCGAAACATCTGCCGGGACAATCGTTACACCCGCTAAAAAAATCGTGGTTATCACGCAATAATCCCCACGATTCTCTGTTTATTATATACATGTAATTCGTAATGTCAGCAAAGATGAAAAGACTGTCTTTTTATATTATAACAATTATTCTTGTATCGCTATTCTTGCCGGTATATGCCTTTGCAGCCAACGGAAATTCGACCAAGAATGAATTCAACCCTATCAATACAGGAGTCACTTCGCTAAGTATAACCCCCGATTCTCGTGGAGCATCGATGGGTGACTTAGGTGTCGCCACCGACCCCGATGCAAACTCTCAATTCTGGAACCCTTCCAAATATGCTTTCGCTTACAGCCAAGCAGGTGTATCTCTATCGTACACACCGTGGTTACGCAAACTGGTAAACGACATCTATTTGGCCTATTTAGCGGGGTATTGGAAATTGGGAAGCAGCGATTTACAGGCATTAAGTGCCTCTTTACGCTATTTTTCATTGGGAGAAATCGTACTCACCGATAATCAAGGAAATGCACAAAATAGCATAACCCCTTATGAAATGGCTTTCGATGTAGGATATTCCCGCAAATTGTCCGATAAATTTTCTATGGGTGTCGTATTCCGTTACATTTATTCCGACTTAGGGTTTCATTACGACGAATCGAGTGTTTCCGATGCATCGGGTGCATCGGCCTTCGCTGCCGATATATCGGGATACTACACGACTTATCCCATCATAGGTCGTAACGAATGCCAATGGTCTTTGGGTTTCAATATCTCCAACATCGGAACCAAAGTATCTTATGACGGAGGTAATGAAAACGCATTCCTACCTACTAATTTGAAAATAGGTACATCGTTTCTTTTTCCATTAGCCGAATATAACACACTATCGTTGAACCTCGATCTCAACAAATTATTAGTTCCTTCTACCCCTCAAGTTTCCAATTACGAAACAGAAGAAGAGTATGAAGAAGCCAAAGAGAAATGGCAAAATACCTCACCTATATCCGGTATATTCAAATCGTTTACCGATGCTCCGGGAGGATTCAAAGAGGAGCTTCGAGAAATAAACTTTTCGATAGGAGCCGAATATTCTTACAATCAACAATTCTTCCTGAGAGCCGGATACTTCAACGAAAACAAATACAAAGGAAACCGCAAATATTTTTCTTTCGGAGCCGGATTTTCCTTGAACGTATTGAAAATAGATGCGGCATATATGGTGGCAACAGCACAAACAAGTCCTTTGGATCAAACACTTCGTTTCACCCTCTCGTTCGATATGGACGGGCTTAAAGACCTTCTGGGAAGACGATGAAAACACGTATAGGTTTCGGATTCGATGTCCACAAATTGGTCGAAGGGCGGGAATTATGGTTAGGAGGAATACGTATCGAGCACACCCTCGGACTTCTGGGACACTCCGATGCCGATGTTCTTATCCATGCCTTATGCGATGCCCTGCTCGGAGCGGCGAACATGCGCGACATAGGATTTCACTTCCCCGATACGGCCAACGAATATAAAAACATAGACAGCAAGATTTTACTAAAAAAGACCGTGGAGCTCATTCGAGAAAAAGGATTTTCGATAGGAAATGCCGATATAACGGTCTGCGCCGAACGCCCTAAACTCAACCCTCATATTCCTCTCATGCAAAAAACACTTTCAGAATGTATGGGCATCGATCTTGAAGATATATCCATCAAAGCCACTACTACCGAAAAATTAGGCTTTACAGGAAGAGAGGAAGGAATTTCTGCTTATGCCGTAGTACTTTTGGAAAAATAACAAAGAGAAAGCCGTAAAATCAACAGCTTTCTCTTCTCTTTTCTGCGATTTTTTTTAACCAAACAATTCTCAGAAAAAAGGGCTATGACCCAATAAGTAGCCCACAAGTTCAATTCATGGTCTTTTCGCAGAAAATAAACAGGAAAATCCCCTCTTTCGTAATCTCGTCTAAACGAAATAGACTCACGAAACTTTAAAATAAAAAAGCGTGAGCCTGATAGTTTATCCTATTCGAGGTTCAGCAAAACCTTTGGTGGATAAACAACCAGCCCACGCTTGTCCATATAACAAGCGTAGGCGCTTAGTTGTCTATTACCCCACCATAAAAAGAATTTTGCTGATTCCGAATAGAGGTAATATTCTAAACGCTTATATTCCCAATATTTTTTCAAAGATACTCTTTTTCCCATGAGACGTCCAAAAACTCCCCGTTTTTTAACATTCTCAACATATACGTTTTTATGAACAGATTGTATCTGGCTTCGTAAAAGTTCGCTATTTTTGCAATAGATGCGAAACAGGATACAACTCGACATAAAAATGAGCGAATACATTTTATTCGGTTTTCACCTTTCCGCATTTTTGCAGCAACACGAAACGCTATGGATTCTGACAAACGAGTATTGATAGGCATGAGCGGTGGTATCGACAGCTCTGCCGCATGCATGATATTACAAGAACAAGGGTACGAAGTAATCGGTCTCACCATGCACATGTGGGATTTACCCCGACATTTCCCGAACGAAGGACAAACGATTCCTCAATTCGCCATAGAGGCCAAAGAACTGGCAGAGAAGATAGGAATAGAACACCACATTCTCGATGTAAGAGACGATTTCAAGAGAACGGTCATAAAAAGTTTTACCGACGAATATTTAAAAGGGAATACTCCCAACCCATGTGTTCTTTGCAATAAACAATTCAAATGGCATTACCTCTTGCAGGAAGCAAACCGATTGAATTGCCAATGGGTCGCCACCGGACATTATGCTCGGATTTCACGGAAAAATAATCGCTTCATACTAAACAGAGGCGCCGATCCTAAAAAAGATCAATCTTACTTTCTGTGGAGACTCGGACAGCAGGAACTTGCCAGAACCATTTTCCCGTTAGGCGACATCACCAAAGAGGAAATAAAACAATACGTCGAGAAAAAAGGATTCCACGAAAAAGTCGAAAAAAAAGAGAGTATGGAAGTTTGTTTCATACCGGGAGACTATCGGGACTTTTTACGTGAACAACTTCCCGACTTAGACCGGGAAGTGGCAGGAGGATATTTTATCGATGCCGCCGGACGGAAGCTCGGACAGCACAAAGGATTCCCATTCTATACCATAGGGCAGCGCAAAGGATTGGAGATAGCTTTGGGGAAGCCCATGTTCGTCACCCGCATAAATCCGATAAAAAACACGATACGGTTGGGAGAACGGTCGGAACTGCTCACCCGGAATATGGTTATTAGCGATGTTATCGAAACCATACCCGGCATTCTGAATACATCGGAACCGGTCGACGTTCAAATTCGTTACCGCAGTACAGCTATACCGGCGACCCTTCGCAAAGGAGAAACTCCTAACGAATGGATAGTCTGTTTTCAATCCGATGCTTCGGCGGTAACTCCGGGACAATCGGCAGTCATTTACCGGAACGACTGTATTATCGGCGGTGGAATCATTGCCGATCAACGGTTATTAAAAAAGTATGCTCTATGATACGCCCGATACTGCTATTATCCTTTTTCATCGCTTTCACAGCCAATAATATAGCACAAGAGCGACAATACCGGATATGGTTCAACGACAAGCCCGAATCGGTTCACTCGGTTGATGAGCCTGCAAAATTCTTATCGGAACAGGCTATCGCCCATCGGGAAAAACAGAATATTCCCATAGACTCTACCGATTTACCCATAGACCCCGTCCGATTAAAAAAACTTTCGGAACTCGGAGCCCGTATATTGGCCACATCGAAGTGGCTGAACACCGCCACCATAGCATTGACCGATACAACCGACTTATCTGCAATCGCCTCTCTGTCGTTCGTCAAAAAGCACGAAAGTTTAGGAGTAGCCGTACAACCAGTCTCTAACCTCAAAAAAAGGCAGAAACAAATCGAATCGGAATCCGAGAATCCCTACGGAGATGCCACCCTGCAAATAGAGGTACACAACGGGGACGAATTACATCGAGCAGGATTCACCGGAAAAGGAATGACAATCGCCGTCATCGATGGAGGATTCCTCAACGCAGACCGCAACCCCAAGTTCGACCAAAATAAAATTGTCGGGAACCATGACTTCATAGACAAGAAAATGGATTTCACGCACGGGGATACACACGGTTCGTCCGTCTTATCGACCATGTTGGTCAAAGACAGTTCCGTCTTTATCGGTACAGCCCCCGATGCCGCATACTGGCTCTTGCGTTCGGAAGATACCGATACGGAATATCCGGCAGAAGAAGATTATTGGGTGGCAGCTCTCGAATATGCCGACAGCATAGGAGCCGATGTGATAACCTCTTCTCTCGGTTACTCCGAATTCGACGATTCCCGATTCAACCACACATGGGATCAACTTGACGGCAAATCGGCATTTATTTCCCAAGCAGCCGCTATGGGAGTACAAAAAGGATTGCTCATCGTGGTAAGTGCAGGGAACGAAGGAGGTAACAACTGGGGAAAGATAACTTTTCCGGGCGATGTCGATGGCGTTCTCACGGTAGGAGCAGTTTCACCCAACCTGAAACCTGCATATTTCTCCGGCAGGGGATTTACGGCCGACGGCCGCATTAAGCCCGATATCATGGGAATCGGGGCTACCGCCGCAACAATAACACCCGAAGGAAACACGGCATGGAAAGACGGGACCTCATTTTCCGCGCCGATAATAGCAGGACTTACAGCCTGTCTGCGACAAGCTCTTCCCGACCTTTCTGCACAGGAAATCGTCGGACTTATCAAAAATAACAGTTCGCAATCTTTAACACCCGATTCCGTCATGGGATACGGTATACCCGATTTCTATGCAGCCTATCGTCAGGGAACGGGAATCGAACCCTCCCTAAAAGAAGATATTCCTCTACAAATCATTTACAGAGAAGGAATCCCTGTCATAAAAATAAAAAGGCTACCGATCGGCGAGACCTCGATTACCCTCCACATATATACTTTGGAAGGTGTTATTATACAAGAGTATAATGTTTCGGAAAATTCCGAAACGCCCTTGTACACATTGAAAAAAGGGATATATATACTGGCAGCCCGCTGTCAATCAAATTATTGGACTCAAAAAATACAACGGTTATGACCTCCGGGAGAAAAGAATTTTCACTACTCGAACTAAATGCTTGCGTACGCAATATCCTACAAGAGTCTTTGCCGGAACGGTATTGGGTACGCGCCGAAATCAGCGAGGCGAGAATACACCCTTCCGGTCACTGTTATTTGGAACTGATCGAGAAAGAAGAACAATCCGGGAAAACCGTAGCCAAAGCCAGAGCCACCATTTGGGCGACGACATTCCGATTATTGCAACCGTGGTTCGAGCAGTCGACCGGACAACTGTTCACATCGGGTATCAAAATTCTCATACAAGTCAGTATCTCCTTTCACGAGCTATACGGTTATAACCTGACCGTGCACGATATCGATCCCGCTTATACGTTGGGAGATGCGGCCCGTCGTCGAGCCGCCATACTGCAACAACTCCGGGAAGAAGGAGTGGCCGACATGAACAAAGAACTCACATGGCCGATACTGCCGCAACGTATAGCGGTCATATCTTCTCCGTCGGCCGCCGGCTATGGCGACTTTATGAATCAAATACAAAACAATTCTTACGGGTACAAAATATACACTGTTCTCTTCCCGGCGGCCATGCAAGGCGACCAAACAGAACAATCTATCATTCATGCTCTCGACCGAATCAACCGGCACGAAGAGTTGTTCGATGGTGTCGTCATCATTCGGGGAGGCGGAGCGACGTCCGACTTGAATAGTTTCGACAGTTATCCTCTGGCCGTCAATGTAGCCCAATTCCCACTACCTGTCATTACCGGTATCGGGCACGAACGAGACGACACCGTTATCGACATGGTAGCCAACACACGGGTAAAAACCCCTACGGCGGCAGCCGAATGGATTATCGCTCGTATGCACGAAGCCGACACATATGCCGTCAATCTGTCTCACACGGTAAGCTCAGAAGTCCGTAGTCGAATCGACCGGGAAAAGCAGACGATACAACGCGCAACCTCCGCACTTCCACTGCTCATCGAACGGCTGATACTCGGAGAAAAACATAAAACCGGGTTGTTAACCCAACAAATCAAACTCGCTTTACGAGCCGTTATCGATTCGGAAAGGAACAAGCTCGACCATACGGAAAAGACTGTCCGGCTATTGTCTCCCCAGTCACTACTCGAACGAGGATATAGCCTGACCCTCCACGGCAACCGGGTCGTTAAAAGTGTCGCAGAGCTATCTCCCGGAGACACGATAGAGACTATCTTTGCCGATGGCAAAACGACAAGCCGGATAGAAAAAACAGAACCTTCGAAAACAAAATAAAAAATATATATGGCTAAAAAAACGACTCTCTCCTACTCCGATGCGATAGCCGAGTTGGAAACGATTGTAAACAAATTACAAAACAACGAATACGAAATAGACGAGTTGCAAAAATGCACGACACGTTCGCTCGAATTATTGAAATTCTGCAAATCCAAATTATTCGAGACCGACGAAGCTCTCCAAAAAATATTGGCCGAGTTGAACGATTAAACAGAATATATAAATGGCTCTTAACACCCACAATATAATATATGCCGGTTTATATATCCAAAAACAAAAAAAATGTTTAATTTTGCCGAGTTTTCAACTATATGAATATGTCCGAAAGAAAAGTCCGAGTGCGTTTCGCACCAAGCCCCACGGGAGCATTACATATTGGCGGGGTTCGTACCGCTCTCTATAACTATTTGTTTGCCAAGCAAAATCACGGAGATATGATCTTCCGTATCGAAGACACCGACTCTCAACGCTTCGTACCGGGAGCCGAGGCATACATTATCGAAGCCCTCGAATGGTTGGGAATCAAGTTCGACGAAGGGGTCAGCTACGGCGGAAATTACGGACCTTACCGACAATCGGAACGAAAAGACATTTATCGTAAATATGTAAATCAACTGCTCGATGCGGGAAAAGCCTACATCGCATTCGATACTCCCGCCGAATTGGAAGCCAAGCGAAACGAAATCGCCAACTTCCAATACGACGCCTCCACTCGCATGCAAATGCGAAACTCGCTGACAATGGACAAAGAGGAAGTAGATTCCCTCATCGCACAAGGACAACAATATGTCGTAAGATTCAAAATAGAGCCGGGCGAAGATATCGTAGTCGACGATCTTATCAGAGGAGAAGTGACCATCAACTCGTCCATTCTCGACGACAAAGTGCTATACAAATCGGCAGACAATCTGCCCACCTATCACTTGGCGAATATCGTCGACGACCATCTAATGCTTGTCTCCCACGTAATCCGTGGAGAAGAGTGGTTACCCTCGGCTCCGTTGCACGTATTGCTCTACCGGGCTTTCGGTTGGGAAGACACCATGCCGCGGTTCGCCCATTTGCCCTTGTTGTTGAAACCCGACGGTAAAGGCAAGTTGAGCAAACGAGACGGCGACCGGTTGGGATTTCCCGTATTCCCGCTCGAATGGCACGACCCCAAAACAGGCGAAGTATCCTCGGGATATCGCGAGTCGGGCTACCTGCCCGAAGCCGTGGTTAATTTCCTCGCCCTGTTAGGCTGGAATCCCGGTAACGATCAGGAAATCATGTCGATGGACGAACTTATCGAACTCTTCTCTCTCGAAAAATGTAGCAAAAGCGGGGCTAAGTTCGACTATGAAAAAGGGAAATGGTTTAACCACAAATACATACAGGAGAAAAGCAACGAAGAGCTCACCGAGTTATTCATGCCCACTCTCGAAGAAAAAGGCATAAAAGCCGATAAATCCACCGTCGCCCGTATCATAGGCCTTGTAAAGGGTCGCGTAAGTTTCGTAAAAGAATTGTGGGATCAAGCAGCTTTCTTTTTTGTCGCACCGACTACCTACGAAGAAAAATCGGTAAAAAAACGCTGGAAAGAAGAGACCCCCGCTCAAATGCGTGAACTCATCGAAATATTGCGCAATATGGACGACTTCTCGTCTGCCCCGGCCGAAAAAGTCGTATTAGGTTGGATCGAACAGAACGGTTACCATTTGGGTAACGTCATGAATGCTTTCCGTTTGGCCGTAGTTGGGGAATGTAAAGGGCCTCACATGTTCGACATTACGGAAATCATGGGCAAAGAAGAGACTATCAAGCGTATCGAGCGGGCTATCGAATATTTAGGTTAATGAAATACAGACAGCCACATACACTGCTTTTGATTATTCTCCTTGCCGCGCTGTTTCCTGCAAAGGCTCAGCAAATAGCTTGGAGCGTAGATATGACCGGATTTTTCGACAATCGGGAATTCGGTTATTCCAAAGCACAGTCCCAAACTTTTTTCGGGACACGCTTGTCTCCCGAAATCGGTATCAGAATAGGACATAGCACGATCATGGCAGGAGCCTCATGGGTACAACCCATCGACGGATCCACTCGCGAGGCCAAAGTGCACCCCACGGTCTATTACCGTTACGACACCTCCAAATTCCGAATGTCGTTGGGTATGTTTCCCCGTACCCAATTAATCGAAAACGTACCGGCAATCTTGCAATACGATTCTCTCACCTACTTCCGTCCCAACATAGCTGGCGCATTATTCCAGTATATACATGCCAAAGGATTCGCCGAGCTCTATATCGATTGGAGACAAGTACAGACCGAGGTAAAACGAGAGGCTTTCATGGCTGTATTCAACGGCCGGTGGCAACCCCTGCCCTACCTTTTCGCGGGAGGGCATTTGGTGATGAACCACTTGGCTCGTCCTCGCAATTCGGATAGCCGCTATACGGTTACCGACAATCTCATTGCCAGCCCATACATCGGACTGGATTTAACCACATACACACCGTTGGACACCTTGACCCTCAAAGTGGGGTATCACATCAGTCTCGACCGGCTTCGCAACGTCGGGACGTGGCATCACCCGCAAGGCATTCTCATAGACTTATTGGCCGAATGGCGCTTCTTGGGTCTACATAATACATTTTACAAAGGAGGTTCGCAAATGCCCCTTTATCCCCAATTAGGAGCTCAGCTCAATCAGGGAGATCCGTTCTACCAGTCTTCGACCTATAATCGCACGGATATATACGCCTACATTTTCCGCAAAAGTTATCTTAACTGCATAGCTTCCTGCAACCTGCATTATACGCCCGGCAACCTCGATTTTCAACAGCAACTCACCCTACGATTCTATATAGACGACCAAGCATGGAAAAACCGTAAGGGAAAACAGAATCGAGGTTACCTGAAAAATATCTTGTAACCCGACAAGAGAAAATCGCCGCTATGAAATCGATTTATAATTTTGGAATATATTGCTATAAACAATTAGTCGCACTCGCCGGAATACGAAATGTCAAGGCCCGGAAACTGACTCAGGGACAAAAAGGAATCTTCGATTACCTCTCCCGGCATGCCGATCCGCAAGGAGGTTATTTGTGGATACATGCCTCGTCCCTCGGAGAGTTCGAACAAGGACGTCCGCTTATCGAAGCCATAAAAAAAGCGCAACCCGATACCAAAATATTACTCACGTTTTTCTCTCCATCGGGTTACGAAGTCCGCAAAGATTATTCGGGAGCGGATCTTATTTGCTACCTTCCGTTCGACCTGCCGGGCAATGTAAGACGATTCCTCGACTTGACCAAACCCACGAAAGCCATATTTATTAAATATGAATTTTGGGCGAACTACCTCAACGAACTTAAACGCAGGAATATACCCACGTATATTGTCTCGGCTATCTTCCGCCCCAAACAAATATTCTTCCGTTCTTATGGAGGATATTTTCGTCGCATTTTGAAAAACTTTACCCACCTTTATATACAGGACGAACGCTCCCGACAACTACTCGCCAGTATAGGCATCGATAATGCATCGATCGTAGGTGACACTCGTTTCGACCGGGTCGGCGACATTCGTCGCACGGCCAAAGAATTACCTCTTGTCGAAGCGTTCGCACAAGGGAAAAAGATACTTATTGCCGGCAGCTCGTGGCCCAAAGACGAGGAGTTCATTACTCGATATTTCAATCACAACGACAATATCAAACTCATTCTGGCCCCACACGAAATACACGAATCTCATTTGCAATCGATAGAGAAACTACTGAAACGCCCAGTCATACGTTACACACAAGCCACAATCGACACCGTACAGTCGTATGATTGCCTCATCATAGACTGCTTCGGGCTTCTCTCCTCCATTTACAGATACGGAACCGTCGCTTACGTCGGTGGAGGATTCGGAGCCGGCATACACAATATTGCCGAAGCCGCCGTATATGACATACCTGTTATTTTCGGACCTAACCATCGCCGATTCAAAGAAGCCCACGAACTCATAGCATGCGGAGGCGGCTTTGCAATCCACAACAGTCAAGAATTTGCAACCGTTGCCGACAAACTACTAACCAATCCCAAATACTTAGCCTCTGCCAGCAAAAATGCAGGTGATTACATTTCGACTCATGCCGGAGCAACCAAACTCATTTTGAAAGAGTTGTTCGGGATAGAAGAATAACGGTACACCTGTTCTTTATTGTTTCCACCTTTACTCAATCTCGGCTGGATTAAATTCGATTTAAAATGGAAAAGGAGATAAAGAAACCCGTTAAAATACTTTTCGTCTGCCTCGGAAATATTTGCCGTTCGCCGGCTGCGGAAGGAGTATTTAAACATATGCTTCGGCAACGAGGGATAACCGGTTCCTTCGAGGTAGACTCGGCCGGGACTTACAGCGGTCACGCCGGGGAATTACCCGACCCTCGCATGCGTTCACACGCTGCCCGGCGCGGATATTTGCTGGAACATCGCAGTCGCCCTGTAAGACCCGATGATTTCGAGAAATTCGATTTGATTTTGGGTATGGACGATTACAACATCGATACGCTCCGTTCTATGGCCGACTCTCCCGAAGAAGCCGCAAAAGTAAAGCGTGTGACCGATTATTGCCAACATTACCCGGTAGATTGTATCCCCGACCCTTATTACGGTGGAGCCGACGGCTTTGAGAATGTATTGAATATCTTGGAAGATGCCTGTGAAGGAATAATCGAGGATTTTTACATCGCATGAATGTAATGCGCTTCACACCGCACAAGACATAAAATTACCGACTTTCCATCTTTCCCTTGACAAAGGGAACATTTCTACACCTCTCCCCTGCCGTGTTCCACGTGGCATTGCCAACACCCTTTTTAGAACTATGAGGGAGTAATGCGGCATTATTGATATGGTATAAAACCTCCTTCCCTACCGTGTCCCGTAGCATTGGGTGTCGCAAAGCGATATAGAGATCTTCTGTTAGCCGTATAGGGGAATAAATACGAGGAAAGTATTTCTCCCTCCTCCCCCCCTGCCGTGTCCCGCAGCATTGCGGGGTGTTTTACAATGCAAAATATAGGGGAGGTGTCCGCAGGACTAGAAAATGCCGGCAGTGGAGGAGATAGAGTCAGATTTCCTCTCCCTCTGCTCATTGTAAATGAGACAGGGGGGAATGCCCGCAAGGTAAAGGGATTAGCTTCCACAACCTAGAACTTCTATCTTTTCAACCCCTCTCCTCAGAAACTACCGTTCCTTCGGGGTCTCCCCTATACCGCTAACGCAGCACAGGGGAGAAGGGACAATGCACCAGCAACAAAAACAAACCACTCCCCAATATTCCCGTAAGTATACATAAAGGTAATACCCACAAAATGAAAAGGAACTAAAATGTAGTAGAACAAAGATGTTTGGAAATCTCTCCCTCCTCCCCTGTGTTTTGCAACGTAAAATATAGGGGAGGTGGCTCGCAGAGCCGGAGGGGTTGAAAAGAGATGGTGAACAACTGGCTTATAGGCTCAGAGACGAAAGATAAATAAACAATAGATATGACATTTTCATTAAAAATATAAAGTTTCCTTCAAAAAAGCTTTTTCTTTCCGATTCGTTTTTATATTTTTGTTAGACTAATTTCAATAGGCTCAAAATAAACCATATAGAATATTCTAACTCTAAAACAATACATCTATGAAAAAAAATTACTTCTTACACACAGCTATCTTATTAGTAGCGTTGGTTTGTGGTACTGTCCCGGTGTGGAGCCAGACCTACAAAAAAATATCTTCTATCGACGAACTTACCGATGGAAAATATGTAATAGCTTATGGTGAAGAATATGCCATGACCAATGAAAACGCAGGCAAATATTTTAAGCACATCGCTATTTCGCCTGTCGACGGAGCAATCAATACCCCCGATGAATCTATTGTTTGGGATATTGAAACAACAGCCAATGGAATAAGTATTAAAAACGGAGGTATCTATGTGGGATACAACGGGTCGAAAAACTCGGCAACGGCATATACCGAATTTACCGAAAAAAAATGTGAATTCGTTGCTTCTTTCGATGATGCTACACAAGTATTCAAATTACAAAATGTAGCTACCGACAATTATTACTTGCAATTCAATGCCAACAAAGACCAAGAAAGATTTGCATGCTATAAAGGCTCTCAAAAAAACCTCACCCTCTACAAATCGGGAGATACCAGAACTGACGTAAAAGTAGTGTTCAACGGAATAGAAGGTAATAAAGATGCTTTCTTAGGTAAAACTACCACCTTTAACAGTTCTGCTACCGCCACTCCGGAACGACCTATCACATACAGCAGCAGCAACCAAGAAGTAGCTACTATCAGCACAGAAGGTGTAGTAACACTCGTAGGCATAGGAACTACCATCATTAAAGCTACTACTGAAAGCGATGAAACCTATCAAGCCGGTGAAGCTCAATACACCTTAACCGTACGCAACGAATCAGCAGAACTTCCCTATTCTACCGATTTCAAATCGGGACTCGGTGACTGGATTAACTATACATTAGCGGGAACCACAGTATGGAAATCTACCACCGATGGTGCACAAGCCAACGGTTACGGACAAGGCGCAAGCGAAGTTTATTTGGTATCACCCTCTGTAAAAGCCGCAAGCATCATCTTAGCATTCAGTAGCGAGAAAGGATTCGAAGGAAACGACCTACAATTGTTCTATTCAACCGATTTCGACCCCAGCAGCATGTCGCAACCGAGCGACGCCTCATGGACCGAAATTACCGACAAGGCAACATGGGCTACCAGCCAAGAAACAACCGAATCGGGCAATATTGAATTGAACAATCTCACCGCTCCCGTTCGTTTCGCATTTAAATACACTTGCACCGCTGAAAAATCGGCGCGCTGGACAATCACCAATTTAAGTATCAGCGCCAACAATTCAACCGGTATTGAAGAGGCAACTGCCAATGAAATGAAAGTCATCAACGGCAAAGGTCAAGTAACCATCGAAACTGCCGAAGCTATGCCTATCGCTATCTATGCACTTACCGGAGCACAAGTTCGACAAATAGAACTTGTCGAGGGAACCAACATTGTAGAATTACCGGCCGGTATTTATCTGATCGGAAATAAAAAAGTAGTCGTATTTTAACCGATACTACTTTCAACCATAAAAAAGGAGCGACATTGCATGCCGCTCCTTTTTTATATTCCTCATGCGCCAGACATCGGTTCGGTAGAAAATCAGTGGGTAAAGGATTGAATTTTAACAATGAAATTCTTGTCGACAACCTCATTCCGATCAATTCGGTGAGAGACAGAGAACTATCGTTTGATTGAAGATTCAACCCCCTCGCCCTACGGGCACTCCCCCTATCTCATCTGCGATGAGCAGAGGGAGAGGACTGAAATGTCGTTTCATCAGTTTTAAACTCCTCCATTGCCGGCATTTTCTAACCCCTCCGTCCTACGGACACCTCCCCTATATTTTGCACGGCAAAACACCCCGCAATGCTGCGGGACACGGCAGGGAGGAGGTTTTAAAATGCCACTCCAACAATGAGCCATAAATCCCTACCAATTATCGAATGGCCCAAACATCGGCTTATTCCTACGAGCCGGAAGAAATAAATAATCAATAAAATAATCGACTCCAACTCCCAATAAAACAGAAAGAAAAACCTTTCGCCCTTCTTTTTGTATTTTTTTTACTCAAAAGAAATACCTTTAACACCCTATGTTTGTTTAACTTTAAATGATAAACTATGGTAATTGCGTATTTAAGAGTCAGCACCAGTAAACAACATCTTGTCAACCAACAAGACGAAATCAGGCGTTTCGCCCACACCAAAGAGATAGAAGTCAGCCGATGGGTAACCGAAATTGTCAGCGGAAAAAAGAATCAAAAAGAACGGAAGTTAGGGAGAGTAATCAATCAATTAAAACCGGGAGACACACTCATCGTTACCGAAATATCGAGATTAAGCCGCACTCTCACAGAGATTATGGCCATTATGGGAAAATGTCTTGAAAAAAATATTACAATCTACTCTACCAAAGACGGATACGCATTCGATAATACCATAAACAGCAAAGTCCTTTGCTTTGCATTCGGTCTTGTCGCAGAAATCGAACGGAACCTTATATCTATGAGAACCAAAGAAGCTCTTGCTTACGAAAAGCAGAAGGAGTCATTCTCGGTCGGAAAAAGGGAAGTATCACCAAATTGAAAATACTCGTCGATAACGAGCTTGAAATAATAGATCGCCTGAAAAAAGGAGAATCTATGGCTTCGATTTGCCGTATATACGGAATCTCTACCGATACGTTCTCCAAATTCAGAAAGGTTTGTCCAAGCGTAGAAGAAGCATTCCAATACAAGATGACGCATTTTTATACTTCGTCAAAATAAAAATCACCCCGGAGAAGAAGCACCGGGGTGAAAATAAAGAAACCTATTTTTTCAGAAGTTCCAGCAGAAGTTCCGGCTCATTCGTCGTGATAAAGTCGGCTGCTTCATCGATAAAATACTGCAAGTCGTCTGCTTTATTTACGGTCCAGACATTAACCGTCAAGCCCAAATCATGAGCTTCCCGAATCCAACTCTTATTGTTTTTCAATACCTTTTGATGATAATCGAGACCCGTATACCCCAACTTTTTAAGCTCGGCGGGGGTTTTTTCCCCATTCAAATAAGCGACCTTCGCATTCGGGTCCAACCGGATAATCTCCGTTCCCACCAAGTTGCTGAATGCGATGTATTCTACCTGCCCTTCCATTTTCATCGATTTGACCATATCCACAACCTTTTTAGCCAACTCGGTATTTCTTTCGGGAGTAGATTGGGTTTTAAGTTCCAACACCAATATCATGGGTTTCAACTTCTTTCCTGCTTTTAAATAATCCTTCAAAGAAGGAACGGTCTCCCCGTTTTTCAATTTCGACTTCGTTATGGTCTTGAAATCCGTTTCTTCGATTTTCAATCCGTCCAATGTTTTGGGGTCATGGTTTACCACCAACCCACCGTCCGAAGTCAACCATATATCCAATTCCGACCCCCAGCAACCTACGTCATGGGCTTTTCGCAATGAAGCCAAAGAGTTCTCGGCCGAACCCTCACATTTCCAATATCCCCGATGAGCCACGGTCTTGGTCGACGACTTTGCCTGAATAGCCGGAGTCATAGCCAACAACATCAATGCAACCATTAAAATTTTAGTTTTCATAATCATTTGTTTTTTATTAAGGTATCTACTTACTTCTTCGGATTCTCCAAATTAGTTCTTATCTTGAAGTCGGCGGTTTTAAAAGAGACGTTCTTATCTCGAACATCGTTACAATGAACGATCAAAGCTCCCTCTTTTTCCCAATACGATTTCACGGTATGTCCGCTCATCGGGCCGTCTTCTTTGCCTCTCACCGTCACATCGTCGGGGTTCACCACAATTTTCAATCCTCTCGATTCATTCAACATATCCATGTCTCCTCGGCTATTCCCGCCCACAATCAAAGGCACGGCTTTAATATAAGTAGGTATAACCTGAGCCTTGCCATCGTCTTGCGGTATGGGCATAATGATTTCATCGGACATGACTCCGTTTTTCACGACACCCTTAACCCCCAGCACATGAGTGACGGGTATTCCCAACTCGGAAGCGACAAACCTTTGGTATAAAAATTCGGGAGAGGCTGTCAATATCCACACCTCGAAACCATATTCTTTCAAGTTGGAAATAAGAGCCTTCATCTCAGGATACATTTTCCCCTTATACGAACGCATATAACAATCGTAACCGAGGGTAGCGATTTCCTCGGGAGTCATGCCAGCCAAAAAATGTACCCTATCTTCCACATAAGGTTTCCCCACGTTATTACCGTCTTTCACCATACGGTCAAGAATCGCCATCTTTTGTCTCGATTCTTTATCTTTACGGTTCTTGTAATTTTTATCGGCATAATCATACAACGCCTCGTCGGCCAGATAGTAAGGAGCTTGTCCGAACACCGTACCGTCGCAATCGAACACGGCGACCTTACGGTCGGTAACGGTCAACGTCGTATTCAGAAATTCCTCGATACGAGCATTCGTCTCATCGGGCCAAGTCGCAATAGGACGATATTGTTGGGCACAGATACTCCCTGCCGCAAAAACATTTAACAGAACTAGAATCGCATAAAAAAATCTGTTGGAAATAGATCGCATAATATATTTTTTTTTAATTTGCACTTTATGCAAATATACAACAATTATCCACATATAATATTACACGAATCGAAAAAATTCGAAAGTAAAACCTCCTTACTTGAAATAAAATCGAAAGGAAACGAAAATTTCATAGAATCGTAATAAAGCGATTGTTCATTACATTCCGTACTCATAAAAGAGTACATCGCAGTTACCCGACTTTGCTCCGCATTCTATCGCTTAATATCGCTGCCATATTCTCCCCAGCCCATGCAATCAGACTATCAATACAAGGCAACAAAGATTTCGCCCGGTCGGTCAAAGAGTATTCTACCCTCGGGGGAACCTCGGCATAAATCACTCTTTTTACCAATCCGTCTTCTTCGAGGGCTCGCAAGGTAACCGTCAACATCTTTTGGGAAATATCGGGGATATTCTTCTGCAAAACGTTAAAACGCATAACAGACGAGCTACTCAATGTGTAAAGAACCAACAGGGACCATTTATCACCGATACGCGAAAGAATATTCCGAATAGGACAATCGGGAAAAAGTGCATCCTTAATTTCTATTTTAGCCATAATCATTTACATTTCAACAACAATACAAAAGTAACTAAGAAACTTAGATAATGCAAATAACAAAATTTCACTACGTTAAAAGACGTTAAAACACGCTTTAATAACTCATTCGTATTCAACGAAGGTTTCAAAAAAGTAACTATCTGACTTCGAGGTATCTTCTTGTGAAGAAAAAATTATAGTTTCATATTTGCAGCTAAAAAGAGAGTAACAATAATTTAGTAACTAATAAAAACTAGAATTATGAAAAAGAACATTTTAATTTTATTATCATTAATCACATTTACAGCAATGGCACAAACAAAAGGAAAATTCGAAGTTCTGGACTTGAAGGATTTCAAATTGCACGTGTATTACACGAACGATGCTCTGAACGATGCAAGCGTAGAGGGCAAAAACGGACTCATTACTTTGGAACAGCCTTTATTTAAAGATAATGTGGCGGAATTCGACGCTTATGTGGCCTCGTTGAACAAACCTGTACAGACAATCATCACCGATTACCATGTGGGTGGGACGGGAAACCACGATATAGTAATGGCCGAAGGTATGCCAGCCTTTACAAAAGGAGCGACCTACGACGGAATGATGCGGAACCTCGCCGAAATTTTCGGCGATGCAATCGTACCGCTACCGACCGGAAAAGCAGAAGAAATTAAATTTGGCAGCAAACAAACGTGGGATAATATAGAGTTTTACTTCGACAAAGGAGCTTCCACCGACTTTCCCGCAGCCAGTATCATTATCGGGAATAAAGTTTACTACACCCACTGGACTCCGGTAAAAGCTCACATAAGCTACTTACAAATAAGTTCTCCGGCCGCCATCGATGCAGAAATTGCCGAAGCCGAGAAAGCGCTGAAATCGGGATGCGAATACTTTATCGGAGGTCACGACGGAGCTACCGGACGCGAATCGGTTGAATTTAAAATCGACTATCTGAAAAAAATGAAACAAATCCTCCGGGAAAACTCCACCGCCGAGAGGTTCATCTCGGCCATGACTCAGACATTCCCCTCTCTGCCAGGAGAAAACAATCTGACCGACTTGGCGAAAGCCCTCTACAAGCACTAACTTTCCTATCGAACAAAAAAATCCGATAGCAGTTGAAGCTATCGGATTTTTCTGCATCCTCTCCGCTTTTATAGCTCTCAACTCATCGCCTGATTACGAAACTCGTTCGGAGTACACCCTTCGAGTTTTTTGAACAAACGACTGAAATGTTGGGGATATTGAAATCCCAAAGAATAAGCGATCTGACTGATTCCGAGCTGTGAACCCAATATATACTCCTTAGACAATTCAATAATTTTACCTTGTATATATTCCTGCGCTGTCTTCCCGGTCTCTTTTTTCACCAAGTCGCCGAAATAACCCGGAGAAAGAAAAACTTTGTCGGCAAAATACCTGACGGAAGGTAGTCCCCGCACTTGTGATTCCCCGTTGCGGAAATAGTCGTTTAAAAGCTGTTCGAACCTGATAAGGACATCGTTATTAACCTTTTCACGAGTATAGAATTGACGGTCGTAAAACCGCAAACAATAATCGAGCAACAGTTCTATATTGACCGATAACAACTCCCTTGTGTGTTTGTCCACCGGGTGTTCCAACTCTACTTCTATTTTATGGAAACAATCCATAATAATTTCCCGCTCTTGATCCGAAAGATGGAGTGCTTCGTTCTGTTCATACGAAAAGAAAGAGTACTTCCCTATCTTCTTCCCTAATGCCGTTCCATAAATAAGATCGGGGTGAAAAATCAATCCATACACCTCGGGGCTTATCTCGTCCTCATCGGAATCTACGCCAACCAACTGCCCCGGAGCGAAACTGACGATCGTACCCTCCTGATAATCATAATACCGTCGGCCATATTTCAACGTACAATTCGTTCCGTTTTTCAAGAACAAGGCATATACGCCATAATTCATCTTCACGTGATTGACAACTCGGGTCGCTTTCCTCAAATCCACGACCGAGACCAGAGGATGCAAGGTTTTCAAGCCATACATCTTATTATAAACATCGACACTGTTCAACTGAATAATTTCGTTCATATCTTTTTAGAAAACTAATTGCAAAAGCTGTACGGCCAAACCGTACATTCTTATACAGTGCAAAATTACAACAACTTACGAAAAGAAAAAGAGACGTATCACAGAATCCGGAATTCGGGTTATTCTTTCCGTAATTCATCTACTATCGTTATAGAATATAGGCGGTAATTTTACATCGTCAAACCAACCATGCAAAAAGAATATAATATGGATTTAAAACGATTCCAACAAATGATTGCCGCAGGCGAGCCGTTGGCGGGTGAAGAAATGATTGCTTTCATGCGTGAACAAAGCGACGACACTCGCCGGCTACTATTCGATTTGAACGGTTCTTACCACACACCCGAAGAGATCGTCACCCTATTCAGCCAAATTACCAACAGCAAGATAGACAATTCTTTCCGTCTGTTCCCACCTTTTTATACCGACTTCGGAAAAAATATCCACGTAGGGAAGAATGTCTTTATCAACTCTTGTTGCCAATTTCAAGACCAAGGCGGTATCTTTATCGGCGACGGAGCACTGATAGGGCATAGCGTGGTGATGGCGACTTTGAATCACGGCTTCGCTCCCAATGACCGCCAGAATCTCTATCATGCACCTATTCATATAGGAAAAGGTGCATGGATCGGTGCACATGCCACCATCTTACCCAATGTGACTATTGGCGACAATGCCATTGTCGGAGCAGGCTCGGTCGTTACCAAAGATGTACCGGACAATGCAATCGTCGCTGGAAATCCGGCTCGATTCATCAGAAACATAAACTCTTAAACCGAATGAAGCCTTTTATTATTGCTTTAACCCTTTACCTTTTCGTAAACATTTCCTCGTGCTCGACCAACGATGCCCCGATTGTGGAACCGCCGAACGGAGAAACAGCAGAAGACAGTAATACGCCCACGATGAACGAACAAATACGTATCATTATCGGCAACGCCTCTTTTACGGCCACTTTGGAGGATAACGCCACAACGAAAGCGTTCAAGGCATCGTTGCCCATAACTGTAAACATGACCGAACAAGCCGGTAATGAAAAGTTTTATTACTTGCCGACAGCCTTGCCTACGAGTACTGTTACGCCCGGAACAATCTTCGCCGGCGACCTGATGCTATGGGGCAACAGTTGTCTCGTCTTGTTCTATGAGACCTTTTCCAGTCCGTACAGCTATACGCGAATCGGGAAAATCGACAAGCCATCGGGATTATCGGCAGCAGTCGGCGACAGGAACATAACCGTGACATTCGAATAACCTCAACCATATAAACATCAATCTTATGAAACAACGAATCAAATTTATCTTTACAACATGGTTCATCGCCATAAGTCTGTTTACAATAAATGCACAAGATGTACAAACCAATAAAAACGATATGGAAAATTTGAATCTGACAAATGAGTGGGATAAAACATTCCCCCAAAGTGACAAAGTGAAACATAGTAAAGTAACATTCAGGAACCGTTACGGAATTACGCTCGCAGCCGATTTATACATGCCGAAAAATGCCGAAGGCAAATTACCGGCTATCGCCGTCTGCGGCCCGTTCGGGGCTGTAAAAGAACAAGCGTCGGGACTCTATGCGCAAATTATGGCAGAACGAGGCTTTCTGACAATCGCCTTCGACCCCTCTTTCACCGGCGAAAGCGGCGGCGCACCTCGCTACGTGGCATCACCCGACATAAATACGGAAGATTTCTGTGCAGCCGTCGATTTTCTCTCCTTGCGTGACGATGTAGATTCGGAGCGAATCGGGATCATCGGCATCTGCGGTTGGGGCGGACTGGCTATAAACGCCGCAGCCATAGACACACGCATTAAAGCGACTGTAGCCTCTACCATGTACGATATGAGCAGATGCACGGCCAACGGTTATTTCGATGAAAACGACAACGCCGATGCCCGTTATGAAATGCGTCGACAACTCAACGCCCAACGTACCATCGATGCAAAAAACGGTTCGTATGCCACGGCCGGCGGTGTAGTCGATCCACTACCACAGAATGCACCGCAATTCGTAAAAGATTATCATGCTTACTACAAAACTTCACGGGGTTACCATTCTCGTTCGTTGAACTCTAACAACGGCTGGAACAAAACTTCGGCTCTCTCGTTTCTCAATGCTCCTATCCTCGCTTATAGCGATGAAATTCGTAGTGCCGTGTTGCTGATTCACGGAGAGAAAGCTCATTCGCGTTATTTCAGCGAAGATGCTTTCAAAAAGTTGAAAAGCGACAACAAAGAATTGATGATTGTCTCAGGAGCCAACCACACGGATTTATACGACCGAACAGACATTATTCCTTTTGATAAACTGGAATCTTTTTTCAAGGAGTATTTGAAATAAAATAGAGCCTGACGAATAAAGCCCGATAACATAGGTTTATCGGGCTTTATTCTTTATTCCAACGAAGCATCATCTCCGGCAGGGCAATCGTACCATCGCCCCGCAACCGGGAAAGCCAAATCTTACACTTACCAAAATTTATTCTGCTGAGGATTGTATTCAAAACCGACACTTCCCAACTTAGCGACTAAATCAGCTTTACTGATGTGCATATCATCGCACAATTCATCTAACGACACATAATTATCCCGTAACTTCGTATTAATAAATGAGAACAAAATCATCGGGTCTTCTGGCAAAACAGTCATATACTTCTCTCCTTTTATTTCGGGCAGCAAAGATAGTGTAAATTAAACAATTCCTTCAAAAAAAAATTACAGATACCCAATTGCTAAGTATCTGTAATCTTTCTCGGTGATCCGCTTGGGGCTCGAACCCAAGACCCCAACATTAAAAGTGTTGTGCTCTACCAGCTGAGCTAGCGAATCTAACCTTGTTGCTTTTTGTAAAAGCGTTGCAAAGGTAGAACTATTTTTTCTTTTTGCAAAATTATATATCCATAAAAATATGTTAAATAATATCTTTCATTCTTGTGCCTCTTCCGAAACAGAGGTGTCAGTAGGAGAATCTGGTGGCTCGACAGAATCGGCTCCTATCACATAACGCTGATAATAAGACAGACACAACGTCGTTAACGGAAGAGCGATAATCATACCGACAAAACCGAGCAATGTGCCCCAAATAGAAAGCGAGAGCAAGATAATAGCGGGATTCAATCCTGTGACCTTACCCATAACCCGAGGAACGATAAACACATCTTCGATAATCTGGACTATGATAAAGACCAATATGCAAGCACCGAACAGCAACCAGAAATTAGTTCCGGTATCGGATGCCGAAACAAGACATAGCAGGATCGTCGGAATAATACCGATAAGTTGCAAATAGGGAACCATATTCAATACCCCGATGAACAGCCCCAATACGATAGCCAACGGCAACCCCACAATCAAGAAACCTATACTGAATAAGATACCTACCAAACCGGCAACCAACGCCTGTCCCCGGAAATAACGGTTCATACTCTCCTCTATATCGTTTCCTATCGAGACGAGCATAGGCCGGTATTTTTGCGGTATCATACGCTGGAACCCACACAATATCCTGTCATAATCGAGCAATATAAAAACTATATACAACAGCACGACCAGCCAGCTCACGATATTGATGATTTCGCCTACCGAACCGGTGATGAAGCCCCAAGCCCCGGAAAAACTCTCCTCGATAATCGAGAGCCATTGTTCCCGACTCAATAATCCCGACAGCTCGGAAAAATTAATATTATCACGAATAAAATCATGTACGGCTTGCGGGACGAAAGGTATACTCGAAGAATTGTAAACATACTCACTCAACAGCTCCCTCATATGAGCAATCTCATCGATAATCGACGGCAGAAACAACACACACAACAAAGATATGGTTATCAACACTTCCAGAAAAGCCAGAGTGATGGCTACTACCCTGCCTTTCAATTTAAACACCCGCTTGTTATACACGACCAACGGATTGAGCATGTAGGCGACTATCCATGCTACAAGAAAAGGAAGCAAGGCTCCCCGAAGTATGTAAACCAAATAGAACAATCCCACGACGGAGACTACACCGAATAGAATACGGATAACACGGTCGAACGTGTATGGTTGTCGGTCTACCATGACTATAACGATTTTAATTATACCCTACATAACAAATATTCGCGGTTCGAGTTTAATCCGAGTGTTCTTTATCCTCTCGGGCTTGCATCTCCTGCAAATAGCATCGGCGGCACAAAGGCTGATATTCATTTTTCTCTCCCAAAAGCACCCGTTTATCGTTATCGACTAAACGATAGGAATAATTTGCCAAATGCCCGCATTTCACACAAATGGCATGGACTTTATATACATCGTCGGCTATCGACAATAACGAAGGCATAGGTCCGAAAGGAACTCGACGGAAATCCATATCCAACCCGGCGACAATCACCCTCGTCCCATTATTGGCCAATTCGGAACAAACCTCGACAATACCTTCATCGAAAAATTGCGCCTCATCGATTCCCACGACATCGACCCCCGATGCCATCAACAATATACTGTGAGAATTATCGACCGGAGTGGAAAGGATAGAAGTACTGTCATGCGAAACGATATTCTCCTCGGAATAACGCACGTCGATGGCCGGCTTGAATATCTCTACTCTCTGACGGGCTATCTTCGCTCTTTTCAAACGGCGTATCAGCTCCTCCGTTTTACCTGAAAACATAGACCCGCAGATCACTTCTATACTCCCTCTACGGTTTGTCTCATAATTACTTTCGGTCAAAACCATAATTACATTATACCTATTTTAATATTTTCAACAAAAGTAAAAAGATAGTTCGATTTTGGCAACCTTTCCCAAACTATTTCTCCCAAGTGAAAAATAGAATCGCCATGTAAACAGCATCGCTTTTTCCTTCGGCTTATCTTTTCTTCGATAAATACAAGACAAAATACAGCTCGATAAAAAAGAGAAAAACACCCGTTTTTCACATCTCTACATTCACCTTTCATTATATTTGTGATAGTATGAAGTATTTTATTTGACTATCAACGAATTACATTCAACTCGCATGAGAACGGGCAACGGATAAGAAAATGCCGGACTGTTCAGAATCACTATATTCCTCATGCTTTCAAATAACTCTTTGTTTCGATGCAAAGATAGCATTTTTTCTGAGAATACCGGAGTTTTCCGGGTACAAATTCATGATGAACCAATGAAATAACCTGTATCGGACATGACAGTCATACCGAAGCCGAGTTCCCCTAACTCACAGGCAAAGGTACCCCGTGTCCTGCTCGTACAAGCAAGGTCAAGCCCTCCGGGTGTCGTGGAAAAATCATCCTCGCCCGGAGGGCTTGCGGTATTTTTCCCGCCAACCTTGCATGTACGGGACACGGCCTTTCATAGCCTGTAGTTACGGGAACTCCGGCCCCGAAAAGCCGGACTAACAAAAAAATATAATTGTCATGCTACAACAGGCAACAAAGGAAAAGTACGGTATCGAGACACTCAAAGAACGGAATGTTTCATACGACCATGAACATGGACTGACACAGAAAGATGTGGATATGGCCAACAATCATGTGCAGCTTATCGAGCGGACACGCTCTGAAGTCACACCGCAAATCGGCGACAGGCTGGTATATGTAACCGAACATGGGGATTATTACGGGAACGCTCTTATTGATGGCAAAAGTACAAAGGAAGGATACCTATCCATATGCGAACAGCCCTATGTTCCTTTCGTGTGGGAAGAAGGCGGGAGCATCCGTCTGAGTGTCAGCGGCGGAGCGTTCCACTCCGTAAATCCGAAGGACATGAAATTCCTGAAATGGACGGAAGGAGCGTTCAAGGACTGGGGACACTGCGGTGCATGCGCCAACGGTTCGGTGACGTTCATTGCCAAAGTGCCTTTATGGTTCTATGCCGAACCCAATTCCAGGTATGGAGATTTCACGACAGAGACCTACCGGAAGTTTTACCTGAACAAAAGGGATGAATCGGAAAGCGGCAACCTCTATCAAGGCTTTGACATCGCTTTCCGGGATGAAGCCGAGTTCTGGCAGTTCCTGAAGGACTACGAAGGAACGGTGTTCAAGGGAAATTGGGATAATCAAATCGTGTTATGGTGTTTCCGTCGGGAATATGTGTTTCTACCTTCCGCCGAGTGGAAAACGGTTGATGCCCCTGCCGAAGAACGGAGGCTCAACTTCCACCCCGAACAGGTCAAGATAGTCAAGGACATGGAAAAGCACATCACGTACTTCTACCGAATCAAACCAGATAATTTCTAACACTTAAAATCCAACAGATATGCAAACGACAGTGACCAAGGCCGGTAACGCTCCCGACCTGCTTTCCGGTATCCTGAGCGTACAAGTGAGAAACGAGGACAAGATTACGGAACAAGACCGGCTCTATTGCCAGATGCAGCAAGAACTGCTTTACAAGACACTCGACCAGATTGACCGCTGGTACGCCGTCTTCAAGGAGGAGGCAGAACAGTATCAAGCCGAGCGCAAGTTCCATTACGAGGAGAACGGCAAGGTGTCCATGCGGGATTTCTATACTTACCATAACAACAGGGACGACTATTCTCACAACGAGTTCAAGCCGTTCGACCTGATCAATGACCTGGTGGATAAGAACCGCAACGCCAACGCGAACTTTGCGGGCCGCATCATTTCTTATTTCAACAGGACTTACAACGTGTCGGTCCCTGAATATAAAATAGACGAAAAGACCCTTCAGATGGGCTCCCGTCCTGTCTATGGGACATATGTAGATGTGGTTATCGAACACCTGGGTGGCAAGAGTTTCCGGGAAACGGCGGTGGAGGAACTTCTTGCCAGGGTTGCCAGAGTCGTCAAACCTTCCTGCTGGAGTAAAGTCAAGACGGAGCTGAAGAAGGACAGGATTGTATTTCCCGAAATCATCCGTTTCGACGATTATTACATACAATACAACAACAGGTGCAAAATCAGTTACAACTATGGCGGGGATTTGGAAACCCTGTGCGCCGGCATCGCCTACGGTGCGGACGACATACTGAACGGGAATTCAAAGATGATCATCCGTTTCGATGACAACGATGTTTCCGTCACTGACTGGTACGACCTCACGACCACCAATGCCGAGCAGATCCGGTTCTACAAGAACGGACGCATCGATGTCCGGTTCAAGGACAGCGCGGCAGCTGGGAACTGCTTCAAACGTCTCCGGCTGGATGAAATCACTCAAAGAGAGAACTGACCATGAGAAGAATCCCACAACACCCCGTAAGCCGATCCTTGCGGGGTGTTTTCATTTTCAACGATAAACAGATAAAGCCATGTATGCCATCATCCCCCAACAGATCCCGCAAGGTATGCGTGCCGAGGTCAACGAAAAGATACTTTTCGCCATAGACTCCGGCAAGGACCTCATTCCGGCGGAGAGCATCTACAACTGCTACACCGGCATCGGAGGACTGCACAACCTCAAGCAGTCCGATTTTGCCAATTACCACGAGTACGCCGAAGCGAAGAAGGAATCCGAGATGGGACAGTTCTTCACCCCGCATGAAGTATGCCGGGACATGGCGGATATGCTTTCTCCCACCTCCTCGGAAATGATACTTGACATGTGCTGCGGCATGGGCAATTTCTTCAACCACCTGCCCAACCTGCATAACGCCTACGGCTTCGACATAGACGGCAAGGCCGTTTCCGTGGCACGATACCTCTATCCTGACGCGCATATCGAGAAATGCGACCTCCGGCAATACTATCCGGAACAACGCTTCGATATTGTCATCGGCAATCCTCCTTTCAACCTGAAGTTCGACTACAAACTGTCGCAGGAATACTATATGGACAAGGCTTATGATGTGCTTAATCCGGCAGGAATCCTGATGATAATCGTGCCTGGCTCTTTCATGCAGAGCGGATTCTGGGAAAAGACACGGATAGCCGGCATAAACAGTAATTTCTCCTTTGTCGGTCAGACGAAGCTGGCCCCGTCAGCCTTTGCTGCAACCGGAGTCCATGATTTCAATACGAAGATTATGGTATTTCTCCGTAAATCGGTCCACATCGGGATGCGGGCTTACAGCGCGGAGGAATTCATAACGGTGGAAGAATTGAAAAAACGCATCGGCGGGGCAAGGGCTATGAAACACCGGTTGCGTTTCGACCTGATGCGCGAGACCAACAGGATCGACAAGGAAGAGCTTGAACTGTTCGAGTACAGACTTGCCAAGTACATGTACGAGTTGAAGGTACACGCCAAGTTGAACAGGTATATCGGCAAGACGGAGGCTTTGGTCACGAAATTCCGCAACCAGAAACCGCCCGGGAACGCCACACGGGAACAGGTGAACCAATGGGAGAAGAACAAGCTGACCCCGAAGAA
>OLGL01000642.1_pt1 | contig 41322 bp, 38 predicted proteins | sample 1605041 | NCBI WGS metagenome assembly OLGL01 (sample SAMEA3888905, study PRJEB22519) | human gut metagenome | biome: human gut; feature: human-associated habitat; material: faeces | place: Denmark | collected 2010 | reverse complement strand
TGCATAGGAAATGATATCTTTGAGATAAATGTGTCAACCAATATTGACAATATCATTGCTCTGCGTTCTGCTTCGGCAAAAAATGCTCTCATTTCTTCAGGCGTTGCTACACCACAACCGGTAGATGTGATTAACATGGATAGACAATCACTCAGTTCTTTTCCACGCACAAAATATTGGTATGCAGTTTTAGGACTTTCAGGAAGTCCGTAATCACCCCATTTATAGAGCAGCCCCATGCGATAACAACCTTTGCTATCACCCATTTCAGCACCACGCTGATACCATTTAACTGCGGCTTTTATGTTGTCTATGGTTTTTTCCATATTGAACATATACAGCAAACCGATTTCTGTCGCAGCTCTGCCGGAACCTTTTCTCCATGCATCTTCAAGCAAGGTAATAGAGTAGGGGATATTTTGTGTAAATCCCCATCCGTGACCGTGCATACGACCAATCTGGCATAGTGTTTGATGATCGTTGGGGTTTCTCCGTATGACTTCATTGTAAATCTCAATGGCTTTTTCATTGCTTTCAGGATACCCAGAGCCAAAGAAATAGCAGTCACCCAGAGAACGGAGACAATCAATGTTATTTGATGCTCCTTTTTCCCAAAGCGGAATAAATCTATCAGCAGTAGGAGCAGCATAGATTCCGTCAAAATACACTTTACCAAGAAGATAAGTGGCTTCCAGATTACCAGCGGCACTATCATTTTCGAGTTGCTGTATTGCGATTGCTGTATTCGCATCAAGCAAATCTTTCATCTTGTCAATGTAGATAGACATCTAAACACCTCCTATCTTTGTCGTTGTTTGAGAGAACTAATTTCGTTTCTTATACGCTGTACTTCTTCTTCATAAGAAGATTTTTTAGAGAAGCCAGTGAAAACCATAATACCTGCAACAGCTGTACCGATAAGGAATATCGGGTGAATTGCAATGCCACAAAGCAACATAACGATTGCTGCAATCAGCGGTGTTTTCGGAACAGCTCCCCGTGCATGACCTTCTGCAACCATCAAATCATATTCCAGATCAGCGATACTTTTTGTTGTGGCAGTAGTCATTCTACGGTCTGGCTGAACTGCTGGCGTTGGTGCAGTCTCAACAGGTTGTGCCTGACGATTGGCTTCATTTTCAAGCGGAGATACGGGAGCCGTATGAGACACATAGCTTCTCTGCGGAACATTGCTAACTGCGATGTTGGATGATTCAATAGTTCCGTCATCTCTAATGACGGTTCCGCTGCTTGAAATAACTTCATCGCCGCTAATGATTGTTCCATCTTCACCAATTCTAATTGCCATTGTTTATTCCCCCTTTATTCAGAGATTTCTACTACTTCCCCTGAAAGCCCAGGGAGAAAATAGAACACTTCTTTCTTTTGAGTTATTGCTTGGGTTAAAGCATCCACATATTCTTCTCTTGTGCAAGGAAAGTCATCGTGGTGCGGAATATACCCAAACAGTTCATTGTACTTTTTGTTTAGTGGCTGGCACACCTTGCCAAATTCATACATATCCATTTATGCTCCTCCTATGCTATCTCTGAGAGCTTTGGAAAGCTGTGGAAACCAGCGTTCAGCAAAGTTTGTAGAGATACGATAGCTTCCGGTTTCAATCGCAAATATATTTGCAAAAGAATCCTTTTCCCTCATGCCAGCATTGGTGCCATCTCGTAGTTGTCGATCCCAATAATCGTTTTGGTGTCTGTAATATGCGATACCTTCTTCCGTAAAGCGTCTTACCACGACAGGATTATTGTGGGTCAAAGCCGAGATTATATCAGTTATGTTTCTATCAAAAGCAGCACCGGTAGAAAACGCATCGTCCAGCATATCGTTTAGCATCATTCGTCCGTGGGGCGTATCTGTGCTATATCTTGCTGCGGCATCTGAAAAGGCTTGTCGGAACCTATCACCGGTTGAAGGTCGCCCGAGTACATCATCAATGAAATGTCCGAGTTCGTGCTGGAGTACATCTGCATACTCAGCATCTGTCATATCATTGTGCATAGCTATATGATGTTCCATCGGTGAATAGTGGCAAGGCTCTTTTACTCTCATGCCATATCTGTTCAAAACATAGTGTCCATAGCAATCTGTTTCGTATTCGGTATCTTTAATACACCGGAGCTTGTCACAGTGTTGGTTGATTGCCGAAACGATATAGTCAGGTGCCTTGGCATAAGCCGTATGAACAGCAGCCGAACGACTATGCGGCAGTTTTGCGATAAACGAATCCGAGAGGTCGGACATCAGCGGTACTTCAACAGCACCGTTTGTCGCTCTGTCTAAGCTGTTTGTCGCAGATGCGTTTAGCGTTTTTTTTAGCTTCATCTTGTTCGAGACCTGCATCGAACGAGATAGTAGTTCCTAAATACTGTTCCAGAATACTGATGCAGCTGGCGAGTGATGCAATACCTCTATCAGCGTTACCTGCTTCAGACGAGAAGAACGATGCGAATAAATGCTGGAACTCGTTCTTCTGTTGATTGTAGTTATTGACCATTTGACGAAGTTGTTCAAGTTCGTCTATGTCTTTTCTACGCTGTTCTGAAGAATAGGTGCGGTCTGTATAGACTCTGTGCAATGTTCCGTTACATCCCTGTTCTCGGCAATGTGTAGTGTCACTGCGAATGAGAAGTCGGATTTTTCCAGGGCAGGTATCGCAAGCGAAGGTGTCTGTTCGTCCTTCGTTTGTTCCTCTGCGTTGTCTTTCTTCAAGCTGTCTCATTTTGAGCTTTACGCTTTGAGAAAGTTGTTCATCAATTTCCTGAAACGCTTGTGTAAGTTCACTTTGCAAAGGAGCAATACGCTCTTGAAATCGAACTAAGCTATCCTTAATTTCGTGCAGGGCTTCGATATTTGTATTTACTCCGTTGCCCATGATTTACCCCGTTTCTTAAATCTGGTGAGAAAGGTAATCCTCCAGCATACGCTTGAGAACCTGCAATCTTGTTGTACATTCGGAAAGCGTTGCATAGTTAGAGGAAAGGGCTGCAACAGCTTGGTCAATTACGGCACCCAGGTTTTGATACTGCTTGTCATCCCATTCTTCACCAACTGCGATATAATCGCTTTTTAGAGACTGGGCAACACTCTGCTGCACCTGAATAAATTTTGTGATGTTGTTGATCATACGATCCATTGCTTCAGGGGAAGATTTTCCTGCCATAATTACAACTCCTTTTCTTAAATAATGTCATAAGGCTTAAATTGATAAGCCGGGTTGACCCCATCATAAAACAGAGCAATGTTGGACTTGAGATTTTCTACTCGTGCTTCGGAAATGATTCGATCTGCATCTTTGTCGCTCAAAGAGAACAGAATACGATTTTGAAATTTCGGTATGCACTCATAGATGATTTCTTTGATTGAAATAAAGTCAGGACAACTCATTACGACATTGAATCCGTAAGTGTATCCAGATTCAATCAAGGTCATCAGTTTTTTGTGGTAGGATATGTTAGAGGTTGTGGTTTTAGCAGGAGTAAGATCTGCCAAAAAGCTATCCATAACACTGCCCAAGTCATTTTTGTGTGGCTTATTAACAAATCCGAACAAGTCATCCCCATCAGTTCCGAAATCAGGTGCTGGTTCATTCTGTGTTACCAGGAAATCATCTACGGATTTATTGTTAAGCATGAGGACGATTGGCTCAATCCACTGGAAATCGTTTATCACGATATGAATTGTAGCGAACTGAGATTTACGCCCACCCATGGTCAAGCGCTGTTGTTTTCTCTTTTCATAGATACCATATAGCTCGTCGATTAAAGGAAGGACATCAAATACATCCTTTGCCAGTTTAATGTCCGCAGCTCCGTTGCTGACTACACGGGATACTTTATCTGCCAATGGTTCACCCATTATCGAGAGGCCGTCAAACAAATACACGGATTGCTCAGTAGCCATTGCCAGTTTGTGCGGCTGTGACTTGATAGCATTTTTCATATACACAGCTACAAGTTGGTCGCTCATGCGTCTTTCACTACCTACAATGAGCAATGTGCTTCGCTTCATGCGGCTTACATTGAGTGTGACAGGTTGATCTATACGGATTGGCTCACCCAAATAAACCGGTACATTTGAAAAAGCTTCGAGGTTATCAAAATTGTGGAACCCAGCACATTCGGAAAGGCGAGGAACAGTTTCGCCAATGAATACCTTGGTAGGTGTAGCCGTTTCTACTAAGCCATAACGGGATTCGATAGCTTCTAACATTCGTTCCTGCGTATCTGTATCGCAGAATGCCACCTTGAATCCAACGGGCTTTTCAGTCACATAGTCTGCGTTATAGACTGCGGTTCCTTTCGTATCGCCCATTTTTCCAAATGCTGATTTAGCGTTACTGTCTCCAAACAACAGGTTACATTCGGGTTCGGAGCATTTAAGACCGATACGGACATAAATCTCGCTCAATGTGGAAGGGGATACCGTGAAGCCGTTACGGAGTCTGCTCATGGTCTGCGTAGCCAATACGAAGTGAATACCACAAACTCGATACAGTGAAATTATATCTGCCAATCTGGTAGCACAAGTGTTTGCAACACGACGGTTGTGGGCTTCACTGAACAGCACCTGGAACTCGTCTGCTACAACAAGTACACGGGGCATCTTTTTACCTGTATATTTGCGATAGCTGGCAATGTCTTTGACAGGGTATCCATTTTTAGCTTCTTCCGTGAACATATCCAAGCGTTCCTGCATCATGTTCACCAATTCATCCAGTACGCTTTGTCCAAACTCCTGCATTGCATCCAGTGCAATGACCTTTATGTGAGGAATCTTATGATTTGCGTAAACCTGGAACTCTGTACCACTCTTAAAGTCAAGTAGGTACAAATTGATCTCGTCCGGGCTATATGCCACAAGTGTACTCATTATTATTGTGTGTAGTAGAGTAGACTTGCCGGAACCCAGAGAACCAGTGACCAGAGCGTGATGCGATGTGCCTTTTGACACAGGATCGCCAAACTCCAAATATTGTATAGTTCCGTTTTCGTCCTTGCCAATCGGCACAGAAAAGAGGGAACTGGAATCGCCAGAAAACCAAGCGTTTTCGGGAATTACCTTGGTGATCGGCAGGATAGAACTTGTTACCTCGGCATATTTGGAAGCATACAATTCGCAGAAATCCAACATAGTTTTTTGTGTGGGTTGAGGATTGAACATCCAATTTATGCCGTTTTCTGAATACCAGCCGGTAGTGGATGGCTGTAAGCAAATACAGCTTTCTCTAATCTTTGCAAGTAAATCTATGTAGGTTGTGCTGCTGGAGTTCCTAATTGCATTTTCATCAAAATGAATAACCGTCTGAACGCCGCAACTACTTCCGTTTTTGACGATATTTGCAAGCTGCTCCAACATTTGCTCGTCAAAGCCTTTAGGGAAGTTTAACAAGCAAAGGCATTTTAGAGATTCAGGCCGTTCAACAGATACTCTGTTATATGCGAAAATATCAGAGCTATCTGCCAGCTTCGTCTGACTAAACTCATCAATAAATGCAGACAGTTCTTCTACCCGCTCTCGGATCTGCTGTTGAGTTGTAAAGACCTTGTTGTACATGACAACAGGGTTATTACGCATAAACTCCAGATATGGAGCAAAGCCTTGGGATCGTCCTTCAGGATCAAAAAGAATAAACTTTTGGTGCGATGCAGGCTGGTTCTTCAGTGACGAGAAAATGACAGAATTAACTGCATTGCGAACTCTCATAGATTCGCTTTCGTCGAACAGCATGAAGTTAGCTTTTTCTCTCAAATCCAGAATGGCTGGCAAGCAGAGATTCTGGTTCTCGATAAAGCCGTAGTATAAACGGTTCACAAGAGATACGACATAGGAATTGTATGCGACATCGCCTAATGTCACTCCGTATGAGCCATAGGAGATAAACTCAGAAAATGTATCTGGTAGTATATCTTGAGTCCTTACACTGTTAGAAAGAATACGCAGGTTTTCAATATCATTTCTCGGAAGGCAATTTTCAATCGAGAGTTCATAGGACGCAATGGTAGAAGTGATTTCTTCTGTGTGTCGTTCCTCTAAAGCCGCAAGTAAATCGGCAGTTTCGGTAGCTGCCTTGTCGATTTCTGTTTCTTTGGTAGCATCCAACTGTTGATTGGCAGCTGCCAGATTTTTTTGAATGGTTGAGTATGCCTGATCCCTTATAGATTTCCCCTCTGCAATTAACTCTGCAAGTCGCCCATAGAGCTGCTTTCTCTTTCCTGAAAAAAGCATTGTGAACTCTTGCAACGGTTGAGCTTTAAGAGTAAGAGAACATTCTGAAGCAATGGCTTTAGCTTCTTTTGCTATTTCCTCCATTCGAGATAAAAAGGCTTCTTCGGTTTGATATGTAACATTCGGGGCAGTGACCATAGATAGCGCATCATGCCTTTTTGCATAGCTCTGGTCTACTTGGCTTAACTGTACATCAAGAAGATTTAGCCCACTTGCCATCTGGTCAAGTCTCTCCAAAGCTATCCCAGCTTTTTGAGAAGCAGTCGCTTTCTTATCTGTGGTGGTTCTTTCCCAGAACGCCTTGCTATCAGCGAATGAGTTTTCCAACTCTGCAACTACTGTATTGTAGTCCTGTTCCAGAGACTCCATTTGACCCGCAAAAAGAATCAACTGTTCTCGCACAGAGGAAACCTTTGTATATAAAGTGTTCATTCCAGTTTGCTGCAAATTTCATCCCTCCTAATAGCGGTCTATCAGTCCCTGATCCGCTAATTTTTTTAGTGTAGATCCTAACTGCTCCGCTTGTAAGTTGAGCTTGGCACCAGCGTTGGATATGGGGCGTAAAATATTGGTGCCGAACTGTTCTATTTTATTATCTGTGAAATTGCCACGCTGTTCTTGCCAGGCAACAGCTACATCGGCAATCGCTTCGTTAAAGTCATCGAGAATGTTTTGTAATCGTGCCATAGCTTATCACCTACCATTTGAAAATCTTAAAAACAGAGTTGACTGCAATCAGGACAACCACGATTAAGACAATCGGAGAGGAAAAGATTGCAATTAAATAATAGATCAACGCTGTTTTCAAGAAGCTAATACATATTGCTTGAATAGCATAGAGAACATCTGTGGCGGTGAATCTGTTGGTAACACGCTCACTAAATAGTTTCCGGTTGAACTTCTTGCATCCATGTAAGCATGAGCAAAACAAGATGAAAGGAGCAAAAATTGCGAAGATTGAGTAATATGCTCCTACTAATGTTGTGCCGGTTGTAGTTAGTGTAGCAGTGCTGAATAGCCACGGGGCGAAAAAACATCCTACCAGCAATCCGATACCAATAGCGGATGAGATAGTAACCAAGGAATACAGAGCTTTTTTGCAATGCAACGGTTCTTTCGGTTCGTTTGTGGGTAAAACATAGAACTCAGAATTGGCATTGTATAACTCGGTATTGTGTTCATCCATCCCCAGGCACTCCTTTCTATTCAAATTCGCAAGGAGGACAGTTCAAGCCATGACCCACCTGCAATGATGTTGTAACTTGCAGAGGATAGCTGAAAATCTCAGCCATTTCTCCACCAATCTTTGGGTTGTTAGTGTTGCAGACTAAGGTGTATTGCGTAAGGGTCGGCAAAAGGCGTGGTGTATATCCCTCATTATCAAGGTTGAATATATCCAACAGCAGTTTAATTCCAACCGTTGTAACGAAGTTAATATCGACGGAGATTCCAGGCTCAAAGTTGACCTTACTGAGATCTTCCTCGTTTGTATATAGTCTGCGATTCGTTGATGTGCGTTGAGACATAGAGTTACCCTCGCCCAATGCACATTTATAGCAAGGCATTCCTTTGTTTGGAAGATAGTAGAATATCTCGCCAGCGAAAGCTCGCTCCCAAAAGCCGATGCTCAGAAAAGGAATACCATACATTACGGATATTGAATTGGCATAGACATCTGCCGAACGGTTATCGGCACAACCGATCAGCACAGTTTGGTCTTTCTTGCAGAAGCTATCGAAAACCGGTTTGTCAAGCATTTCTACGGTGGAAACAATAGCTTCAATTTCAGCTGCTGGGTTAATTTCCAAGATGCGGCGTTTTAACGCATCTACTTTATACTCGCCAACTTCCACAATGGAGCATTGATGGCGACACAGATTGTGATATTCCAGAATATCGTTATCAACCAAGACATATTTTCCGATACCTGCACGAGCCAGTTCCAGAGCGACCAAACTTCCAACGGAACCACAACCCAGAATAAAGGCACATTTGTTTTGTAGTACACCAGTTTCCAGAATGCCAGTATTGCGTGAGAAGATGTTCTGCACCAAGTTGTAGTTTTGGCAGGCGTATTCTTCGCCGTCAAAGCGGAACTGTAAACTTTCTTCTTCCCACCATCCTGTCAGGCTATCGTTCGGGATGACCTCTGGCTTTTGCGAATGGATAACACCCAAGCATTCTGTCGAATATAGGTCACTTTTTTCATGGGAGAAGATGTTGAACACCTTTGATTTTTCAAAGTGTTTTCCCCAAATCTCACCCGTGTATCTGGTTTCATAAAGCCTATCCGGGAAAAATATTGTTTTCTTCGGTTTTACGCCAACAAAGTTCAATGCTTCTCTCCTTCTTTCGACAAAAACTCAATATAAGCATCCTTGAAAAGCCCAGGATAGTATTTGTAGCAACATTCGTTAAAGGAAAAAAGAATGTCTTTATCCTTGGAACCAAAAGCCAACTCAAATCGTGAGTGTGACTCAGTTGGTGGTTCACTTTCTTTCAAGACCAATGCTCCAGCTGGATTGATCGCCATTTCACATTCAATGCCGAGCTGAGACAAGAATTTAAGATCATTGTCCAGCTTTTCCAGAATCATCATTACTGTATCATCTTCAGCTTGGCATGGAAGCCGTATTTCAGGGTTCTTCGCATTAGCAAAAGTCCTCTGCTGTAAAAAGTGATAGATGGCTTCATGGAAAGAAAACACAGTGAGTTCAACCGGAATAGAACTCGCCTTTTGCGGCTTAGCTTGATTCTTCGCCATTTGAGTTGCAAGAATTTTGAATTTGTTGGTGCTGGATACTGACGGTTGTTGAATAGGAATTGACATTTGCTGTTGCAGTATCGTCCCATCTTTTTTCTCCAGCAAATCTTTAGGGATGTAGGAATCCCCAACAATATATTTAATTTTTTCGTATTTCAGAGGTAGGGTTACGGAGTACATGGTCAATCTGAACTGTGGGTCGATGTTGACCAATGCCGAAATTGCTCCCTGTTTATCCAATTCGGCATACTTCGTATTTGTTCCATCGTCCGTTCCAGAGAAGGAATCGAAAGAACCAGGGTGTCGATGCCATAAGCCGATTAAGTCAAGCTGTGTGGCGTACAGCCTGGACACCTTATTTATTAAATGATTTATGTAGGCTTGGTCGTATTCAAAATAGGCAGTCTGAAAGACAGAGTTCGGACCGGGATCAATGCTTTCAATGACATACCAAATATCGCCTTTACGATAGCCTAAGAATACTCCACCGGTTTCCGTTTTGATTTTCTCCTGTGTTTCGACCAATATGGAGATAAAGGCTCGTTCAGAAAAAACAACACACTTTGGCATTTCTGCACCCCCTTCCTTTGTTTTTGGCTTAAACATCAATAAGTATGCTCAAACACCTCGTCACCAATTTCGCCGGCAAGCCACCCCTCAACTGCAAAAATCCATTTTGCTGCCCAGCCAAGAGCTTTAGCTGCGGATGTTGTGCGGTTGCCAGAATCAATATCTTCTTTTCGTGCGGTACACATATAAAGATCGCCGTTAGCATCTCTCAGAACATGAGGAAGTGAACCAGCCGCTTTATACAGCTCGTTCAGATCAGGCTTTACAGAGTAAACTCGCAAAGAACCACCGTATGTATTGTTGTGTGGATGATTGTGGTCGTACACCACCATCAGAGTCCATGTGCCGCCGTCAGCACCTCTGGGATTAAGGTTGCCGACCCAGCAGATTCTTCCATCAGCTAATCGGTCTAAAACAAAGTTAGGGAAATACAGATTCATTGCCTGTTTTTCATCATTAAAAAGTTGAGGGTTTCTTTCATACCAATAAAATCCAGCCACAGTTACCCCTCCTTATGCCAACTTGCCTTCAGGAGCTTTAAGTGTTCTATTCACCTGTGCTTGAGGGTCATTAGGTTCAACAATCTGACCGGAAGGAGTTACATTAACGGACTCACCCCTTTTAAGTCTTTCAGCGATCTCTCTGCGTTTTGCAGCAGCTGCATCTTCCTCTGCGGCGAAGCGACCAACAGGAACAGAAATATACATCATAGTTTTTACCTTCTTTCTTAAATAATGGTTTCTTTTTTCTTAGTGGAGCCTTTTATCGCTAAAAGCGAATGAAGCGTTTCTGCATCTCCAAATTCAGTTCGTTGTGGAAAATAAAATACGCAAGTGCTGTTGGCAGTGAAAAACATAAGCATTGCCAACATCGTTGTCCATGTGAGTGGCGTAGTCTTTCGCTCGATGGCAGAAATTGTCTGTCTGCTTAATCCAATTTTTTCACCGAGTTCTGTTTGTGAAATGCCATATTTCTTTCTTAATGCAGGAAGTCTGTCTACCATGTGTTGAATTAGGACATCCTGTTCGTTTGTTGTAATAACTTCTGACACGCAAACCTCCAATCTGGAAAATCGTGTATAAGGTTCAAAATAATTTCGTAGAATATATCCTTCTCTGAAAAGCGAAAAAAAGCACCGGGAAATCAGTGCTTTTTCTTGTTCTGTCATGCTACATGACCATATATTTGACCCTTAATGCTATTCCAATATGCCATTTGAATTGTTTTTTGCTGTATAGACGGATGAACATATTTGTTGAGGGTGATACTTACATTTGAATGTCCTAAGATCTCACTCAATGTTTTTATATCAAAACCCAGGGCAACACAGTTGGTGGCAAATGTATGTCGAAGGATATGGTAATTTATCTTCCCGATGCCACAGCTTATTGTCACCTTGTTGAAATAGTATTGAAGTGTCCTTGGGTCTAACGGCTCATCTGTCTGTGTTAAAATATACGCATCAGAACAGGACTGTGCCGACAAAGCATACAGTGCAGACAAAAGGAAATCGGGTATCGGAATAGTTCTGATAGAGGATTTGCTTTTCGGCGTCCCTACCCATAATTTTGTTTTTCGTTGACCAGAAGCCACTCTGATTCGTTGTACAGTTCGCTTGATTGAAATGAGCTTATGCTCAAAATCAATATCTGCCCATTGTAGCCCACACACCTCTCCAATTCGCAGTCCACAATAAAGACTCAGCATTATTCCCATGTTGCGACACGAAAGATGTGCAGATAAATAGGTATCCAGAGCCGACTCATCCTTCTCTGATAAACAAGAAATAGGGGCTGCCGATTTTCCTCCACCCAAAAGATGTACTGAAAATAGTGCGATCATATTGTTTGACGCTGCATACTTGATGGATGAATTAAGAATATACAGCAATGTCTGGAGGGTACTTATAGAAAGTGACCCTCCATTCTTCTTGTTCCCGGTACTTCCTTGCTTTTCAAGGAAACCGTGGAGAGTATCAGAATTTAGGTCTTTAAGTTTATAGTGACCCAATTCTGGAAGAACATGATTTTCGATTAGGTTTTGATATTTGTTTATGGATGATGGTTTGAGATTGATTTTGACTATGCCAAACCAGTTGTTGACTATCTCACCGAACAGCATGTTCTTAGCATCTACATATACTTGTCCGATACTTGTTTGAAACTTAGCTTCATTCATTTTTTTCTTTACCTCTGAGTAAGTCTTTCCATATATCGAAGCATGTTTTGCTTTTCCTTTTGCAGAGTCATAGCCTTTAATATAGCGACCTTCCCATCTACCATCTTTACGTTTGCGAATGTTTTCTCCTCTACGGGGCATAATTTTCACTCCTTTCGTTTTGACCACAAAATTGACCCCGAATGGAATACAATCAGTTTTCGCAGTTCACGGCTATGACAAGAAAACAGTCAAATTGCCTTTTTATATGACTGATTCCTTTACATTTTCCGACCACACTTGACAAGTTGCTTTACATTTATTATAATTGTAAATGATATAACCCATCGGATTAATTTCTGTGATGGATATATTCTACGAAAGAAAGCTGCTCCTTGATGGATGAGGGGATTGGAGCTTTCTTTTTTATTGACCTGATAACTGCTTTTGGCAGCATCAGGTCATTTTTGTTTCAATCATTTAATGCAAATTGCCTATAAAATTTTATCACATTGCATTTATAAATGCAACTTGCATTTGGTGTTGGTTGTTGAGATTTGGGGTACATTTTATAATGTATAGCAGAATCATACACAGCATGGAGGTGATTGAAATGCAACCGGAAATTGACTATATAAAAATCGGTCAGCGTATTAAAGCTGCTCGCCAGGAGAAGGGATACAGCCAAGCAGACTTAGGTGCGTTGGTTGGTTGCTCGAACAATCATATGAGCCATGTTGAAGTTGGACAGACAAAAGTTTCTTTGGCAATGCTTCTAAAACTGGCATTCGTCTTGGAAAAAAACTTTGACTATTTTTTGCTGGATACCCCATATGCAAAATGCGACAGCATCATTGATGACGAGATTGCTACAAAACTGAAAAAGTGTAATGTAACAACATTGATAACCGTAGGAAAGTTGATTGATGTCTTGATTGACCAGCAAGAGATGATAAAAAAAGCGGAGCTTGATTGATATAATGAAAAAGAAGCCCATTGGCAGTTCTGAGTGAACTGCTATGGGTTCCTTTTTTTGCAATACAACATACTGAGCCTTTAAGAAACAAAAAGTCCACCAGTTATGATGCACTACGCATCGTACTGGTGGACTTTTTCTGTAAAGATATAAAAATAGATATTCATATATCGCCATAACTAATGTCGTTATCGTAGGCATGAAGATCTTCTTTCAGGAAATCTGCTTTACGAATATACATCGAATTTACCAGCTCCCCTTTTTCATGGAGCAGGCTGAATTTGTAATCTAATAACGCTGCCGGTACATAGAGCATTTTAGCAGTTTCAAAAAATGTATGTTCCGAAAGGCATTCCAGAACTTCCTCATCTTCTAACAGAAGCTCTGCCGCAAAGAAGTTTGCTTCGTTTTCTTCGATTGATCTATCATCAAACACTTCCATTTCTTGAAAGCCGTGCATCATGGCAATTTTCGTATGCAGGACAGCGTGTCCTAATTCATGTGCGACTAAGATACGTTCCAGGATACCGTTTACATTGTGATCTATCACGATATTTTTCTGTCTGGACTGGTAATAGAAGAAGCCCTTCAATTTCTTCTGTAAATCGTAATAATGGATTTTGATACCTAACAGCTGACACAACTCGTAAGGGTCTCTGGTGTGATATTTTCGCACAAGCTTATCGACAGTTTCAATGATATGCTCTGCCGTTTTCATTTGCTTCACCTCCGAATCGCACACAGAAAACATATTCTGTGCTTGAGGATTTTACTCTTTATCTTTATGCTTTCTGTATTTCTTCGGAGTGTACTTTTCCCGTGCTGTTTTCTTAGAGTCCATATAAACTGACATAATCGCCTGGAAGAATACATCTTTTGCGTCCTCGTCCAATTCTCCACCGGCAAACAGAGAATTTACACGACCCAACACTTCCTGAGCTTCTTTTGCTCCCTTTGAACCGAAGTTTTCCTTTGCCTCTAAAATAAACATATCCTGATCTATATGGCTCTGGCTATCCGTTTCAGATTCGTCCAAAAGATAGGACACAGAGATATGCAGCGCTTCAGCAAGTTTTCTGATGTTGCTTTTTCTGGGGAGTGTTCCGAGCTGCTCATAGGTGTAAAGGGATCTTTCGGAAATGCCGGTCATCTGGGCAAGCTCCGTTTGAGATAGGTTCATAGCCAAACGAGCTTCTTTAATTTTTTCTCCAAATGTCATGGTACTGTCCTTCCTTTCAAAAAATATTTATTCGTAACTTCCGATTATTTGTTGACAAACTTCTGGAAGATGTTATAATGAGAATCAGAACAGAAGTTTTAATTCCACTTAATTATATATCGGAACTTTTATAAAGTCAAGAACTTCCGATTTCACTTCTGTTATTTTAATCAAATATCGGAAGTTATAGTCATTCTTGTCCCATGGTATTTGTTTCCCTTTAGCCAAGTGACAGGAGTTAGAAAGGAATTCTTATTTTATGGATTAGGCTGAAAGGAGATTCTGAATGAGCAGATATAATACACAGGTATTAAGCAATATTCGAATGCTTTGCCGGATGCAGAACATTGACGAGAAGGTTCTGTATGAAAGAGCAAAGCTGATTTTATCCATATATCGAGAGGTGTGCTGGTCTACCATTGATCGTGCGAATGATGTATGTGATACCCTTATTTGTACTTACGGTGACAGCTTAGATGGTGCATTGATTTATCTGGAGAACTTTGCTCCGGATGAAGCGAGAGAACGATTTGAAGAACGCATTCGCAGCTTGTTCGAGACAAAGTGGATCATTGAACTGGTAGATATGGCGATGTTGAAAATCAGAGAATATCCGGATAAAGGCGCTCTGTACTGTGAGATTATCTCAAAGGCATTTCTCAACCGCTTCAAGTACAGGGAATCAGAAATGCTGGAAGTTCTGAATATGGAACGCAGCACCTACTATGACCGAAAGAAAGAAGCAATTCTGTTATTTGGTCTGTCACTTTGGGGAACAGCCATTCCTAAATTGAAAGATTTCCTGGAAAGTGCCAGGGAGGAAGAAGCATTGTGTTATTGTGAGTGCTAAGACAGGATTTTAGTCCGACTAAAATCCGATGAAAATACGACGGTTTTCCTACTGAAAGTCCGACTTGTCCAGTGTTAGAATGGCTATGCTGGGAGATAGCGGCATAAAATTGAATAGAGAGAGTTACGCCTCGTGCCTGTAATGGGTACGGGGCTTTTTTTATACCTGTCTATCTTCCTTCATATTAACACAAAGGCATGAACGAGAGCTTGGAGTAATTTACTCCGGCTCTTTTTTTATGCCGTTAAGGAGGAAACGGTATGTATTACGACCAGAAGGAAAGCGGAAAGAGAATTGCTAATTTGCGAAAGAAAGAAGGGCTGACACAAGAGCAACTCGCAGAAAAGTTGAGTATTAGTTACAGCCTGCTGGCAAAGGTAGAGAGTGGCTCCAGAGCAGCGTCGATTGATCTTCTTGTGGAGATGAAAGCTTTTTTTAATACGACGCTGGATTATTTGGCTTTAGGGATTGAGCCAATGGCAGAACCATCAAAACACGAAGATATGGTTTATAAAAATCAAACTGAACAAAAGATTGCAGAGTTAGAGCAGAAATTCAAAGAACTCAAAGAGATTATTCTCTGACTTGCACGAATTGTGTTAGTTGCAAAGCCCGACTTGCACTAATTGTCCATAAAAAGCCAAATCCAAAACCAGTACAATTTAGATACAGCCAAAGAAAACGGCTGATTGTTCCTTGAAAACTAAATAGTCATTCATCAGATACATTCCTGTTGTCGGTGCGAGAGCATCAGCCACATCAGCGATACGCAATGACCTGCTACTTAGGAGATAGAGTCACCTACGTTACTTTTGTCTGTCCTTCCTGTGGCAAGAGCGAGAACTATCGGCTCGTAAATATCGGGTTGCTCCCGATACGGCAATGAAAGCAACAGGCACAATGATACTTCTGCCCAGCCACAGCCCCTTTTCTCTTTTCAGGGAACGGGGATCACGCAATGGGGGCAGCCCGGTGAGAACCACGGGGAGGTTAGATTCCTATGGAGTCGGTTAGCAGCTGACCGTCTGATGATTTCCCAGACAGTATTCTGTCTCCCAGGGGTGTCGAGGACAAATAGGGGAACGACATAGCAAACATGAAGGGGCAGTCTCTGCCCCTCTTACATAAGACGATGAAAGGAGGGCTAACAGGTGATGAATAAAAATTGGGAATACCGCCGTGGCGATATATATTTGGCTGACTTGTCTCCGTTCTGCGGCTCTGAACAAGGTGGTGTTCGCCCGGTTGTTGTTATTCAGAACAACACCGGCAACCGGCACGCCCCTACTCTGGTTGTGGCAACCGTCACAGCCAGAACCAGAAAAAAGACAAAACAGCCAACTCATTTTCTGATTAGAGATAACCCGGCTCTCAGCAAACCTTCTATGGTGCTGTTGGAGCAAATCAGAACCATTGATAAGCAGCGAATTGAAAGATATTTGGGTAGAGTTACCCGACAGGAAATGTTCGGTATCAATAGAGCGTTGCTTGTCAGTCTGGATTTGAATACATCCTCTCGTCAGTGAAAACTATGGGCAGACCTACCTTTGTGGGGCTGCCTATACTTTTGCCGATGAGGTTCCATGAATAGCTCAGGGAGATTTTGGCAAGAATAATAAACGAAGGTGGTGATTGCAGATGACAAGAAGTGAAGCGGCAAAATCTACAGCAGCTGAACAGCTGGTGGATATTCGAGATGTGAGAATTGATCGCTCTTTGCCGAGTGAGGAAAGAATCAAATCCTTTATCGAGCAGATTAAAAATCCTTACCAGTTCAAAGTAGGCAACACGGTTGTGAGAGTGTCGTTTGCAAATACGCAGAATACGATTACTGACAACTTCATCAACATGATTGCTTCTATGTAACGGATAAATCCGTTGGCAGAAATTGGCGAGATACTAATGCGGTGACAAACTGGATTTTCGCAGTCCGCTATGGTAACATAGCCTTGGACAAAATCATGCGAAAACTCCGGTTTGTTTTTTCAGCTTCGGACGATTAACAAACAGGAGTGGCACACTATGCAAAAAAGTATTGATAAGATTTACTATGCCGCCATCTACCTGCGTTTATCGAAGGAAGATGGTGACCTTTCTTCTGGCGAGAAGAAAGAAAGCAACAGTATCGCTAACCAGCGAAAGCTGATTGAAGATTATTTGAGCAGAAACCCTGAGATCACTTTGGTTCAGGAGTTCTGCGATGATGGTTATACAGGTGCTAATTTTGACCGTCCTGACTTTCAGCGAATGATGGAACAGGTCAAAACAGGAAAAATCAACTGCATCATTGTCAAAGACCTTTCCCGTTTTGGTCGTGACTACATTGATTCCGGCAGATATATCGAGAAGATATTTCCGTCCCTGGGCATCCGTTTTATTGCCATCAACGACAACTACGACTCTGCACAGTCTCAGCAGGTAGGCAACGAAATCATTCTTCCGTTCAAAAACCTGATTAACGACTCTTATAGCAGGGATATTTCCATCAAAATTCGTTCCAATTTGGAGACCAAGAGAAGAAATGGCGAATTTGTTGGAAGCCATGTGGTCTACGGCTACCGTAGATCTGACGATGATAAAAACAAACTGGTCATCGACCAGACTGTTGCTCCGGTCATCCAGAGCATTTTCAGCATGAAGATGGATGGCTTCAGTCCTGCACAGATTGCAGACAAGCTGAATAAAGACGGTGTTCCGTCTCCTTATGAATATAAGAGACAGAGTGGTTCCAAATACCAGTCTGGTTTCAAGAAACAGATTCAGACCGATTGGGGCGCAAAAGCGATTTATCGCATTTTGAAAAATGAGATGTATACCGGCACTCTGGTTCAGGGAAAGACAACGACTCCAAACCATAAAATCAAAAGCAGAACCACAAAAGATGAAGCGGATTGGATGAGAACGGAGAATGCACATGATGCGATTATCTCTCCTTCCATTTTCGATATGGTTCAAAAGCTCATGCTTGAGGACACAAGAAGTCCTTCGGGTGATAATTCTGTGCATCTGTTTTCAGGTAAGGTGTTCTGTGCCGATTGCCAGAGTACCATGACCAGAAAGAAAACCAAGTCCGCAGGCAAGGAGTATGTGTACTTCGTTTGCAATGCCAATAAGGTAGATCGCAAGGTATGTAATGCACACACAGTAAAGGAACCGGTTGTTTACGATGCTGCTCTTGCGGTCGTTCAGGCACAGGTTTCTCTTGCCTTAAACTTGGAAATTGCCCTTGGGAAATTGAACGGTATCTCTTGGGAGCGCCGTGAAATGGAGCGTATCGCTTCAAAAATTGCCAGACAGGAAGAAGTTATCGAACACAACAAGCAGATGAAAGCTCATGTGTACGAGGACTTCAAGACAGAAATGATTACTCGTGAGGAATACTTTATTTTTAAGGCTGAGTTCGACAAGAACATTCAGGAAGCCAAAGAAACTATTGCCCGTCTGGTAGGTAATAAAAATCAAATCAGTTCCGGTCTCACGGAACAGCAGAGCTGGCTTGCACAGTTCAGAGAATACGAAAACATTCAGGAACTGAACCGCAGAGTCGTAGTCAATTTCATTGATAGAATTGAGATTACCGAGGATAAGCAGGTTCATGTTGTTCTGAATAACGCAGATCAGTTCCAGGCGATTATGGAGTTCCTGGAGGAAGAAAAAGCGAAAGCCAACGCAAAGAAGGTGATTTCGTTCATAAGGGAGGTGAGCTAAATGGCAAGACCGTCAAAGCGCCGTCAACAGGCATTAGCCAGTCAGACCGTTGCTGCGGAACAGTTTACTGTCGTTCACAAGACTGCTATCTACGCTCGTCTTTCTCGTGAAGATAATCTGAATAGCTCTGATTCCATCGAAAATCAGCTGGCATTGCTCAATGAGTATGTAAGCAATCGTCCGTATCTGCAACTGGCAGGAACCTTTGTTGACAATGGCTACACTGGAACGGACTTTGACCGTCCTGAATGGCAGAAGCTGATGGAAGCAGTTCAGACAAAAGAGATTGACTGCATCGTAGTAAAAGACCTTTCCCGACTTGGACGTAACTACATTGAGACCGGTGAGTTTCTTGAAAAAATCTGTCCGTTTTTCGGTATCCGTTTTATTGCTATCAATGATGGTTTTGATACAGATACTGTAGAAGCAAGTGGTCAGCTGTCTGTATCCCTTTCCAATATCATCAATGATTACTATGCCAAGGACATTTCTCGCAAGGTATCTTCTGCCCTGAGAAGCAAGATGGAAAACGGCGATTTCATTGGTGCATGGGAAAAGTATGGATACCTGAAAGACCCAAACAATAAGAATCAGCTGATTATTAACCCGGAAACCGCACCTGTTGTAAAGCAAATTTTTCTGTGGCGTAGCGAAGGTATGAGCTACATGGGCATCAATAAGAAGCTCAATGACAGTGGTGTTCTCTCTCCGGGGCAGTACAAAGCGAACCGTGGCATTGTTACGAACAACAATCAAAAAGACCGTGTTATCCTCTGGAACAAGCACATGATTACTGAGATTCTGAAGGATATTACTTATCTGGGTCATTTGGCTCAGAGAAAGGCTTCTCAATGCTTGTATGCCGGTATCTCCTTCCACCGTACAGAGGAACAGGACTGGATCATCGTTGAGAATACCCATGAACCTATTATTGAGCAGGAACTGTTCGATAAGGTCCAGGCTATCAACAGCGCTGCCGTTGAAAAGTCAAAAGCAAACAGTGGTAAATACGACCACTTACCGAAAGCTGTAAACATCTATGGGAAGAAATTCACCTGTGCTGACTGTGGCTCCGTAATGAAACTTGTCCGTTCTTTCAGCACAAAGAAAGACAAGGTGTACTTTACCTTTAAGTGTCCGACCTATGCCGAGCATGGCGCAAGAGCCTGCAATGCAAAAAAGATGCGTAAAGCAGACTTGGATGAAGCTGTTCTTTCTACCATTCAGGCACAACTTGACCTGTTTGTAGATATGCAGGATAGTCTGCATCAGCTACTGGCTATGAAGAAAGCTATGGCAAAGCAAAACGGACAGAAAAATGAAATCAAATCTTTGCAAAAGAAGCTCGACCATAAGAAAGGTTTGTTTGGAGGGCTTTACCGAGATTTGCGTGAGGGTCTTATCTCTGATGAGGACTACGCACAGACCCGTGAAGTTATTCTGGGTGAAATCAAACGCTTGGAAAAGCAGTTGGCAGAGCTTGAGGGAACCACGAACAGATTTGAAGAACAGCTTCGTGGTGAAAAGAAATGGGCTGAACTTGTAAAGAAATATCATCATGCCACCGAAGTTACTGCCGAAATGGTGGATGCAATGATTGTTTCTATGAAGATGAACAAAGATAGCTCCCTGAGTATTGAATTCAACCACATGGATGAGTTCAAGGCTATCTACGATACTATTGACATTCTCAGAAAGGAGGTTGCGTAATATGAAAAAGAGCATTGGCATCTATCTCCGTCTTTCTCTGGAAGATGTGGACAAGAGAACCAACAAGGCAAAGGATGAAAGTAACAGTATTGTTGCACAGCGTCAGCTGATCCAGCGACATATCGAACAAAACCCTTACCTTTCTAATCTGCCACAGATGGAGTTCTGCGACGACGGCTTTAGTGGCACGAACTTTGAGCGACCGGACTTTCAGAGAATGATTGACCTTATCCGTGCCGGTGAAATCCATATCGTGATTGTCAAAGACCTTTCCCGTTTTGGTCGTGACTATCTGGAAGTAGGTGATTACCTGGAACATATTTTTCCGTTCCTTGGTGTCAGAATGATTTCCATTAACGACCATTACGACAGCGAAAAGTATCTTGGCAATACCGCAGGTATGGACATTGCCTTTCGTAACCTGATTTACGATTATTACAGCAAAGACCTCTCCAAAAAGGTCAAGTCGGCTATGAGAACAAAACAGCGTAATGGTGGCTATATCACCTGCTGTACTTATGGCTACAAGGTTTCTCCGAAAAACAAGCATCAGATGATTATTGACCCCGAAACGGCACCGATTGTACGCAGAATTTTTACCGATGTTATCACAGGTAAATCCACCAGTCAGGTTGCCAGAGAGTTGAATGCCGAGGGCATCCCTACTCCGCAACAGTATAAAGGTGTTGCCAGAAGAAAAGATAGTCCTTCAAAAGCATTATGGACACATAACCGAATATTGGATATGTTGAAGAATATCAAGTACACCGGTTGCATGGTGAATCACACTCGTGAGAGCATGGTGATCCGTGCGAAGTCCCAGCGCAGAGTTCCAAAGGAAGATTGGATTTATCACGAGAATGCCCACGAAGCCATTGTGACAACAGAGGAATTTGAAGCAGCACAGGCAACTCTGCGTAAGGTAAAACCCCATATTAAGAAGAAAGCCGAGAACCTCTTTCCATTCTATTGCGCCCATTGCGGTCGTAAGCTCCAAAAAACTTTTGGCACAGATGTTCACTTCTATTGTGTAACTCCATATTGGGACACGGATGAAGAACTGTGTAAATCAGTTAGATGGGACAGGACGGATATTGAGGAAGTTGTTTTGGCTTCGTTAAAGGCTCAAATTGCCGTTATGACGGTCGAATCTGTCGGAAAGACCCAGGATACCATTTCCGAAGGAACATTGCTTAGACAACGTTTGAAGGCTCTTACAAGCGAATTGGAAAGTGGTGATACCCAGAAGGTTCAAAGCTACTTGGACTATCGTGAGGGTCGCATAACAAAGGAGGATTTTATTGCTCTCCGTTCTGAGCGTGAAAAACGTATGGAAGAATTAAAAGTTCAGATTGCGGAAGCAGAAGCTGCGTATGAAGATTTTCTCGAAAAAGAAAATCAGACAAAGCAGGAACAGGCAATTATTGAGCGTACAAATTCCATGAATGATGAAGCTCTGAAAGAACTGATGTATGATGCGGTTGAGCGTATCAATGTCACGGACAATCAGAATATTGAAATCGTCTGGAAGTTCGATGATCTGTTTGCAACAGCATAACAAAGAGCCAGTCGGAAACGGCTGGCTCACATCTTTGAATAAAATGTCGATTTTTGTCCTAAAATGACTCAATGAGTAGGACAAGTGTGAAAGCTCCCAAAAGCTGAAAATCTTTATATTTCAAGGCTTTTTGGAGCTTCACAAAAATTTTTTGCACCTGATTGACACAATCAGATGATCTGGGTCGCGTTGTCATCCCGAAAGAGATACGCCGGACGCTGCGCCTTCGGGAAGGGACGCCGCTTGAGATATTCACGGACCGCGAGGGCGAGATTATATTGAAAAAATATTCACCGATGGTGGAGCTGGCGGCATTTGCCGTGCAGTACGCGGAGGCAATGGCGCAGTCTACGGGGCTGATGGTCTGCATCGCGGACCGGGATCAGATCATCGCGGTGTCCGGGGGACCAAAGAAGGAATATTACCAGAAGACGATCAGCCGGGCGCTGGAGCTGGCAGTCTCCGAACGTCAGAATATCTGTGCGGCGCGGGGAGAAAAAGCATTTATCCCGATTACCTCGGATGAGGTGGAGGAGAGCAGCGCCGAGGTGATTGTGCCGATTTTGAGCGAGGGAGATGCGATCGGGGCGGTGATTCTCCTCAGCCGGGAGGCAAAGCAGGCGCTTGGAGGGGCGGAGATGAAGCTGGCAGCGACGGCAGCCGGATTTCTGGGACGTCAGATGGAAGGATAAAAAAGATAAATGAGATAAATCTGCCTGGAAACAGGCGGTGAGAGAAAAAAGAAGACGGGATCGATGGAAAACGTAAAGAGAGATAAAACTCCTGGGCGGTTGTCCATCGATCCTGTTTTTGATAGTCCTGTATTTGGAAGAAGCTGACGGTGGCAGACGCTGTAGGTAATTGTGCATTTGTTTGCAGGTATGTATGTTGAGATGATAGGGCTGGGCTATTCACGACAGCCGCGGCAGCAGGGCGCAGAAATGAATTTCATTCTGTTTATCCTTGCCCGGCGCCAGATGGGCGCTGATGCGTCCGCCGTGGCGTTCCACGATGGATTTGGCGATGGAAAGCCCGATGCCGTAGCCGCCGCTTGCCCGTGCGCGGGAATCGTCCGCTCGGTAAAAACGGTCGAACAGGCGCGGAACCTGATCGGGCTCCAGGTTTTCACAGGGGTTCTGCACCTCGAGACAGAGGAGGCGTTTTTTCTGGTACAGGGACACAGTGATCGTGCCGTCCGGCAGGCAATATTTGACTGCGTTATCCAGCAGAATTGAGCAGAGACGCAGGATCTGGTCGCGCTGTCCCCGCATCGACAGCTCTGGTTCGATCGAGAGGGAGAGCTTCTTTCCCTGTGCGTCAACGGCGGTCTGGAAGCTGTCGGAAGTCTCTTTTACCAGTGCGCTGACAGAAAAATCAGAGAGACTTTCCGGACACATGCTTTCCTCGGCGCGCGACAGCTCGATGAGCTCCGCAATCATGCGGTTTAAGCGCTCGACCTGCTTGCGGGTGCTTTCCGTCCACTCGTCCTTGCCGCGTATCATTTCCATGACGCCGACGTTGGCGGAAATGATGCCGAGAGGTGTCTTTAACTCATGCGAGACATCGGTGATAAACCGGCGCTGTTTTTTGATATTATCGGCAAATGGCTTTATGACGTAGTCGGAGAGGCACAGGAGAAGTAAAAGTACAACTGCCAGACAGCCGAAAATAATAAAGAAGGTCAGGCGCAGAAGAATATAAAATGATTGTAACTGCGAAAAGCAGTCTACAATCACAAGCGTACCGCTGTCGCTTTCGCTGCTTCCATCGGACGGATACAGATGGTAACGGTAGTAGCCCCAGTAGCCATTGTCCTTGCCGGATGAGAGAATCGCGTCTGTCAGAGCTGAGATGTCGCTCTCACTGAGGGAGGCGATGTGCTCGGAGTTGACGTCGGATGGTTCCTCATTTTCATCCAGATGAATAATGCAGTAGCGCGTCTCAAACTCCGTTTCGCGGGTGAGCTGGAAACGTCCCGAAACGTTTGGATGATTCCTGACAAAGGGGAAATTCCAGTCATTTTCATAAAGAGTCGTGATGATGGCATCCGCCCGGTCGGTAAGCCGGATGTAGTTTCCCAGATTGATCGAGCCGCCGATGACAAAGAGTGTGAGCGCCAGAGAAAACATGGCGATGAGCAGAAACCTGTGCCGCAGGCTTCGGATCATGCGTCCGCCGCCGTCAGACGATATCCCTCTTCGGTTCGCTGGATGCTCCGGTTGGCGCCCAGCGCCTGCATCTTTTTTCGCAGATAAGAAACGTAAGTCCATACCAGTTGTGCCTCCTGTGTCGGTGGAAGTGGATCGGAAGCGCCATCGTCGTAGGATGTGCTTCCCCAGGTGTGCTCTAAAAGCTGTGTTTCGGTTAAAAGGCGTCCTTCCTCGCGGATAAACAATTCCAGCATTGCTGACTCGCGGCTGGATAAGCAGACGGAGGAAGTGCCGCAGGAAAGTTCCATGGAAGCGCGGTCCAGGGTAAAGTTGCCGCAGGTAAGCCCGGAGAGTTGTTTGGCGGCGCTTCGTCTGGTCAGCGCCCGGACGCGGGCGAGAAATTCGCCGATGTCAAATGGCTTGGTGAGGTAATCATCCGCTCCGCAGTCAAGCCCGGAGATTTTGTCCTCGGTTTGGCTTTTGGCGGTTAAGAGAAGAACGGGGGTCAGGATATCCTTGTCCCGGAGGGCAGAAAGAACGGCAAGCCCATCCAGCTTTGGCATCATGATATCGAGAATCAGCCCGTCGTAGCTGACGGCGGCTGCTTTTTCCAGTGCTTCAGCCCCGTCGTAGACAGCGTCTACCTTATATCCTTCATGGGTTAAAATGGCGTTCAGGGCGCGTATCATATCCGGCTCATCGTCGGCAAGAAGTAGTTTCATGTGTGAAAATCCCCTCTTTGTTTATCCATCTGTTGGTTTATGTACTATTTTATTTATCCACGTATTTATCCGAGCGGAATGCCGCGGCAGTCTGAAGCGACTGGTTTTTCAGCGCCAGCACTTGTGTTGGAATTTGCATCTGGGTCAGCATTTGGGGTGAGAATCAGCTCCTTTAAGGTGGACAGGGACAGATCCGTGGAAGCAATCTGGTCGGAACAGTGCTTTAATTCCTGCTGCATCAGCTCCGGGTTGGCGATATCGTGCTTATATTTGAGTTCATGTTCTATGCTCGCCCAGCAGTCCATCGCGATCGTGCGGATCTGGACTTCCAGACAGGGCAGAGCGGCTGTCTCGGATGTATTTCCCAGAAAACGGACCGGCATCTTTAAAATCATATGGTAGCTGCGGTAGCCGTTCGGCTTTGGATGGGCGATGAAATCTTTTTCCTGGAGAATGGTCACGTCTGGAATCGCGCGGATGAGCTCGGCGGTGCGGTAAACATCGTCCACCATCGGGCAGATGAGGCGCACGCCCGCGGCGTCATGTTCGTGAGCAAGCGCATTTTGAAGCGTAGGCTCTAGTCCGTCTCGGATGAGCTTTTCTCTCATGCTCTCCGGGCTTTTGACGCGAGAGGTAGAGGAGGAGATCGGATCCCAGCCGGTCTGCGACTTCTGATAGCGCCGGATCATGCCGATGCAGGAGAGAAATTCGTCGATGATGCCCTCTAAAAGGATGCGGGAACCGCCGTAAAAATCAGAGGGGGTAGTGGTTGTTGATTCTATCATATATGGTCTAAAATGGGAGGCTGGAAGAGTGCCAGACAGTCTCCGTTTCCTTTCAGTCTATTTGGTAAAAATTGGTATTCGATATAACAGATATATCGAAAAACAGGCGAAAGCGCAAGAGAGTTCACAGATACTCCATGATTTTTCACAGAAAAAACACAGCAAGGCGCGAAAAACCTTGACAAAGCAAGGAGAAATGTATATAAATGTAAAGTAAGATTTGCGGGCATGTACGAAGAAAACTAAGAGGATTCATGTGCGAAGATATAAGCTAGGAGGAATATACGATGAATAAGACAGAATTAATCGCAGTTGTAGCTGAGAAAGCAGAGCTTTCCAAGAAAGACGCAGAGAAAGCAATCAAGGCTTTCACAGATGCAGTATCCGAGGAACTGGTAAAGGGCGGAAAGATTCAGCTGGTTGGCTTTGGTACTTTTGAGGTAGCTGAGAGAGCAGCTAGAGAGGGAAGAAACCCGAAGACCGGCGAGACTATGCCGATCGCAGCTTCCAAGACTCCGAAGTTCAAAGCTGGTAAAGCATTAAAGGATATGGTAAACGCATAATTATCTCAGACATATATGTGTGACAGACGGCCCTTCGTGATGAAATATCATGGAGGGCTTTAGTATTATAGGAGCGAAGGGATTCCGCCAGGATGAAAGTGCCCTGCAAGGGGGTATGGAAAGGAAAAATATGAGGTTAGATAAGTATTTGAAAGTGTCCCGCATCATCAAGAGAAGAACCGTAGCCAATGAAGCGTGTGATAGCGGACGAGTGATGCTGAATGATAAAGTGGCAAGAGCCAGCGCGGAGGTTAAGGTTGGGGATGTGATTGAAATTGCCTTCGGCAACAAGTCTGTCAAAGTCCGCGTGACGAGCGTGCAGGAGACCATCCGCAAGGAAGATGCCAAAGAGATGTTTGAATACCTGTAAGAATCCAGGAGAAGTCAGGAAAAGGCGCGGAGGATGAAATGCCAAGAAATATAGAGCGGGATGAAAAAGAGGCGATGCGTCGGAAAGAACAGCTGATGGAAGCTGGATTCAGGCTGTTTTCGCAATATGGGATCGAGAATGTCAGTTTACAGAGGGTGGCGGACGCTGCGGAAGTGGGCGTTGCGACCCTATATAACTATTATCAGACGAAGGTCAAGCTTGTGATAGCGATCAGCGGAAAAATCTGGGGCGATCTCTGGAAGGAGATTCTGGAAGAAAAGGGACCGGAGATATTTGAATCATTCACGGCGTATCAGTACATTGAGTTTTATACGGACCAGATCATCCGGATTTACCGGGAACGCCCGGAAATACTCCGGTTCAGTAATAACTATAAAAACTTTATCTCCCGGGAGAAAGTCAGGGGGGAAGCGCTGGCTGAACATCTGGATGTTTTGAAGCCGGCAGGAGCGCTGTATCATAAGTTCTATGAGCAGGCGAGGAGCGATAAAAGCATCCGGACCGATATCCCGGAGCAGCAGTTATTTACAAGCGTTGCGATTGCGATGCTGGCGGTGGCTGAGCGCTATGCACAGGGAATTGTGTGGGCGGACGATCACAAGGAAGACCACACACAGGAACTGGAATTTTTAAAAGGAATGCTCCTGACATGGTGCAGAACCCCGGAGAACCTGGGAAAACAATGATATAAAGAACGGAAATAAAAAAAAGAAGTCAAGAGAATGAGGTGACCCCTCAAAGTTAGACTTTTACGAGACGACTTTGGTCGTCTCGTTTTTCTTTATGCGCTTAAAAGAACAGTTTCTGTCTTGAATTTGTGAGAGTTGATTATTATAATATAAATATAGTGATGACTCATTTGTGTATACACACTTTATGACGGATAATCAACATTTCGAGAATGAGAGGAAAAAAGCGTATGAGAAGGAGAAAAAGAAGAATCCTGGCAGCAGGAATGGTGGTAGTGATAACGTGCAGTTCATATGGTTCTGTGCCGAGAGTTTATGCGAACACGAATTTTTATCAGATCCGGGAGATCGAGAGCTTATCGGAACAGGTCCTGTATCAGAAAGTTCCCTATGGAACCCGGTATCAGGATCTGGAGATGCCGGACAGCATAGACGTTTTTGTCAGCGGGGGGGGGGCAAACCGAAGATGTGCCTGACGCAGGGAGCGATGAGAATGTAGCAGCGTTTGCCAACCGCACAAATGATGATGCCGTGCTGGAAAAGACGGACAGCGAAGAGAATGGAGAAAAAGAAGATACCGAAGGAAAAGATACCGAAGGAAAAGATACCGAAGGAAAAGATGCCGGAGAGAATAGCAAAGACAAAAGCGAAGGTGGAGAGGGCTTAGAGAAAGCGGAATCCGGTTCAGGTGAACAGGGAGATTCTGGGAAAGATGGAAATTCGGCGGAAAATGGGGACTCTCAGGATGAAAATGCAAATCCGGGGAACGGTGAATCCGATGAGAAAGACGATTCCGGTAAGACAGATTCTGGTTCTTCGGGTGGAAATGCAGATTTGAATGAAAATGGCAGTTCTTCGAACGGAAAAACGGATCAACCGAAGGAAGATGTCAAGACAGATGAGAAGACCGAGGAAGAGATTGACGAAAAGGAAGGTTTCTGGCGAAAAGTAAAGGTGCGCTGGGTTCTGGATGCAGAAGAGAGCCAGGCATCCCGTTATGATGGAGAAAATCCGGGTATCTACCTGTTCCGTGCAGAGCTGAAAAGCAGCAATTATGAGGTAGATGAGGACGAACTTCCAGTGATCCAGATCACGGTCCTGGAAGAAGAGCAGGCAAAAACGACGCTGGAATTTGCACCGTTGGAAGAATCGATCACCGATCAGATTCTCCCGCTTGGAAGCAAAGAATCCGACATCCAGTTCCCGGAGACTCTTACCGTGCGTGAGACGATGGGAGAAGAAACCACCGAGCGGACTTTGTCGGGTATCACGTGGAAACTGGATGCGGAAAACAGCGACTATTCTGAATTTCAGGGCGGACTGGCACCGGAGGACTATTTTGACCGCTTCGATGAGGACGGTGAACCAGAAGAAACTGAAGAAAAGACCTGGGAGGGCTACGATAAAGCCAATGAAGAATACAATGGGGCGATCTATACCTATATTCCGGTGATTCCGGAAAGCGAAGAGATACCGGAAGACACTGCTTTGCCGGAGATCCATGTGCAGGTGGGAGACGCGGGGATTGCGCTGTATGCGGATGAAGGAATCACGGGAGAAGGTACGGAAACGAATCCCTATGTGATTCGTACTGCGGAACAGTGGTCTAAGGTTATGGGTAAAAACCAAAAAAATCGATATAATGGAAATCTACCCTTTGGTGTAAGTAAATATATTAAATTGGGGGCTGATATCGATCTAAGCGGTCAGTCGTGGGAGTCAAGAACACTAACGGCTGGTTTAGATGGTAATGGATATGAGTTGAGAGGAATTTCGCAGCCGTTGTTTAGTGTTTTGAATGGAACAGTTAAAAATTTGATTTTATCGGATGTTAGGATTGAGGGAACGGGAAACCAGGGAGCGATTGCTCAGACGGTAGGAAACGAAAACAAAGCAACGATTGAAAAATGTTATGTTAGTGGCAGTATCACGGCGACAGGAAGTAATAATAGTGGAGTAGGCGGACTAATTGGAGCTGCTCAAAATGCCCAAGGAGCTCCCCTGACAATAGAAAATTGTGTTGTTAATGCAGATATCACAGGTAAAGGAAGTTCTCTGGCAGGAGGTTTGATTGGTTCTGTTAGTAATAGTGACGTGGTAACGATCAAAAAATGTATTGCAATGGGAACTGTCTCAACTGTAGAAGACAAAGGTTCGGGTGGATTGGTTGGTGGACCAGGTAGAAGTGTCACAATTAAGAATAGCGCAGCATTGCAAGAAGAGGTTTCCACAAAAAGCTCGAAATACTTTGTAGATAGAATTTTTGGCTATGATGGTGATTATAAGGTTCATGTAGTTGGTGGACAAAATTTTGCCTATCAGGGTATGAAGGTTAAATATGGTGATAAACTTCTTGATAAACCTAAAGATGAGCTAGAGAATTATGGCGTGAGTGTTTCCAAAACAGACCTTTTAACAACCGATTTCTGGAAAAACAAGATTGGCTGGGGAAGTGATACGGAAAACTGGAAATTTGACAATAACCAGCTTCCAACGCTAAAGATGAAGAGAAGTAATGATAATGGTATTGAAGAAGTAAATATATTTTCTGGCGCAGACATACCAGAGTATCTTGAGGCAACCGAGACAAAAACAGGCTCGGTAAAGTCTGGAGAAACCGGAATCGCAGACGCAGAGATTACTTTTAAGAAGGGCAGCAGCGAGAAAAAGGCGACAACAGAGCCAGATGGAACCTTTAGTATTGATCTTGCAGACGGAACGTATATGGTAACGATCAAAAAGACCGGATATCTGACGTGGACAGATAGTGTTACAATTCCAGGAAACCTTGATTTCATCTTGGAAGCCAACCCGGTTTCCATGCCTGCGAGACAAACTGTGACAGGAACTTTCCAGACAACCGATGCGGAAAGTGCCACAGCAGAAGGGGAAATTAAACTTATATATGCAGGAACAGATAGTTTGCAGCCGAAAGATTTTACCCTTTCATCCGAGGAAGATGGAACGGCATATGGCGGAGTTACACTTCTTGCAGTGACTACCAAAAATGGAACTAGCAGTATTAAGATTCAATTCGCTAAATCGTTGGATCTTGGCAACAAAAATGAAAAACAGCTTTATGTCCATTACAAGGGAAGTTTGATCGGCTCAATTGTGCTCAAAAAAGTGGTAAACCTTGTTCGCCTTGCGACACCTGTGGATGTTAAATGGGATGAGACAGTAAAAGGAAAAGCTGTCTGGAGTCCGGTTGAGCATGCGTCGGGTTATAAAGTACAGCTCTATAAGAATGGTTCAGCACTGGGGGCTGGGGTAACACTTGGGGCGGATGCAGCCAGTTACGATTTTACCTCCCAGATTGTAGAGGGCGGAACCTATACGTTTGGAGTCCAAGCAATGGGAGATGGTTCAACCTATGGTAACAGCGAGGAGGCGAAGAGTGGAAGCTATGAATTTTCCGAGCAGACCTTAGAGAATGTCAAAAAAGCGGCACAGGCAGCGCTGCAGGCGATGACAGTGACAAATATGACGACAGCAGAGGAAATTTTGCAGGCTGTAAACGATGTTATTACAAATAAAAAAATTCAGGCAGAGTGGTCCAACGAAGAAAAGTTCAATCTAACACCGGCAACGGATGGCAAAGATCCGGGACAGAACGGAAGTATCACGGGAACGATTGTTTTGAGCTATACCGCTGATAGCGCGTCAACAGAAACAGATACAATCAAAATAAATCTTCCAATCGCGGCGAAGTATGCAATTACCTTTACGTCTGGACGTAAGGATTCACAGGGAGAGGCGCCGACACTGGAAAATGTTGCAGCCGGAACTGTGATTACGCTTCCGGAGAATACCTTTAAGGTATACGGCATGAATTTTGGAGGCTGGAGTGACGACGGAAGCACTAAATATGCCAGCGGTGTAAGTTATACAATGCCGGAAGGAAATGTGACATTTAAGGCGGTATGGACGCAGGATAAGTGGGATGGAACAACAGTTACGGAACCGACGAAAGATGAACAAGGTTATTATCAAATTAGTACAGGGGCAGAGCTTGCGTATTTCCAAACTCACGCAATGCAGAAAGCAAAGCTGATGTGCGATATTGATTTGGGAGAACATCCATTTACGCCGATTTCAAATGTAGTAGAATTTGATGGATGCGGACATACGATTCGAGGCTTGAATGCAGTCGGCAAAGCTTATGTGGGATTGTTTCAAGCAATTTCTTCGAATTGTGAAATTAAGAATCTGACCATAGAAAATGCGGTGGTTAAAGCTTCCAACGATGATGCGAGAGTTGGCATCCTGGTTGGTGATGTATATGATTCTCTGACAGTAGAAAATTGTTACGTCAGTGGAACAATCGAAACTACGGATGGAACGAATAAGATTGAAGCTGCGGGTGGTTTGATAGGAAATGTAAGGGAAAAATATTCGGTAGAGATCCAGTCCTGCTATGCAGATGCTAAAATCAAAGGAACCACCGACAAGGGGTTTGCGGGTGGTTTGGTCGGTTGGACCGGTGGAACTACAACCATTGACAACAGCTATGCAGTTGTGGATATGGACGTTGATGAGGGATATTATATCGGCGGACTGGTAGGAAGCGGCAACGTAACGATCTCCCACAGCTACGCGGCAGGCGAAGCGCTGACAAAAAATCCCACTGGCGCAGCCGTGGCAGGCATTTCCGACAACGGTTCGCTTTCCTCCTGTGTCAGCATTTTCCCGGAGATGCGATCGCTCAACCGGATTGGCGGAACGTCAGGAAAGTATACGAATAACTACGGCTTTGCCGGCACAGTCGCGAGAAAATCAGATGGGACGATTTTGACCCCAGATCCGAATACGATGGGGGCAGACAAGCTATATGGAGCGGACGCAACGGAGGCAAATCTGAAAGATCCAGAATTTTATAAAGGTTTGGGCTGGGATTTTGCTTCTACCTGGACGATGGATTCAACCGGCAGTTATGCCTTCCCGATTCTGAAAAAACAGACATTATCTCCGAATCTGACGCTGGATCTGAAGCCATCGGTTACCGGAATTACGCTGGATAAGACCAATGAGACGATTTATCCGAGAGGAAGCGTCCAGCTCACTGCAACCGTCGATGTGGCAAACGGAGCGTCCAGAGAGGTGACGTGGAAAAGCAGTGATCCGGCAGTCAAGGTAGAGGACGGCTTGGTAACCGCTGCGGCTGCGGCAAATGGAACCTATACAATCACAGCCATCAGCAAGGCGGATCCTTCCAAGTGGGCAGAATGCCAGCTGACAGTTGATACGGCGGAGCACACGGTTACAGTAGGACGGGAGCCGGGTCATACGAATTCTCTGAATGCAGTTGTGAAAGCGTATGCATCCCTGAATGATGCAAAAGGGGGAACAAATCCAATTTCTACGACAGGTGGTGAAACTGGTACATTTACATTTTCACAGAAAGCCGGAGAAACAGTTTACCTTGCATTTACGGGTCTGGATCCGAAAGATGTTGTAAGCGAAGTAACAATTACCGATGCAAATGGTTCAAAGGTGAATGCGACAATTTGCAATCTGGAGAATCCAACGGTGTATTGCTTTACGATGCCGTGTTCAGATGCCTCCGTACAGGTTTCCTATGCGGAAAATATGAACGCGTACCAGTATACCTGGTTCGTAGGGCAGGAATGGGGTACCTGGGGAACAACGGCAGCCTTTGAGACCGAAGAGTGGAGCGGAGGCGACCATATTGGTTCTCTGAAAGTAACAAAGATTATCAACGGCAAGCTGTTTAAAGAATTTAATATAAAATCAATGTCGCTGTATAAGAAAGATCCAGTTACACCGAAAAAGGTAAATAGTAAAGTAGAACTTAAAAATAACGGCGATTATTACATCGAAAAAGATAATACAACGGGTCTCCCGACTCTCTATGTATACTTAGATGGACCGGGCATGGTGGCTGTGGATATCGAGGTTAAGGATGATCTAAGTGCAGTATTTTCAATTACGAAGAAGCCGGAAAGCAGTTCTTATTATACGCTTGACAAGATTACGGCAAAAGCCAGGGATCTGGTAACGGCGACCTTGACAGATGAAGGTGTCAGACGGATGAAGGAGAATCCGAACAAGAATGCATGCCTTACATACAGCGGTGGTTTTCTTGTAGTTATTTACCCGCCGAAATTTACCGAATCCGATGGCAAATGGACGGCTTCCTTTCAGATGCCTGCACAGAATATTGAGACAAATGTGTATTTTGGGGACAAAGATAAAGTTACACTGAATGGTACGAATAAAGAGGTTGATTACGATGGTACGCCGAAGTCTGTTGGGGATGAAATTCAGGCAACGATAGGTGGACAGGATCTTTCGGAACAGTTTCAGGGTCAGTATGAGGTGTACTATAAAGGTGTGAACGGAACCGTTTATTCCAGCACAACGCCGCCGACCAATGCGGGAACGTATTCCTGTACGGTTAAGCTCTCGGACAGCAACGTATATTATATGAGTGTTCCGATTACGGTGCAACTGACGATCAAGAAGATAGCAACGAAGACTCCGAAAGCAGCGCAGGCAGCAGCGTGGACAGACACCAGCGTGACCTTGGAAGCACCGTCAGCATTTGTGGATGGAACCGCGATTCCGGCAGGATATGAACTGGAATACTGCGTGGATCAGGGAGAATGGCAGGATTCACCGGTATTTACCGGGCTGACACCGGAAACGACTTACAAGTTCTATGTGAGACTCAAAGAAGGTGTCAATACGACGGCATCCGCAGCCAGCGAGGCGGTAACGGTCCAGACAAAGAAAGCATCGTCTGACCCGTCCAATCCGACGAAACCCAACCCGTCGAACCCGAATCCATCGACCCCAGGCAATCCGCAGGGAACGACCACTTCCGGCCGCGACAGAAATACCAGCACATGGGTAAAAGAGAGCACCGGATGGCGTTACCGCCTGTCAAATGGTACATATCTGTCGGGAAGCCTGGTCCTGGATCCGGCGACCGGCAGGCAGGTTGAACAGATTGTGTGGAAACAGCTCCGGGGCGCATGGTGGGCGTTTGGAGCCGACGGATATATCCGGACGGGCTGGGTCTATGATTACAGCGCGGGCGAATGGTACTATGTGGACGAAAACACAGGCATGCGGACGGGCTGGTATCTGGATCCGCAGGACGGCAGATGGTATTATCTGGATCCGGCAACGGGAGAGATGCTGACGGAGTGGCAGCTGATTCCGGATTTGGGCTATGTATACTTAAATCCGTATGCACCGCAGCCGACCTGGGCGTATGATGAAGAATTAAAAACCTGGGTTTACATGGAGGGCGCAGGGCGTCCATACGGCTCCCTTTATATGGCTGAGTGGACACCGGACGGCTATTATGTAAATGCAGACGGTGTCTGGGAACCGGCCAGATAATCATTCATAAACCTGAAAACCTCCCAATATATTTAACAATAGGCAGCTATAGGCTATAAGTTAGATAAATTGGGAGGTTTTTTGCATGGAAGAAAAATTGGATGCCAGACCTCACAAGCTGGAGCTTCTGAACCGGGAAAAGGGGAGTGTGACGGGGATCCAGGATGTGGTGTCATTTGATGAGAACCAGATGATTCTCGATACAAACATGGGGCTTCTGACGGTGCGTGGGAAGGCGCTGCATGTGAGCCGTCTGACGTTGGAAAAGGGCGAAGTGGATATTGAGGGCGAGTTTGAAAGCTTTTCGTATTCCTGCAACGAGTCCCACCGGAAATCGCAGGAGTCGTTCTTTGGACGGCTGTTCCGTTAGGCGGTGGCGGATGAGTGGGACGGTGAGAGGGGAAATATGGCTGCTTGGCGGCAGTGTGTGTACGGGAATCGCGCTGATGATGATGTATGACGGGCTTAGGATCTTCCGGTGGCTGGTACGGCACGGCTCATTTTGGACAGGCATGGAGGATGCGGCGTATTGGCTCTTTGCCAGCTTTGCGACGTTCCGGCTTTTGTTCGGGCAGAATGACGGAGTTCTGCGCGGCTATGCGGTGGCGGGCGTGCTCGGCGGCATGGTGTTTTATGACCGGACGGGCAGCCGTCTTTTGTTTGCGGTATTGAAAAAATGCAGCGGATGGATTAAAATGAAAAGAAGAGGCAAAAAAAGCCAGAAGACCGGAAAGAAACGTACAACAAGGGGACAGGCAGAAAACATGGAAAGGAAGTGAGATGAGAATGCGTAGACAGATGTCGGAAGGCAGACCGGGTGGAAATGTGCGGAAAAAGAAAAAGGATAATTTAAACAACCGGATGGCGCTTGTGGGCGTTATGATGGTAGTGCTGAGTCTGGCGGTTGCCGTGCACATCAAGGGCATCGATCTCAAGGAAAAGGATAGGAGTTATTCAATTCGTGAGGAAAATCTGGAGGCGCAGGTTGCGAAGGAAGAAGAACGTGCCAAACAGCTTGAGGAATACCGCGTATACGTGCAGACCAAGCAGTATATCGAGAAGGTAGCGAAGGAGAAGCTGGGACTTGTAAACCGCAATGAGATCCTGCTCAAGCCGTCGAATCCGAATTAGACTTGCAGCACATCATAGAATGCCTGGAGTATGGCACACGGGGGAGCAGTGTTCATAGATAGGTCGGGAAATGTCGAAGTTTTCCCTGATTTTGCTCTGTCCGTTTGACAAATATTTCTCTCCAGCCTGTATATAATGGCGTTATACAGGTTAGGAGGGATTTTTTGTGCTTAAACGGAGAACTTTACATAGAGATATGGCGGATGTCAACGTCTACACGGCAAGACGTTTAAAGAGCATGGCACTGTCGCTGGGCGGTCTGGCGCAGGCATTTGCGGATGAGATCGGCGGGCAGGGGCATCTGACGAAGGAGGACGGGCTGGCGGCAATGCAGACGGCGGCGTCGGCGGTATGCGGCGATTGTACACGGTGCAACCTGTATTATGGCAGCCGCCGGGACGACAGTTATTATCTCTATTATCTGCTTCGGACGTTCGAGCAGAAAGGGAAAATCGACCTGGAGGACATGCCTCGCCTGTTTCATGAGATCTGCTCCCAGAGAGAGGCATATTTGCGGGAATTGAACCGGAGTCTCGGGCGGGCGACGATGAATCTGGGGTGGAAAAACCGTTTTCTGGAAAGCCGGGACGCGGTGATCGTCCAGTTCCGGGAGCTGGCGGCGATTCTGGAGGAATTTTCCAACCAGATGGAACAGGCGGCGGATGTGACGGCATCCTGGGAGGAGGTGCTTTCAGGGATACTCCGCAGAAGCCATCTGCGCGTGGACAACATGCTGGTGCTTCAATATGAAAATCAGCAGAAGGAGGCGTTTCTCACACTCCGCAGCGTCAACGGGCGATGCATGACGGCGCGGGATGTGGCGGAACTTCTGGGACGCGCGATCGCCGGAAGCCACTGGAGTGTGGCGAAAGACAGCAAAAGCCTGATCACCCGCAATGCGGCGACCTTCCGTTTTGTGGAAGAAGGTAAATACCGGATGGTGTACGGCATGGCGTGCAGCCCCAGGGAGGGTGAACCGATTTCAGGTGACACGTGTACGGTGCAGACCGGGCTTCCGGGGCAGGTGATTATGAGCTTGTCGGACGGCATGGGAAGCGGCAGAAGCGCCAGCGAGGACAGCGAGAAGGTCATTGAGCTGACCCAGCGCCTGCTGGAGACAGGATTTTCGGCACGATCGGCGCTCAAATTGGTAAATACGGTGCTTTTGCTGGCGGGCACGGAGCAGAATCCGGCAACAATCGATCTATGTTGTATCGATCTGGGGACAGGTGTGCTGGAAGCGATGAAGCTGGGCGCGGTGCCGACCTTTATTCTGGGGCGTGAGGGTGTTGAGTTTCTGGAAGCAGGCGGACTGCCGATGGGAATTGTACAGAACGCGGAGCCGGTTCTGATGTCGCGGAAAATGTGGGACGGCGAGAAAATTATTATGATAAGCGACGGCATTCTCGAAGCGATGCCGGGGGAACACAAGGAAGAGACGTTCATGGAATTTGTATCAAACCTTTCCGGCGGCAACCCGCAGGAACTGGCAGAACAGATCCTGGCGTTTGCGTCCGGCCTTTCGGACGGGGGTGTGGTGGATGACTGCACAGTGTTGGTCGGGACGGTGCTGGAACGTGGGTAAACGGTAGAATCTGGCAGGTTGAGAAATAAGGGGAGATCCGTTATACTGTGAAGGTATTGAACAGTTACGAGTGGATTTATTTTTAAGAGGGATAAAAAGAAATATAAAAGAATGCAGAAACAAACAGAAATTTATATGAAACAAAATCATATGACCAGGCCGGGGGATGGCGTTCTGGTCGGTTTATCCGGGGGAGCGGATTCCGTCGGTCTTTTGCTGGTACTCTGGAAGCTACGGGAGACGTTTCAGATTTCCCTGCGGGCGCTCCATGTCCATCACGGGCTGCGAGGCGCGGAGGCGGATCGGGACGCGGCATTTTCACGGATGCTGTGTGAACGGCTGGAAATTCCTTTTTATGAGTTCCGTATCGATGCGGCAAAAGAGGCGCTTGACCGGAAATGTTCCGTCGAGGAGGCGGGACGACTGGCACGGTACCGCCTGTATGAGGAGACGGCGCGGGCGTGGGAGGAAGAGATTCGGCGGGTTCATATCGCCACCGCCCACCATGCGGATGATAACGCGGAAACGGTTCTTTTTAACCTGTTCCGCGGAAGCGGTCTGACCGGGCTTTCCGGCATTGCTCCGGTGCGGGGGCGCATCATCCGTCCTCTTCTCTGGGCGCAGCGGAGCGAGATTCAGACCTGGCTGCGGCAGCAGGGACAGGACTGGGTCGAGGACTCGACGAACCAGGAGAGTGAATACAGCCGCAACTGGCTTCGGAATGAACTGCTTCCAGCGGTAGAAGAGCGCCTGAATGCACAGGCAGTCCGTCATATCGACCAGGCGGGCAGACGCATCCGGCAGGCAGATGCCTATCTGGAAGAGGTGGCAGAAGAATGGCTTCAAAAGCATGCACCGGACGGAAAGGCGGATGTAGGAGCGCTGGCAGAACAGGCGGAGATTGTGCAGGGTTATATCGTGCGGCGGTTGTTTTTAAAGAGCAAAATGCCGCTCCGGGACGTGACGGAGACGCATGTGCAGGCGGTGCGGGAACTTCTGTACCAGGGAACCGGAAAGAGTATTTCGCTGCCGCATGGGTTCCGGGCGGTAAATATATATGGATTTCTTGAAGTGCGCCCGCTTAGTCATCCAGGGGAAAGAAAAGGGGTTTTGCTTCCGGGCATCCAGAATGGGAATCTTTTGCAGATGCATACTTTACCCTGTGAAAATGGGGATGAATTTCCGAAAAACCAGTATACGAAATGGTTTGACTATGATAAAATAAAAGGTACCTTATCGCTGAGACACCGGCAGCCGGGGGACTACCTGACACTGCCGTCCGGCGGTCGGAAGACGCTGAAATCCTGGATGATCGATGAGAAAATTCCGAGACAGGAGCGTGAGGAAATCTGGCTTCTGGCGGAAGAAAAACATATCCTGTGGATAGTGGGGCACCGGATCAGCGCATATTATAAGATAACAGAACAGACAAAAACCATCCTTGAGGTGGAATTTAACGGAGGAAAAAGCAGTGGCTGATAAGATTCGTGTATTATTAACAGAAGAAGAAGTAAACAAGAAGATCAGTGAAGTGGCAGCACAGATCAACAAAGATTATGAGGGAAAGGAAGTCCACCTGATCTGTATCTTAAAGGGCGGCGTATTCTTTACCTGCGAACTGGCAAAACGCCTGACTATTCCAGTTTCCCTGGATTTCATGTCTGTATCCAGCTACGGTTCCGGCACCAAGTCAAGCGGTGTGGTAAAGATTATCAAGGATCTGGACGAGCCGCTGGAGGGCAAGAATGTCATCATCGTGGAGGACATCATCGATTCCGGACGCACCCTGGCATATCTGATCGAGGTATTAAAACAGAGAAATCCGAAAAATATCGAGCTGTGCACCCTGCTTGACAAGCCGGAGCGCCGCGTGAAAAAACAGGTTCAGGTTAAATATACCTGCTTTACAATCCCGGATGAGTTTGTCGTAGGTTACGGCCTGGATTACGATCAGAAATACCGCAACCTGCCGTACATCGGTGTTGTGGAAGTATAAGGAGGAAGCCAGTTGAAACAACGTCAGTCGATGGGAGGCGTGGGGCTTCTGATCCTCATGCTGCTCGTTATCATGTTTTTCTCGTTGAAAGTCCCTGGAATGGCGACGGAGCGGGAATTAAGCTATCCGGAGTTCATGGTATATCTGGAAAATAAGACCGTAGAGAGCGCACAGATCCGCCCGAACCGCGAGGTGCCGACTGGTGAGGTTGTTTTTGAGACAACCTCTGGCGACCGGGAGGAATTCAATGTGCTGGATGTGAAGGAAGTAGAGATGGCGCTGCGCAAGGCGGGGGTTCCGTACACGACCACCAGCGTCCGCCAGGATAGCTATTTTATGACGGTGATCTTGCCGATCGCTTTGTCCGCAGGCGTCCTGATCTTCCTGTTTATGTTTATCAATTCCCGTTCCGGCGGCGGGGCAAATGCCAAGATGATGAATTTTGGACGCAGCCGTGCCCGGATGGTATCGACCAGCAAGGTCAACTTTACCAAAGTTGCCGGTCTGGAAGAGGAGAAAGAGGAACTGGAGGAGATCGTAGATTTCCTGAAAAATCCGCAGAAATACACTGGCGTCGGGGCGCGCATCCCGAAGGGCGTGATCTTAGTCGGACCTCCAGGAACCGGTAAAACCCTGCTTGCCAAAGCGGTGGCGGGTGAGGCAGGCGTTCCGTTCTTCTCGATTTCCGGTTCGGATTTTGTGGAAATGTTCGTCGGTGTCGGCGCATCCCGTGTCCGCGACTTGTTTGAGGAAGCAAAGAAAAATGCCCCGTGTATTGTCTTTATCGATGAGATCGATGCGGTTGCCAGACAGCGTGGTACCGGCATGGGCGGCGGTCACGACGAGCGAGAGCAGACGCTCAACCAGCTCCTGGTTGAGATGGATGGTTTCGGAGTCAATGAGGGCATCATCGTCATGGCGGCGACGAACCGCGTGGATATTCTCGATCCGGCGATTCTGCGGCCGGGCAGATTTGACCGAAAGGTGGCAGTCGGACGACCGGACGTCAAGGGACGCGAGGAGATTCTCGGCGTTCATACGAAGGAAAAACCGCTGGGCGAGGATGTGGATTTACACCGCATTGCGCAGACAACCGCTGGATTTACCGGAGCCGATCTGGAAAATCTGATGAATGAGGCGGCGATCAATACCGCAAAAGAGGGACGTAAGTTCCTGACCCAGACGGATATTGAGAAAGCCTTTATTAAAGTGGGAATCGGTGCTGAGAAGCGCAGCAAGGTAATTTCCGAGAAAGATAAGAAGATTACCGCATACCATGAGGCGGGTCATGCGATTTTATTCCATGTCCTCCCGGATGTGGGACCGGTTCACACCGTTTCGATCATTCCGACCGGTGTCGGTGCGGCAGGCTATACGATGCCGCTTCCGGAGCAGGATGAGCTTCATATGACGAAGGGCAGAATGCTTCAAAATATCATGGTTTCGCTGGGCGGACGAATCGCCGAGGAGATTATCTTTGACGACATCACGACCGGCGCCTCCCAGGATATCAAGCAGGCGACCTCGATGGCGCGCGCGATGGTAACCGAGTACGGTATGTCAGAAAAACTGGGCATGATCAACTACGGTGGAGACAACAACGAGGTCTTTATTGGCCGCGACCTGGCGCATACGAGAACCTACAGCGAGGAAGTGGCGAGCGAGATCGACAGCGAGGTAAAACGCATCATCGACGAATGCTATGCCAAGGCAAAACAGATCATTCTCGATCACGAGGATGTCCTTCATTCCTGCTGTGCCCTGCTGATGGAGAAAGAGAAGATCGGTCAGGCTGAGTTTGAAGCGCTGTTCCAGGATGGAGAAAAGCCGTCAGGGGAAGCTGAAACTCCGGTGACAGAAGCATAAAAAGTTCAAAGCATGAAACAGGTCTGCAAATAAGCCTTCTTTTATGCAAATTTCAGGCGGATTTTGCTGGATATTTCGGGAGAGAATGTTGATTTGCACAAAAAAGAAATCGAAATAAAACGATGTTTGTGCACACTTATTTCTGCTCCTATGCTATTATAATAGACGTAACCCCCCCCCAATACATTATATAGTTTTTGCTACACCCCATAAAACGAAATACCTTCTCCTAAAAAGGTCAGCTACCCCGCTGACCTTTTTTATTTCATAGGAAATTACGTCCTATGAAACAAAAAACGCTCCGCGAGGATGCGCACT